>PPYE01585128.1_pt1 | contig 28456 bp, 22 predicted proteins | sample 1559881 | NCBI WGS metagenome assembly PPYE01 (sample SAMN08240022, study PRJNA423297) | Human gut metagenome, whole genome shotgun sequencing project. | reverse complement strand
TTGAAATTGAAATGTTTTTTAACTTACGATTTAAATCAAAACCATTTTCCATATCAAACCGCACAGCTGGAAATAATTTCGTATCTGGTGATCACAGCATTTGCGCTGATATGCCTATTGCCGTTTATTCTGATCATATCGGCTTCACTGAGCACGGAGAGCGTCATTATGAAGGAAGGCTTTGGCCTGCTTCCGAAAGAGTTTACGCTGGATGCGTACACCTGGGTGTTCCGTTTCCCGAAAATGATACTGGGTTCTTACGCAGTTACCATTCTGCTTACGGTCTGCGGAACCCTGGTGGGGCTGTTCGTCATTGCCATGACCGGATATGCTCTGCAGAGAAAGGATTTTCCTTTTAGAAACGCGATTTCCTTTTTTATCTACTTTACAACCCTGTTTTCCGCAGGTATGGCACCCACTTTTATCTGGGTATCCAGGTATCTGCAGTTAAAGGGAACCTATTTTGCCGTGTTCTTCCAGCTTCTCATGACACCGTGGCTGATTATTCTGATGAAGAACTTTGCAAAATCAGTACCGTTTGAGATAACAGAGTCCGGCAAGATCGACGGAGCCGGGGATTTCAGGATCTTCATTTCCCTTGTTCTGCCCATGCTGAAACCGGCGCTGGCAACGGTTGGCCTGTTTCTGGCCCTGGGATACTGGAACGAGTGGTATCTCTCCTCCCTGTATCTGGGTTCAGAGGTGGATTTCAAACCGCTGCAGTATTATCTGTACAATATCATTAACCAGGCAGCCGCGTTAAAGAATTCCATGGCCGGCGCAGCCGTCACTGTTGCGGACCTTCCGTCCAATACGCTGAAAATGGCAACTGCAGTGGTGGCAACAGGGCCCATTGTATTTTTGTATCCCTTTGTGCAGAAATATTTTATCTCCGGTATCACCGTAGGCGCTGTAAAAGGATGACAGTATTATATGTATGATATGAATTTCCCGTATAGGGATTTATATGAATCAATTATAATGAGTGGAGGATCAAAAATGAGAAAGAATACGACAGTAAAACGTACTCTGGCCCTGACAATGGCAGTATTGATGGGAGCAAGCCTGGCTGGCTGCGGAAGCAAAAGTGAGGGTGGAAATTCCCAAGTAAAGGAGGACGGAACCATTGACACTTCCAGCCATGAAGTGATCAACATGCTGGTTCTGGGAAACAAGCCGTCCAACGGCAGATGCGAGGAAATGTTAAAGGAACTGAATAAAGTTCTGACCGACAAGGTAAATGCAGAGCTGGAGCTGACTTATGTAGAATGGGCTGACTGGCAGACACAGTATAATACCCAGCTTCTGAGCGGCGATGCCTCTCTTGATATTATCACAACCGCAACAGACTGGCTGTATGGATGGGAAAACGCACAGAAGGGAGCATTCCTGCCGCTGACAGATGACATGCTGAAGACCTACGCGCCGAAGACCTATGAGCAGGTAGAGGCAGACGGTGACTGGGATATCTGTAAATTAGACGGTGAGATCATGTTCATTCCGGAAGACAACTACACCCAGTACACAAACCATGGAATGATGTACCGCGGCGACTGGGCAAAAGAGGCCGGAATCCCGGATGGCACCATCACAAAATTCGATGAACTGACTACATATTTTAAATGGGTGAAAGAGAATAAGCCGGATGTAGTTCCGTGGGATGCGGGAAAGAATAATCTGGGAAGTCTTCTGGGTGCATACATTGGGTCAAATACAAATTACCGTCAGCTTATAGGATGTAATGCGGGTAACTATGAATTCTGGTATACGTCCAAAGAAGATCCTTATACTGTTTCATCTCCGTATATGGAGGATGATGCCATCTATGGAGCAGCGGATCTGATGAAAGAATATAATGAGATCGGCGTATGGCGAGAGGATGCCCTGAACTATGACGGTGATACAAGAGCAGAAATGTATGCAGGTACCTGCGCAGCAGATCAGCATCACAGCCAGACCTATTATTCAACGGTAAAACCAAATATGGATGTAAAACAGCCAGGTTCTGATGTGAAGATGTATTACTGGGGACAGGAAAACAACAATGTGGCAAAGCCGCTCAAGACCCACGGTGCAGCTGCCATCAGCGCCAATTCCAAACATCCGGAGAGAGCACTCATGGTTTACGATTTACTCCGCAACGATGAGGAATGCTATCGTTACATCAATTACGGTGTGGAAGGGACTGACTATGTTGTAACAGACGACGGTAAACTGTCACATCCTGAAGGATGGGATGAGACCACGGACAGTCTGGAGTCAAACTTCTGGTGCGGACGTAACGATGGCCTGGAGCTGCAGAACGAGAACTGGTGGGACGGAACGGAGGATATGATTGCCAACTACGACAAGATCGCATACGATTATGAATTTGAAAGTCTGATCATTGACAAAAATGCCATTGAGACACAGCAGGCAGCCATCGCAAACGTATTGTCCGAATACCTTCCGCAGCTTGGATACGGAAAATATGAGGATCCTCACAAGGCAATTGACGAGATGAGGGAAAAACTGAAAGCAGCCGGTTATGATGAGGTCAAGGCCGCTATTCAGAAAAACATTGATGATTTCAAGGCAGAAAAGTGATAAAATCATAAGCGGGAAGTTAGTAAAGAAGCATGGGAATACCAATACTGGCGCAGTAAATAGTGCCCGGTATTTGGCATTCCCATTTGCTGTATGAACAATGCAAAGTTCAGAAAGGAGCAGAAAGTGGTAAAATTTGAGATAAGAGAAGATTTTTATCTGGATGGAAAAAAGATCAAGATCATTTCCGGAGGAATGCATTATTTCCGTGTGGTACCTGAATATTGGAGGGACAGACTGGAAAAATTAAAAGCGCTGGGATGCAATACGGTGGAGACCTACATTCCCTGGAATCTGCATGAGAAGGAGAAGGGACAGTTTGATTTTGGCGGTATTTTAGACATTACCCGCTATGTGAAGACAGCGCAGGAGCTGGGGCTGATGGTGATATTAAGGCCGTCCCCGTACATCTGCGCAGAGTGGGAGTTCGGCGGACTTCCCTATTGGCTTTTAAAAGAGGACAACATGCGTCTGCGCTGCATGTATGAACCGTATCTGAAGCATGTGAGGGAATACTACGAAAGGCTCTTCCAGGTCATTGCACCGCTGCAGATCACCCAGGGCGGACCGGTGATCATGATGCAGGTGGAGAATGAGTACGGTTACTATGGCGATGACAGGGAATACCTGGAGTACATGAAGAACCTTATGATCGACTGCGGATGTGAGGTACCCCTTGTCACATCAGACGGCCCGTGGGGGGATGCCTTTGAATGCGGAAAAGTCGAGGGCGTACTGCAGACCGGAAATTTTGGCTCAAAGGGAAAAGAGCAGTTCTCCATTATGCGGGAGAAAATAGGAGACAAGCCCCTTATGTGCATGGAATTCTGGGTGGGCTGGTTTGACAACTGGGGTGTGGAGTGCCACCAGACGGGAGATCTGGAGGAACACGTGAAGGATCTGGATGAAATCTTATCGGAGGGTCATGTCAATATCTACATGTTTGAGGGCGGCACCAATTTCGGTTTTACCAATGGCTCTAATTATTACGATGTACTGACCCCTGATGTAACCTCCTACGACTATGACGCACTGCTGACTGAGGATGGCAGGATCACGCCGAAATACCAGGCGTTCCGCCAGGTGATCAGCAAATATGCAGAGGTTCCGGAAGTTGCTCTGAGCACAGAGATAAAAAGAAAAGATTACGGTACTCTGAAAGTATACAGAAAAACAGGTCTCTTCGGAAATCTGAAAAATATTGCAGAACCTGCTGCAAGTGTATACCCCCAGTCCATGGAAAAACTGGGACAGGGATACGGATATATCATGTATGAAAGCCCTCTGAAATACGAGGGGCCAATCGAGAAGATCCGTCTCTGGGGCGCAAACGACAGGGCTAATATGTTCGTGGATGAGAAGCCGATACTGACACTGTATGACAGAGAGCTGCTGACAGAATATGAGTTTGAAAGCCCGATACAAAAGGGAGAAAAAATCTCTATTCTCATGGAAAATATGGGACGTGTAAACTTCGGACCCGCGCTGGAACAGCAGCGCAAGGGAATTGACAGAAGTGTGCAGATCAATGGACACCAGCACTATTATTGGACAGAATACTGCCTGCCCATGGAGGATTTAAGCGGGCTGGACTTTGATATTCCGGTAAAAGAAGGAGAGCCAGGATTCTATGAGTTCACATTTGAGGCGGAAGAGACAGGGGATACCTTCCTTGATTTCTCAGGATGGGGAAAAGGCTGTGTTCTGGTCAATGGATTTAATATAGGCCGTTTTTGGGAAATCGGTCCGCAGAAGCGCTTATATATACCGGGGCCGCTTTTGAAAAAGGGAGAGAATACCATCCTTATTTTCGAGACAGAGGGGAAAGCGCCGGGCACGATCGCCCTTTGCGAAGAACCGGATCTTGGCTGACAAAAAGAGGTGCCTGCAGTAAATGTATTATGAGATCAACGCAAATATCCTGCCTCAGGTCCGCCTGGTGGACACAGCGGTACTGGAACCGCCCTATGTGCACAGAAGGCGGCAGCCGGATGAATATATTCTTTATATCATGAAGCAGGGAGTGCTATATCTAAAGGAAGACCAAAAGGAGTATGAGCTTCGGCAAGGAGACATACTCCTTTTAGATACAGACTTTGTGCATGAGGGGCTTAAGGCCTCAGAATGCGAGTATTTTTATATCCATTTCCGCCATCCGCAGATATGCAGAAGGGATGAGGACCAGGAGTTTATGGAAAATCTTCTGGAAATCCGGGGCAGTTGTCTGCAGCAGGACAGCGGTTCCTACAAAAGGTACCGGGATGACTTCCTTTGGCTGCCGAAATTCGTCTCCCTGGGAAAAAAGAGCGGCTATCTGCGGGTGCTGCAGTTGATTCAGGAAGCCATGGAGCAGCACAGGAACCAGATGGAAAATTACAAGACAGCCTGTGAATGCAGGTTTATGGAGGCACTGGTGACAATCTCCAGGGAGGCATTGTCTTCCTGGACGGTCAGGCCCACCCATGGGATTCCATCCTCCTATCACAGAGTCCATGAGCTGCTGAATTATCTCAATGAAAATTACCACCGGCAGATATCCGGTGCAGGGATCGAGGAGGAATTTTCCTGTAATTTTGATTATCTGAACCGGGTGTTCAAAAAGAATATCGGAAAAACTATTTTCGTCTGCCTCAACGAGATACGGATACACCGCGCCATGGAACTTCTCGCAACCACATCCATGAAGATATCCGCTGTGGGATACCGGGTGGGATTCAGGGATGACGGGTATTTTTGCAAGGTGTTTAAAAAATATACGGGAATATCGCCGGGGCAGTATGGGACTATGGCGGGGGTGCGGCAGTGTGTGGGGGAGAAGAAAGAGACAGCAGGAGATCGCTGATAAGGCGATATCCTGCTGTTTATTACTGCTGAAATTAAAAGAAAAAGGAACTGCCATACTGCTTGCCAGCCATAACCAGGAAGATATCAGGCAGTTGTGCGACTTCGTATACGAGATGGATTCGGGCCGCATACAGAGAAAATAGGAGAGCCGGCAGAACGGCTTTTTCAGACATGGACCGCGACTGTTTTCATGGTCCATTTTCTTGATCTCCAGCGTATCAGATATGCGGTGCCCCGGAAAAATTCATCCATGGCAAAGGCAATCCAGCATCCCGTCAGCCCAAGCCCCATGCGGATTCCGAGAATGTAGGAAAATAGAATGCTCATGGTCCAGCAGGATATCATGGACACTGCCATGGGGCAGATCACATCGCCGGCACCGCGCAGGGAATTTTCCTCCACATGGTTAAATCCTCTGCCTATCTCCACCAGTATATCGATGAGCATCAGATGCCTGCCCATGGAAATGATCTGCGGGTCTGAGGTAAAGCATCCAAGCAGTGGTTCCGCCAGCAGAAAGATCAGAAAGGACAGCATCACATTGGCGCTTATGGTCAGTTTCAGGTTCTGCAGGTTCAGACGGTATGCCTGTTCATACTTCCCGGCTCCGGCAAGCCAGCCGATCATCAGGGAGGTGGACAGCCCAAGACTCATGCCGAACACATATACATAAAAGACAATATTGGATACATAGATTTTGGTGGAAATGGCAGCAACCCCTAAAATGGCGATAATGGAGGTGGAAACCACCTGGGAAAGGTTGTAGGATATGCTGCTGATCCCGCCCGGAACTCCTACCTTCAGCATGGTCACGGCAATCTTCAGAGAGGCAGGGCTTTTCTGTCTGAAATGCAGCCCAAGAGGTATTTTCCGCAGGAAGGTAAGGATCAGGAGCAGTCCGAAAAGCTGGCTGCACACATAGGCGGCGGCAATACCGGATACCCCTGAGACAGGAAGTTCTATAGGCCGGAAAATGACCAGATAAGCCAGTGCTGCATTCATGCCATTCATGGTCAGGGAGACACAGACAGATATCTTAGGCTTACCGTAGCTTCTGAAAATGCCGGAGATACTGGAGGTCACTGCCTGGAAAAAGGAAAACTGCACCGCAATCCGGAAATAAGTGACCGCATAATCCAATACCTGTCCCTCCAGATGCATAAGACCCAAAAGCGGCTTTGCAGCCAGGGAGAGACAGGTGCCGAGAACAAGGCTCAGGGAACCGCACAGGATAATGGAAGTGAGGGCTGCATCCGAAGCTTTTTCCGTATTTTCCGCGCCCAGATTGTGATTGATCACAATGGAGGCACCTGTGCCGATCACGGTATAAAAGGTGAGTATCATCCCCAGAAGCTGGGTGGCAGAGCCGACGGCAGCCACCGCGTCATCTGAGTAATGGGAGAGCATAAGGGTATTGATGGTGCCCATCATGTTGAGCCGCGGGTAACGGCGCAGTCCTGTCTGTGCTCCTGTTTTTCCCTGTGTTATTTTAAGGGGGGAAGAGTCAGGACAGCCGTTTTTATATTTGCCTCCGCATCACCGGAAACGGTAATGGTCATTTCTTTTTCCTCATCTATATAGTTTACATAAATCAATAATCTGCCGTGATATACCCGTCTGAAGGCGGCGCAGTAATCTGTCACATCTGCCAGATCTCCATTTTCCAGACCCAGTATTCTGCCGTTTTCCGCATTCACATGTAAAAGTGAGGTGTCCGATAAAACAGGATTTCCCCAGGTGTCTTTCATGAGCACTTCAATCTGACGAAACGCCGGTTCCGTGGCGAAAGGAAGTGTATCCTCATAACAGTGCAGGGATATCTTACAGGCCGTGCCGGTGGTAGTCAGAGCATGGGATACTTCTGTACCGTCCGAAGCTTTTCCAAGGGCTTTCAGCGTACCGGGAACATAGGCAGTGGTGAGTATAATGGCGTCGCGGGCCGGATCCTTTTGAAAAGTGCCCAGACATTTTTCATTCAGCCATATCTCAGCCTGAGGCAGATTCGTATAACATTTCACAAGCACTTCCTCTTCTTCCGGGTAGTTCCAGGTATCAGATACAGGAGTCCATTCCCCCCGGTCTGCGTCCGGACGGGCTGTGGACAGATGTACCATAGGTTTGGAGGACCAGAGGCTCTGTCTGCGGTAATAGCCCGGTTTTTCAAATCCTGCAAGGGTCAATAGCCCGGCACCGGAGCCGTGGATGGGCCAGCCTTTCGCTTCCCCCAGATAATCAATTCCGGTCCAGAGAAACTGTCCTGAGATATAGGGATTCTTTGTTACGGCTTTCCACGCTTCCAGGCTGTGTCCGTTCTCGCTTCCGATGAAAGGTTTATCCGGAAATCTGCGGTGGCTTTCCTCGTAGAGATGCTCCTTGTAGTTGTATCCTGCCACATCCAGGGAATCCAGAAATCCCAGCCGGGAGGACAGTTCGGGAAAGGCAGCCGCCAGGGTGACAGGGCGTGTCGTGTCAATCTCCTTTACGATTTTTGTGAGCCTCCCGGCCAGTACAGCCAGGCGTCCGGCATCCGGCCTTTTGGGGTTATACTGCCGTTCCTCTGCCGGTTTATCCGCGTCGTTGTTGCCGGTCATGGTGGTGAAAGAAGAGTGGCAGTAAGGGTCATTGGGGTAGTCGATCTCGTTGCCGATACTCCACATGATAATGGAAGGATGACAGCGGTCCCGGCGTACCAGGTCCGTCAGGTCCTCTTTGTGCCACCTGGGAAAATCCATGTAGTACCCCTGATGCTTTGGCGGATACACATTATGTCCTGTGCTCCACTTGTTTTTTGGCCCCTCCCATTCGTCGAAAGCCTCATCTATAACAAGAAATCCCATGGAATCACACAGGTCATAAAGCTCCGGCATATGGGGATTGTGGCTCATGCGGATGGCGTTGCAGCCCATATCTTTCAGCTTTTTCAGACGCCTTTCCCACACGGGTACGGGGACAGCGGCGCCCAGGCAGCCCGCGTCGTGGTGAACACAGACACCTTTTATCAGCATGTTTTTGTCATTCAGGAAAAAGCCTGTATCCGGATCAAAACGGATGCTGCGGATGCCGACCCTGCGGCTGTCAGCCATGTACTCTTTGCCGCCGCAGATTTCGCCGGAAACATCGTCTGCAGGGCAGAGCCGGGTTTCCAGGGTATATAGATCCGGTGAATCAGGGGACCACAGGGCGGGAAAAAGAATCTCACCTGTGGCTTTGGCCCTGCATGCAGTACCGGCAGGGATGTGCATATTTACAGAAACTTCAGCCTGTATCTTATCGGCTGCGGAACTGCAGTTTTCTATAGCAGTCTCTGTACTTTCAGCGTTTATCAGTCTGAACTTTGCTGTAATCTGTATATCCTGCTGTGTGTCATTTTTTATTTCACAGGAAGCACGGAAAGAAGCCTTTTGGGAAGAAACTTCAGGGGTTTCAAAGGCCATGCTCCCGGGAATTATATGCACGGGTTCCTGTACGAGGAGCTGCACTTTTCTGGTTATGCCGGAACCGGTGAACCAGCGGGAATCGGCAATATCCCTGTGATCTGCACAGACACAGATGATATTCTCCCGGTCAAAGCTGAACTGTTCCGTAATGTCATAAGTAAAGGAAATATATCCGTTGGGCCTGTTTCCCAGGTAATAGCTGTTGCACCAGACACGGCTGTTCTTATAGACGCCGTCGAAGACCAGATACAGGCGTTTGCCTTTCCAGGATTCCCTGGGAGTGATACGGAAACGGTACCATCCGATTCCCCCTGCCAGATACCCGGTCCCGCTGGAATACTCTCTGGAAAAGGGCAGGGTGACAGACCAGTCATGGGGAAGGGAAACGCTCTCCCAGCCTGAATCATCGTACCATGCCTGCCAGGCATCCGGGCAGTCACCCAGGTGGAATCTGCAGTTTTTGTTTATGGGATAATATGTTGTATTCATGATAGAAATACCTCCTGATATATACTTTTGGGCAACGGTTTCGTCCCCACATAGTGTTATGTTTTTTGTACCATTTTTGCAGCTGTTCAGCAGGTCTGCGCATTTACTGCGCTGACCGTAAGAAAGTGAGTCAAGAGTGCAAAAATCCCATCGCCGAAGGCGATATAAAATGGATTTTTGCATGTAACTGTGAAGGTACTGAACAGTTACACATTTTTCTGCTAAAACATATTATAGGGAACCTGCCGGGGAAAACAATGGAATTAAGAGAGACTTATTGTAAATCAGCGACTTTTTTACGGAAAAGCATTGTAAAAATACGCGGGGTGTAGTAGAATGAAATAAATTTGAAACCGATTTCAAGAAATGGGAAAAGAGTACAGCAAAGGAGGAAAAAGCTGCATGGGGAATAGAAAAAGAGGTTATTTATTTGTACATTTCACAGGGGAATCCCCTGAGGGGGAGCAGGTGTATTTTGCACTCAGCAGGGACGGGCTGCACTGGCAGGATCTAAATGAACAAAATCCGGTGATCCGCTGGGAAGACGGGGAAAAAGGAGTCAGGGACCCGTTTATAGTAAGGTCTGTCATAGACGGAAAATTTTATATCATTGCAACGGATTTGAGGATAGCAAACGGCAAAGGCTGGACCGCGGCACAGATGGAGGGGAGTACAAAAATTGTGATCTGGTGTTCCAAGGATTTGGTACACTGGTCAGAACCCTGGACCTTTGAAACCGGTGTCCCCGGGGCAGGCTGTGCCTGGGCACCGGAGGCAGTATACGATCCGGAGAAGGAAGCCTATCTTGTGTTCTGGGCTTCCATGACAAAAGGGGCAGGCGATACCGCGCACAAACAGAGGATTTACAGCTCCTATACAAGAGATTTTAAAGTGTTCACATCACCGGAAAAATACATTGAGAGGGAGCATCATGTGATAGATACCACTATAGTGGAGGAGAATGGTGTTTTCTACCGTTTTTCAAAGGATGAGACTATGAAAAAGGTACGTATGGACAGAGGCACCAGTCTTCAGGGGGATTTTACAGAGATGGAGGCGGAGGTATTAAGTGCTTTGACGGGAGTGGAAGGCCCTGCGGCATTCCCCATGGAGGAAGAAGGAAAATGGTGCCTTATGGTGGATCAGTTTGCGGAGGGGCTGGGGTATCTTCCCCTTATCTGTACAAGTCTGGAAAAAGGCGACTTTAAGGTGGCAGAACCCGGAGACTGCCATATGGGAAATGTCTGCAAACGCCATGGTTCTGTCCTGGTTCTGGAGGAAGAAGAATATGAGCGCCTGCATACCTGTTTTGGAAACAGGGTATCTGACCGGGCAGTTACAGAATGAAACAGGGAAACTATTTGCCCGGCTGAAGGTTACAGGAAAGGAAGAATACAATATGCAGGTAAAGATTAATACAAGGGCAGAAAAGGCGGATATGCAGGACCTGTTCGGCATCTTTTTTGAGGATTTAAACCATGCGGCAGACGGAGGATTATACGCGGAACTGATCCAAAACCGGGCATTTGAATTTTGCTCTGTGGACAACCCGGACTATCACGGACTGACTGCCTGGGAGAAGATAGAAAAGGGAGGAAAGACAGAGCTCCGCGTGGAGAAGGAACATGGTCTTTTCCCCGAAAATCCGCACTATCTGGTGATGGAAATACTCGAAGAGGGAGAGGACACAGGTGTGTGTAATCACGGATTCCATCCGGGGATTTTCTATGAAAAGGGAGCATGTTATAACTTCTCCTGTTATGCCAGAAAGGAGCGGGGAGACTGTGACCGGTTAGTGATATCTCTGCGTTCCCGGACAGGGGACATATATACTTCCCAGGCCATTGATATTACGGATAAGTGGGAAAAATACCAGCTCACGTTCCGGGCTCCTTTTGGTGACAGACAGGGGAGACTTGCTGTGACGGCAAAGGGCAGCGGGTGTGTGGAGCTTGATTTTGTATCCCTGTTTCCGGCACATACATATAAGAACAGAAAGAACGGTCTGCGCAGGGATTTGGTGCAGCTTTTGGAAGAAATGCATCCAAAATTTCTGCGTTTTCCGGGAGGCTGTCTGGTCCATGGCGGTTCCCTTCATGCAGGGGACAGAGATAGTCTGTACCGGTGGAAAAACACCATCGGTCCTGTGGAAAACCGTCCTTCCTGCAGAAATAACTGGGGATATAATCAGACCATGGGTCTGGGATATTATGAGTATTTTCTGCTGTGTGAGGATTTGGGCGCAAAGCCTGTTCCGGTGCTTCCGGGAGGTTATAATCCCCACACCCATGAGGCGGCTGTGGGAGATGAGCTGAAAGAATATATTCAGGATGCACTGGACCTCATTGAATTTGCCAACGGAGATGCGGAGTCATACTGGGGCGGCAGACGTGCGGCTATGGGTCATCCGGAACCGTTTCATATGGAATATATCGGCATTGGGAATGAGGAGGTGGGAGAACCGTTTTTTGAGCGGTATCCTCTTTTTCACAGGGCACTCAGGGAGAAATATCCTGAGATAAAGATCATCGGAACCAGCGGCCCGTTCGCGGCGGGAAAGGAATATGACAGAGGATGGCAGTCCGCAAGGGAGGTGGGGGCAGACCTGGTGGATGAACATTATTACCAGGCACCGGAGTGGTTTATTGCGAATCACCACCGCTATGATGCATTTCCGGAAAACGGCCCCAAAGTATTTTTAGGGGAATATGCTTCTCAGGATAATACCTGGTTTCATGCATTGGCCGAAGCCTCTTATATGGTGGGGATGCAGAACGCCGCCCATGCGGTAAAAATGGCATGTTATGCGCCGCTTTTCTGCCATGTACATTATGAAAACTGGAGACCGGATATGATATGGCTGGACAACTGCACGGCAGTGCCATCGCCCAGTTATCATGTGCAGAAACTCTTCATGAACCATCACGGGGATGTGGTTCTTGCGCAGGAAATATCTGAGAAAGGTCCTTCTGTAATGATGAGCCGGTATCCTGACAGCCTTCCGGGCGATATTGTCCTGGAGGCCAATGAATCACGGGTGGCATTTGAGAATATTGTGATCACAGAGGAGGACACAGAAAAACAGCATACCTGCCGGGGAACCGTACTGAGTCCTGAACGTTCCAGGGAAAAAATTACATCTGTTGACAGCCGGAATTATACCATCCGTCTCCGTGCCAGGGAGTTGAGCGGCAAAAAAGGCTTCACCATCAGTTTCGGACAGCAGGATGAGAAAAACCGTGTGTTCTGGAGACTTGGCGGATGGGCCAATGAGGATTCTATAATCGGGGAGGATATAAACGGCAGGAATTCCTGTCTGGTCCAGCGCACGAGAAGCGTGGAAGCCGGAAGGAATTATGACCTGGAGATCCGTGTACGGGGCAGAAGGGTGGAGACCTATGTAGACGGCGCGGCAGAGCAGGAGACAGAGGTGCGTCCCGTTACTGCAGAGCCGGTCTATATCACCAGCAGCCGGGAGAGGGAATCGGGCGATATTATTGTGAAAATGGTAAATGTCCTGCCCCGAAAAGAGAAGGTGCAGATCTGTCTGGAGGGTGAGGAAAACAGCCGCTTTACAGGGCATATATACAGGATAGAAGGATATCATAGGGACGACAGAAATACCTTTGAACACCCAGATCTGGTGAGACCTGATGCGGCGGAAGCTGAGTTTGACAGTCCCGTATTTGAAGTTGACATAAAACCGGAGTCCCTGTGTATTTTGAGACTCCACTGCAGACAAAACCCTGTACTTCCCGGACTTTATGCAGATCCGGATATGCTGAAATATCAAGATACCTACTATCTCTACCCCACAACAGATGGTTTTGCCAACTGGTCGGGAACACAGTTCCATGCCTTCTCATCCCGGGATATGAGGGAATGGAAAGATGAGGGCGTCATTCTGGATGCTGCCTCGGAGCAGGTTCCATGGTCGGCAGGCTCAGCATGGGCCCCGGCTGTCTTTGAGAGGGACGGTCTGTTTACTTTTATTTCTGCGCGAAAAGGCCGGATGGAGTATCCTGTATCGGTGCTGCGGTAAGCAGTTCTCCCGCATCCGGATACCAGGCACAGTCCAAACCTCTGCTGACTCCCGAAATGGTACAGGCAGCAGGTGTAATGATGAGCCAGGTGATAGACCCATCCATTTATGAGGAGGATGGACAGGTGTACATGCTGTTCGGAAACGGCAGTCCGGCTGTTGTAAAATTAAGTGAAGACCTGCTTCATATCTGTCCGGAAACCATGAAAAACCTGGAAGGGGCAGAGGATTTCAGGGAGGCTGTGACAGTTCTGAAAAGAGGAGGCATCTATCATTTTACCTGGTCGTGTGACGATACGGGAAGTGAGGATTACCATGTAAATTATGGTATTTCCGACAGCCTTTACGGGCCTGTGAAATACCTGTATCCGGTACTGGAGAAAAGGCCGGGAGCCGGCGTGCTGGGAACAGGCCATCACTGCATTTTCAGGGAGCCGCAGGAGGATATTTATTATATGGCGTATCACCGTTTTGCCACCCCAGTCAGTGATTATCCTGAGGGCAAAGGGTATCACCGCGAGACATGTATTGACCGGGTGGAATTCGGAACGGACGGCAGAATGAAGCCGGTACAGGAATGGCCGTAGAGCTGATTTATAAGACAGGGAGATATTCAGACATACTGCTTTGACAGAATTATATTGCAGAAAGTGGGCTGTAAACAGACATGGAGGAAACAGAGGAATGCAGAAATTTTTATCAGAATCAGACTGTAAATGGCTGGAGGAGACCTTTGCAAAATTTGATATAAAGATAGAAAAGGAATGTGAAAGACTGGGAGATAAAATTCCCTACATTCCACAGAACGGACACTATGAGGAGGACTGGGGAGACAGGGATATTGCCTGGTGGACCAACGGCTTCTGGGGCGGTATCCTGTGGCAGATGTATCACGCCACGGGGAAAGAAATCTACCGCCAAAAGGCTGAAAATGCGGAGAGACGGCTGGACCGGTCCCTGGCAGAATATCAGGGACTTTATCACGATGTGGGATTTATGTGGATGCACACAGCAGTGGCAGATTACAGGCTCACAGGGAATCATGCATCCTATATCAGAGGTCAGCACGCAGCCAATCTGCTGGCAGGAAGGTTCAATGTGCTGGGCAATTTTATCCGGGCCTGGAATGATGATAAAACCGGGTGGATGATCATAGACTGCCTGATGAATCTGTCCCTTCTCTACTGGGCTTCTGAGGAGTCAGGGGACCCTCGGTTTGAAGCTGTTGCCAGAAGACATGCGGACACGGCCATGGAGAAAATACTGCGTCCGGACGGCTCCTGTAATCACATAGCCATATTGGATCCGCTGACAGGAGAGCTTTTGGAGGCACCGGCAGGGCAGGGCTGCGCGGAGGGGTCTTCCTGGTCCAGAGGCCAGTCTTGGGCAGTCTATGGTTTTGCCATCAGCTATGCCCACACAAAGGAACAGAAATATCTGGATGCGGCAAAGCAGACAGCCCACTATTTTATTTCCAATGTCTCCCTTACGGATTATCTTCCGCTGTGTGATTTCAGAGCGCCGGAAGAACCGCTGTATTACGATTCCACAGCAGGTGCCTGTGCGGCCTGCGGCCTTCTTGAGATAGCAAAACACGTGCCGGAGAATGAAAAAACCTTGTATGAGAAGAGTGCTTTTCGGATTCTTAAGGCAATGGAGCAGCATTTCTGTAACTGGAATCCTGAGGAGGACGGAGTCCTGGGCATGGGAAAAGTGGCGTATCATGACGAGGGAGAAAACCGTCAGGTGCCTATTATTTACGGCGATTATTTCTTTCTTGAGGCGGTGCTGCGGCTGATGGAAAAAGACTTCTGGATTTGGTAGGAGGAGAGTAATGGGAGAGAGAAAGCTGAACACAAGACAGGATTTTGCAGATCTGATGCTTACTATTTTAAAACCGCTGAAACCGTATTACAGTACAGGAAAGGCACGCCTGAACATTGGATGCACCAGTGCCCATTACCCGGATGAAAGTGCCTGGATGGAGGGATTTTCCCGCCCGCTCTGGGGACTGGCTGCTTTCTGGGCAGGGGGCGGAAGTGATGACGCATTTGAAAAAATATACAGAGAAGGGCTTGTATCCGGCACAGACCCTGCGTCTTCGGAATACTGGGGAAAATGCGGGGATTATGACCAGAAGCTGGTTGAGATGGCCGCCATTGCCTTTGCCATTTTATTTGCCGGTGAGAAAATCTGGGAGCCGCTGACAGAAAGAGAGAAAAAACAGGTAAGTGTATGGCTCTGGGAGATCAACCGCAATAAATGCTGTGACTGTAACTGGCGTTTCTTTCATATTCTGGTGAATACGGCGCTTAAGAAAGTCGGAATGCCGTATGATAAGAAGGGGATGGAGGATAGCTTGGAGTTTATTGAATCCTGTTATATCGGCGGAGGATGGTATCTGGACGGTGAGAACGGGCAGGCGGATTATTATATTCCTTTTGCCATGGAGTTTTACGGGATCGTATATGCAATGGTTATGAAGGAGGAAGAACCGGAGCGGTGCAGGCGTTACCTGGAACGGGCAGAGGCGTTTGGAAAGGACTTTGTATACTGGTTTGCAGAGGATGGCAGTGCCCTTCCCTATGGACGTTCTCTGACCTACCGTTTTGCGCAGGCGGCTTTTTATTCCGCCTGTATCATGGCACACATTGAGCCGCTGCCGCTGCCGGTGATGAAGGGAATCATTGTCCGTCATCTGGAATACTGGATGAAACAGCCCATTTTTGACCATACAGGTCTTATGACTATTGGGTACTGTTATCCTAATCTGCAGATGACAGAGAGCTATAACTCTCCGCAGTCGCCCTATTGGGCCATGAAGACCTTTGCGTGTCTTGCCCTCCCTGAGGATGACCCCTTCTGGGCCTGTGAGGCAGCGCCGCTTCCGAAGCTGGAAGAAGAAAAGTATCTGGAGAAGGCGGATATGATCATACAGAGAAGGGCGGACGGCAATGTTGTGGCACTTCCCGGGGGACGGACATTTGGGCATGTGCATGGACATACGGAGGAAAAGTACGCAAAGTTTGCTTACTCTACCAAATACGGATTCAGTGTCATGCGCTCTCCGGTAAATTTCCAGGAGGCTGCACCGGACAGTGTGTTGTCTTTTGAAGTATTGGGGCATACATTTATCCGGGGGCAGGCCAAGAATTATGAGGTGACAAAAGAACATGTGGTTTCCGTCTGGTCCCCACTCCCGGGAATTCGTGTACAGTCTGAAATCCTACCTGCCCGTGAGGGACATAAAAGGATACATGTGATTGAGAGTGAATATGATTGCATAGCTTATGATGCCGGCTTTGCGCTGCCTCTGGGAGAAGAGGAGGGATGTGAGGTGCGCTGCCTGCTGGGTGGCGGAGAACCTATGCTGGTAAAGCCGGACCCGAATACGAATCTGATCCACAGTAAGACAGTGATCCCGGTTGTGAGATATGAGATTAAGAAAGGGATAAATAAGATAGAGACAGAAGTGTTGTATTAAGTTTTATTCTATAAAGTACAGCCGGGCGGTACTGACTTTTCAGATGCCGGGCCTGACCATCAGTTTTTCCGTGTGAACAGAAGGAGAGAAATGGATGGCCGGGCCCGGCTGCTTTATATTGGGGAGTGGGTTTGAGAAATTGTTTGGGATCTTATGTAAACTGAAAAGACAATCAGAGCATAAATTTCTGGGAATACATTTAACGACTAAAAAAGGAAAAGAAATTGTAGGTAAATGAAGAAGAAATCCATGCCAGAAACTTAGAAAAACAGATAAAGCGCAATTATTGGGAAGAAATTATAGGTAAATCAGGAAGAAGTCCAGGTTTGAAACTAAGCAAAAACAGATAAAATCCCATTACTTGAAAGAAATTATAGGTAAATCAGGAAGAAATGCAGGCTTGAAACTAAGAAAAAACAGATAAAATCCCGTTACCTGGAAGAAATTATAGGTAAATCAGGAAGGAATCCAGGCTTGAAATTAAGAAAAAACAGATAAAGAGCAATCATCAGGAAGAAATTATAGGTAAATCAAGAAAAAATCCATGCCGGAAACTTAGAAATGCAGATAAAGAGTAATCACCAGGAAGAAATTATAGGTAAATCAAGAAAAAATCCATGCCGGAAACTTAGAAAAACAGATAAAGAGCAATCACTAGGAGGAAATTATAGGTAAACAGGAAAAAATCTATGCCAGAAACAATAAAAACACAGATAAGGCTCTACCAACCAGAAGAAATAAAATCTCATCAGCCGAAAGTACGTTTGAGTACCCCAAAAATTCAAGTCAGAATCTTAATGAAACAAATAATTTCAAAGGCGGAAAGAAGTGCAGTCAAACAAAGTAGAAATCAAGGCATATGAAAAACAGGGCGGCAGCCAAACGTAAAATTCAATTTTCACGTTTGACTGCTGCCCTGTTAAGCTTTAGTCTTACATAGAAACTTGATACACCGCACACCCGTGTTCAGGCAGCACAGCACTTATTTCCTGATTTACACTTCTGCGGGAAGTTCCATCCCACAAATCGGTGAGATCCACATCCCCATGAAATTCCTTTCCGATTTCATCCAGGCTGGCACAGACAGAAGCCTCCCTGTCTCCTAAATTAAACAGAGCAATATATAAAGTCCCTTCCTTTTCATCACAGGCAATCCAGACAGCCTTTTCTTCATCCAGACAAATTTGTCTGGGTCGGCAGGAGGGCGGCAGAAGTGCCAGAACTCTGCGGTTGGTGAGCAGGGACAGTGTCCAGTCATCCATTTTGGTCAGCTCTGCGCCCAGCATGAGGGGCGAGCCGAAGAGGCACCAGAGTGTCATCATGGTACGCTGCTCTTCTCTGGTGAAGTTTGTCATCCGTTCCTTTCCGAATCCTTTTCCGATCCAGCCAAGGGGGAGCATGTCGCAGTCAGGATAACATCCCTCGGAAACCTGTGTCTGCCACAGTTCGCAGCGGCGGAACATATCCTTTAAGTATTTCCATTCATCCCAGAAATCATCTGTTATGCGCCACATATTGGCATATTTCTCATAATGCCATGCCCTGTCTATGAGAGCGGGGCCCGGGGAGAGGGAAAATACAATGGGGCGGCCGGAGTGTTTGATGGCATTTGTCAGCATCTCCACTTCATGGGCAGCATTATACTGATTTTCCCGGTGGGGGCTTTGGTTGCAGGTGTTGCAGATATCATCGCATTTGATAAAGTCCACCTCCCAGGAGGCATACAGTTCCAGCAGAGAATCATAGTAAGCCTGTCCTGCGGGAGAGTTATGCAGTCCGTACATGTCGGGGTTCCAGGGACAGATGGAGGAGGGATTGGCAGCCATATCGGCGGTCACGTCACTCCCCTTTATTTTCATATGGTTCTGGGCTGCCATACGGGGGATTCCCCGCATGATATGAATGCCGAATTTCAGTCCCAGGCTGTGCACATATTCGGCCAGAGGGCCGAATCCCTTTCCGTCTGCAGAAGAGGGGAAACGCTCCGGGTCAGGCAGCAGGCGCGAATACTCGTCTATCTCCAGCTCCGAGAACGGGATATACTGGAACTGTTCCCTCATAGAACCGGCTTTGTGGGCATACCACTGGATATCAACCACAATATACTCCCAGCCGAAATCCTTCAGATGAGCAGCCATATAATCGGCATTGGCCTTTACCTGTTCCTCATTTACCGTTGTGTCATAATAGTCATAACTGTTCCAGCCCATAGGCGGAACCTTGGCGAAACTGTTTTTATTCATAAGAACCTCCTGATGTTGGTGATACGCGAAAACAGGTAGAAATTTGACTTCTATTGTTTCCTTTGACGTAACTATTCAGCAGGTCTGCACATTTACTGCGCTGACCGTAAGAAAACGTTTAGCAGCCGGGCAAAAATACCATCGCCAAAGGCGATTTTGTATGGATTTTTGCTTGTAACTGTGAGGGTACTGAACAGTTCCCTTTGACTTATCCTATATCAGTAATTATAATAAGATTGTGCAAAAAACAAAAGAATAGAAATTTGATATGAAGAGGTAAATTTTTGATGGAGTACAACAGGGGTATCTTCGGTGTCCTGAATCAGGATGACATGGAAGAACAGCCGCTTGTCCTTCTGGACGGCGGTGTGGAGCGTCGGTGCGGGGAGGCATATGATTTTATAAATGACAGCAGGCCGGGGTACGAAGGCTTTCTTTTCCAGTATACGCTTTTGGGGGAGGGTGTGTATGAGAAAAACGGGTTCAGGCACACCGTAGGACGCGGCCGGGGATTTCTCATACAGTTCCCGGAAAAAAGCAGATACTTTCTGGAACATGACAGGGAAGAGCCGTGGGAGTTTCTGTATCTGCATTTTCAGGGAAACACGGCCCTGCCTTTTGTAAGAAAAATAAAACACATATGCCCGGAATCATGTCCCTGGATGGGAACAGTCCCCCTGTCCGCATGGCCCTGCATCTGCAGAAGCGCCTGACAAGCGGGGAGCGTCTGCAAAAATACGAAGGCGGTGAGTTTCTGTACCGTTTTCTCTGCGCCCTTTTAAGGGAAACGGAGCATCCGGTTACGCAGAAGAAAAGCTCCTCTGTACAGAAGGCAGCGGAGATTATGGAGGAGGAGTACAGGAGGCTTGGCGGAATAGAGGAGCTGGCAGCCAGGCTGGATATCTCCCCGGCACATCTCTCAAGGGCATTCAGGGAAGAGATGGGGACAACACCTCTGGCTTATCTTACAGGGCTTCGCCTGCAGTCAGCTATGAATGACCTGCTGGGAACGGAGCACGGCATTGACAGCATTGCCAGAACAAACGGGTTTTCCAATGGGAATTACTTCGCCAAAATATTCAGAAAACATGTCGGCATAAGCCCCGGCAGTTACAGGGAGAGCAATGGCAGTAAATACAGCAGGAAAGGAATGGGAGAATGAAGAAAATGGGAATGATCTTCGGCAGTTTGATTTTTGTGCTGGCCGCCGTGCTGGCGGTCCTTGCCGTAACCGGCGCGCAGAAAAGCAGGTCACTTCAGCAGGAGATGAAGCGCATGGACAAACAGATAAGCAAAATGCAGAAATCCTCCGAATCTATGGAAAAGGAGCTGGAGGAACTGAAAAAGGAAACCGAAAAGCGCGCGTTGGAGGCGGCTGACGGAGATAACGCAGAAGCGGGCCAAAACGGGGAAACAAAAGAAGACAGCCAGTCTGCTGAAGCCGGAAAAAATGCCCGGGACGCCGGTACAGCAGCGTCATGCGCCCAAGAGCCGAGGAGTAACGGAAGAAAAGTAGCCATCGACCCCGGGCATCAGGGCCCCGGAGCAGATACAGGCGGTACGGAACCCCTTGGCCCGGGTTCTGAAGAGATGAAGGACAAATTTGCGTCAGGCACCCAGGGCGCCTACACCGGAGTTCCCGAATATGAACTGACCCTGGCAGTCTCCAAACAGCTTCAGACAGAGCTTCAGAGCCGGGGATATGAGGTGATCATGACAAGGGAGGACAACGACACAGCCGTAAGCAATGTGGAGCGCGCGCAGATCGCCTCGGAAAACGGAGCGGAAATTCTGGTCAGGATCCATGCGGACGGCAGCGAGGACAACAGCGCAAACGGTGCCATGACCATGATCCCGTCTGCGGAGAACCCATATGTGGGGCAGCTCCATGAGGAGAGCAGCAGGAGATGGGTTTCATGACCAACCAGAGCGATGACGAGAAAATGCAGGACCCTGATATGCAGAAAAATATGGTACAGGGGATTGCGGACGGTATCGATGCCTATTTCAGCCCGTGACGGCAGTTTACGGCAAAGGGCGGGTACGGCTCACGGCATGAGATTTCCGAAACTGCGAGGGGGATACTTTAAAATGCTTTTTAAAAGCCCTGCTTAGATGGAATTCATCATAAAATCCAAAGTTGACGGCAGCCTCATGGAGAGTAGCCTCCGGCTGGTGCGTCAGGAAATGCCCCGCCATTTCCAGTCTGGTCTCCATCTGGTAAGCGTAGAACGTTTTTTGGCAGGCTTTCCGGAAGCGGTTGTTCAAGGTGCGGGCACAGATAAAATGCGCCTCCGCCATTTCCCCGGCAGTGTAAAAAGTCTGAGGATTTGACCGGATCTGCCTGCATACTTCCTCCACCAGCGGGTCAGAGGGCTGCCTGTCCTCGGAAACTGTATGCAGTTCTGCGATTTCACACAAAAGCAGGTTGAAAAGCAGAGAGAGGCGGCAGAGCTTTTCCGGGCTGTCTGACCAGAAGACGGATATGAGTTCCTCAAAATACATGCGGATATGCGGATTGTGCCGGCAGTGCAGCAGGGTATGGCATGGAAAAAACATGGATGATTCCATTTCTTCCATGTCATTTTTTTCGCCTGTTTCAGCAGCCGTGGGAAGTACGTGAAAATACATATGTCTGTTTCCGGGGTTGCAGAGTTTTTTACCCCGGTGATGCCTTCCTGCACTGAGAATCAGCAGGTCATCCCGGTGCATTTCATAGATATGCCCGTCTTCTATGATCTCCCATTCTCCATCCAGCATATAGAGAAAATCATGTTCTGTAAGTATACGGTCAGGGTGGACCATACCGTTTACAGATGTGATATAGTTGGCGCTGGTGATCCGTCGATGTGCCATTTTTTCTAAATACAGCATGGGAATCCCTCCTTTTTTGATGGCATTTTTCCATATTATACATGTTATGTTCCTCATTGGCAATGGATATGGGAATACAGTTTTGATATACTTACCATGACAAGAAAAATACGGTACATTCCCGGGCATGGCCGGAAATTTATTCGGGGGCCGCGCTTCCATGCCGGGATTCAAAAACAGAAACAGATGGAGGATGAATCACATGAACAGACAGGATTTCAGCAGACCGCTTTCCCTTAGAAGTGTACAGGTAACCGATGATTTTTGGAAAAAAGAGATGGAGCTGGTGAGGACCCAAATGCTTCCTTATCAGTGGGATGCCCTGAATGACCGGGTGGAGGGGGCGGCACCCAGCTACTGCATGAGAAATTTTAAAACAGCCGGAAAGAAGAATCTGGAAAGAAAAGAGATGGGGGATGCGTATCAGGAGCCGGCCTACACCTTCCGCGGTTTTGAGGCGCTTCCCGAGGACCCGGAGCATCTGGAAGATAAATTTTACGGATTTGTATTTCAGGACAGTGATTTTTATAAATGGATCGAGGCGGTGGGATATTCCCTCACCCAGCACCCGGATCCGGAGCTTGAAAAGACAGCGGACGCTGCCATTGACATTGTCTGCGCAGCCCAGCAGGAGGACGGTTATTTGGACACCTACTATATTTTGAACGGCCGGGATAAAATATTTACAAATCTGAAAGACCACCATGAGCTTTACTGTCTGGGGCATTTAATAGAAGGGGCAGTGGCTTACTATCAGGCGACAGGAAAAGATAAGCTGCTGAGAGCGGCCATGGGATATGCGGATTATGCTGCAGCACATTTCGGCCCGGAGGAAGGAAAATGCAAGGGCTATCCGGGGCATGAAATTGCGGAGATGGCCCTTGTCCGTCTGTATGAAGCGACAGGAGATGAAAAATATCTGAACCTGGGACGTTTCTTTGTGGATGAAAGAGGAGCCAGACCATACTATTTCGATAAAGAGCATCCGGAGTGTGTCAAAAATTCCCCGGACGGCCTCCGATATGCATACAATCAGGCACACATCCCGGTACGTGAGCAGGACGAAGCTGTGGGGCATGCGGTGCGCGCGGTTTATCTCTACGCAGGGATGACGGATATGGCAAGGATAACACAGGATGAAAGCCTTTATCACGCCTGTGAAAAATTATGGGACAGTATGGTGGAACGCAAGATGTATATTACGGGCGGCATAGGCGGCACACACATAGGGGAGGCGTTTTCCTTTAACTATGACCTGCCGAATGACACTGCATACGCGGAGACCTGCGCAGCCATCGGCCTTGTATTTCTGGCGAGAAGAATGCTGGAGATCAGGCCTGTTTCACAATATGCGGATGTGATGGAGCGCGCTCTGTACAACTGTGTGCTCAGCGGTATGGCTTTGGACGGCAGAAGCTTCTTCTATGTAAATCCGCTGGAAGTAAATCCGGAGGCCTGCCGCATGGATGAAAGAAAAGCCCATGTAAAGCCGGTGCGTCAGAAATGGTTCGGCTGTGCATGCTGCCCTCCCAACCTGGCAAGACTGCTGAGTTCCATAAGCTCTTACGCCTACACGGAGACAGAGGATACCCTGTTCGTGCACCTTTACATGGGAAGTATCATTAAAAAACAGGTAAACGGAAAAGAACTCACCATTACAGTATCCTCAAAGCTTCCCAAAAGCGGGCAGGTGGAAATAGAGGTGAGCGGGGAATCGGTACCATTTACCATAGCCCTCCGCATCCCGGACTGGTGCGGGGAGGGAGATACCGGATTCTCCATCGAAGGGGTGAAGAACAGTGAGTGTAGCAGAAAAGACGGATATCTGTATGTGACAAGATGCTGGCAGCCGAAAGAGCGCTTATCCCTGGAGTTTGCCATGGATGTGAAGATCATGGAAGCAGACCCTAGAGTCAGGGAGGATATCGGAAAAGTGGCTGTGACACGAGGCCCCATGGTATACTGTCTGGAGGAGGCTGACAATGGTACGGACCTGCACATGCTGACGCTGGACTGCGGCAAAGAGGCAGAGACTGAGGAATTTACAGTTGCCGGGGAGCAGGTAATCTCTGTTGTCATGGATGGGTTCAGGCAGCAGGTACAGACTTCACGAAAGGGCCTGTACCATCCTCTGAAAACGGCTGTAAAGGAACCGGTTAAGCTGCGTTTCATACCATATTATGTCTGGGCAAACCGGGGAGAAAATGAAATGACCGTTTGGGTCAGACAGGAGAAATAGAAAAAAGGCGTAAAAAAGAAAAAAATATCATTCCTCCTGCCCCGCAAAAGAAAATAACCCTGTCTGCACAGCAGTTTGATTGGCCCCTTGTCAAGTAGGCAAGGGGCTGACCCGCTGCTGCGCAGGCAGGGCTTTTTTACGCAGAAAACTGAGCGTATTTTTTCGGGGAAATACCCACTGCCTTTGTAAAAGATTTCAGAAAATTGCTGTAATCCCCGAAACCGCAGCGGATGCAGGCATCTGTGACGGAATACCCCTCCGATAGGTATGATTTGGCAAGTGTGATACGTTTGGCTGTGATGTATTTATTGATGGTGGTACCCGTCTCACTTTTGAATATCCTGCACAGATAAGAGGTACTGATATAAAAATGTTTTGCCAGCCGCTCAATACTCAGATCCTCCGCAATATGCTGGTTAATGTAAGAAAGGATGGCGTCCATCTGTTCATGATGGCTTCCGGCAGGTTCATGCCTGGGCAGGTCATGGTCGCAGTTTCGCAAAAAAATACCGTTTAAAAAGGTCATAAGCTGAAGAAAGACGGCATGGTCCAGGATATCCTGTCCATAGCCTTCGTTTTCCGACAGTTTATGTATAAAGTACAGGAAACGTTTCTGTTCTTCCGGGGACAGGGAAATCTTGTGTCCGAAGTTGGTATTTCTGCAGGTAAAGCAGTAATTCAGGTCTGTCTGACCGGTACAGCATCGTTTCAGGTAATCGGGATAGATGGATACAATGATCCGTTCATGCTTCACATTGTCAACCTGGGACAGGTAATGGCTCTCATATTGGTTAATGAAAAAAATGTCTCCGGGATTAAAATTGTAAAACCGGTTGTCGATCAGAAACTGTTTTCCGCCGGAGACAGAATAATAGATTTCATAGCAGTCGTGGATGTGGATATCCATGGGCTTTTCATAGCTGTACAGATGCGCTGCGGAGAAGGTCTGCGTTTCAATACAGGAGCGGATGCCCTCCTTACAGGAACTGCAGAGTTTCATGACGGTTCCTCCTTTGGTCATTGATATTTACCAGTATAAGATATCAGTGTAAGATTTGCAAGATTTCGGAAAGAAAAACACAGGAAACAGAAAATCCGTCATGATAAGATAGGTATAAAGATTCAGAGCGTGTCTGAAAATCCATTCCGACGATCTGCACGCTCCGGGGAAAGCAAAAGAAAGGCAGGAATCACAATGGAACTTAGAACAGCAGCATCACCAAGAGATGTAAAACACTATACAACCCAGCGCCTCAGAGAAGAATTTTTAATACAGAATGTATTTGTACCCGATGAGATCAGACTGGTATACAGCCATATTGACAGGATCATCACAGGCTCCGCCACCCCGGCAGAAAAAGAACTGAAGCTGGTGGCAGGTCAGGAGTTAAGAGCGGAATATTTCCTTCAGAGACGTGAGATGGGCGTGATCAATATCGGAGGTCCGGGCCGCATCTGTGTTGACGGCAGAACCTTTGAAGTGGCACCGCGGGAGGGCATGTATATTGGCATGGGGAAAAAGGATATCACATTTTCCAGTACAGATAAGGAAAATCCCGCCAAATTCTACATCAACAGTGCGCCTGCCCACACTTCTTATCCCACGGTGCTCATAAAGCGTGAGGGAACGCCGGAGGAAGACGTGGTTATCATAAAAGAGGAGAACAAGGTGGAGTTGGGAAGTCTGGAGCAGTCCAACCACAGGACCATCTGCAAATATATTCTTCCGGGACAGGTGGAGAGCTGCCAGTTGGAAATGGGAATGACAAGCCTGGAACCGGGAAGTGTGTGGAACACCATGCCCTGCCACACCCATGACAGAAGGATGGAAGTGTATTTGTATTTTGATATGCCGGAGGATGCCTTTGTTATGCACTATATGGGAGAACCACAGGAGACAAGGCATATTGTCATGAGAAATGAGGAGGCTGTGATCTCCCCCAGCTGGTCTATCCATGCAGGTTCGGGCTCCAGGAATTATACATTTATCTGGGGAATGGTAGGCGAGAACCAGGATTTTGATGACATGGACGGTATCAGAAATGAGGACATTCTGTAACAGCAGGCTGAAAATACAGATAGGAATGCAGACCGGAAAACAGAAAGGAGATTCCATATGGAAACAAATAAATTATTTTCTTTAAAGGGAAAAGTTGCCCTCGTGACAGGAGCAGCTTACGGCATAGGATTTGCCATTGCGGAGGCTTATGCGGCAGCCGGCGCCAAGATCGCGTTTAACTGCAGGGGCCGGGAGCACATGGATAAGGCGCTGGCGGACTATAAGGCAAAAGGCATTGAGGCCAGAGGCTATATCTGCGATGTGACAGATGAGGCACAGGTGGAAAATATGGTGGCTGACATTGAAAAAGAACTGGGCACCATTGACATTCTTGTGAACAATGCCGGTATCATCAAGAGGATTCCCATGACAGAGATGAAAGCAGAAGAGTTCCGCCAGGTGATTGACATTGACTTAAACGCCCCGTTTATTGTGTCTAAGGCGGTGATTCCCGGTATGATCCGGAAGGGACACGGCAAGATCATCAACATCTGTTCCATGATGAGCGAGCTGGGCCGCGAGACAGTTTCTGCCTACGCGGCAGCAAAAGGCGGCCTGAAAATGCTGACCAAAAATATTGCATCCGAGTATGGCGAATACAATATCCAGTGCAACGGCATTGGCCCCGGTTATATTGCCACACCTCAGACAGCGCCTTTAAGAGAGACACAGCCGGACGGAAGCAGACATCCATTTGACCAGTTCATCCTTGCAAAGACACCGCAGGCACGCTGGGGAACCCCGGAGGACCTGATGGGACCTGCTATTTTCCTGGCTTCTGATGCATCCGACTTTGTAAACGGCCATATTCTCTATGTGGACGGCGGCATTCTGGCATACATTGGAAAACAGCCGTGACAGAAAACAGATAAATTTCAATCGTTACGAACCATTCATCAAGTGAGGAGTAAAAAATCATGAAAATCGCATTAATAAATGAAAACAGCCAGGCAGCTAAAAACGGAATGATCTGCAGTGCGCTGAAAACAGGAAACTTTTTGCGGAGGAAAGCGGTCAGGGATACCCGAGAGAACGGGCAGTTCCGGAAAAACGCAACAAACAGATCCTGGACAAGGTAAAAGAAGTCACATACAGAGGCCTTCCCGAAATTCTGGAGAATCTGGACCGGGAGCTTGTAAGAGGAGCCCTGGGCGGTGAGAAATTCCGGGAATATTTCTTTGCAGACTGCAAGTGTGACAAGATTGCAGATGCAGTAAAGAAGATACTGGACTGAACATAAAAAAGCAGAGGTATGAGATGTCAATAAGTTTAAAAGTACAGGATAAAAACGGCTTCACACTGGCAGTAGCCCGTGGGGAGAGGGAAGTAAACCTTCCCTACTCCGCCGAATACAGAGAAGGGGACCAGATCGTTGTGGAAGCGGCTGAACTGCCGGCCTTTTACTGGCTGTCCCTGGATGATGCAAGAGGGCACTCCCTGGTTTACCTGACAGGGAATATGTGGTATAAAATTCCCTTTGGGGAAAAGCGCGTCAATATGTCACCCAAGACCTTTTCCGGCAGCAAACACCTGATCCACATCCGAAAGGCCTATTCCTTTGAGTATGAGGCATACAGGAATCTGGCTTTGAATATAAATGACTGCCACGGGGAGACAAACTGCTACCCCCACGCGTCAGCCAATGTGGAGACCAGAGGCGAGTCCGTCTTCGCTGCCATGAACGCCATTGACGGAATCACTGCAGCAGCCTGCCACGGAGAATGGCCGTATGAGTCTTGGGGAATCAACCAGCGTGCAGACGCAGCCATAAAACTGGAGTTTGGACGAACGGTGGAAGCTGACCGCATCATTCTTTACACAAGAGCGGACTATCCCCACGATAACTGGTGGAAAAAGGCTACAGTCACCTTTTCTGACGGCAGCACCATGGAATTGGAGCTGAAAAAGACAGGAGAAGCCCAGGAATTTACTTTTGAGAAAAAGAAAATAGAATGGCTGCAGATAGGAGAATTGATAAAATCAGAGGAACCATCCCCATTTCCGGCACTTGTTCAGCTGGAGGTGTATGGGACGGAGGCGTAGTTGAAATCCCTGCCGGTGTATGCCGGCGGGGATTTTTGTTGTATCGGCAATAAAAATAAACCACCTGCTATGCAGGTGTGTCCCCAGATAGCTTTAGCTTCAAGTAAAAACCTCCT
>PPYE01357297.1_pt1 | contig 28460 bp, 15 predicted proteins | sample 1559881 | NCBI WGS metagenome assembly PPYE01 (sample SAMN08240022, study PRJNA423297) | Human gut metagenome, whole genome shotgun sequencing project. | reverse complement strand
TACCGATGATACCGTAGCTTGCACGGATCTTCATGTATTCTACTGCATTCTTGATAGGCTCCCAGAACTTTTCGTTAGAAATGGTCCAAGCTGCAGCTGCTGATGGGAAATAACCCCACTTCTTGTTGGTGAAACGGCTGGAACCATCCGCACGTAAGGTTCCGGTCAACATATAGCGGTCTGCATAGTTGTACATAACGCGGGCTACACCTGAAAGCATGGTCCACTTGCTGTAACCGTTGCTAGGAGTCTTGGAAGCTGCGTCTGCTACGTTCCAGTAACCTAACTGTTCGTGAGCAAGTCCTGTTCCTGACAAGCCCATGCGGCGAACCTCGTTAGAGGTAACTTCCCATACACCTGTTGCTGTCAAACCGTGATTACCCCACTTGTTGCTGTAAGTCAAGTTGTTGGTTGACTGCAAAGCGGTAACGGTAGCATCGTTGTTGCCCATGTTGTTACCTGCTGCGTTCACCTTGGTAGATGTGAAGCTGTACCACTTGTAATCGTTATAGTCGATACCGTTGGTGGTGGTGAAGGTCAAGCCCTTGAGAAGATTGAACTTCAAGTCAACGTGACCGGTTACCATCGTACGCTTGCGGTCGTTCTGGCTGTCGTGAAGATTACCGTAAGGGTTGTTCTGGATGTTGTTGTATGGGTCTTTATTATACTTTCCATTTGCATCCATCATCTCCATAGTAGGAGAGTAGTTCAAACCAACCCAGATAGGGTTATCCTGGTTCTGAGCGAAGCCTGCACCAGAGTTGTCTGTCTGAGCAAGGTTGAGGTCGGCGGTCAACTCCAACCAATCGAATACCTTATTATGAATGTTTGCCTTGATAGCGTAACGTCTAGACTTGGTGTCAACGATTACACCTTTCTGATCCATCAAGTTGGCAGAGAAGTAAGTCTGTGTTTTCTCGTTACCCTGTGAAAAGGCAACCTTATAGTTCTGAGTAATACCTGTCTGGAGCAACTGATCCATCCAGTCGATACCTGGCTTGGTACCATTCAAATAATCCTGTACAGCGCTCTGATCCACACCCTTGTGGTCAACCAAAGCCTGTGCATACTGCTTGGTACCCATTACCTCAGGGATGTTGTAAGCGTTAGAGAAACCGAAGCTGCCATCGAAGGTAACCTGGGCTGCACCTGCCTTACCGCTCTTGGTCTGTACCATCACAACACCATTGGCACCACGGGCACCATAGATAGCGGTAGAAGAAGCATCCTTCAAAACCTGGATGCTCTGGATATCCTCAGGGCTGATACCTTCAAGACCTGTTTCGCGAACAATACCATCTACTACGTAGAGAGGGTCATTGCTCTTGTTTACTGAGCTGGCACCACGTACACGAATCTTCATAGCACCACCAGGAACGCCACTTGACATTACCTGCACACCAGACATACGTCCGTTGAGGGCATCCTCAACACGTGCAACCGGCTGATCCTTGAAGCTCTTGCCTTCCATCACAGCAACAGAACCTGCTAAGTCAGCCTTCTTTACTGTACCATAACCGATGACTACAGTCTCTTCGAGCATGTTGGCATCGTCTTGCATGGTGATTTTCAATGGAGCACCATTCCATGTTACAGTCTGCGCCTTGTAGCCAATAGATGTAATGGTCAGTTTGGCACCTTTCTTTAAGTTAGAGAGCGTAAAGTTACCATCGATATCGGTAACGGTACCGCCTACCTGTCCATCAACTCTAATGGTAGCGCCAATAAGAGGTTCACCAGCAGGGTCGATGACATTACCAGTACAGGAATTTTGCTGTTGCGTAGCAGTTGCAATCAAGCTTTGGCTTGCTAACGCTGGAACGGCGCAAAGAGGTGACATAGTACCTAAAAGAGCCGCGAAATAAAAATTCACTTTTTTGTTCATAGGTGTAATTGTTTACGTTAGTTATTTAGATAATATTTTTATTCTTTCTTATTTCAGTTTTATATCTGCCTGACAGACATTTCTATCTGTTTAGTAGGCAGCAATATTGTTGATGCAAGGGCAACCTCGGGCATCATCGAATACGATGCGAAGACCATTGGTTTTGATCTTGTCAAATCTGAGGATGCGCTTGTAACCGATTGTCGTTGTCTCTTCCTTCTGATTGAGTTTCACCCAGTTCTTGTCTTGGAGATAATAGACAGTAAAGGCTTTTACCCGTTGTCCCAATGGGATGTATTCCTGAAGCATAAGGCGAGAGATTTCTTGTGTCTTGCTCAGACGGAATTCGATGCTTGCTCCTTTGACCGTTTTCGATGCCCAGAACGTGTCGTATTTCCCGTCGGTCATATTTTTGCCAATGTTTTTGCCTTGTTGGCTATCCGTTTTAGGAGTGATGCCTTTCAAGACATTGTTGGACAATTCTTGCTGTATCTTCTTGTGGAAGTTGACTGCATTGGCTGAGTCAATAGGATGAATGAGCCCATCTTTATTTACCGGAAAATTAAGCAAGAATGTGGCATTGTGCCCTACACTTCTATAATAAAGATCGCATAACTGGTCAACGGTTTTGACCTTATTGTCCTCAGTTTCGTGATAGAACCATCCTGGTCGGATGGATACATCACATTCTGCGGGGGTCCATTGATCACCATTTTCCCAGCCGAATTGCAGTTGCTTGTAGTTTTTATAGCCTGGATATACGGTATTGGAAGGAATCATAGACCAGCAGGTTTCGCCTGCAAATCCGTTTTCGTTTCCTACCCATCTGCACCCTGGTCCGCCATCACCGAAAATAGTGGCATTTGGCTGGAGACTATCTACAATCTGGAAGATTTTAGGGAAGTCGTAGTAGTGCTTTCTGTTGATGGTTCGTTTTTCCTCTGCTCCTCCGTACCATCCATCTCCTCCGTTGGCTCCATCAAACCATATTTCGAAGAGTTCACCATAGTTGCTTAGCAGTTCCTTGAGTTGGCGCTGGTAGAGTTTCAGGTAATATGGTGAGCCGTAACTAGCCTGATTTCTGTCCCAAGGTGAGAGGTATATGCCGAACTTCAATCCATATTTTTGGCAAGCTTTGGAAAGTTCTCCCACGACATCACCTTCACCATTCTTATAAGGAGTGTTTCGGATGCAGTAATCTGTCGTATGGGTTGGCCAAAGGCAGAAGCCATCATGGTGCTTTGCAGTGATGATGACTCCTTTCATACCTGCAGCAGCAAGTGTTCTTGCCCATTGCTCGCAGTCCAATTTCTTGGGATTGAAGGTTTTTACATCCGAGTTTCCGTATCCCCATTCTTTGTCATTGAAAGTGTTCAATCCAAAGTGGATGAAAGCGTATGTTTCCATTTTCTGCCATTCTACCTGTTTGGTAGTAGGAGTTGGTTGCACAGGCTCCAGTGACTTGGATGTCTTTTGTGCCGAAATTGCCAGTGTTGAGATTCCCAACATCATGGCAATCAGAAAGCATTTTCTCATGTTGTTTCGGTTTAAGTTATTTTTTCTCGTACACAATGTATCTTCTCATACCTTTTATATATAGAGAGATAGATTTATATTTAATCAGGTTTTTGTTAGTCATGTATATATAGTTGTCAGTTAGAGAGAGGTATTTGCTAAGCATAGAGTAATCTGTATCTTGCCATGAGACAGGCTCCCACTACGCCCGCTTGACCTTTCAGTTCGGAGGTTACAATCTTAGAATCCTCGTTCATGACGTTGAGAGAGAATCTCTTGATGCCCATTCTGATAGGCAATGTCAGATAATCTCCTGTAGCCGACATTTCGCCTCCGATGACCAGCATTTCCGGGTTGAAGACGTTGATGATTCCTGCCAGTTGTTTTCCCAGTTCATCTGCAACATGTTGTAGGATAACTAAGCTGAGCACATCTTCTTTTGCGATGGCGTCCAGAATATCTTGTAAGATTAACTCTTCTTTTCTGTTTACCACCTTGTCTGAAAGTATGGATTGTTTTCCTTCCAGTAGTGCTTCGGTCAATTTTCTTTTCAGAGCTCTGCCAGAAGTTTCAGTTTCTATGCAACCGATTTTTCCACAGTGGCAGATGATGTTGTTGTTGTAGCCAGGTGTATGTCCAAATTCACCGGAATATCCAGACTTTCCATAATAGAGTTTACCGTCTATGATGATTCCGATTCCGAGACCCCAGCACACATTCACAAAGATAATGTCTTTCATTCCTTTACAGCAGCCTTTGATGTATTCTGCATAGGTCATGCTTCTGGTGTCGTTTTCGATGCAAGCCGGCAAATTGATCATTTCTGATATTTCCGTTGCCAAAGGTTTTTCGGTAAATGTAAACATATTGTATGCCGTTCCTTCAAAAGGATTAACGCGTTCTGCTACATTGACACAGACATTTAGTATTTCCTCTTTCTTGATAGGAAGACTGTCTATGAAATCATTGATGATGTTTCCGAGTTTTTCCAGATTCTCAGGAGTGTTTTCGTAACAGTAGGGAATTTTTGTCTTTTCCACTATCTGGTTGCCGCAGAAATCACTTGCAGAAAGTGCCAGACTGTCCATTTCCGGATTGGCACCTATAAAGTAACCTGCCTTAGGCTTCAAATCGTAAAGCATTGGGATGCGACCCATGGCAGTTTCCTTCTTTCCGAATTCTTTGACTATTCCCACTGTCATCATCTCATTCAAGGCGCTTGTCGTGGTTGGGAGACTTACTCCTATACTCTTAGATATTTCCGGGATAGTGGAATGTCCGTGAGATATAAAATGCTCCAAGATTTTCTTAGGTATAGTAGCTTTTTTACCTATGTTCTTAATATATTTTATTATCTCTTGTTTCATAAGTAATATTTTTTATTTGCAAAGATATAGTTTTTATTAATATGTGCAACTTTTTTGTGGTTAATAAACCTTAAATGTGTTTATTTCTTTGCTTTTTTATTATTTTGAGGCTGTTTTTTAGTCCCTACACCTTATTTATATATATAAGTAAACTTTAGAGTTTCTATCATAAAGTCCTTTTTATTAAATTCTTATGATAGAAAATAGTCTCACTCTTTCCGTGAGTTATTTTGTTCCTTTGCACGTAAACATCTGATAATGTGGTAAATATACACTTATCTGCATAAAGATGACAAGATACGAAAAGTATTGGTGTTTTAGATTTATTAACCATAAAACCTTTGAAGTAACACAAAAAACATATATCTTTGCAAAATAAAATATTTTATTAAAATATTGGCAACTAATAAAAGATATTAGAAAGATTAAAACCTCATATTTGAATAACTAGATCAAACTAACAACTGAATACGATATGAATCAGATTAAGAAACTATTTCCTGCATTCGCCCTCATGGCTTCCTTGGGGCTGAATCCTGTGTGTTCTTTGGCTGCAGAAATCAATGTGATTCCAACACCAGTCAAACTCACCCAACAGCGTGGAGAATTTATTTTGCCTTCCAGCCTTGGTATTTCCTACAATACAGAGGAAGGTAAAGCGATAGCTGGTTATCTGGCAGGCAAGCTCAAGACTTCTACTGGATATGAGGTCAATGTGGGCAACAAGAAGGGAAATGTCTCTATCATTATCAACCCTTCGATGAAAATGAATGAGGAGGGCTATCGCCTTCAGGTTACTGCCAAGGGAGTGGTTATCAAAGCTAAGACAGGTAAGGGTGCCTTTTATGGTATGCAGACCTTCCTGCAGCTGTTGCCAGCGGAAGTGGAAAGTGCTTCTCTGGTAAAGGGAGTCAAATGGGTGGCACAATGTTGTGATATCGAAGACTATCCTCGTTTCGGTTATCGTGGTTTCCATCTCGATCCATGCCGTCATTTCATTACTGTGCAGAATGTGAAGAAGCAGATTGACCTGATGGCTTCTCTCAAGGTCAATACGATGCATTTCCATCTGACGGAAGATCAGGGCTGGCGTATTGAAATAAAGAAATATCCTAAACTGACTTCTATCGGCGGTTATCGCAAGGAAGGCGATGGCTCTATCTATGGAGGTTTTTATACACAGGAGGAGATTAAGGATATCGTGGATTATGCTACCAAGCGCTATATGACGGTGATTCCTGAGGTGGATCTTCCTGGACACATGATGGCGGCTATTGCTGCTTATCCAGAATTGTCCTGCAAGGGAGAGCAATGGACTCCAAGAATGGTTTGGGGTATTGAGGACATCGTGATGTGTCCCGGCAAGGAATTGATGTTCCATTTCCTGGATGATATCTTCAAGGAGATGGTGCCGCTCTTCCCTGGTAAATATTTCCATATAGGTGGCGACGAGTGCCCGAAAAACAGTTGGAAAACCTGCCCTACTTGTCAGAAGCGTATTGTTGACGAGCATCTTCAGGGCGATGGCAAGCACTCTGCAGAGGAAAGACTGCAGAGCTATGTGATCAAACGTGTAGAAAAGATGCTGGAGAAGTATGGTAAGAAAATCATCGGATGGGATGAAATTCTGGAAGGTGGATTGAGTGAGAATGCTACCGTCATGTCTTGGCGAGGTATTGATGGAGGTATCGAAGCGGCTAAGCAAGGGCATGATGTTATCATGACTCCTGGTTCTGGTGGTCTTTACCTTGACCATTATCAGGGCGACAGTAAGATAGAACCAATCACGATTCCAAGCAGTCCTGTCTATCTGGCCAAAACCTATAGTTTCGACCCTGTTCCTGATGTAATCCGCAAGGCTGGACTTGATAAGCATATTTTGGGTGTGCAATGCAACAACTGGTCTGAATATATGTATTCCAATGCCAAGATGGAGTATATGATGTATCCTCGTGCCCTGGCACTCTCTGAGGTTGCCTGGTCGCCATTGAGTCGTAAGAACTTTACGGATTTCAGCAAGCGAGTGGATGCTAACCTCGTAAGACTTGATGAACGTTGTATCAAATATCATCTTCCTCTGCCGGAGCAGCCATACGGATCTTGCGATAAAGTGGTGATTACCAAGGATACTACCGTAACCTTTACCACTTCTCGTCCGATGAAGATGGTTTATACACTGGATGGTACGATGCCAACTTCAGAGTCTCTGGTCTATACAGCTCCTATCCCTGTAAACCATGATTGTATCATCAATATTGCTACGGTTTTGCCTTCTGGTAAGATGAGTCGCATCAGAACCATCCAGGTGGAGAAACAGAATTATGCTCCTTCTGTTGAGGTGAAAGATGTAAAGCCGGGTTTGGAGATGAAGCGCATCAAGGGGTATTATCATCATGTGAATGACTTAGAATGGACGGATGGCGTCTGGGAAAATTCTGTTATCCGCAGCTTTGGCGAAATGAAATTGAAGCAGGCTGACGATGCTCGCACTCTGCGTGGAGAGAATGGTTATGCTGCTATTGCCGAGGGATATGTGATGGTGCCAGAGGATGGTGTATATTACGTTTCTTCCCGTGCCGACCAGGTTTGGATTGACAGTAAGTTGCTTATCGACAACTCCAGCGAAGTGAAGAGTATTTCCCATCGTGACAACTGCGTAGCTTTGGCTAAGGGGTTACATCCTATCAAGTATGTCTTCATAGCCAATATTACTGGTGGCTGGCCTTCTTGGTGGAACGGACTCAACCTGCAGATGCGCAAGGATAATTCCAAGGAATTTGCGGATGTTGAAGATAGTCAACTGTTCCATTAAATATATAATAAGGTAAAACCTGTTTTTAAATCATAAATATTCATGAATATGAACAAAAGAAATTTCATGTTTCTTGCCCTACTGGGTGCCATGGTTCTTAATGGGCATGGCGAAGTAAGGGCGCAAGATGCCAGCAGATGGCATAATGTAGATGTCAATCAGCAGAATCGTGCTCCTCGCCGTGCTGCGTTCTTTGCTTTCGAGAATCAAGATAAGGCTCAGGCTTTCGAGAAGAAAAATTCAGCCAACTACCTTTCGATGGAAGGCACTTGGAAATTTAATTTCGTCAAGGACTACAACAAGCGTCCTGTCAAATTCTTCGCTGCCAACTTTGATGATTCTCAATGGAAGGATTTTCCTGTACCGGGCTTGTTTGAACTGAATGGCTATGGCGATGCTACTTATAAGAATATCGGTTATGCCTGGGCTACCCAGTTTGACCCAAATCCTCCTTATATCAGCGAACTCAACAACTATACGGGTTCCTATCGCCGCACCTTTGACCTGCCTAAGGACTGGAAGGGCAAGGATGTGTATTTCCATGTAGGTTCTGCTACCAGCAATTTGACTCTCTGGGTGAATGGCAAGTATGTGGGATATAGCGAAGACAGCAAGGTGGCTGCAGAGTTTAATATCTCCAAATATCTGAAACCAGGCAAAAATCTCATTGCCATGCAGGTGATGCGCTGGTGTGATGGTTCTTATTTTGAGGATCAGGATTTCTGGCGTTTTACAGGAATTGCCCGTGAGGTATATCTCTATGCCCGTCCGAAAGTTCATGCAGCTGATATCCGTCTGGATGCAGGTTTGGAAAATCAATACCGAGATGGTGTCCTGAACTATCAGGTAGCCTTGAAGGGTGGTAAGACTGATGTTACTCTTACATTGTGTGATAAGGATGGCAAGAAGATTGCCGAGGCTTCAGGTGTACAGGGTATTATCAAGGTGCCTGCGGTGAAGGCATGGACTGCAGAAACACCTTATTTATATAAGGCATTCATCACTTTGAAAAACAAGCAGGGTGTATCGGAGGTCATTCCTCAAAAGATAGGTTTCCGCAATGTGGAAATCAAGAATGCACAGCTCCTGGTCAATGGTAAGCCAGTCCTGATCAAGGGTGCTAACCGTCATGAAATAGATCCTGATGGTGGCTATGTGGTCAGCGTGGAGCGTATGATTCAGGATATTAAGATTATGAAGCAGTTGAATATCAACGCTGTTCGTACCTGTCATTATCCTGATGATCCTCGCTGGTATGACCTCTGTGATGAATATGGAATCTATGTGACTGCTGAGGCCAACCTTGAATCTCATGGTATGGGATATGATGAGAAATCTCTCGCCAAGTTCCCTGAATACCTCCAGACTCACATCGAGCGTAACGAGGGTAATGTGAAGACTTTCATCAACCATCCTTCCATCATCGTATGGAGTTTGGGTAATGAGTGTGGCTATGGCATCAACTTCGAGAAGACCTATGACTGGGTGAAAGCCTATGATCAGACTCGTCCTGTGCAGTATGAGCGTGGTGGATATAACAGTAAGACAGATATTCATTGTCCGATGTATATCGACTACGAGGAGAGTGAGAAATATTGCAAGAGTGATGGCGTAAAACCTTATATCCAATGTGAGTATGCTCATGCGATGGGTAACTCAGAGGGCGGTTTCAAGGAGTACTGGGATCTGATTCGCAAATATCCTAAGTATCAGGGTGGATACATCTGGGACTTTGTAGATCAGGGTCTGCGTGACAAGAGTCCGATTACAGGCAAGGAAATCTTTACCTATGGTGGCGACTATGGGCGTTATCCTGCCAGTGACTACAACTTCAATTGCAATGGTATTATTGCTCCAGACCGCCGTTTGAATCCGCATGCCTACGAAATCCAGTATTGGCATCAGAATGTTTGGATCAAGGATCTGGATGCTGTGAATGGTGCTTTCAATATCTATAATGAGAATTTCTTCAAGAAGATTGACGACCTGCACCTTACTGCAACTATCTATGCCAATGGCGTGAAGTTATCTACTGTTGAGATTTCTGAGACTAAGGGTATTGCTCCTCAGACTACTAAAATGGTGAAGAGTGATGCTTTGAAGTATGCTATTGCTGAAGCAGAGTCTGAACATGGTAAGGAGGAAATTACAGTCAATTTTGCCTTTGCCAGCGATGGTACAGAACCATTGATAGAGAAAGGACAGGTAATGGCCCGCCAGCAGTTTGTCATCAATGAATATCAGTTTGATAAGGTAGATACTCCTATTGCGGCGACTTCTACTAAGATTTCTGGTAAGAAAGGGAAACTCCAGAGTACCAGCAATATAGAGGTAGAGGAAACCAATAGCTATGTGAAGGTTTCTGCCAAGAGAATGTCGGTTACTATAGGCAAGAAGACGGGTTTGATAGACTATCTTGACGTGGACGGTGAGCCTATCTTGAAATTCCGCGAGAGCATGAAGCCTGAATTCTGGCGTGCTCCTACTGATAATGATTATGGTGCTTCTTTGCAGAAGGAGTTGAAGGTTTGGAAAAATCCTGTAATGAACTTGAAGTCATTCGACAAGAGTGAGATGAAGGATAGTGTTGTTTTGACGGCTACCTTTGAAATGCCTGAGGTGAAGGCTGAGTTGGTACTTCGTTATCGCATCAATGCGGTAGGTGAGGTTTCTGTTACCGAGAAGATGACCACGGATAAAGCGGCTAAGATAGCTGACTTGTTCCGATATGGTATGGTATTGGATTTGCCTGCATCATTCTCTAAGTTGGAGTATTATGGTCGTGGTCCGGAGGAGAATTATATCGACCGTCATTCTTCTACCTTTATTGGCAAATATGAGTCGGATGTAAAGGATGAGTATTATCCTTATATTCGTCCTCAGGAGAGTGGCAACCATACAGATATCCGTTATTTCTCCATCTTCAATCCTGCATCAGGCAAGGGTATTACTTTCGAGGGGTATGCTCCGATGGAGTGCAGTGCCATTCCTTATTCTATTGAGGATTTGGATTCTGGTGATGAAAAGGAGCATGCTTGGGGACAGCATAGCGGTGATTTGGTTGACAAGGGCTTGACACAGGTACATATCCAGCAACGCCAGTACGGCTTAGGTTGCATCGATAGCTGGATGACTAAGCCTATGGAGAAATACCGCATGCATTATGGCGACCGCGAATTCCGCTTCGTCATCAAGGCAAAGTAGTTTTATTTTCAAGAAGTCATATTTGTACGAGAATAGGTTTACAATGGGCGGCGCTTTCCTGCGGATTTGCAGGCGGCGCCGCTTTCCTGTTTGACTATCATGAGTATTGGTTTCTGAAAAGAATTGGTCAAAAGACTGGCATATATGATCCACCAAGTATTTTAAACGTACTCTTATTATAAAATAGATAGTTAAACACAACAATTTATATGGTTATAGCTTTGTATTTGTATGTCGATTGCTTTGTGTCGAATCCTTCTGCCTATTTATGGTAGAATCTCGCAAGAGGGAGTTTCTTGCCTTCTTGTATTCCTGATTCTCCTGCTCATAGTAGTGAGCGTAATTGAAGAAAGGCTCACTGACCGCTTCGGTACTCTCTGCGGTAAATGTATGACCATAAGGGTCTGAAGCCTTGATTGTTATTCTGGCATTTGGATTCTTTGGGACATAATAATACAGATGGTTCATGAGCAGATAACTGTTGCCCTTGCTCACAAAACGATAGGATACTGATTCGCTGTATTTATGATGATAGCTAGCGGCAAAGGCATCCTGACCTTTGCTGCTGATGCGGTGCATCCGGTATTCCTTGCCATCTTCTATTGCCACAACCCGCCAGTGGGAGTCGGCGTTAAAGACATTGGCTACCAGTATATTCTTATCTTTGGAAAGTCCCCAGTCCTCAGCATACGATTCGCCATTGAAGTCGGTCTGTGCTCTGAAGATGGTCATCTGTTTGTTCTTATCCCAGAATGTGCCCTTATAATAGCAATCGGTAAGGCGGGTACCAATGAACTGATAGACATAATAGCCGTTTGGTGTACCGCAGATATTTATGTTGGATTGCCAGATATTGCCACATGCTGCAGCATGACAATGCTCCATCACATCCTCGCCCTCATACCGGATTTCATGGTTGCAGGCGAAATGGGTGTGACCGCAAAACAGTTCGTATCCTCCCTCAAACTGATGCAGAAGTGCCAGAAGTTGGGATAGGCGAGAGGAGGAATAATGTCCCTTCTCATTCTCTATGCCAAGAGGTTTGGCTTTGCCGAAAGGTGCATTTCCGAAGGTGAAAGGAATATGATAACAGAGTACTACCTTTTTGTTTTTGGGAGTGAGGGCGAGGTCCTGCTTGAGCCAGCGCATCTGACGCTCTCTCAGTTCGCCTGGTGAATAATAGGCCTTTCCACGATAGAAGAAGCAGTTGTTGATGCACACAAAATGCTCATCGCCACGGTCGAAAGAGTAGTCGGTAGGTCCGAAGTTTTCCTCCCACTTACGTCTGTAGAGTGCCTTTCCGTCCTGGTCGTGATTGCCGATGACGGAGAAGAGGCGCATCTCCGATGAGCCCAAAGCTTGGCGTATCTGTCTCTCCAGGTGTGCATTATATCCTCCGTAATACTGTACGTCATCTCCCATGCTGAGTCCATAGACAGGAGTCCCGGCAGGCAGACTCCTGATGGTCTGCTTGATATCTGCCATCGTCTGGGTGGTAAATCGCTCTACGTCGCTCTTCTTGATGGGGTTGTCGGTGGGCGAGGTATAATAAGGACTGTAGGCATTGGTAACCTGCGGGTCGCCGATGATAATCATCTTATAACTGATTTCCTTTCCTCCAGGTAGTCTTTTCAGGGTAAAATCATATATTTTCTTTTTCTTGGATACTGGCTGGTAGAAGCAAGCCGTGCGATCTGTAGCAGAATGGGTAGGAACCTCACAGTCGGCAGGCACGCAGTAGTAGATGAAGTGGGCAAGACTGTCTCGTTTCATCTTGTATCTTCCGAGCGAATCAGTCTTCACGCAGTTATATCCATCGCTTACGATGACGTTCGCCACACCTTTTCCGTCAGTATATCTCAGGGTACCTATGATATTGAAGTCCTGCTTGATGACAGGTTTTACCTTCTTGATGGTATCTTTTGCCACGGTTTTCTTCTTGCGGGTATCTGGTGCCTTGACAGCGGTAGGCTGAGGCTCCTTCTGATTGCGCAGATGAAGGGTGACCCCGATTGCAATGAGCGTGCAGCAAACGAGAGATATGATAGCAATATATATCTGTTTTCTTTTCATGTAAGCAAAAGTACGCATTTCTTGTCGGATAACCCTTAGATTATCATTTAAAAATATATAAATGTTATCTTTGGGTAACATTTATATCTGCAAATTGTGAATATAGCATTTTTTAACTAAAAGATGTCTTCTATAGAAGTCATATTTTGCCTGTTTTATGCTTCCTATATCGATTTTTTTGTTTATATTTGCATCCATATAGCGTAGAAAGGAAGAAAATGGATAAAAACGTCATTAAGCAAATCATACTTTGGCAACAGGAGTTTGTTGGTAAAGTAAGACTCCAAAATAGGAGTGTCTCTTTTGATGAGAACGCCAATTATGTATTGGTGGGGATTCGCCGTGCCGGTAAGTCGTATATGCTCTATCAGCATATTCAGCACTTGGTAGTACAAGGTCATTCCAGGGAAGAAATATTGTTTGTCAATTTTGAGGATGAGCGTATTACAGATATAAAAAAAGAAGATCTTCATCTTATTATAGAGGCTTATCGAGAACTTTTTAGCTATGAACCCATCATATTTTTGGATGAAATACAAAATGTAGATGGTTGGGAACATTTTGCTCGTCGTTTAGCCGACGAAAAATATCGTGTATTTATAACAGGTAGCAATGCTCACATGTTAAGCCGTGAAATTGCTTCAACTCTTGGTGGAAGATACTTGACAAAAGAAATATATCCTTTTTCTTTTAAGGAATATTTGGAATATCAAGGCATTACGTTGCCAAGTCATTGGGAACTTTCTCCTGTTAAGGCAGATGTAATTCGCTTATTTTCTGACTATTTCTATTTTGGCGGTATGTCAGAAATGTTTAATATGCAAGACAAACAGTCTTGGTTGCAATCTCTTTACCAAAAAATATTATATTCAGACATCGTTGTGCGAAAAGGTGTAAGAAATGAGCAGAGCCTGCGTATGCTTGTAAGAAAATTGGCTGATAGTGTGATGCAGCCTATAGCCATCAAGAGATTACAGAATATTTTGCAAGGGAATGGAACAAAGATTACAAGGGAAACCATCAGTTCTTATCTTGACTATACGAATGAATCATATCTTACTTTTGGTATCAGTTGTTTTACAGACTCTATCTCTGATAGGGAAACAATCAAAAAGCATTATTTCTATGATAATGGTATCTTGAACCTCTTTCTCTTCCAACCAGAGACTAAGTTGTTGGAGAATATGGTGGCTATTCATCTGTATAAAAAGTATGGGGAGGACTTGTATTACTATAACAAAAACGTAGAAGTTGATTTTTGTGTACCAAAGGAAGGACTTTTGGTTCAGGTTTCTTATCGTATGTTAGATGATACTACAAAGAATCGTGAGGTCGGTGCTTTGCAAAAGGTCGCAAAGTTTCTGAAAGCTAAAAAATGTATGATTATCACTTATGATCAAGAAGAAACTATCACTTTGAAAGATTTAGAAATTGATGTAGAAGTTGTTCCTATCTATAAATATCTTTTGGACTGAGGCATCATTAGACAAAGAAATGTTTCTGTAAATAGAAGGAGGGTGTGTCATAAGTCTGTGACGCACCCTTTTTTGTGTGTTTTTCTGTATATTTTAGTTGAATCGTAGTCTTTCTTTACAAGGGGAATCTTATTATATTGTATAGAAACTTTACTTTTCTTGTTTTATCGATAACAAAACTGCGCAAAAGCTCACAAAAGGGCATAATTGTCCCATACGGTAAAACTGCCCAAATTGAGTTTTATCGTTTTATCCCCAAATGTTTCTTTAAATTGAATCCTATACCGAACAACCCTATGTCCATGTAAACCTTGTCCTTTCCGAAATGCCTGAATCGCTTGTAATGCATGTCTTCCTTCATCTGTCCAAACGCAGCTTCTGGCTCTATCGGTCTCTGACTCCTGTGCTTCATACCTTCCTCTGACGTCAACAGCAAAAATGCTTCCTTTTTATATGCATTCAACTTATGGTTTACATATATGGTTCTGTTACCCTTGGCTTTCTTGCAAAGACTCCCAAGTGGACAGCCTTCACATCGCTGCGCTCTATATAATGTAATGACAGACACATAGCCAGAGTCGCTTTTCGTTTGCCGTTGTCCGCAAGGATTCATGTGTTGTCCCATGGGACAGACGTAATAGTCTTCGTCTTTATTATAGTAGAAATTTGCTTGGTTAAAGACATCTTCCTTGAAAGGTTTATGCTGTTCTTTGTGAAACCAGTTGTACTTTACATATCCCACCATCTCTTCCATCTCCAAAGAGTTCTCATACTCACGCAGCTTGTCTGAGGCCTTGAACAAATGAGAAATCTGAGTGTTTAGCTTTTGCTTTTCCCTTCCTGTAAGTGCTTTGTCTGGAAGTTCTCGCACTAATCTTTCACACAAACGTGCGCTTGCCTCCATATCCTTGGAAGAGATGATTGGCTCGTCGTCTCCTTCCTTGTTGTCACTTCCGCCATTTTGACGAATTTGTTCTTTTATCTGAGCCAGTGCCGCAGAGGCTTTTTCCATGAGCTTGGCCTTGTTCTTTTCCACTGTCTTCTTCCATACAAACGTGTACTTGTTCGCTTTCGACTCTATCTTAGTGCCATCAACATATTGCTTCTCCAAACTAATCACGCCCTTTTCAACCAATATGGAAACAACTGCATCAAAATAGAAGTCGATGCACTTTATCATATGATTGGTTCTAAAGCGGTTGATAGTCGCGAAAGACAGTCGCTTGCCTCCACAAATCCACATATAGTGAACATCGTATTTAAGCACGTCCGCTATGCTACGACAAGAATAAACGCCATTGATATAGGCAAAAATAACTAAACTCAGAAGCATCATTGGACTATAAGGAGGAGCACCAGTCCCAGCATAGGTATCCATGAGAGGATTGATGTCCATACTGCGAACAATACGATCCACCATACGCACTTTGCTGTCTTTTGGTACATAATCATCAAAAGAGTTAGGAAAAAAACTCAATTCGTGCCGAGTTTCAGATTTTATTTGTATCTTTGCCATACTTTAAGAAGTTTTCTGCAAAGATATACTTTTTTGCGGAAAAACAAAGCCCGAGCTTGTGAAAGTTTGGGCTTTGTTGTAAATAAAAATGTTTTTTAAGATTTCGTATCTGTGAAAAGGAAAAAAATAAAAAAGGGTGCGTCACAGACTTATGACACACCCTCATTTTAGCTATAAGGTAGTCGCACTTATGTTTTCTTTATTTGAGCAAACATTTTATGTGTGCGTTCTTTGTTTTTATAATAATCAAACCTTTTTGCAGAGGCAAATGGAACAATGCTGCTCCATTAACTACAGTAGTTTGTCCTAGCAAGCATCCCTCAGCATTGTAAAGAGCAACGCTCTCATCTTCGGAAAGTCCAACGATAGTAATCTTTCCTTGGTTAGTGGTAATGCTCACTCTCTTAGTGGAAGTAACTTCCTCAATCCCTGTGCCGATACTGCTGATAGGCAATATCGTTGCATATTTCCCCCAATAAGCATCTGCCTTGTATGCTTCAACAGTATTATCTGGAACATAGAGAGGGTAAGCGTCAAGCCTATAATCTGGTTGTGGCTTATATTCACCAGTATATTCATCTATGTTCATTACCGTAGGAGGAGTTGTTGCACGACAGATAATTTCCTGTAGATTTCTGTTCTCACAAAATGCTAAATCACCCACTTCTTTCAATGTCTCAGGGAGGTCTATGGTTTGTAATGAATTGCAATTGGAAATTGCACATTTCCCAATGGATGTTATGGAATTTGGGAGAACAATTGTTTGGATAGCATTGTTCCCATAAATGGCATTTCCTTCCAGTTTTCTGACTGAGTTAGGAATGTCTATACTTTCGGCATTGTATTCCCCATTGATGATGGCTTCGTAACCAATACTTGTTATTGTATATGCTTCTCCGTCAATCATAACAGATGTAGGAATAATATTGCCAGCTTCCTTATAGGAACGCAAGAGGGTTGCAATATGTTCCATTCTGTTAATCATGAATTTGTAGCCATCTTGGTTGATGATTTGCCAAGGTGTATTTGATGCTTCTACATAACATCCTTCTGCGTTATTCCAATAATTATAAGCGGATAGGGCATCTTGTGGAACTCTTATGAGCAAATGGGAAGGAACTCTGTTTCCTTCTTCTTTGTATAAGATTCTGTTAAAGTTTCCAGATGGAGGCGTTACGCTTCTGAAATAAACTTCATTCAAATCCGTACAGTTCTTCCAAGGGAAGTCTTGTATTTTGGTAATTGTATTTGGTAGGGTTATACTTTTAATGCCAGTACCTCTAAAGCAATAGCTACTTAATGCTGTGACAGTAAATTGGGTTGACCATTCACCAGTGACTTTTGAAGGAACTTGATAGTACCGGTCGTTATTAGCCGCTTTCCACAAGCAAGCTTCATCTTTTTCGTTGATGATAAACCAGTTTCTATTGTAATCGTCAGTACCCGATCCGATTAGGTAAACAGGATTGTTTATGGTGCATAGAGGATTGTGAGCATCTTCGATTTCACCTACCCAGTAGGTGTTTTCCTCGTAGTTTTCCTTTGCTTCAGGTTGTACGCAAATAATAACAGGATAATATACGATAGATCCATCAGTTGTCTTGCTTGTCCTGCCAATTTTCATACCAGAAGTCTCTGGTGGTGTGAGGGCAAGGCAAGTAATGGAAAATAAGCTTGGACAGTTGTCTAATCCAAAATTGTCTAATGTTGTCTTCTTGATGGTTGAAGGAAATCTGAGTTCTCTCAATGAAGTACAATTTTGGAAGCATGCACCTACAGTAGTTACTCCTTCAGGAATATCAATGCTCTGAACTTTGCTTTGGTCATTAAAGCAATAGTCTTTCAGCTCTGTTATTTGATAGGTGTTTCCTTCGTAATTGACACTTTCTGGTACGGTGAAAGAAACTGGTAACATAGTATTGCTCTTTTTGAGACTAGCAGTATTGACTCCATCTATATGATAAAGATCATAGGTGAAATCTCCTATGGTAGCATCGCTATATGTAGGCATAGGTTCTTCCGTGTCTTTTCCATCACCACCAGTGTAGTTGTCAAGAGAGACAATGTCTTTGAAACTTTGCCAATAGGAGTTTTTTTTGTAGAGAGGGATAGATTCTTCTGGTACATAGAGCGTTGTGTGGCTATGCGACCCATAAATAGTTTGGCTAATGAATGTTGGTGGTATTTTTGCTCGGCACACCACGCTTTCAAGTTTTGCACAAGCATCTAAAAATTCTCCTTCAATGGTGGTTACAGATTCTGGTAAATCTACAGATGTTAGATTCTTGCAGCCTGTAAAAGCAGAAGTACCTATATAAGTTACGGACTTAGGTAGTTTTATGGATACTATGCTATTACTTGCCCCATCGGTATTACAAAAACAATTATTTTCAAGAACTTGAATGGTGTTAGGAATTTTAGGTGATTTATGGGTGATGTAAGGACTGCATGAGGAAGCTAAATGAGTTACAGGGTATTGTTTTCCACCATATATAACAGATGTTGGAAATTTAAAATCAACTTCTTTGTATGTACGCAATAATGTTGTGTAGTCTCTGTCTGGATCTATTAAAAATCGACATCCGTTGATTTGTTGAATAGTAGCTTTGTTATCTATTGGGTATATGTAATTTACATAATACACCCAATGGGAATCTTCTTGATAGGCTTTCAGAGCCTCTTGTGGAACTTGTACGATAAGATGACTTGCAAGACCTCTTCCATCTTTTCCTTCTTCTGGATAGAACCAAACGCGATTCCTTACAGCAAAACTGGTTGTTGGAGGAATTATAGCGTGGCAAATTAACAATGTCAGATTTTTGCACCAGAAAGCTTTAGAACTGATTGTTTCGATTGTGGAAGGTAACTCAATAGTTTCGACAAATGCATTTTCGAAACTACAGGATGCAATCTCTGTGACAGGATATGTTTTCCCTCCAAAGTAAATGGATGATGGAATGGAAATTTGTTTTGCTTCAGAAAATGCAGGATAACGGAGAGTAGCCTTTTCTGTGGTTTCATTTATAATGTATTTATCGCCATTTGCCATGGTGATAAATTTCGCTTTGTTTCCGATTGGGATAAAATAGTAATAACGGTCAAATGTAAGTCTGTTCCATTTTTCATCATAGTTTTCTATCGAGTTTTCTGGAACATAGATGAGAATCTCTTTTGTTAGGTTGTTATGGTCTCTAACGAGGAAACTAAAACCGACACTTGGAGGTGTCTCTGCTAGACATGTAACCTCAGAAAGATTATCACATCCGTCAAAGGCATATAGCCCAAGTTTGGTTACTTTGGCGGGAATAGTGAAAGATTCAACTTTTGAACAGTTCTTGAAAGCATTGTCCCCAATAAAATCTAAGTTAGACTCATCTTCAAAGATGAATTCTTTGATGTTTGAGCAGTCTTCAAAAGCATTGCTTTCAATGGAAACAATTGTATTAGGGATAGTTACTTTAGTCAAGTTCTTTGCTTGACTAAAGCAAGATGCTGCTATTTTCTTAACCTCATACTCCTTGTCTTCAATTGTTACTTTATTCGGAATGGTCAATTCTGTTTCTGTCTCTGGTGTATAACCTGAAAGTACAGCATAAGAATCTTCATTTTCTGTTTCTATTGAGAAGTTGAGATTGGATTGTGCATAGCTTGCACTATAGGCAAGTAACATAAATCCTAAAAACAGCAACTTGCAAAATGAATGTATTTTGTTACTTTTCATTTGAATAAAAATTGGCGTGCAACCGTTCGTGTCTTGTTTACTACTAGGTTGCCGCCAAGCTACCTCCACAACAACAAGCACAGAACGGCTCACGCCAAAATTGGCATGAACCTTCCATCTGCTTGTTCTCGTTGTGTGAATATTGGCGGCATTCAGTAGTAGAGAACAAGAGCTAAAAGCTCAATATTTTAATATCTCAAAAGTCGAAACGGAAATGCACATAGTTAATAAATATGAGGGCATGGAGTCCTCGATGATTCATTCTTGGGAGCGGATTCTCTAAGAATCGTTTCCTTAGGCATTCCTTGTTCTTTATTTCTGTTTCTTAATCCGTTGTATTTTAAAGTTAGACATTTTTGTGAATAAACTCTTAAGGCTATACTAAGCCTATCGGTTGCAAAGTTACTCATAATTTCTTTTGTAAGCAAGTTTTTTAGCTTAAAACTTCTTTAAGTTGGAGAAAAGTGTTATACATTAGTTTAATATGGCTCTGAAATGAGAAGTTATTTGCAAATTATCAAAAAAAGATAATTTGTTTTGGATAATTCGTTGAAAAGTCTTATCTTTGTGCCACAAAACAAAAGAAGAAGTAAAGCTATGACTGTAAATATCAACCCGTTTGTTGTGACAGGAAAGATACCTGCTCCTTATTTCTGTGATCGAGTAGAGGAAGCTAAAGTGTTGAGCATGGCATTGCTCAACCAAATGAACGTAGTGATAACATCACCACGAAGGATGGGAAAGACTTCTTTGGTCGATTTTGTTTTTGATAAGGAGGATGTACAGAAGGATTTCTTCACGATTAGTGTAGATATTCTGCATACCACTTGTTTCAAGGAGTTTATTTATGTATTGGGTACTGCTGTTTATGAGAAAGTGGCTTCCAAGAGTGATAAGATGCGTAGGCTCTTTATGATGACTTTGCGCTCTCTTTCAGCTTCCTTTGGATATGATCCGATACAGAATACTCCGACTTTTGATGTGAAGTTGGGTGACATCAATATGCCAGAATATACTATCAAGGAAATTTTCGAATTTATCGAGCATGCAGATAAGCGTTGTTTGGTGGTGATAGATGAGTTCCAGCAAATAACCAAGTATCCGGAGAAGAACATTGAAGCGATACTTCGCTCTTATATCCAAAAACTGAGTAATGCTAATTTTGTTTTCGCAGGCAGTCAGCGTACCATATTAGAAGAAATGTTCCTTTCTTCTCGCCGTCCTTTTTTCCAAAGTGCCAAGTTGATACAGTTGGAAGCTATAGCCTTGCCTATTTATCAAGCGTTTGTTATTAAGCATTTTCAGGAGGGAGAAAAGAAAATCATGCCCGAAGCTATAGAAAAAGTATATACGACATTCCGGGGTGTTACCCTCTATATGCAGCGCATTATGAAAGACGCATACGCCATGACTCCAGTGGGTGTAACTTGTGATATGGCTTTAGTGGATAGTTTGATAGATAGTTTTGTGACGGAAAATGATTACCGCATTCGAGAACTTTTGGCTTATATTTCTGAGCCTCAGAAAGAAGTGCTTTACGCCATACATGAAGAGGGGCAAGCCAAGAGCATAGTCTCTGCAGCTTTTACCAAAAAACATCGTTTGAAGTCGCCAAGTGCCACCCAGTCGGCTGCCCAAAAACTCTTGGAGGACGATATCCTGACGAGAAATGAAAAGGTATATAGCATAGCTGACCCTCTCTTGATTTTATGGTTGGATAAGAAGGTGTAGTTCAAAAAAATATTAAAAAAGAAGTGGTTCTTTTGTATTCTCTTTCTTTTTTCCTATTTTTGCAATTCTTGCATTACAAAAATTGGGAGAGAATATCCTCCAAAGATAAACTTAAAAATAACGAAAGGAATAAATTATATAATGGCAAACGATAATAAAGGTCTTACGCCGATGATGCGGCAGTTTTTTGAGATGAAAGCGAAACATCCCGAGGCACTGTTGCTTTTCCGATGTGGTGACTTCTATGAAACTTATTGCGAGGATGCTATAGAGGCTTCCAAGGTGCTCGGTATTACCCTGACTCGTCGTAATAATGGCGGTTCGGCAGGTGGTGCTGAGATGGCTGGTTTCCCTCATCATGCACTCGATACTTATCTACCTAAGTTGATACGTGCCGGCAAGCGTGTTGCCGTGTGCGACCAGTTGGAAGATCCAAAGAAGAAACGCTTGGAAATCAAGGGTAAGAAGGGGCTTAGCCAGATGGATAAGATGGTGAAGCGAGGCATTACGGAACTGGTGACTCCGGGTGTGGCGATGGGCGATAATGTCTTGAACTACAAGGAGAACAATTTCCTTGCTGCTGTCCATTTCGGAAAAGCTTCTTGTGGTGTAAGCTTCCTCGACATCTCTACGGGCGAATTCCTTACAGGGGAAGGTACTCCCGACTATGTGGAGAAACTGATGGGCAACTTCCAGCCGAAAGAAGTGCTTTATGATCGTGCCATGAAACAGAAATTCGAACAGTGTTTCGGAACTAAATACTGTACATACGAATTGGACGACTGGGTTTTCACCGAACAGACTGCCCGACAGAAACTCCTCGGTCATTTCAAGACCAAATCTTTGAAGGGTTTTGGTGTAGAACATCTGAAGAACGGTATCATTGCCAGCGGAGCCATCATGCAGTATCTGGAGATTACCCAGCATACCCAAATCAATCATATTACAGCACTTTCCCGTATTGAGGAGGATAAGTTCGTGCGTATGGACCGCTTTACTATCCGTAGTCTCGAACTGGTGGCTCCGATGCAGGACGATGGTTCGTCGCTTCTGAATGTCATCGACCGCACCGTAACGGCAATGGGAGGCCGTATGCTCCGCCGTTGGCTTGTCTTTCCACTGAAAGATGTGCGCCCAATCAATGAACGACTCGACATCGTGGAATATTTCTTCAAGGAACCGGAGTTCAAGCAGTTGATGGATGATCAACTGCATCGTATCGGTGACCTGGAACGTATCATTTCCAAAGTGGCTGTGGGTAGAGTTTCGCCTCGTGAAGTTGTGCAATTGCAACATGCCTTGGAGGCTATCCAGCCAATCAAGGTGGCTTGTCAACATGCCAAGAATGAAGCCTTGCAGCGAGTGGGTGAGCAACTCAATCTCTGTGAAACGCTGAAAGAACGGATAGCAAAGGAAATCCAGCCGGATCCTCCGCAGCTTATCAATAAGGGCGATGTTATCGCTGATGGCTATAATGCAGAATTGGACGATCTGCGTTCCATCAGCCGGCATGGTAAGGACTATCTGCTCAAAATACAGGAGCGTGAGATAGAGAAAACAGGTATTTCCAGCCTGAAAGTGGGTTATAATAATGTATTTGGCTATTATTTAGAGGTGCGCAATACCTTCAAGGACAAGGTGCCTGAAGACTGGATTCGCAAGCAGACGCTTGCTCAGGCAGAGCGATATATTACTCAGGAACTGAAGGAATATGAAGAGAAGATTCTCGGTGCCGATGAGAAAATTTTGATTCTCGAAGCCCAACTCTTCAATGAACTGATAGCTTCGATGCAAGAGTATATTCCTCAGATACAAATCAATGCCAACCTCATTGCCCGTATGGACTGTCTTCTTTCCTTCTCGAAGGCATCGGAAGAAAACCACTATGTGCGTCCTGTCATCGACGATTCTGAGGTGCTCGACATCAAGCAGGGACGCCATCCTGTGATAGAAACTCAGTTGCCTTTAGGTGAGCGATATGTGCCAAACGATGTGTTGCTCGATACTGAAAAGCAGCAGATTATGATGATTACGGGTCCTAATATGGCCGGTAAATCTGCACTTTTAAGGCAGACGGCCTTGATAGTTCTGCTGGCACAGGTAGGCTGTTTCGTACCAGCCGAGAGTGCAAGAGTAGGTCTGGTGGATAAGATATTCACCCGTGTGGGTGCCAGTGATAATATCTCGCTTGGTGAATCTACTTTTATGGTAGAGATGACTGAGGCTGCGAATATCCTGAATAATGTTTCTCCTCGTTCCCTGGTTCTCTTTGATGAGTTAGGACGTGGTACTTCTACTTATGATGGAATCTCAATAGCTTGGGCTATCGTGGAATACTTGCATCAGCACAAGAAGGCGCAAGCACGTACGCTCTTTGCTACCCACTATCACGAACTGAATGAGATGGAAAAGAATTTTCCTCGCATCAAGAATTTCAATGTAAGCGTGAAGGAGGTGGATGGCAAGGTTATCTTCCTGCGTAAGTTGGAACCGGGTGGAAGTGAGCACTCTTTTGGTATTCATGTGGCTGAAATAGCCGGTATGCCTCGTAGCATCGTAAATCGTGCCAATGTTATACTGAAACAACTGGAGGATGACAATGCGGGTGTGGGTGCTGCCGGCAAACCTAATATGCAGCATTTGGATGAACCGAAGGATGGAGTACAACTCAGTTTCTTCCAGCTTGATGATCCGGTTTTGAGTCAGATACGCGATGAGATATTGGGTTTGGACATCAATAATCTCACACCGGTAGAGGCTTTGAATAAACTCAATGAAATCAAGAAGATTTTGATGGGAAGATAAGAAGTAGATAATGATGAATTGAAAATAAAAACTCTCCCTTGTTCAGGATTGGATTCCTGCAAGGGAGAGTTTCTTATTTTATAGAAAAACAGTTCTAACTGTATGGTTAAAATTGAAAATGGTTCCTATATGCTACTGCATTGACAAAGTAAGTATTACAGCCTCGGCAAAGTAAATACTACTATCCGCAATGACATAACAAGCCCAAACAAGTCCTATTTTTCTTGTTTTTCTTCCTGAGCCTTTGCTCTCTTAAAGCTGGAGGCGATGCTCCAAACTCCCAGAAGAATGAGTGGGATACTCAATATCTGTCCCATATCCATAGGAAGTCCAGCCTCGAATGCCACCTGAATCTCCTTCGTATATTCGATGAAGAAACGGAAGGTGAAGATGAGGGTGATACAGAGACCGAAATATAGGCCTGTACCCACACTCTTAGGACCTTTCTTCTTATAGATGAAGAGAATGAGCAAGAAGATAATGAGGTAGGCGATGGCCTCGTAGAGTTGTCCTGGATGGCGAGGGTATTGATCTTCACGAACAAAGATGAATGCCCAAGGCACATCAGTCACCTTGCCGATAATCTCTGAATTCATCAGATTACCCAGACGGATAAACATGGCTGCAATACCGGAGACAATACCCATATTGTCGAGCACAACCCAGCCCTTTACCTTCATGTTGCGGCAGTAGAGCCAGATGGCAACAAACATTCCGAATACACCACCATGACTGGCCAGTCCTTCATATCCTGTAAGTTTCCAACTGCCATCCGACATGTGGTGCATAGGTATCAGCATCTCGATGAAGTGATCCCATTGCGTAAGGAAATATTCAGGCTGGTAGAAGAGGCAATGACCGAGACGTGCACCTACCAGAATACCGAAGAAGATATAAAGGAAGAGAGGCTCAAACTTGTCATCGCCCAATTTCTGCTGCTTGTAGAGTCGCTGCATGAGCAGATAACCCAATAGTAAACCGATAAGCCAGCAAGTGGAGTAATATCGGATGGTCAAAGGACCCAGATGCGCAAGAATAGGATCTGGATCCCAAACGATATAATTAAGCAGGTTTATCATAATTAAACATTAAAACGGAAGTGCATGATGTCGCCATCCTGAACGACATATTCCTTACCCTCGATACCGAGTTTACCTGCCTCGCGGACAGCAGCCTCAGAACCATACTGGATATAATCGTCGTACTTGATGACCTCAGCACGGATAAATCCTTTTTCAAAGTCGGTATGGATGACGCCAGCACATTGAGGAGCCTTCCAGCCCTTGTGGTAAGTCCATGCCTTTACCTCCATCTCACCAGCAGTGATGAATGTCTCAAGGTTCAGAAGAGCGTATGCCTTCTTGATGAGGCGGTTAACACCACTTTCCTCCAATCCGAGTTCTTCGAGGAACATCTGCTTGTCTTCGTAGGTTTCGAGAGATGCAATGTCTTCCTCTGTCTTCGCAGCGATAACCATGCACTCGGCACCTTCTTCCTTAGCGATTTCCTCTACCTTCTTGCTGTATTCATTTCCGCTCTTGGCAGAAGCTTCATCTACGTTGGCTACGTAGAGTACTGGTTTCGTAGTGAGAAGGAAGAGATCGTGAGCCACCTTCTGCTCTTCTTTGCTTTCGAAAGTAACGCCACGTGCGTTCTTGCCTTGCTCCAACTCTGCTTTGTAAGCCTCCAGAACGGTAACCATCACTTTAGCGTCCTTGTTGCCTGCAGCAGCTGTCTTCTGCTGCTTGGCGAGCTGGGATTCGATAGTCTCCAAGTCCTTGAGCTGCAACTCTGTATCGATAACGCTCTTGTCCTTGTTGAGTCGCTCATCTGGTACGGTGATGACGCCCAAGTTTGGTTCGATAGTACAGAAAGGGAAGTTAGCTGCCTGTGCTTTTGCACTAGACAGACAATTGAACAATGTAGATTTTCCCACGTTAGGAAGACCTACAATACCACATTTTAATGCCATTTTATCTTTAAACGTTTAAATATTTGGGTGCAAAGGTACGTTAAATCGAATAAAATACAAAATAATTCGTGGTAAATAAACTAAAAAAGGCATTCACGATGCTGGTGAATGCCTTTCTGATGATTACTTTGAGCAGTTTTTATTATTTTACGACCACTTTTTTACCGTTGATGATATAAACTCCCTGTTTAGGAGTTGAAACACGATGTCCCTGAAGGTTGAATACTACGTTCTTGGCTTTGACGTCGCCGGCAATCTGGCTAATGCCATCGGTATCGGTGCGCACAGCTGTAGCTGATACTTCCTTAGTTACTGAATTGAAGGTGAAGGTAACGTCGTAGATTCCGTCTTCTTCGATATAAATGGAGGCATTACCTTCAGGGTCAGTATCATCACCATAGTTCTCTGACCAATTGTGGTTAGCACAGATCTTATATTGATAACCGCCTTTGGCAATGGTCAGATTGGTCTTGGTCAGAATATAGGTGACGTTATCTTCCTGTTTGATCATATCGTTTTCTGTTGCTTCCGGATCCCATTCTACTCCGAGAATTGTGCCAAATCCAGCTACAGTCCATGTCTTTTCACCAATGACAGCATCACCTGTCTTTTTGGTGATTACACCGACTTCGTAGGTGTTTTCATTAAACTGGATAGTGACGTTATAGGTACCTGTTTCTTCTACCGTAAAGACATAGTTGGTTTGAGGGTACGATTCTGCCCAATTATGATTTTTCAGGACTTTAAGTTCGTATTTCACATTTTGTTCAAGAATGCAGTCGGTTTTGGTGAGTTCCCAGATACCATTCCCTTTATCGCTCAGGTCATTGTTAGTATCCGTTGCGTCCCAATGAGAACCGAAGAGTGTACTGGAACCTGCTGCAGTCCAGACATCTTGTGCCTGCAGGGTTAGGGTTGCGATACAAAGCATGATAAGGGTAAAGATTGTTCTTCTCATAATTGATGTAATTTAAAGTGTTAATAATTAAAATTGTATGCTTAATACGTTTTCTGTTTAAACGCATTTTTATGATTTAAAATTAGGTTTTTGGCATTACCAGATGCAAATATACGAATTATTTCAATATGTTCCAAGTTTTTTAGAGAAAAGTTGCCTGATGAGATGGATAAAAAGCAGGATAGCGTGTCTAAAGTATATAGACACACCATCCCGGATGATAATATTCTTTAGATTTCCCCTTTCCACAATCCATGAAGGTTGCAGTATTCGCGAGCCACAACATCCTTGGCTTCTGCGTTGGTCAGGAAGATAGCTTCAGGCTTTTCGCCTGGCTTCAACTCGTGACGAAGCACATCTGTAGGGGTGAGCAACTCTATCCACTGGATGTAATGCTCTGGAAGCATCGGATGTTCTACGCTTCCTACCGTTACACGATATCCGCCCTCGATAGGTTCTATCACAGGCACATGTTTCTCCTTGGCACCATCACTGGTATTTTCCTTCATGAGCTTCATTGGCTCGCCGCAGCAACTGAGCACGGCTCCTGGGTTTACTACTTCTACCACGTTGCCGCAAATCTGGCAGCGGTAGATTTCTCTAATCTTAGTCATAATGATTCCTCCTTAATATTAATTGATGACCAAATTGAATGATAAAAAGCTAACCGGGACAGGATGATAGGATTCTGTCCGGTCTGGATATTCAGGTTTATTCCTCAACAGGACTAAACTCGTCTTTTCCTACTCCGCAAAGTGGGCAAACCCAATCATCTGGAATATCTTCAAATGCTGTACCTGGAGCGATACCGCCCTCTGGGTCGCCTACTTCTGGGTCATAAACCCAGCCACAAACATCACATACATATTTTTTCATAATGCTTTTGTTTTTGATGTTAATACTGTTAGTTAATTCACTCACTATCAGTAGAATATATTCTAACTGGTAGATGACGCAAAGATACGTTTTATTTCAATAACTTCCAAGTTTTTTAAGGCAAATGATGTTAAAAGCATGAGTTTGATAGCATATTTACTCAATCTGCCTTATTCTTCCTTGCTGTCAGCTACGATTTGTGGACCGCGTACCTTGTCTTTCAGCGACAGACCCTTTCTGATTTCTATATTCACGCCATCACTCAAGCCTGTAGTTACCTGGGTGCGGGCAAAATCCTGAGCAATTTTTTGTTGCTCAGGTGCTTATAAAAAACATTAAATTATAGTGTTGCGGAAATAAGGATAATGTAAAACCTCTTGTACAAATTGTATTTATCATGAATAAGAAAATTATTTGTTTGTTGCTTTTTGTGTTTCCTTTGTTGGTAAGAGCGCAGGAAATTTCAATAGGAGGTTCATGGGCTAATGAACCAGCAAAATTGGGTAAAAACAAAACATTAGACACAAGTGTTATGGAATGCATCTATAAC
>PPYE01046692.1_pt1 | contig 28484 bp, 28 predicted proteins | sample 1559881 | NCBI WGS metagenome assembly PPYE01 (sample SAMN08240022, study PRJNA423297) | Human gut metagenome, whole genome shotgun sequencing project. | reverse complement strand
AGCAGGTTATCATCAATACATGGTACGGCGGAGAAATGAAGAAAGGTATGTTCTCTATGATGAACTACTTCCTTCCACTTAAGGGTATGGCTTCTATGCACTGCTCAGCAAACACTGACTTAAACGGTGAGAACACAGCTGTATTCTTCGGACTTTCCGGAACAGGTAAGACTACATTATCTACAGATCCTAAGCGTCTCTTAATCGGTGATGATGAGCACGGTTGGGATGATAACGGTGTATTCAACTTCGAAGGTGGTTGCTACGCTAAGGTTATCGACCTTGACAAGGATTCTGAGCCAGATATCTACAACGCAATCAGAAGAGATGCTCTTCTTGAGAACGTAACTGTAGATGCTAACGGAAAGATTGATTTCGCTGACAAGAGCGTTACAGAGAACACTCGTGTTTCTTACCCAATCGATCACATTAAGAATATTGTACGTCCAATCTCTTCTGCACCAGCTGCTAAGAACGTAATCTTCTTATCTGCAGATGCATTTGGAGTACTTCCTCCAGTATCTATCCTTACACCAGAGCAGACACAGTACTACTTCCTTTCTGGATTTACTGCAAAGCTTGCTGGTACAGAGCGTGGAATTACTGAGCCAACACCTACATTCTCAGCTTGCTTCGGACAGGCATTCCTTGAGTTACATCCTACAAAATACGCTGAGGAGCTTGTTAAGAAGATGCAGAAGAGCGGAGCTAAGGCTTACCTCGTTAATACAGGATGGAACGGAACCGGAAAGCGTATCTCTATTAAGGATACTCGTGGAATCATCGATGCAATCCTTAGCGGAGCAATCAATGAAGTTCCTACAAAGAAGATCCCAATGTTCAACTTCGAAGTTCCTACAGAGCTTCCGGGTGTTGATACAGGAATCCTTGATCCTCGTGATACTTACGCTGATGCTTCTGAGTGGGAGACAAAGGCTAAGGATCTTGCAGACAGATTCGTTAAGAACTTTGCTAAGTACGAGGGAAATGCTGCTGGTAAGGCACTTGTTGCTGCTGGTCCTCAGGCATAATTCGTATTACAGAAATTTTATACATTGTGTATCGAAAAGGACTGCCGTTATGGCAGTCCTTTTTTGATGATTTCGGTCCATTCAAGTTTCGACACCGGCACGTGTATGTCCGTCTCTCACAGATGACGTCCGAAGTATTTTGTGCAAGCCTTAGTGGGGGTGGTAAAGAATACCGTGCCCGCGGGTCGCATTTGCGCCCCTCGTTCTATTATGAGCATATGTAATATTATGAGGGGCGACACAATGGAGAGCGGGCACAATAAAATTTCTGAACCCCACCACTTAGGCTTGCTAAAAATGCTGAGCGCATCTGTGAGAGACGGGACATACACGTGTCGGTGTCGAAACACGAGCCGGACATGAAAATAGAGGCAGGGGAAGGATTTCACAACTTCTGCAATTCTGTCTAAAATCATGTCCAAAGGAAAATAGTCCCCTATCGCAGCGCAGCATCCATCAAATATGCATTCAATTACTGTAAAAACAGAATATCCTTCTCCTGCACCCCAAGTGCCTCAGGAATCTTCTGCTCTTTCGCATTCCACTCCTTCTTTGCAATCTTCCACTGTATCCATGCACCGCTTTCATCCGCCCGGAAAGATATATTCCACTCAAACGGATCTTCGATGATTTCATACTCTTTCACCTCTATTGTGTTCTGCATATCTTTCTCTTTGGCATCTTCAAAATAGTGTGCACGAATACCGATTGCCACCGTATGTTCCGGTATCTTGCTGCAATGAAAAGTCACATTCCAGTCTTTTGCAAAAAGTGTATGTGCATCCACGATTTCCACATCCGATATATTTTTGCATCCGGACAGTATTGCAGCGGTCCGTGTCTTTGGGTTCTGAAAGAACTCGTGTACTTCCTCGATCACTTCCATTTTTCCCTGGTTGATACAGCTTACCATATCGCATAGGCGATAGACTTCATCACGATTATGCGATACAAACAATGCAGGCTTACCAACCTCCTGCAGGATTTTCTTCATTTCCTGTTCCAGCTCCCATTTCAGATAGCTGTCCAATGCGGAAAACGGCTCATCCAAAAGAATGACTTCCGGTTGTGCCGCAAGCATACGCGCCATCGCCACACGCTGTTTCTGGCCTCCGGACAATTCCGAAGGATAATGTTTTTCCAGTTCTGTCAGTCGGAATTTTTCAATATAGGAAGTAACTTTCGCCTTGTCCGGCTTACGTCCCATGCCTGCCATAATGTTCTGTTCCACCGTCATATTCGGGAAAAGCGCATAGTCCTGAAACATATAGCCGACTTTTCGTTTCTGTGGCGGAAGATTAATCTTCTTTTTGGAATCATACAACACGCGGTCATTCAAAACGATTCGTCCCTCATCCGGTGTCTCAATTCCGGCGATGCACTTTAAAGTCATGCTTTTTCCGCATCCGGAAGCACCAAGGATGGCAAACACGCCTTTTTCCATTGTAAATTCCACATCCAGCTGAAACTTACCAAGCTTCTTTTTGATCTGTACATAAAGAGACATTTACTACCACCTCCTCCTGGAATTTGTGCTTTTTCCGGCGATGAGGTTCATCAGGAATACCACCAGAAATGCGATCAGCAGTATAACAACCACCCAGACCCCGGCAGTCGCATAATCTCCATCCTGAATGACCATAGCAATCTTCTGCGAAATAGTGCTTGTTTTTCCCGGAATGTTTCCTGCAAGCATTGAAGTTGCTCCGTATTCTCCCAGCGCGCGGGCAAATGTCAGGATTGTTCCCGATAATATTCCCGGTCCCGCTGCGGGTATGACAACTTTCCAGAAAATACATATCTCTGACATTCCAAGTGTCCGGGCTGCATAAATCAGATTCGGGTCCACCTGCTCGAAAGCCGCGCGGGCATTTCGGTACATCAGCGGAAACGCTATGATCGTTGCAGCAAAGATACATCCCAACCAGGTCTGCACAACTTTAATTCCCATGTTCTGATAGAGATAGGAACCAAATGGTCTGCGCAGACTAAAGATCAATAACAGAAAAAAGCCCGCGACTGTCGGTGGAAGTACCATCGGCAGTGTCAGAATACCATCTGCGATTGCTTTTGTCTTCGGCCCTGCTTTCACTACTTTTCGAGCAGCCAAAATGCCCAGGAAAAAGGAAAAAGCCGTTGCCACAACACCTGTTTTTAATGAAATGATAAGAGGACTCCAGTCGAGTCCTCTCATATAAGTAATCATTTGTTCCATACACACTCCTGTATTTTTAGTTTTCTACATTGGTATCAAAATAGTATTTCCGGAAAATAGCCTTTGCATCATCCGATACGAGGAACTTGATAAAATCAACGGCTGCTGCCTTCTCTGCATCGTCTGCCTCTTTATTTACGACCTCTGCAATCGGATAAATGACATCTCCCGTAAGGTCATACGGTACAACTTCGAGAATATCAAGCTTATCTTCCAATCCGTAAGTATCGGAATAATAAACAGTACCAACTTCGTTGGATCCTTCTGCGACTGCAGATGTTACAGCTCCAACGTTTGCACACTCATTGATTTCCACACCGCCAAGTGCCTTGGATACTTCATCGGTTGTAATGGTTGAAACGTCATCCGCACCCTCAAGCATTCCTGCATTGACCAACGCCTGTCTCGTATATTTTCCAACCGGAACAGAGCCATCAGCAAGTGCAAAACCGGATGCTTTTCCGATATCTGCAAGGCCTGTAACTTTCGTGTTGCTTCCCTTATATGTAACGACGCACACCTGATTGTTTACAACATTGTATCTTGTACCGTCTACCACAAGTCCATCGTCATCTGCCAGCTGATCCATCTGCTTCTGTGCTGCGGAGAAGAAAATATCACAGGCTGCGCCTTCCTCAATCTGTGTCAACAGTGTGCCGGAACTATCGTAGCTTCCTACAATCTTCACTTTCGGATTTTTCTTATTGTACTCTGCGATCAGCTCGTCCATAACGCTGTTTAAGCTTTTTGCTGCAAAAAGCGTTACCGTTGTCTCCTCTGCTTTTGCATTCCCTGTGTTGCTGTTTCCGCATCCTGCCAGCAATATAACTCCCATTGCAATACATAAAACAGATGCGAACAGTTTCTTTTTCATAAAACAGCTCCTCCATTTATGCTATCACTTATTTGCGCGAAATTGAATCATTTGTGCCGCAATACTGACCGCAATCTCTGCCGGCGTCTCCGATCCAATATCCAATCCAATCGGTGTAATCACACGACTTAACTGTTTTTGCGAAAAACCTTCTGCCATAAGTTTATCATAGACAATTTTCGCTTTTCTGCGGCTTCCAACCACACCAATATAACCGGCATCCGTATGCAGGGCAAAACGCTCCGCATCCGTATCACACAAATGCCCCCTTGTGACAATCACAATATAATCTTCCGGGTGCACTGTGATGGATTTCTCAATTGCATAAAAATCGATCTGCAACACTTCTTTTGCCTGTGGAAACAGTTCCGGCTTCGTAAATTCTTCCCTGTCATCTGCGACAATACAAGTAAAGTCAAGATGTGACAATAGCGGAACAAGTTCCTGTGCCAGATGTCCTCCACCGAAAATGTAAACCTTCCCATCATAAAAGAAATGTTCCGCGTAATAACTCTGACCGTTTTCCTCCATAATCAGATGATGCTTTTTACTCTCAATATGATCTACGATTTTTGCCTGTCCCTCTGCCAGTGGAAGCATCAGCCAGCAATCATTGCGCGCCTTTGCAACTTCACATGCCTGCGCCACAAACTGCGCGCTTGCTTCGTCTGTTCCGATATAATAAAACAGTACTTTCGCATTACCGCCACAGATCATACCAAGATCCGCCACTTTATTCGGTGTAAGAATATATTCCTGCAAATGATTGTGCTTCTCCTGAACGAGACTCTGACCTTTTAAAATTGCCTGATACTCCATATTTCCGCCACCGATCGTTCCGTAGATTCTACCCTCATCTCCAACGATCATATAAGCACCTGCCTTGCGCGGGATTGAACCACTGCCATCCACGACAGTGACAAGCATACTGGCCTTATTTTCTTCGTAACGCTCTTTTAATATGCGAAACAATTCCTGCATTTATATCTCCTTTAACACGATACTTTGTCCTGCTTTTAAGATACCACCTTCGAGGACGATTGCAAATACGCCTTCGTGTGGCATAATGCATTCTCCCATCTGTTTGTATATCTCACAGTGACTGTGACATTCTTTTCCAATCTGTGTAATTTCCAACAACACATCTCCACTGCGCAACTGTGTTCCGATGGGAAGATTTCGCAGATCAAAGCCTTCCACGATCAGATTCTCGCCAAATGCTCCGAATGCAACATCTGCCCCCTTTGCCCGGAATTCATTGATTTTTTCCAGTGACAAAAGGCTCACCTGACGATGCCAGTGTCCTGCATGTGCGTCCCCTTCGATTCCCCAGTCCGGTATGAGTTTTGCGGATTCCACCTCATGTTTTGCGGTTCCGCGCTCTTTGCTGATACAGATTCCTCTGATATATCCCATTATCTCTTAACCTCCGATCTGTGCCATTACCTGCGTTTCCGTCATTTTTTCTTTTTCCGAAAAGCAGTGTTCCAATGGCTTACGCGCAATTGCCTGCTGCATCTGCGCTTTTATTTCCTTCATGGATGATCCGTCTCTTAACAATTTCCGCAGATCCATCCCCTGCTCATAACACAGACAAAGCTTGAGATATCCTTCGGAAGAAAGCCGGATACGATTGCATGTGTCACAGAATTTGTGATGTATCGCACTGATAAACCCAATCTCATCCGGATAGTTTTCAAAACGATAATACTTTGCCGGTCCGTTTCCTTTTCGCTCTGTCACAGGAATCCCTGTTCCATACAGTTCCTGTATCTGCGCAAATAAAATTTCGTTGGATGTACCCATATAGTCTTTTCCATATCCAATCGGCATCATCTCTATGAAACGCACAACCAGATGCTGGTCCTTTGCATAGGAAAGTATTGTCTTCCAATCCAGATCTCTGCGATTTACAGTATTGAGCTTTACCGGAATCTCTGCCTGTTGTACAGCTTTGATTCCCTCCAGGACAGATGACAACGGAAATGTATGCCCGGTCAGTTTTGCAAAAGCATCCGCATCAAGCGTATCTAAGCTGACATTGATTCCATCTAGTCCTGCCTTTTTTAATTCTTGAGCATAAGAAGAAAGAAGTGTTCCATTGGTTGTTATTGTGACAGTTTTTACACCCGGAATGGCTTTTAACATTTCCACAAGAACCGGTACATTTTTGCGGACAAGAGGTTCCCCACCTGTCAGCTTAAAATTCACGATTCCAAGTTCCACTGCGCATTTTGCAATAAGCACAATCTCTTCATAGTTCAGTAACTGTGACATTTCTATTTTTTTGATATCATGCGGCATACAGTAACGACACCGCAAATTGCAACGGTCCGTCAGGGATATGCGCATATAATCAATGGTTCTTCCCGCCTGATCCTTCATGAAACAACTCCATTTAATTTATTACCAGCTTTTTCCAAAGCCGCAGTTCGGAAATGCGCACACCGGGCACGACAGACAAAGTCCGCCTTCGCCAAGCGATGCCAGTTCCTCCGCCGTGATTTTATCATCTGCCATGATTCTTGGCAATACCAGATCAAAAATCGTCCGTTTTGCATACATGACACATCCCGGCAATCCAAGGATTGGAATATCGTTCTTATAATAAGACAGCAAAAACATGGCCCCCGGCAGCACAGGTGCACCGTAGGATACAATTTCTGCACCTGTATTTTTAATTGCAAGCGGTGTCTTATCATCCGGATCCACACTCATGCCCCCGGTACAGATCACAAGATCCGCCCCTTTTTCAATTGCTGTAAGACATCCTTTGGTAATCTTCTCATGATTGTCATCAAAAATCTCATGATAGATCACTTCGGTATCATACCCGGCAAGCTTTTCTTTGATCACCGGCGTAAATGTATCTTCAATTCGCTTGTGAAACACTTCATTTCCGGTCGTGATGATTCCTACTTTTTTCTTGTGAAATTCCTTCAGTTCGAGAATCGGGCCATCCGCACATATTGCAGCCGCCTTGTGCATTTTTTCTTTCTCAATGACAAGTGGAATAATACGTGTTCCTGCAAGTTTGTCACCCTTTTTTACCGGGGTATTTCCATGACGGCTTGCAATCATCATCTGGCCGAACGCATTTACTTTCTTTAATTTATCACTATCTACTTTCAACAATCCATCGCAATCGGCAATCACTTCGATTTTGCCTTCTTTCACATCGGATGGATGCATATGTTTATTTTTGCACATCGCATAGAGGATTTCTGCTGCTTCGTTTTCATGAAGCATCGTGTCATCTTTCTCCCAGATATAGATAGAGTCTTTTCCTACACTTAAAAGTACCGGAATGTCTTCTTCTGTGATGACATGGCCTTTGCGGAATACGGCATCTTTTGTGACGCCTTTGATGATCTGGGTGATGTCGTGGCAGAGTACCTGGCCGACGGCATCTTCCGTCCTCATAAGTTTCATACGGCATTTCTCCTTTCGATGATTCGAAATTATTTTTCGGTGATTGTTGTATATCTCGCTGATCTCATGTGGACGCGGTTTTAGACGAAATCGTAAAATTTAGCAAAATCGTTTCTGACTCCTATTTCATGTTCGGCTCGCGTTCCGACGATTCCGGCTGTGTGTCCGTCCGGCAAAGATGCGTTCGGCATTTCTAGTTCGTCTAAGAGGGGGCATTCACAAATTTGATTGTGCTCGCTCTCCATTATGTCGCCCTTCGTAACACTACATTTCCTGATAGTAGAACGAGGGCGCAAATGCGACCCGCGAGCACGGTATTGTTCATACCCCCTCTAAGACGAACACAAAATACCTCAGACGTCATCTTTGCCGGACGGACACACAGCCGGAATCGTCGGAACTTGAACGAACAGGAATCATCGCAGGAGTCAGAAACGATTTTCCCTAAATTTACGATTTTGGCTAACTAGCGTCCACATGAGACCAGCGAGATATACAACAATCACCAAAAAATATTTCTCCTCTATAAAAGTGCACTGCAAACAACTTCGAGTACACTGCCTGCAATACACCGCGCCTTATCCGATATCGTAAAGCAGTTGCACAACTCTTCCTGCCGCGGATCAATATCCGCGATTTTAAAGCCCTGCGTCACCGGATAACCGTCACGGATCAGTCCACGTATAATTCCCGTGATGGTCGCATATACAGGAACTTGTTCGGAAGATGTCTGAATATAGGCAATTTCTTCGCCCTGCGTAACAATATCGCCAATCTTGTGCACATTTTTTAGGATTCCCTGTGCATCTGCATGTATAACACGTTCCTTCGCGTAACCTCCGATATTTCCCGGAATTCCTGTGTTTGGTACTGCCTGTCCGCTTCTTATGATGCGGCCGAGATTGTGGCCACGCTTGGTTTCTATGACAATGTCCACATCTTCACCGGCTGTAAATCCCGGTCCAAGTGCAACGGTAAGTTCCGCCATCTTACGATTCGTGCCGAGGTTTTTCTTTGCGATGATAGCATCTACGACGATCTGCGGTTTCAACTGACGGATGCTTTTTCCCTGTGGATCTACCAGGACGGGCACCTCACCGGCATCCCACGCCTGCTGCATCTGTTCGCTGTTTTCCACCAGAACTCCCGTCATGCCTTCCACGGTGACTCTGCCCTCATATACGACTTCGGACAACGCCACCTGCCGACGGATTGCTGCGGGATGTTCAGCCTCTAACGCAAGCACACGAAAGCCTGCCGCCCAAAGCCTGTGAATCGTTCCTGTTGCCAGATCCCCGGCACCTCTTACAATAATTAATGCATCTTTTTTCATTTTAATATAACTCCATTACTGTCATTGTCTCCCACTCCATCCCGGCCTGTTGCAGTTTGCCCGCAATATGCTCCTGTTCCTGTGGTTCGGTTTTCCATGCCAGTCCGCATCCGGCCTTGATTTCTCCGGGTACCGGAATCATTCTTCCACAGATTCCATTCTCCTGACAAAACTTTTCCACACGAAGTGCCTGTGTTGTCGTGGAAAAGGTTATGATTAATTGTCTGTGTTTCTGACGCATATGCTTACTCCTCTGCCAATGTCCGGATTGCCTGAATTGCGGTATCAATTTCCTGTTCGGTATTATAATGTGAAAAGCCAAAACGCACCGCTCCCTGTGCGGTCGTGCCAAGCGCCTCATGGATTCTTGGCGCACAATGTGCACCGGAACGCACCGCAATCTGCTCATTCTCCCAAAGCCAGTCACTGACCTCTGCCGAATCATAATCTCTGATATTTAAAGATACGGTTGCCACACGATCCGCTGTTGTAAAATCTCCGTACAGCCGGATGCCTTCAATGTTTGAAACACCTTCGACAAACCGCCTGGAAAGTTCCATCTCACGCTTGTAAATGTTCTCAATGCCCATGCGTTCCAGATAAGTCAGTGCCGCATGTAATCCGGCAATCCCATGTCCATTTAACGTTCCGGCTTCTAATGCCTCCGGCATTACCGACGGATGTGCATGTTCGTAGCTAAGTATCCCACTGCCTCCTACTTTCAGAGGGCGCAGCGCAATTCCTTCCCGCACATAAATTCCGCCGGTTCCCTGTGGTCCGAGCAGTCCCTTATGTCCGGTAAAACATAAGATATCAATGCCATCCCGCTGCACATCAATTGGTAAAATGCCCGCCGTCTGTGCTGCATCTACAATCAGAAACAGGCCATGTGCATGCACAAAATCCGCGACTTGCGAAAGATCCGTCACATTGCCCGTCACATTGGATGCATGCGTGACAATGACCGCTTTGGTGTTCTCACACAATGCCTGTTCCATCTGGTCATACAAAAGCTGCCCGCTGGCATCGACCGGAAGAAAGCTCACAGATACCCCGTTTTTTTCCATCTGATACAGAGGGCGAAGCACGGAATTATGCTCACAGTCCGTCGTAATGACATGATCTCCCGGCTCTAACAGGCCAAAAATCGCCGTATTTAATGCCTCGGTTGCATTGCTCATAAAACTGATGCGGGATGCATCCGGAATATGAAAAAGCGCTGCCAGTTTTTCCCTGGTATCATAAATCATGCGGGATGCATCCATCGTAGGTGTATGGGCGCCTCTTCCCGCATTTCCAAAAGTGCGCAGTGCCTGCACGACCGCCTGCTCGACTTCCGGCGGTTTTGGAAGTGAGGTTGCCGCATTGTCAAAATAAATCAAGGTTTTACCACCACTTTCGCCTGTGTCATTTTCTCCGTGATTACATACATATTGGTCACTTCACCTACCTGAAGCTTTTCCGTCAGTCCATAATGATTCAGACAGGTTCCACAGGTCAGAATCTCCACGCCCTGTGCCTCCAGCGACTTCAGATCTTCGAGTGTCGGTGCCCCTTCACAGGTCAGGAAAGCGCCTCCGTTATAGAAAAGAATCGTAGAAGGAAGTTTCTCCTGCTGGGTCAGCGCGTAGACAAAGCCTTTCATCAGAATACTACCAAGTTCATCATCACCCTCGCCCATTTTGCTGGAAGAAATGACAACAACAACCTTATCGCCTCTGGCATCTGTCACACAAACTTCCTCTGCCGGCTCCTTTTCTCCCGCATCCGAAGCGTTCACTTCTGTTACGGATAAAACAACCCGGTACTTTTGTTCCTCAAATTTTTCAGATGTTACACCATATCCTTTCTGATTTGCCATCTTGGTAAGATTCTGTACGGCAATCTCATTATCAACCAGTACTTCCACATCCCCCGGCTGCTGCAACTGTTTGATTGCGTTCTTTGTTTTCACTACCGGAATCGGACATGCATCGCCCATTGCATTTACTTTTACCATTTTCTTTCCTCTACCTTTACCTTTATTTGTATTCATTTATTTGTATTCATTTATTTGTATTCATTTATTTGTTTTCATCTATTAATCTACATAACCACAGTTATTTCTTTTTCCGTCTTTGACAGAACTTCTCCCACAATTTCTGCCGGCATTCCTGCCGCCTGCAATTCCGTGAGCATTTCCTTTGCCGACGCCGGTGCAACTGCCAAAAGCAGGCCTCCGGACGTCTGCGGATCAAACAAAACCTCCTCCATGGCAAACGGCACATTTTCAAATGTCACATATGCCTGGGTATGATTTCGGTTTCGCTGTCCCGCCGCTGTAAGTAAAAACTCATCGGCATAATCAAGCGCCTGTGGAATTACCGGGATTGCATTTGCATCGATCCGGCAGGAAAGTTTTCCATCCATCATTTCATGGAGATGTCCGAGAAAACTAAATCCTGTCACATCTGTACAGGCATGTACTTCGTATTTCCGGCTGATTGCAGAAGCATATTTGTTCAATGTTGTCATGGACGCAATTGCCTGATCCATTGCCTCTTTGGAAGCTTCCTGCACACGGTTCGCCGTACAGATAATTCCGACGCCAAGTTTCTTTGTCAGGATCAACTGATCCCCCGGCTGTGCCGTATTGTTCTGGTACATATGCTGCGGATGAACGACACCTGTCACTGAAAGGCCGTATTTCACATCACTGTCCGCGATAGAATGCCCGCCTGCGAGTGTTCCGCCCGCCTCAATGACTTTTTCCGCGCCACCCTGCATAATTGCACCAAGGATATTCAGATCCATCTGTTCCGGAAAGCACACGATATTCAGCGCCGTCTTTACCTCTCCGCCCATCGCATAGACATCGCTCAAAGCATTGGCAGCGGCAATCTGTCCAAACGTATAGGGATCCCCTACCATCGGCGGGAAAAAATCCAGTGTCTGCACAATCGCTATATCGTCCGATATGCGGTACACTGCCGCATCATCCCGGCTGTCATATCCTACGAGTAAATTTTCATCCATTGGTCCCTTCGGAAGTTTTTCAAGTACCCGGCTGAGCACACCAGCACCTAACTTTGCCGTACAGCCTCCGCCTTTACAAAATACAATTTTTTCACTCATCTGGCGCACTCCCCCTCTCGTCCCAGAAGAATATTCAGTCCATGCGTGAGTGTGTCCAAAATATAGCCAAGACTTTCCTCAACCGCTTTTGGACTTCCCGGCAGATTTATGATCAGTGTCTTTCCCCGTATCACACTGACACCACGGCTGAGCATCGCCCGTCTGGTAATCGTCAAGCTGTATGCACGGATTGCCTCTGCGATGCCCGGCGCATTTCTCTCTGCAACCTGCATCGTCGCTTCCGGCGTTACATCGCGTGTGGAAAATCCGGTGCCTCCCGTGGTAAGAACCAGATCACAATGCAGCTCATCCGAAAGTCGGACCAGCTCCTGTTCAATCTCCTTCTGTTCATCCGGCAAAATCCGGTAAGACAACACTTGATACAAATCATCCGGCAGCATCTCTTTTATTTTGACCCCGCTTAAATCTTCGCGATTGCCTGCGGCTCCCTTGTCACTGAGTGTCACAATTCCAACTGTAAACATCTTATTTCTCCTGTCTGATATAATGTCCGCTTTTTCCACCGGATTTCTCTACCATGTGAATATCACTGATTTCCATTCCCCGGTCCATCGCCTTACACATGTCGTAAATGGTAAGAAGCGCAACACTTACCCCCGTGAGTGCCTCCATTTCCACGCCGGTCTTTCCCACGCAGGATGTCTTGCAAAAAGCGATCACTGCGGATTCTTCTTTTGACATTTCATATGTGATCTCGCAATTGGTCAACGGAATAATATGACAGAGCGGAATCAGTTCGGCATTCTTTTTTGCCGCCATAATTCCGGCAATCCGCGCCACACCAAGGACATCTCCCTTTTTGGCTGTATGGTTTGTGATTGCTTCATACACTTCCTGACTGACTTTTATTTTTCCGGTAGCAACAGCCACGCGATACGTATCATCCTTCGCGTGCACATCCACCATCACGGCATTTCCCTGTTCATCAAAATGTGTAAAATCACCCATTGTTTTCCTCGTTATCTGTGTCTTTTAATTTTGTAACTGCTATATGCTGCACGCCTGCCTGCTGCAAAGCGACTGCAATTTTTTGTGCACTGTGCATTCGCTCCTGCGTATCACATTTGTTCAGCACCACATAATATTCCCGTTTTCCCACAGATTTTCTCGCCCCCCGTTCCGATAAAAGAATCTGCACAAGATCCGCTTCCTCGATGCGATGTAGTAACGGTTTCTGCAAAAAAGCGGCGACCTGCCTGCTGCGAAAACATCCGGCTTCTATCGTCTCTCCGAGGACATCCAGCCCCGCAACAGCGATTACAATGTCGCATTCCTTTGGAATGACCGGTTCGTGCTCTGCCGGTACTTTACAGGGACGCATTTTTGCACCGTCTGCTTCGACCAGTATCTGTTTCGCACGCTTTTGATACGCATGCAATTCTGTTTCCGGCAACGCTTTCAGTTTTCCTGCCTGATCCGGCACACCAACTACCGCATAGCGTTGTGCCTCCCACCGCCTGCATGCCGCTGCCATCGTTGTCACATAACTTCCATCTTCCGGCATCCGTATATGCGTGGTCGTCGTAATCAGCGTCGGAATGTTCTGTTTTGCATAAGCGTCTCCGAGGAAATACATAAGCGTTGTCTTTCCGCCACCACCGACAAGAGCAATCGTATGCTTTTTCCCGTCCGAAACAAACGGGAATGCCACTTCCGGCAAAACTGCTTCTAATATCTGATTATGCAAAGTAAAAATCTGTGGTTCCATATTCCTCTCCGATAAGAAAAGCCCATCTGCGATCTCCTTCGCGACAGGCTTTTGTTCTTTATCCTAACAGGTTTCGTACCATCTCGGCATCAAATGTAACAGAGGTTACATGATCTGCTTCAATCTGATACAACGCGTTGGCTGCAATATGCTCTGCCGCCTGCTCCAAATCACGGATACCCGATGTATTTTTATATTTTTCAATGACGGCATCCAATGCCTCCGGAGTAATGATGCATTCCTCCTCGCGAAGACTCATGCGCTTTAATACTTTCGGCAATGCAAACTTGGAGAAGATCACTTTCTTTTCCTCAGAAGTATAATCCGGAATATCGATTACTGCAAAACGTGACATCAACGGTGCACTGATGTTCTCCTTGTCGTTGGCCGTAGCGATTGGATATACCCCCACGGTAGGAATCATACATTCCATATAGTTATCTGTAAATCCAAGATTGTCCAAAAGTGTCAGCAATACATCTGCCGGATTTCCATTTCCTTTTCCGGATGCCGCCTTGTCAAGTTCGTTGATAATAAAGACAAGACTGGATTCGCCCGCCATCGAAAATGCATCCATAATAATACCCGGTTTTGCATTGGCATATACACGGGAGCTTCCGGTCAGCTGCTCCGGATCATTGATGGAACTCATATCGAGCGTTGTCCACGGCAACTTTAAAATACGTGCAACCGCATAAGCGATCTGTGATTTACCGGTTCCGGCCGGTCCGACAAGAAGCAGTCCATAGGCCGGTAATGTATGGGTACGATTGATCTGAATGATTGTCTCGATAATTCTCTGTTTTACACGCTCCATTCCATAAAGTTCCTCATCGAGAATGCGGCGTGCCTCCTGCGGATCAATTGCTTCAAAATAGTTGCTCTTCCACTGGATGTTCATCATGATCGAGAGCGCTCTCTGTGCATGTCTGCGTTCCTCCGGTGATACCTCGTTTGAACGTGCCACTGCCAGGTTTCTTCTCGCCCAGAGACGAATATTATCCGGAAGTGTTCTTCCCGCACAGGTCATGAAGTCCGTGATACTCTGTAAGCTGGTAAGCTTCATATCATCGCCTTCCTCTTCCTGCTCATCCTCATCGATTTCCTCTGTCGGCGCACTGCTTGCAAGCAGACGCTCGATCATAAACTGCAGAAAACCGTCCTCTGCCGACAATTTGGTTCCGCCACCAAACGCGATCTCACGAATCTTATATACGGCATATCCATCCTCTCTGTTTTCACCGGATAAGCGTACATTGATATGGTTTTCTCCCAGCCAGCGCAGCAGACTGGTAAAACGTGCATCGATACGGATAATATCCGCACTGATGGTTCCTTCTTCCTCATCAAACGCGAATGAAGTGCGTTTGATTGGATTGGTAAATACACCACTCGAATGGTGCTTCCACTGTTTCTTTGTATTGTCCAAAACCATGATCGGATGCTCCGCACTCGGCACGGATTCATTGGAATGGAATGTCTCGTAGGTGCATACGGCATCTTTCTTTTCGTCTGGTGTATTGCTGAAATCAAATACTGGCATTTTATTTTTACTCCTTTGTGGATTGAAATCTGTTTATCGAATTTATTATACCAAAACTCAGACCTTAGGACTAGTGTCTTACGGTATAATTTCTCATACATCTGCTTTTTTCTTCCGATACTGCAATGGCGAAATCTCATATGCCTGCCGGAAACTGCGGATAAAATGACTGACATTCGGGAAACCGGATAAAAGCGCAATCTCTGTCACTGAATTTTCTGTAGTCTCCAGCAGATTTTTTGCGCAGCTCAATCGCAAATGCATGACATAACTGGAAAAAGCCAGCGAAAAATGTTGCTTGAAATAGCGCGAAATATACTTAGGCGACAAATGAAATTCCTCCGCTAAATCCTCAAGTGTCAGTTTCTCCGTGTAATGGTTCTGAATATAATCTAACATCTCACGCTGCATGTTAGTGTTACTACCCTGCTCCGGCAACAGAAATCCATCTTCTTTTGCAATACGCTGCACCATCTCAAGGAGCAGTATGCGCGTCTGTATCTGTCTTTGCATTTCCTCTGTCTGGCTGCGCTTTTTCCTTTTATCATTGACCGCAATGATTTCATCCAGCAACCTTCTTATCTCCTGCTCACATTTACAGTCACTTCCTTTTGCCGGAAAAAGCAGCTGTCCCTGACGCAGTGGCAGAAACAGATTACGCTCCAAGTCATCCATTGACTGAAAAGAAAGAAACAACAGTGGAAACAGCAATGTGTAATACCGCACTCCGGTATCCTGGCTTCCCATCAGATGCAGTTCTCTGGGATTTACAAAAAACATATCATTCTTCTTGCCCTCATAATCCCTACCTTCAATGCGCACATGAAGCGTGCCTTCTTTTATGTAAATAATCTCCATCTCTTCGTGCCAGTGTACCGGGATCTGAAAAGCGTGTGGAATATCCCGCAAATAATATTGATCATAAGGATATTGTTTTGTTCCGTGCGTCACATCTTCTTTTAATTCTGGAATCATAGTTTCCTCCTTACCGAACTCTCCCTCTCATTTATGATTATACCCAATATATAGAAATAGTGCAATTTTCAGATGATATAGCGCAAGATTTTCTTGTATAAAGGTTGTATTGTGTAAGAAAAAGAGAAACTATTCAAAACTAATTACAAGAAGGAAGAATACACTTATGGACAATCCACGTAAAAACCTCACACAACTTTTTGTCCCGATTGCATTAGAAACCCTGTGCTACATGCTCGCCGGTATCATCGACACGCTCATGCTGTCCTCGGTCGGTGACAGTGCCGTCGGTGCGGTAGGTACCGCGAATACTTATATTGGCATTTTCATTATCATGTTCAACATTGTATGCTCGGGCATGATTGCCGTCATGACACAGTACATCGGTGCCAACCAGCCCGGTATCGCTTACCAGGCAAGACAGCTCGGTCTGCTTTTTAATGCGATCATCGGAATTGTCTTATCCGGATTACTGCTTTTCTATTCCGGTTCTGTGCTTACGCTTGTGGGTGTCGCCCCGAAACTGCTGGACTATGCCGGAACGTATTTAACAATTGTAGGCGGTTCCTGTATCCTCAATGCGCTGATTCCTATTTTTGCAAGTTATCTGCGTGCGTTTGGCCATTCCAAAGAGCCTCTGATAGCAACGCTCTGCGCCAATGTGCTGAACTTTATTCTCAACGCAGTCTTTCTTTTTGTCATGGACTGGGGCGTTGCCGGAGTGGCTGCTGCCACGGTAATTTCACGCATTATGAATCTTGTGATTGTCATATGCCTTTCCCATTTTCTGGTGCATGCAAAGCAAAGCCCGGAACGCCAGAAAAACAGCCTTGTCCTGCGTCAGATTGTCCGTGTCGGACTTCCTTCCGCATGCGAGACTGCTTTGTACAATATCGCTATGACACTGACCATTCGTTTTCTCAATCAGATGGACGCTGACGGTGTCAATGTCACCGCCCGCTCCTACGCTGCACAGATTACGAATTTCTCCTACTGCGTAGGTGCCGCACTGGCGCAGGCAAACGCCATCATGACCGGCTGGCGGATCGGCGCCAAAGAATACGAAGCCTGTGACAAAGGCACGAAAAAAGCTGCTATCATCGGAGTGATAACAGCAGCCATTCTTGAAACGATTTTTGCTTTGGCGAGCGGTACGCTCATGCATCTTTTTACCGACGATCCTGCCATGATCTCACTGGTCGGTAAACTGCTCGTCATCGATATTGCACTTGAAACCGGACGTGTCACAAATCTCGTTTACGGTCAGGCGTTAAAAACGAGCGGGGACGCGATCTTCCCTACGATCATCGGTGCAATCTTTATGTATCTTTGTATGGTAGGAGGCACGTATTTCTTTGGAATTCATCTCGGCCTGCTGGTGGTCGGCGCCTATATCGGTATGGCAAGTGATGAATGTGTCCGTGCCGTCTGTATGTACCTCCGCTGGAAAAGCGGAAAATGGAAATCCAAAGGATTCCTATGATTTCTTACATAAGTCTTTTACAACTTCTCCCGCAATGATCAGTCCCGCTACGGATGGCACAAATGCCACGCTGCCCGGAATATCCCTGCGCTCCGTGCATTTATGTGCTGCCCCCGGTGGACAGATACAATGCGTCCGGCAGCTGATCGACATATCTTCGATCGGACGTGTCGGAACTTCTTCGGAATATACGACCTTCAGTTTTCGAACGCCACGCTTTTTTAATTCCCGGCGCATTACTTTTGCCAGTGGACAGACCTTTGTCTTATAAATGTCTGCCACCTTAAACTGGCTTCCATCCAGTTTGTTGCCGGCTCCCATACTGCTGATGATCGGCACATTCAGTTCTTTGGCTTTCATGACCAGAGCAATCTTTGCCGTCACCGTATCTACCGCATCTACAATATAATCATATTCCTCAAAGGGAAAATCATCTGCATTCTCCGGAAGGAAAAAACACTGATGAATGCGGACATCTGCATCCGGATTGATATCTAAAATCCGCTCCTTCATCACATCCGTCTTGTATTTGCCAATGGTTTTTCTCGTAGCAATAATCTGGCGGTTCAGATTGGTCAGGCATACCTTGTCATCATCGATCAGATCAAATGCTCCAACACCGCTTCGCACAAGTGCCTCGCATACATAACCGCCCACACCGCCGACACCAAATACAGCGACACGGGAATTCTTTAATTTTTCCATGGCTTCCTTGCCAAGTAATAATTCTGTTCTTGAAAACTGTGTTAACATTCCTTATTTCCTTCTATCTATTTTTTATCGATTCTGCGGAAAGAATTAAAGTCATGCACCACTTCTTTGATACACCATGTATACGTGTCAAATGCTCCGGCTTTGTACAGGTTGATCAGAATCATACCAATTGGAATGGCAATAATCATTCCAAGTACCCCACCGCTCTGATAGCCGATGTACATAAAGAAAAGTGTTGCAAACGGATCCATTCCGACAGAATCTCCTATCAGTTTCGGCTGTACGAGCTGATGTACGACAAGTGAAATCCCATATAAAATCAGCATACCGATAGCGATCATATAATTTCCGGAAAACAATTTGACCACTGCCCACGGACACAATACCGTACCGGTTCCAAATACCGGAAGCATGTCTAAAAATGCAATACCAAATGCAATCAGCCATGCATAGCGAACACGCAGGATCAAAAGTCCAATAAAGATGATGACATAAATCACACCCATGATCTTAAACTGTGCCTTGAAATATCCACCGACTACCTGTACGAGCTGACGATATACACGTGTCGTCTTTTCACGAAACTCATCTGATACATGACTGCTTGCCATGTTCAAAAGTTTCTCATTATCCGCAATAAAAAAGTATGTAGCAAGCAATCCAACAATAACACCAACCAGTATATCCGGTATGCTTTTTGCCACATCGCCGATAACGGAAACACTGTTTCCACCGGAACCTGATAGAAAGTCTTGTACAATATTATGTAGTGAATTTCCAAGACTGTCAACATCAAAGCTTTTGATAAACGGGATTTTATCAAGAATACTTTGCAGCTGATTTCCAGCCTCGGTAAGTTCTGTTCCGGCGTTGGAATACATCGTCGGAAGATAATCCATAAATCCACGCAAACCGGTTGCCAGAAGCGAAATGCTTCCATAACAGATCAGTACGATTACAGCAATAACCCCTGCGATCATAATCACGGTTCCGTATTTACGCTTGATTTTTATTTTCTTTTCCAAAAATTTCACGACCGGATTTGCAATCAATGCCAGTAAAAAGCCAACCACAAATGGCATAAAGTAACTGATCAGACGCGGCACGATGCAGATCACGAACACAAGAATCAAAATAGCCGCTATCATGTTGCAAAGTATTTTCAGGTATTTGGTGCTTTGTTTCATTCTCTTTGTCCTTCCATCTATTTTTGAAAAAGTATACCACTTGTTGTGTGATATTACTATTAAGGTTACCTTAAAATTTCTATAAAAAATGGTTTATCAGTTAACCGCTATCTCCAAATCAAATCGCTTTTCTATCATCTTTAAATATCTTTCATGATAACTTGCCGCCACAAGCATCGGTGCATAAGCATCTCTTCCACTAATATTTAACATATATGGGTACTCTTTAAAATGCCACAAATATTGATCTGCAAATGCAAGAATTCCTTTCTGTATTTCCTTGATTCCTTTCTGATTATAATCGTATTCCCCAAACGCAAGTGTAATATCAAATTCTTTCAGATAAACATATATTCCATCCATATCTCTGCTTCCATTGTAAAATCCTTTAAAAGATGGTGTCGGTGAAGAAAGCAACAATTCCCAGAAAACATTATAATCTTTGTTTGGATCATGTTTTTTGAATAAATCACGATTTTTTTGTCCCGAATACAGATAGGCTACCAGCTTTCCTGACTGTAAAAAAGGATCCGATGCGTCTGGTTCTGCATTATGAATTGTATTTGTTCCTGCAATAATCCCTGTAACGTCACAATCAATATGCCATACTCTTTGTACAAGATAAGACAATGCCAAAGCACCGCTTCCTGCCCAGCCAATATCAACTGCCGCTACGTTTGTACATCCACTTAATAGCTTTTGGTAATATTTCATTGCAGCAATCTGCTGATTCTGATATTGTGCCATCACTGTATTCCACTTTGCTTCGATAAACCGTCTCAACAGATAGGAATTCTTATCCGTCAATTCATCTTCTGCCCGCAACACAACAAATTTCTGTTTTCTATCTGTTTCGTGAGCCTTTTCCCACTGTTCCCAGATTTCATGCCAATCATCCAGTTGCTGTACCAGCACATCGAGTTCCATCGAATGCAAAGCTTGTGCGATTGTCACCTTTTGATTTACTTTATGATAAATAAACCGCCGGAAGAAATCATGCCGGTCGTCATTTGCCATCAGCTTTGTTGCAGCTTTTCTGGACCAGTATGCATACTCTGTCTTATCTTCCGGGTACATCTTCTGATATACTTTCCGCAATGTATCCCCATCTCTTGCAAGGAAAAGTAACTTGTCCAAATGATGCAGTTCATAATATTCATGTATATAATGACAATATCCCACTACAAATAAGCCACCATACAAATATCCATATTCATAATCTATGCTATAAGAACCGGATCCATTGTACAAATGATTCGACACAAGTCCCCGATATGCACTTCCTATCATTAATGACATGTCCATTGGCCGATATAAAAGTATATTCTTGTTCACATTTTGATATGGCACAATATCCAAGCCGCATTCCTTTGCCATCTTATGATCACTATGCGGGTTATCTCCGATATGTACGATTGAGCACCCGGAAAAGTCCAGCAACACCCGTTGAAACAAATCTCCCCCCGCTTTGTTTTCCCCATACTCATTCGAAATATAAATACTTTCTGCTCCCATATAACCTGCATTATGCAAAATTGTCTCAATACAAGTCCCAGGAAGGTACATATCCGATACAATGATCAAACGTTTCCCCAATGCCTGTAATTTATTCCACACTTCAAGCATGTATGGATTTGCATAGCAAAGCTTTTCTTCCGTCTCGCATTCGATCCGCATACCAGCCTCTGCGTCCAGTCCTGTATCTTCCGCAAGATTCTCCCATATATCCTGCAAGCTTACTTCCATATGTCCATTTTTTTTCTCACACTTCACTCTGGCATCCCATTCTGCCCAAATACGTACATTCTTAAAATCCAGCATTCCAAGTTTCTCACCCATCAGGTAAAAAACATCCGTCGGCAGTGAAAACGGACGAAAAATAAGGGTATCAAAAATGTCAAACGATATCACATCATAATCTTTTATTTTCTCCACAAATGCATCCACCGACAGACATTGACGACAATATGACTCCGACTCACTTTCTTTGACAGGTAATCTTTTTTTCTCGTAAATTTCCATATCCGGAACTTTTCCTAAAAATTTGCAAAACAACAGATAAAAAGCGAAGTTCATCCATAACAAATATGCCCAGGAGGCGATCTTCTGTATGCCTGTCGCCCCATCATGTACTTTGTGATATCGATGCGATATTCCTGCGTGTTTGTTTACCAGAAAATTGTATATTTCGTTTTTCATATCTTAAAAATCCTTCTAAATTTGAATTCCACCGTCCGCCAATAAACTGCATTTTTTAATCTGCAGCTCTTTGCTCGTCCCAGCTTTTTGTGATATTTTCCAGAATTAATATGCTTCAGCCATTTCATTCCTTTCAGGAAGTCATTCAATGCCCTGATCACATAGTATTCCGTAATCCAATCCTCTCTCACATGATACTCTGTAATTTTATTTTTCCACGCCTTCAAAATCTGTGATGCTTCTGGCAATAATCCATATATCTGATTAACAAACAAAGGATTTCTCGTATCATAATATTGCATCAATGGTGTCATTCTTTTGTCATATGTTTCGTGCCAGACTTGTACACCTTCGATTATGATTGGCTTTCTGCCACACCGTAACCCATATTCCACATCATCACAATGAATGAAAAAAGGAAGCACGTCATTCTCCTGCACAAACGCCATCGGGAAACAACAAAACCACCAGCCACCATATTCAGCATCCGCATCGTAAATTACTTTTCCAGGACAATATCCACTGCTCACATCCCGCATAAATTCCACATGCGAAATATCTCCTCCATTCCACTTCTCTGCCGCTGTATATTGAATATTCCGTTTATCCATGCAAAACATGCGCCCTGCAACCGGACGCTCACAGTCTGTACCATCGACCTGCCCCAAAAAATCAAATAATATATAGAATGTATCTATATCGAACACAACATCATCATCCATAAAAATCACATGGGTAAATGTCTGGTCGTTTTTCCTGATTTCTTCAATTCCTCTTTGAAAACCGCCCGATCCGCCAGTATTTTCATTATAAACAAGATGCGTATAAGCATTCTCTTTCAATTGTAATTCCTGCGCATTATCTATGATAAATATGTGTAATCGCCCATAATACTCTTTGCATTTTTTATCAAAAAATAATGAGTTCTGCAACATTTCCAGATTTCTATAAATGTAATCTTCTCTGTGATATGTACAAATATTTAACGCAAGACATACTTCTCTCTTCTTTACTGAACTCATTTTTTCCCTGTCCTAATAATCTTAAATTGGTAGCGCTTTATGTTTTTATAAAAATAATCTGTTGCATCCATATTATTCTTGTGTTATGATACGTACACCTTGTTTATATGGTCTATAGTTTTAACTTTTTTATTGCATTAATCTTTATCAATTCCCCATAAAATTCAGACAATAAAATAAGGAGTTTATATGACTAACACAAGAAATATGTATCATCTTCATTCGAAAGACATTGAAGATATTATTCACAACAATGGATTACCTGATGAAATTTCCACAGAAACACAACTATGGGACTTAATCATAAAAAAAGCCACTTACAGTTCACCACGCCTTCTGCTCCCTCTTATCTATGAAATCTATGATAAGAAATATCCTGATGATTCCACGATTGTACCTCTTTCTACTGAATATTCTGTAGAACGCTCTGATACAAAAGAAATCTCAACGATTAAGGCAGATCTTACATTTTGCGTAAACGATTCGGACATCTACCACTTTGAATGCGAAATTACATATAATGGACTTATCACAATTCGTATGTTTGAATATGATGTTCACGCGGCTTTAAACTACCGGACCGATGCTAAAAATCCTCAATTAATACTTGAATTTCCAAAATCAGCCGTCCTGTTTCTGCAGGGAACAAAAAAGATTCCTGATCAATTAAGTTGTCTGATCAAGTTTCAGGATGGTACTTCTCATGAGTATCGTGTTCCGACTGTAAAAGTACAATCCTACACATTGGAAGAAATCAAAGAGAAACATCTATGTATACTCATTCCATTTCTTCCAATTCGATTCCGACGTCGCATCCCTTCTGATCGTACAATTCAATCTGCAAAGTCCCCAGACAAACAATACAATCTAAAGAAAGCAGTACAGAAATCCAAAGAAGAATTGACTTATTTTTTCCAAGAAACTATACTTATCTTAGATCAGGAAGTCGCGGATGGATTTCTAACAGATGGAGAGAAAAAACTTATTTTATGGCTTCTACAGAAATCTATGCTTCGAATTTCATATCGCAATAAAAATCTATGTCAGGAGGTATATTATATGACAGAACCTGTACTAAAACTTCCAACGGACGAATTATTTGAAGTTATACACGAACGTGACGCATTAAAAAGAGCATGTTCCAAAAAAGATGCTGAACTTGCTGACCAAAATGCTAAACTTGCCGATCAAGATGCCTTGATTGCCGAATACAAACGCAGATTTGGAGAACTTTAAAAACCTATGTTTCATAATATTTCAACCGCTTCATCAGAAAAGATGAAACGGTTGTTTTATTTTAAATACCAATATTAAGTCAGCTGCTTCTTTGCACATTCCAATGCACTCGCAATAACAGCATCCATATCATAATATTTGTACTCTCCAAGACGGCCACCAAAAATCACTTTTTCTTCTTTGTCAGCTAATCCCTTATACTTCTTATAAAGTTCCCCATTTCTCTCATCATTAACCGGATAATATGGCTCGTCCCCAAGTTTCCATTCTGATGAGTATTCTTTACTGATAATTGTCTTTGGAATGTCATTTCCGTTTTCATCTTTTCCAAACTCAAACCATTTATGCTCAATGATTCTTGTCCACGGGATCTCTCGATCTGTATAATTTACTGCTGCATTTCCCTGGAAATTCGGCATATCAAGTATTTCATTTTCAAAACGAACAGAACGATACTCCAGATTACCTAATGAATAATCAAAATATGCATCAATTGCTCCTGTATAAACAATTTTTTCTGCCAAATCATTCCACTTTTCTTTATCCATCAAATAATCTTCGTTCAGACGAACTTCAATTCCCTCTAAAAGATTTTCAACCAGCTTTGTATACCCACCGATTGGTATTCCCTGATACAATGCATTAAAATAATTGTTATCAAAAGTAAGTCTTACCGGAAGCCTCTTAATAATGAACGCCGGAAGTTCCTTACAGTCGCGTCCCCATTGCTTTTCTGTATAACCTTTTACAAGTTTCTCATAAATATCGCGTCCTACCAAAGAAATTGCCTGTTCTTCCAGATTCTGTGGTTCTCCGGTAATCTCTTTTTTCTGTTCCTCAATCTTTGCCGCTGCCTCTTCCGGTGTCACAACGCCCCACATTTTATTAAACGTATACATGTTAAAAGGCATTGAATACAACTCGCCTTTGTAATTTGCAACTGGTGAATTGGTAAAACGATTAAATGTTGCGAAACGATTCACATACTCCCACACCTGCGTATTGTTCGTGTGGAAAATATGTGCACCATATTTGTGAAAATTGATACCTTCCACTTTCTCGGTGTAAACATTTCCCGCAACATTCGGTCGTTTATCAATAACAAGAACCTTCTTTCCTGCATCGGTTGCCTGGCGTGCAAACACCGCGCCAAATAAGCCTGATCCCACTACTAAATAATCGTACATTTTCCCCTTCTCCTTCTTAACATTTTAACAAACGTCAAACCATTCTTTAACGTGTTGATTTCATTTGCCTGATAATAATCTGCTCACATAGGTACATCAATTGTGTAACAGCAAGATCAATATCCATATATGGCTGGTCCGCATTCTTACGATCCCCATGGTAACATTTGTTTCGAAGACTGATCAGTTGCCCGATAGTCTTATTATCAACCACAAACTCCGTTCCGCAATCCTTAATTTCACGAATTTCCATCTGATGTAAAATATGAACCAGCTTCTCTTTTCTTCCGATATCCGTCAAATTTCCAAGCGTCTGTTTTAGAGCACCACAAACACGATTCCGCTTCTCCTTGTCCGCCATCATCGAACAGTTCATCACCGCTTTTGCAATAGCCTCTATCTCCTCCGGAGCCAATAACTTATTGGCTCCGTTACTTTCTTCATATCGCTTCTCAACAAATTCAATAATCGAAAATAAATGAAAGAACTTGCTATATCGGTTTTCCTGCCCTAACGCCAGATAGAACTCATCCAACATATAATTCAAGTCCGTATCGTCACATTCCACATATAACAAAAAGTCATCCGTCGGCATACGTCCATAGATTTTGGTATATAAACTTGCTGATATAACAATCGGTGCCGATTCAACGGTAATTACCTGATACTTCTTTCCATCTACCACAGTTGTTTCAACGGAATCCTTTTTCTTCTGAAGGAGTTCTTCAAACGGTTCATAAAGCGAGCTTCCCCATATTGCATGTTCCACATCCGTCTCCACCCGCGGCTGATAACTATGCTTATTGCAATTATTCTGACTCAGGAAAAAGCTTAACGTCCGACAGATCCTATATAAATAAGGTTTCACAAATACACGAGCTTCATCCTGATCCGATGCAACAATATTTGTAATCTCCACCTTGAAAAAATCCGCCGGTATCTCTTCATGTTCCGCATCGTTTTCACAAAACAAATGGATATGAACAGGCTCCTCTTTTCTGAATATTTGATTGGTTTCAGGAATCGGTTTCTCCACCATTCGTGCCACATTCCAATCAACATCCTGCTTTAATCCCATCACATATTCCGAGTCTTTTTTCTCGCTATGCAGATCATAGGTATAGTAGCGAAGCGGAATTAGCACATTGAATATATGTAATGAATCTTCCATATTGATCACCGCCTTATTTAATGAAACAATTTTATTTGTGTAATACCTACTTTTTCATATCATCCACATTTAATGTCGACTCTTTCCCCAAGACACTTATTGCCTTCACTTTTGCTGCCTCATTTGGAAAAAGTCCTGTTAGTCTATACTCCATTTTCTCATGAGACTTTTCCACAACAAATCCATTTGAATATTGCTTTCCAAAAAGAACTTTAGAAAACAATGCAACGATTCTCTCTCCCATATTATTCACATCCATCCGTTAAAATTTTTAAATACTGTCGATATTGTTTCAACATCATATACATTTGCGCAGCAACAGCCTTCGCAATACTCACATTATAATTTTTTTCGCTTTCCAAAAAAGCCTCCGTTGATAACGAATCAACACACAAAAATCCTATAACATCATAACTATTTTCTTTTCCTTTATATGCCACACGCCTATTTGCAATATTTATTGGAACAACAATCGTTCCCTTATAATACAGATACCATTTTGGAGTTGAATTCTTATATTCCTTCCCCATCTCGGCACATTTCTTTGCATACTCAATCAGATTTTGCTGATAAAAATACGATTGGTTATTGTCCAGCAACTCATAAAAATCCGAATTATCCTTTATGTAAATCGGACCACTTAGATTATTATCCAGTTCACACCTTTTTACATCAGCATTCGAAGATCTCACAAATGTTCTGAGCGTTGCATCCTTCAATTCTACAGGTCCTACACTATCAATGTATTTGACACATGCACTTACTTTCTGACCTGAAAATGCCTTATAGATCTCGCAAAGATCATCGAGCGAGGACTTTAACATTCCTTCTACTTTTTCGGTTAAATATTCTATCGTAAAGTTTCCCTGTTTACTTGTTTTATCAATATCAAAATAAACATTTCTGAATCTTCTATTCAATTCAAAGAACCTATTAGATGTTGTTGATTTAACCTCAACTAATATTTTTCTGTACTTAATCATATACCGAAACATAAGAAACCACATTCCCACTACTGTACAGATGATTACAAAATAAATAATGTGTATATTGGGATTATTCGGATACGTCAGCTTTATTGCAATACCTCCGACAATCGGTGAACCAATCGCCATTATACTCGAAATAATCGTCAAAAAATTAATCCATCCGGTTGGGATTTTCTCGAACACCTTATTTACTTTATCAAACATGTTATCCCTCCTCTTCTTATGTGCCACATCAAGTCACTTCGTGTATACTATTCCTAATTTTTCTATGCTTTTACACCTCCTTAATTCTTCTAAAGTAATCTTGCAGTTCATGTGTATCATAAACAACCGAATCAATTACCTCAAAAGTTTCTGCATCTACAATTACGATATTTGCACCTCTTCCATTTGAAGAATATTCAATTCCATCAATCAAAATCTTTGATTGATTTAGTTTTCTCCACAAATGAGATTCCAAACTAATTTCTCCCATGAATATTTAATTCTGCTATTTTCTCAATATGCAAGCTGCTTTATATTATTAAAGCAATTTCTTAATTTTACAATTTTTTTGTCATATGAATTCATAAAATCATCATATAACATTCCACTATATGACAACATCGCCATCATATAGCCACTATTATCCACATATAATGTCTTCCCAACAACAAAATATTTATACTCAGAATTCTTATATTGCACTAGAATCATATCAGGTATGTTCTCCATTGTTTCTATGCCTGAATATCTTCCGATAGTAAGTCCGTTATCCCCTGTAATTGCTTCATTCTTAAAATCACCATTTAACCCCTGTGTCTCAGTTATTCCTAATTCTAATTCAGCATATTGAAGAGTAAAATAAATTTGTTGTGATGTACATATATCTATAAATTTATCTCTCTCGGCTTCATCCCCCTCCATCATCTCTATATTTTCATCAATCCCTGTATCCCCGTAAAATTTTACTACACGAATATACTTCTTTTGCTTCAAATCCCACCAATTATTGTAAAAATATGTATCTCCTTCTGGGCTGATAGGTGTAACTTCCTTTTTTTGTAACCC
>PPYE01275433.1_pt1 | contig 28485 bp, 31 predicted proteins | sample 1559881 | NCBI WGS metagenome assembly PPYE01 (sample SAMN08240022, study PRJNA423297) | Human gut metagenome, whole genome shotgun sequencing project. | reverse complement strand
GGGCGCGCTTGGGCTGGAGGCGCTTTCGCGTGGGGCAGCGCACGCCGTCCTCGTCGACAAGGCGACGCCTGCCGTCCTGCGGGAAAATGCAGCGCATACACGCCTCGCAGAGCGGACGGAAATTCGCGCAGGCGATGCCTTTTCTGAACTCGCGCGCTTTTCACGCGAAGAGAGGGTGTTTGATTTCATCTTCTGCGATCCGCCCTATCGTCTAGGCCTTTGGGCGCGTGCCATCGCGTCGATCGATGCGGGCGCGCTCCTCGCGAAGGACGGCGTTGTCGTCTGTGAGCATGGGGCGGATGAAAACGAGCTTCCGGCGCTTTCCTCGCTTGCCTGCATCGATCGGCGCAGTTACGGCAGGACGACGCAGCTCAGTTTTTGGAAGCGATGCGGGAAAGAAGGCGGCGTATCATGAGGAGAGCGGTTTGCTCCGGGAGCTTCGATCCCGTGACGAATGGGCATATCGATATTTTCGAGCGTGCGGCGCATCTTGCCGATGAGCTTCTTGTCTGCGTGTTTGAAAACGTTGCCAAGAAGCCTTTTTTCCCCGTCGATGATCGATGCGATTTGATTCGGAAGGCAACGCGCCACATTCCCAATGTCCGCGTCGATTCGTTTTCGGGACTTATTACGGAGTACATGAAAAAAGCTGGCGCGCAGATCATCGTCCGCGGCGTGCGGTCGGTGAAGGATTTGGAGTACGAACAGAACGAGGCGTATATGATTCGCCATTTGGAGCCGGAGATCGACACGGTATTCCTGCTGACGCGCCCGTCGTACTCCTTTGTCAGCTCGTCTGGCATCCGTGAGCTCGCCGCATTCGGCGGATCGGTCCACGGGCTCGTGCCGGATTGTGTGGAGCGGGCAATTCAAGAGAGAAGACAGAGCAGGAAAGGATGTTAAAGTATGGCAGCACGCGAAACGTTGGAGAAAATTGAGGCCATGGTGGCAGAAGCTCGTACCTTGCCATTTACGGATCGAATCCTCATTAACGATAATGATCTCGTCCATTACGTCGAGGAACTTCGCATGGAGCTTCCGAAGGAAGTAAAGCGCGCCGAGGAGATCGTAAGGCACGAGAAAGAGATTGTGGAAGACGCGCAGAAGGAAGCCGACCGCATCATCAACGATGCGAAGGAATACGCGACGCGCATGACGGAGGAGAATGAGATCGTCGTGCAGGCGAGGGAAAAGGCACGCGCCATCCTTCAGCAGGCACAGCAGCAGGAAAAAGAGATCATGGAGCGGACGCAGGCGAATGCGACGCAGCTCCAGAACGACGCCGATACGTACGCAAAGCAGGTGTTCGATCAGCTCATTGCGCACGTGAATGGGACATTCCAGGGCGTGCGCCAGGCAGAGACCGGCCTGCAGCAGGCACTTGCGGTACTCCAGCAGGCAAAGGAACAGATGAACGGACAAAGCCACAGCGTTTCGCAGCCGATGCCCGTTTCGTCGCAGGCACAGTCTCCTGCGGCAAAGTGACGGGCGTCCTGCCGGATCAGGCAGTGGCCAAGCTACGCGAGCGGAAGGGAGGGCGTTATGACAGAGCGGGAGACAGCGGAGCTGCTGCGTGCCTACAAGGCGGGCGCGATTGAAGAGGAAGATGCCGTAAAGCGGCTTCAGCAACGTGCGTTTGAAGAGATGGGCTTTGCGGAGGTCGATCATTCCCGCGAGGCACGTCAAGGCTTTCCTGAAGTCATCTATGCGGCGGGCAAGACGAAAGAGCAGGTGCTTGCGATCATGGGCCGCCTCGCGCAGACGAGCAAAAAGAGCATCCTGGCGACGCGCGCGAGCGCGGAGCAGTACGCGTTCGTTCGTGCCGCCTTGCCGGAGGTGCGCTATGATGCGGTTTCGCGGATGCTCTACATCGAGCGCGAACGCGAGGGGAAGACACGTGCGCATCGCATTTTGATCCTCTCGGCGGGTACGAGCGATATTCCCGTCGCGGAGGAAGCACGTCTCACGGCATACCTCATGGGCAACGAGGTCATCACGCATTACGATTGCGGCGTGGCAGGCATCCATCGCCTTTTCGCGCACATGGAGGACATTCGGACGGCACGTGCCATCATCGTTGTGGCGGGCATGGAGGGGGCACTTGCAAGCGTTGTCGGCGGGCTCGCGGACTGCCCCGTCATCGCGGTACCGACGAGCGTCGGCTACGGGGCTTCGTTCCACGGGATTTCCGCACTGCTCGCGATGCTCTCGAGCTGCGCGGCGGGGATCGCTGTCGTCAACATCGACAACGGCTTCGGCGCAGGTGTGCTCGCGAGCCGGATCAACCAGCAGGGCAATGAGGGGAATAGCGTATGAAAGCCATCTATTTGGACTGTTTTTCCGGCGTCAGCGGCAATATGCTGCTGGGCGCATTCTTGCAGGCAGGCGTCCCGGAGAGCTACCTGCGCGATGAGCTCCATAAGCTTCCGATGGCAGGGGAGTATGTCCTGCACGTCGATGCGGTGCAAAAGGCGGGCATCCACGCCTGCTATGCCGATGTCAGGCTCTCCGCAGGCGGGCATGGGCACGCGCATCGCACGATGCGGTCGATTCGCACACGGATAGAGGATTCGACGCTGTCGGAGGCGGTCAAGCAGAAATCGATTGCCGTATTCGAGCACCTCGCGAAGGCAGAAGGCAAGGTGCATGGAACGCGCGCGGACGAGGTTGCCTTCCATGAGATCGGCGCGGTCGATTCGCTTGTGGATATCGTCGGTGCGGCGATTTGCCTCGACTACCTCGACATCGAGCGCATCTTCGTCTCGAAGATCAATACGGGCTCCGGGTTTGTCCCATGCGGGCACGGCACGATGCCCGTGCCCGCGCCTGCAACGGCAGAGCTGCTGATCGGGTGGGAGACATACCAAAAGGGCGATCACGAGCTCACGACGCCGACGGGAGCAGCCATTCTCCGCGCGCTTGCCGAGCAGGAGGAGAGCCTTCCGAAGGGTTTTCTGACGGAGCGCATCGCGTACGGCGCAGGAACATGGGATCTCGATGTGCCCAATGTCGTACGCCTCTTCCTCGGCACATACGAGGGGGAGCGGAAGCGTGCGTTCTGCGTCCTTGAGACGAATATCGACGATATGAATCCGCAGATCTATGGCTATCTTTACGAGCGCCTGCTCGAAGCGGGGGCACAGGACGTCTGGACGACTTCTATATATATGAAGAAAAGCCGTCCCGCCGTGAAGCTTTCCGTCCTTTGCGACGACGCGCACAGGGACACGTGCGTGGGGATCGTCTTTTCCGAGACGACGACAGCAGGCATTCGCGTCCTGCCGCTCGAAGCGCGTCTTGAAGCATCGCGCCGCATGGCGGTCGCCGAGACGCGCTACGGTGCAGTGAGCTGCAAAGTCTGTGCGTGGGACGGGCACATCTCGAACGTTTCCGTGGAATATGAGGACTGCCGCCGTCTCGCGGAGGAGAACGGCGTACCGCTCAAGATCGTACAACGCGAGGCCATGAAGGAGATATGCACGCGCCTCGGCGAGTGATGGGAAGCGCCATTCCTTGACAAGGCAGACGTGCGCCGCTATAATGAAGCGAGGTTGATGCTGATGCAAGTAAATATTGCTGATTTGGCAGCCAATGCGGGAAAGAAAGCTCCGTTTTCGTTCGAGCGCGATGCAGCATCCCTTGACATCGGCGCAGCGGATTACCGCATCGAAGGGACGGTTGCCGTTTTGGGAACCGTATCCTATACCGGAAGACGCTATCGTGCGGAAGGCATCATTCGCTGCACGAAGTCATTTGACTGCGATCGCTGCCTGAAGCCTTGCATGGAGGCGCAGGAACATCCCTTTTCGGAGGATTTTCAGCGTACAGATGACGGAGCGGTGGGAGATGCGGATGAGGACGCGAACGGTTTCACGGGCGACGCGATCGATCTTTCCAGCCTTGTCCGCGATACGATCCTCGCCGCGCAGCCACTCAGCAAGCTCTGCAAGCCGGACTGCAAGGGGCTTTGCGCCGTCTGCGGCGCCGACCTCAACGAGGGCGACTGCGGCTGTGACCGAAGTGTTTTGGATCCGCGTCTCGCCGCGCTTCGCGATCTATGGCAGCAGAGAGACGAGTGATGAGACGAGGAGGTGTAGCAAATGGCAGTACCAAAGCGCAAGACGTCCAAGGCGCGCCGCGACCGGCGCCGCGCGAATTGGAAGCTGACGGCGCCGGGATTCGTTTCGTGCCCGCAGTGCCACGAGCCGAAAATGCCGCATCATGTTTGTCCAGAGTGCGGTTACTATGACGGCAGGGAGGTCGTCACGGCAGAGGAATAAAGGAGACTTGAGCAGGATGTACGTCCTGCTTTTTTCGTAAGTGGTATTGATTCGTATTTCGTGCTTGCTTTTTTACGGAAAAGCACATATAATGAGGCACTATACGAGATCATAAAAACAGGTACTAATTTTGGAGGCCTGCCGCGAGGGGGGGTCGCATGGCGCGCACAAGGAAGAAGGAACGTCACGGGCAGCTCTTGGCGCAGCTTCGGGAGAAACCGTTCCTGACGGACGAAGAGCTCGCGCGGAACCTGTCGGTCAGCATCCAGACGATACGTCTCGACCGCCTTGAGCTCGGCATCCCGGAGCTTCGCGGACGCATCCGGCGCATGGCGGAAAGGGCGCAGGACAAGGTCAAGTCGATCGGGCGCGAAGAGGTCATCGGCGAGATCCTCGATCTCGACCTCGGGCACTCCGGCATATCGCTTCTGCGCATCACGGAGGACATGGTCTTCGCGAAGACGCAGATCGCAAAGGGGACGTACATGTTCTCGCAGGCGAGCTCGCTCGCGCTCGCCGTCATCGATGCGCCGATGGCGGTGACGGGCGTTGCGAATGTCAAGTACGAGGTGCCTGTTCGCATTGGGGAAAAGCTCGTCGCGCGGGCGGAGATCATCCGCGTGCGCGGCAATAAGCACTTCGTTTGGGTCAAGACGCGAAATGATACGCAGGAAGTCTTCCGTGCGAAGTTCATCATGGCTTCGTGGGGCGCGCGTTGAGACGCGGTGTTTCCGCTTGGGTGGATAATATGAGGAGGCTTGGTTCGTGAAAATTGCAGTCGATGCCATGGGCGGCGACTTTGCACCGCGGGAAATCGTGTTCGGTGCGGTGCGTGCGGCGAAGAAGTACGATTGTGAGATCATTCTCGTCGGAGACGAGGCAAGGATACGAGAGGTTCTTTCCCATGAGACGGGATGGGAGAAGCTTGGCGTATCCATCCATCACGCGTCGCAGGTCATCGCGATGGGGGAGCATCCGGCAGATGCCGTCCGCACGAAGAAGGACGCATCGGTCGTCGTTGCGACGCGCCTCGTGAAAGACGGCGTCTGTGACGCGGTGCTCTCGGCGGGCAGCACGGGCGCAGCCGTCACGGCAGCGCAGCTCATCCTGCGCCGCATCAAGGGCATAGGCCGCCCTGCGATCGCGACGCCGATGCCGACGCCGAAGGGCGTCACGCTCCTCATGGATTCGGGCGCGAATGTCGACAGCAGGCCCGAACACCTCGTGCAGAGCGCCATCATGGGTTCCCTCTACACGGAGTACGTCTTCGGCGTCAGGTCGCCGCGCGTCGGACTCCTCAACATCGGCGAAGAGGAGACGAAGGGCAATGAGCAGGCCAAGGAGACGTACGCGCTCTTAAAAACGATGCGCACGATCAACTTCTGCGGCAATGCCGAAGGGCGTGATGTGCCGAAGGGGAACTTTGACGTTGTAATTTGTGATGGATTTGTTGGCAATGTTGTGCTAAAATTTGCAGAGGGACTGGCGAAGACCATCTTGAAGCTCATTAAGGAAGCGATCAAGGATGGCGGCATTCTCGCCAGGCTCGGCGCGCTTCTCTTGATGCCGACGCTCAAGAAGCTCGGAAAGCGGCTGGATGTGACGGAGTACGGCGGTGCACCGCTTCTCGGCGTCAATGGCTGCTGCATCATCAGTCATGGCTCATCGAATGCGAAGTCCATTTGCAGCGCGATCGGCGTGGCGAACGACTATGTGCGGAGCGATGTCCTCGGGCATATCCGCGACACGCTGGCGAAGGAGGAGATCGCAACCAATCATGAATAAGCAAACGAATGCAGGCATCCTCGGAACCGGGTGGTACGTGCCGGAAGGCAGGGTGACGAATTTCGATCTTGAAAACATGGTGGATACGAGCGACGCGTGGATTCGCACGCGCACGGGGATCTGCGAGCGGCGGAAAGCAGCAGCCGACCAGCCGGTATCCGATCTCGCGCTGCGCGCGGCGCGTATGGCGCTCGAAGACGCGAATATGGCGGCGGAAGCGGTCGATCTCATCATCGTCGCGACGCTGACGGGCGATCAGATCATCCCATCGACGGCATGCCGCCTGCAGGATGCGCTCGGTGCGAAGCATGCGGCGGCGTTTGACCTTTCGGCAGCGTGCTCTGGGTTCGTCTACGCGTCTGCGACCGCCTGCCAGTTCATTGAGACCGGCGTGTACCGTCACGTGCTCGTCATCGGCGCGGAGACGCTCTCGAAGGTCGTCGACTGGACCGACCGCAACACATGCGTCCTCTTCGGCGACGGAGCGGGCGCGGCACTCTACGGTCCCGTGGAGGATGGGCTCGGCGTGCTCGCCTTTGATCTCGGAAGTGACGGAGCGGGCGGCGATGCGCTCGCGATTCCCGCGGGCGGGAGCCTGCATCCTATGACGGAGCAGCGCCTGCATGCGGGCGATCAGTTCGTCCACATGGACGGAAAGGCAGTCTTTCGTTTCGCCGTCAGGATTCTGGGGGAGACGGTCGAGAAGTCGCTCGGGCGCTGCGGCATGACGAAGGAAGAGATCGATCATCTCGTGCCGCACCAGGCGAACATCCGCATCTTGGAAGCGGCGGAAAAGCGCCTTCGTCTGCCGCGGGAAAAGGTCGTCGTCAACATCGAGCGCTACGGCAATATGTCGGCAGCCTCGATACCCGTTGCCCTTTCGGAGGCGGCGCACGCACACCGCTTCCGAAAGGGCGATACCATCGCACTTGCCGGCTTTGGCGCGGGGCTGACCTGGGCATCGTGCATCATGAAATGGGCTAAGGAGGACATACTCTGATGTTTGAAAACAATCCTATCTGCAATCTACTGGGCATCAAATATCCGATTTTCCAAGGCGGCATGGCATGGATCGGCACGGCGGAACTCGCCTCTGCCGTATCGAATGCGGGAGGACTCGGCATCATCGGCGCGGGGCACATGCCGCCCGATGTCCTTCGTGCGGAGATCCAGAAGTGCAAGGGCTGGACGGATAAGCCGTTCGGCGTCAATGTCATGCTCATGAGCCCGTTCGTAAAGGAAGTCATGCAGGTCGTCGTCGAGGAGCGCGTCCGCGTCGTGACGACGGGCGCCGGCAACCCCGGCGAGTACATTCCTGCGCTCAAGGCGATCGGCTCGAAGGTCATCCCCGTTGTCGCTTCGGTCGCACTCGCGAAGCGTCTCGTGCGCGGCGGCGTTGATGCCGTCATTGCGGAGGGCACGGAGTCTGGCGGGCACATCGGCGAGATCACGACGATGGCACTCGTGCCGCAGGTCGTCGATGCCGTTGACGTTCCCGTCATCGGTGCGGGCGGCATCGCGGATTCGCGCGGCATGGCGGCAGCCTTTGCGCTCGGCGCAAAGGCCGTCCAGATGGGTTCGCGCTTCGTCGTGAGCGAAGAGTGCATTGCGCATCCGAACTATAAGAAGATGGTTTTGAAGGCGAAGGATCGCTCGACGGTCGTCACGGGACGTTCGCTCGGGCATCCGGCACGCGTGCTGCAGAACAAGCTCTCGCGCAAGTACGAGGAGATGGAAGCGGCGGGCGCATCGAAGGATGATCTCGAGCAGCTCGGCGTCGGTTCGCTCCATCGCGCGACGCATGAGGGCGACGTCGATAACGGCTCGGTCATGATCGGCGAGATCTCCGGCATGCTCCACGACATCAAACCCGTCAAGGAGATCATCGAGGAGATCGTCGCAGGGCTTCCGCATGCGATTGCGGCGATTCAGGCCGACTGCAAATAAGATTTTACCGTATTGCTATCATAATATATCGAACCGATCGAAAAGACACCCGAAGCTAGGAGGTAGATCGCATGAGCAAACTCGCATTCGTGTTTCCGGGACAGGGAGCGCAGACAGTCGGCATGGGCAAGGATTTCTTTGATCGTTACGACGTGGCGAAACGCCTATTCAGGGAGGCGGATGAGGCACTTGGCTATTCCATCATGGATATGTGCTTTGACGGGCCCGCAGAGGATCTGAAGCTCACGGCAAATACGCAGCCTGCCATTTTGACGGTCAGCGTCATTGCGGGCGAAATCCTGAAGGAAAATGGGATCTGCCCCGACGTAGCGGGCGGGCATAGCCTCGGCGAGTATTCCGCGCTCGTCGAGGCAGGCGTCATGGATTTCCAGGATGCCGTCCTTCTCGTGCATAAGCGCGGACAGTTCATGCAGGAAGCCGTTCCCGTCGGCGAAGGCGGCATGGCGGCGATCATCGGTCTTTCCGATGACGTCATCCTCGATGCGTGCGCAAAGGCAGCGGCACAGGGCGCAGTCGAAGCGGTCAATTTCAACTGCCCCGGGCAGACGGTCATCGCAGGCAGCACGGAGGGCGTCGAAGCGGCGGTCGGGCTCCTGAAAGAAGCGGGTGCGAAGAAAGCACTCATCCTGCCCGTATCGGCGCCATTCCATTCGACGCTCATGAAACCGGCGGCAGAAAAGCTTGCGGCAGAGCTCGATAAGACCGAGATTCGCGATGCGTCGTTCCCCGTCGTCGCGAACTACACGGGCAAGCTCCAGACGAAGGCAGCGGAAATCAAGGCGAATCTCATCGCGCAGGCCGACCATCCCGTCAAGTGGATCGCCTGCGTCGAGGCGATGAAGGCGTTCGGCGCCGATACGTTTGTCGAGGCTGGCCCCGGCAAGACGCTCTGCGGATTCAACCGCCGTATCGACAAAGCACTCAAGAGCCAGAATGTCGAAAATCTCGAGAGCTTGCAAAAAACGCTTGACTATTTCGGGGAGGTTCGCTAATATGCTTTTAGATGGGAAGGCAGCGCTCGTAACGGGCGCGAGCCGAGGGATCGGCCGCGCAGTAGCGCTCCGCCTTGCGAAAGAGGGCGCAAAGGTCGTCGTCAATTACGCGGGCAATGCGAAAGCGGCAGAAGAGACGAAGGCAGCCGTTGAGGCGGCCGGCAGCGAGGCCGTATGCGTTCGTGCGGATGTTGCCAATGCGGACGAGGTCGCTGCGCTGTTCGATGCGGCGGTCAAGGCCTTTGGCACGGTAGACATTCTCGTCAACAACGCCGGCATTACGCGTGACGGACTTCTGATGCGCATGAAGGACGAGGATTTCGACGCGGTTCTCGCGACGAATCTCAGAGGAGTATACCTCTGCACGAAAGCTGCCTCGAAGATCATGATGAAGAAGCGCAGCGGCCGCATCGTCAATATGACCTCCGTCGTCGGGCTCATGGGCAATGTGGGACAGACGAACTACGCGGCGGCGAAAGCCGGCATCCTCGGCTTCTCGAAGTCGGCGGCGAAGGAGCTTGCCGCGCGCGGCATCACGGTCAACATGGTCGCGCCTGGCTTCATTGAGACCGACATGACAGTCGTCCTTTCCGACAAGGTTCGCGAGCAGCTTGTCGGCGCGATTCCGCTCGGGCGCATGGGCGAGCCGGAGGACGTCGCAAATGCGGTGCTCTTTCTCGTATCCGACGCAGCAGCTTATATTACGGGTCAGGTTGTCAATGTGGACGGCGGCATGGTCATGTGATATAACCGAAAAGATACCAACTGAAGGAGGTGAAACTTCATGGCAACTTTTGACAAGGTTCGTGATATCGTCGTCGAACAGCTCGGCGTCGAGGCAGACGAGGTGACAATCAATTCCACTTTCATCGATGACTTAGGCGCTGACTCGTTGGACATTGTTGAGCTTATCATGGCTTTCGAGGAGGAATTCAATATTGAGATTCCGGACGAGGCTGCGGAAAAGATCAAGACGGTTCAGGATGTAGTCAACTACATTGACCAGCACAAATAAGGATACGCCTTACCTTTTGAAAATCCCGTGAAGCTTACTTCGCGGGATTTTCTAAAGGAAACGCTTGTACAGGCGGTTCCCCTAGGTTGGCTGATTGGAGGAGTAACTGTGAAACTTCCCGAGCTGAAGATTGGGAGCAAGGTCGCACGCGTCCCCATTCAACAGGGCGGCATGGCGATCCGGCTCTCGACGGCAAGACTGGCAGCAGCAGTTGCGAATGAGGGCGGCATCGGCCTCATTGCGGCATCTGGCATGTCTCATGACGAACTGCGCTATGAAATCCGGCTCGCACGTTCCCTTACGTCTGGTATCATCGGCATCAATATCATGGTAGCAGCTAGTGACTTTGCTGAAGTCGTCAGGACTGCCATCGACGAAGGCATCGATCTCGTCGTTGCAGGCGCAGGCTTTTCGCGCGATATGTTCGCGCTTGGCAGGGAATCCGGAACGCCGATCGTCCCGATTGTTTCCTCGGTTAAATTAGCGAAAATTTCAGAGCGTCTTGGCGCGTCCGCGATCGTGCTCGAAGGCAAGGAGGCCGGCGGGCACCTCGGCACCGACACGTCGGTGCGCGACCTTGTCGCAGACGTGAGCGCAGCGGCGCGGATTCCCGTCATTGCGGCGGGCGGCGTCCTGCGTGGGCAAGACATCGTTGATATGATAAAGATGGGCGCGAGCGGCGTCCAAATGGGCTCGCGTTTCGCCGTGTCGGAAGAGTCGAACGCGGCGCCCGCCTTAAAGGATTACTACTTGAAGTCGAAGCCGGAGGATGTCGTCATCATTCACAGCCCGGTCGGACTTCCGGGACGTGCCGTGCGCACGCCGTTCTCGGCACGCATCATGGAAGGTCCCGTCCCTCCGAAGCAGTGCGATTCATGCCTCAAGGCATGCAAGCACAACTTCTGCATCATCCGGTCGCTCATTCGCGCACAGCAGGGGGATGTCGAGACAGGACTCGTCTTTACAGGCGAGTACCTGCCGCGCATCAACAAGGTCTTGTCTGTCCACGAGATTTTTGCATACCTGCTCGCAGAGGTCGCCGAGGCGAACTGAGGGCGGGCTTACGACACAAATCATAGAGAGGAGTCTTTTGTTTTGAAAAATCGCGTTGTCATTACAGGGCTTGGCGCCATCACACCGATTGGCACGGGCAAGGGTGCGTTTTGGGATGCGCTGATGGAGGGCAGGAACGGCATCGGCAGGATCACGCATTTTGATCCCACGGACTACACGGCGCAGATTGCGGGCGAGGTCAAGGACTTCGATCCGACGGCGTACATCGACAAGAAGGAATCGAAGCGCATGGATCGTTATGCGCAGTTCGCTGTCGCGGCGGCAAAGCTTGCCATCGAGGACGCGAAGCTCGATCTCGATGCGGAAGACCACGACCGCATCGGCACGTACATCGGTACGGGCATCGGCGGCATCCGCACGATGCACGTCTCCTATCAGAAGCTCTTTGAGAAGGGACCGTCGCGCATCTCGCCGTTCTTCATTCCGATGATGATCGCGAACCTCGCTGCAGGGCAGGTCGCGATCACGTTCAAGCTGCACGGCCCGTCTTCCTGTATCGTCACGGCTTGCGCATCGGGCACGAACAGCATCGGCGATGCATTCCGCCTCATCCAGCAGGGCGAGGCAGATGTGATGCTGGCAGGCGGAACGGAAGCAGCGGTCAGCGAAGCAGCCGTCGCGGGCTTCGCTGCGATGAAGGCGCTCTGTTCGGATCACAACGACGATCCCGCACATGCATCGCGCCCGTTCGACAAGAACCGCAGCGGCTTCGTCATGGGCGAAGGCGCTGGCCTTCTCGTGCTCGAGAGTCTCGAACACGCGAAGGCACGCAGTGCGCACATCTATGCGGAGCTCGTGGGCTACGGCACGAACTCCGATGCCTACCATGTCACGAGCCCGGCTCCGGGCGGTGCCTATCAGGCGAAGTGCATGAAGCTTGCGCTGGACGATGCGGGACTCGCGCCGGCGGAAGTCGACTACGTCAATGCACACGGCACGTCGACGCATCTCAACGACGAAGGGGAGACGCTCGCGATCAAGAAGATTTGGGGCGAGGCGGCAAAGGATGTTTCCGTCTCCTCGATCAAGTCGATGACGGGACACCTCCTAGGCGCGGCAGGCGGCATCGAAGCGGTCGCGACGGCGCTTGCAGTCGAAAAGGACATGCTCCCGCCGACGATGAATTACGAGACGCCCGACGAGGGACTCGATCTCGACTACGTGCCGAACAAGGCGAAGGCGAAGAAGGTTCGCGCTGCGATTTCCAACAACTTCGGCTTCGGCGGACACAATGCGTGCATTGTCATGAAGAAGTACGCGGAGTAAGATATGGAACAGGCGATACTTTCTCCTGCGCGGGAAAAAGAGCTGCACCGCCTTTCAGAGAAGCTCGAGGTTCAATTTTCGAACCTCGAGCTTTTGAATCAGGCGCTTACGCATACGTCCTTCGCAAATGAGGAGAGGCGAATGATCCCCCACAATGAGCGCTTGGAATTCCTCGGCGATGCCGTGCTCGAACTCGCATCGAGCACGTATCTATACGAGCATTTCCCGGACATGCCGGAGGGCGAGCTCACGCGCACGCGCGCGAGTGTCGTGTGTTCGGAGACACTCGCGCGTCTCGCGGACGGGCTCGGGCTCGGGGACTACCTGCTGCTCGGACATGGCGAGGAGATGAGCGGCGGCCGCACGCGGCAGACGAATCTCGAAGACGTATTCGAGGCCGTCATCGGCGCGATCTACCTCGATCAAGGCTGGGAAACGGCACGGGAATACGTCATGCGCGAGCTTGCGCCGGCATTCCATCTCGCCAAGCGCGGCGAAGCGTTTCGGGACTACAAGACGATGCTGCAGGAATACGTCTTCCGAAAGGGGAATCAGCGCATCGGCTACGAGCTCGTCGCGGAAGATGGCCCCGACCATGCAAAGTCGTTCACGTTTTGCGTGCGCGTGACGGGCAAAGTGCTCGGCACGGGAACAGGGCGCAGCAAGAAGGAAGCAGAGCAGCGCGCCGCGCAGCAGGCGCTTGAGACGCTCGAAGCCAGATAAGGAAGCGGCAGGAAGAGGAGAGTGGGGAGCATGCGAAAGCTTACGATGCTCGGTACAGGCAATGCGATGGTCACGAAGTGCTACAATACCTGCTTTTATATCGAGCTCGATGACGGAAGTCTTTTTTTGACGGATGCAGGCGGCGGAAACACGATCCTGCGCCAGTTTGAACGCGCGGGGTTCGATTACGGAAAATGCCATCACATGTTTGTGACGCACGGCCATACGGATCACGTTCTCGGCGTTATATGGGTCATGCGCAAGGTAGCCGACCTCATGAACAAGGGCAGGTATGAGGGCGAGTTCCACGTCTACTGCCATGACGTCGTGCGCGGCATGCTGCTCACAATGACGGAGCTCACGCTCAAGGAAAAAGATTTTGCGCGTATCGGAGACGGCATCTTTCTCCATGAGATGACGGACGGACAGACGGTTTCGTTTGCAGGCATTACGCTCACGGCATTCGACATCCTCTCGACGAAGGCAAAACAGTTCGGATATGAGCTCCGGTTTGCAGACGGAATACGGCTCGTCTGCCTCGGCGACGAGCCGTATCAGGAGCATGCAGGGCGCTATGCAAAGGGGGCGGACTATTTGATGGCGGAGGCGTTCTGCAAGTACGGTGACCGTGATCGGTTCCATCCGTACGAGAAGCATCATTCGACCGTCAAGGAAGCGAGCGAGCTCGCAGAAGATCTCGGCGTCAAGAATCTCGTCCTCTACCATACGGAGGATAAGACACTTGCGACGCGTAAAGCGGACTACAGCGCGGAGGCAAGGGAATACTTCCACGGAACGGTCTATGTGCCCGACGACCTCGATGTCATCACACTTTAAGCAGGGAACATCGAATCGATGGTTTGGGTCACGGTCGTCAGACTCTGGCGGAACGTTTCAAGCTGATCGGAGGACAGTGCGGCAAGGCGTTCGTTGAGCCGCGTTTTGACCTTTTCGTCCTGCTCGGCAAGGACAGCCTCACCCTTTGGCGTTAGGCTGACAAGGCAGCAACGGCGGTCGGAAGGGTCTTTTTCTTTGGCGACGATGCCTGCCGCGAGGAGCTTGTCCATGATCGCCGTCATCTGTTGCTTGGATACGCGGAGGTTTTCGGCAATCTGCGTGATGGACGCTTTTGCTTCACTGCGCACGGCAACGAGCACGGCGAACTGGTTGAGCGGCAGCGGAATCTGTGTCTGCCGATAGAAATTATTATGTATCGTCATGAGCATTTCGATAAATTGGCTTGAAAGATCTGTTTCTTTTGCATCCGCAGGCATAGGCATCTCCTTTTTATTGACTTTTCCTTGAATATAATATACTATAGGTTTCGCCGATAGTAAATATTTATTTACTATTTGTCTTGCATATAGGTTGCAAGTTTTCGTTTTGGAAACGATGTATGGCATTCAAAAGTATGGCATTCAAATCAGTTGGGAGGTTATCTGCTTGTTTTTTAAGCGAAACAGGAAACTGAACGCCTTGGTTCTCGCAGGGCTCATCGCCTCCGCCCCCGTTTATATGGCAGGCTGCGGCAGTGACCAGCAGGCGCAGCAGGCGCGTGCGACGCAGGTCAAAGCGATGGCGGTCATTCAGCAGGACACGCCGATCACGAGCGAGTACGCGGGGCAGATCACGGGCAAGGACGAGGTCAAGGTCCAGTCGAAGGTCTCCGGCAATATCGTCGAGAAGTACGTCAAGGGCGGTCAGCACGTGTCGGCGGGGCAGCCGCTTTACCGCATCGACTCGCGCCAGTACGAGTCGGCCGTGCTCTCAGCACAGGCGACGCTCGCACAGGCGGAGGCGACGCTCGGCAACGCGCAGACCGACCTCTACCGCGATCAGGAACTCCTCGCGGCAGATGCGATCTCGGAGCAGGCGGTGACGACGCAGCAGGCGAACGTCAATGCCTACGCGGCAGCGGCATCCGCCAATGCGGCGCTTTTGCAGAAGGCGCGGCAGGATCTGGATGACACGGTCATCTACGCACCGCTCTCGGGACAGCTTGCCGTCGACGATGTCGCGGTCGGCACGTTTGCCTCGGCAGGCAATACGAACCTCGTGACGATCGGCTCCTCGAACCCCGTCTATGCAGAGTTCAGCATCTCTGAGACGGAGTACCTGAAGTTCATGAATATCCGTCAGGCACAGGCGGGCGTGCAGGGACAGCCGCTCACTGTCTCGCTGACGCTTTCGGATGGCTCGGTCTACCCGCTCGACGGGCAGATCGTGGAGACGGATCGGTCGCTTGCGCAGAAGACGGGCACGCTGAAGCTCAAGGCACTCTTTGAGAACCCGAATGGGCTGCTGCTCCCCGGCATGTTCGCGCGCGTCAGGCTATCGGGTGAGACGGTGCCGAACGCACTCCTCGTGCCGCAGCGCGCCGTGCAGCAGATGCTTGGCAAATCGTTCGTCATGGTCGTCGGCGAAGACGGCAAGAGCGAAGCGCGCACCGTCACGCTCGGACAGAAGGTCGGCAGCTACTACATCATCAAGGACGGCATTTCGGCGAGTGACAATGTCATTGTCGAGGGGCTTACCAATTTGCGGGAAGGTGTGGATCTCGCGGTCACGCAGGTGACGGCGGATGACATGGGCTTCTCCCTCCGTTCGGACGTGACGCCGTATGATGATAATGCGGTCAATGCGAAGCCGGAGTAAGGGGGCGGTATTTTGTCAAAATTCTTTATCCACCGTCCGATTTTCGCGATTGTCATCTCGCTCATCATTGTCATCGTCGGCATCATCGCCGCCGTGCAGCTCCCGATTGCGCAGTACCCGCAGATCTCACCGCCGACGGTCTCCGTCGGCACGTCGTACACGGGCGCGAATGCTGCGGTCGTCAATGAGACGGTCGCACAGATCATCGAGCAGCAGGTCAACGGCACACAGGGCATGAGCTACATGAGCTCGAACTCGGACGACACGGGGCGTTACGGGCTTTCCGTGACGTTCGAGGTCGGCACGGACGGCGACATGGACTCGGTCAAGGTGCAGAACAATGTCGCGGCGGCGAATGCAAACCTGCCGAACGATGTCAAGACGGTCGGCGTCACGACGCGCAAGGCGTCGAGCGACATGGCGTACATGCTTGCCATATTCTCACCGGACGGGACGTACGACCGCGCGTTCATGAAGAACTACGCCGATATTTACCTGCTCGACCAGATCAAGCGCGTTCCGGGCGTAGGCGATGTCCAGATTTTCGGCTCGAATTACGCGATGCGCGTCTGGCTGAACCCGGACAAGCTCGCAGAGCTCGGCCTCACGATTGCCGACGTCAGTGCGGCGATCCAGGAGCAGAACGTACAGGCACCGGCCGGCATCGTCGGCGCCATGCCGGCTTCCAACGGGCAGGAGAAGCAGTACACGGGCAAGATCGCCGGCCGTCTCGTGACGCCGGAGGAATTCGGCAACATCATCCTGCGCGCGGACGGCAGCGGGCAGTTCGTCCGTCTGAAAGACGTTGCGCGCATTGAGACGGGGCAGCAGGCGTCGAATATCATCGCGAAGTTTGACGGCTACCCATCCGTTGCGTTCGGCATCAATCTCACGAGCGACGCGAATGCGAAGAAAACCGTTGCGGGCGTCAAGAAGATTTTGGAAGAAGCGAGGCCGAATCTCCCGCCCGGACTCAAGATGGCACAGATTTTTGACAGCACGAACTACATCAATGCCTCCATCCGTGAGGTCACGGAGACGTTCATCGAGGCGCTGCTGCTCGTCGTCCTCGTCATCTTCATCTTCCTTCAGAACTGGCGCGCGACGCTTATCCCGCTGCTCGCCGTCCCGGTGTCGCTCATCGGCACGTTCGGCGCGTTCATCGTGCTCAATTTCTCCATCAATACGCTGACGCTCTTCGCGATGGTCCTTGCCATCGGCCTCGTCGTCGACGACGCGATTGTCGTCATCGAGAACGTCGAGCACCACATGGGGGAGGGGCTCTCGCCCATGGACGCGACGGAGCGCGCGATGCACGAGGTGCAGGGACCGGTCGTCGCAATCGCCTGCGTCCTTGCAGCGGTGTTCGTCCCGGTCGCCTTTCTTGGCGGCATGATGGGCGTGCTCTACAAGCAGTTCGCGCTCACGATTGCCATTTCGATGGCGCTCTCCGCATTCGTCGCACTGACGCTGACGCCTGCGCTCTGCGCCATGCTCCTGAGGCCGCATGGCAAGGAAGAAAAGGAGGGGATCCTAGGGCGGTTCTTTTCCTGGTTCAACCGCGTGTTTGATATGACGCGGCGCGGCTATATGGGCGTCGTTGCACGCTTCGTCCGCCACGCGCGCCTTGCGGTCGTGTTCCTGCTCATCGTCTGCGGCCTCACGGGGCTCGTCTACACAAAGCTTCCCTCGACGTTCGTCCCCGAGGAGGATCAAGGCTACCTCTTCACGGCAGTCAACCTCCCGGAAGGCACGTCGGCAAATCAGACGCAGAAGACGATGGACAAGCTCGCATCTGCGGCAAAGGAGCAGGATGGCGTCGATCACGTCATGTCGATTACGGGATTTGACATTCTCTCCAGCGGCGCAAAGCCGAGCGGCGGACTCGTCGTCCTCGGCATGAAAGACTGGTCGCAGCGGGAGGATCAAAGCGTTTCCGTCGCATCCACCGTCAGAAAGATGTTCGGCATTGGCGCCAAGCTTGCGCCGGAAGCGTTCACGATGGCGGTCAACCCGCCTGCCCTTCCAGGACTCGGAGCGGTCGGCGGCTGGACGATGCAGCTTCAGGATATGACGGGCCACTCGGACACGGAGCTGAATGACATCGTGCAGAAGATCATCGCGGAGGCGAACCAGCGGCCGGAGCTGCAGGGCGTGCGCACGACGTTTTCCATCAACTCGCCGACGTATGAGTATGAGATTGACCGCGAGAAGGTCAAGAACCTCGGCGTGAAGCTCACGGATGTTTTCACGGCGATGCAGGTCAATTTCGGCGGTGCGCAGGTCAACGACTTCAACCAGTTTGGGCGCACCTACAAGGTCATGCTGCAGTCTGACCTCCGCTATCGCAATGAGGCGGAGGCGGCGAAATTCGTCTTCGTCCGAAGCGCCTCCGGCACGATGGTTCCCCTCGACACGCTGCTTCGACCGAAGCTCAGCACGGGCCCGACCCAGATTTCGCGCTTCAACGGCACGCGTGCCGTCCAGATTCAGGGAAATGCAAGGCAGGGCTATTCTTCGGGTCAGGCGATGGGCGCCATTGAGGAAATCGTCCGCGCGAACGCGCCCTCAGGCTTCAACATCGAGTGGTCGGGGCAGAGCCGCGAGGAGAAGAAGGCATCGAGCTCGACGGGCCGCGTGCTCGCGCTCGCGCTCATCTTCGTATTCCTTGCGCTCGCCGCTCTCTACGAGAGCTGGAGCGTTCCGTTCGCCGTCCTGCTGACGGTGCCGACGGGGATCTTCGGCGCACTCGTTTCCGAGTATGGGCTTTCCATTCTCGAGGCAGTGACGGGGCATCCGAACCCCGGCCTTCAGAACAGCGTCTACATGCAGATCGGCGTCATCATGATCATCGGCCTTGCGGCAAAGAACGCCATCCTCATCGTCGAATTTGCAAAGGTGCGTGTGGATCGCGGCATGGAGCCGGTCAAGGCAGCAATCGAGGCGGCGGGGCTTCGCCTTCGCCCGATCCTCATGACGAGCTTTGCGTTCATCATCGGCTGCCTGCCGCTCGCCGTCGCATCCGGCGCGGGCGCGGCGGCGCGCAACGGCATGGGCGTCGCCGTCGTCGGCGGCATGTTCTTCGCGACCTCGCTCGGCATCTTCCTGATCCCGGTCTTCTTCGTCGCAATCGAATGGATTGCCTCGAAGCTCGGCCTCATGAAGCAGAGCCGCAAGAAGACGTCGGCGGATTACATGTGATTACGGCATGGAGCGATTCCCTTTTGGCCTGCATAAAAGAGACTGTCACGCTTGTGGCAGTCTCTTTTGCTTTTGCCCATAGCATCTATATGATTTTTGCCCATGACAAAAAGAAAGATTTGTAGTAAGATTATACAATACCCTAGGTACAATTAATCGTAGCAACGCTACGGAATCGGATTTTGTAGGTGATGAATTTTGTCAAACCCGATGTTTGATGTGGTGAGGGCGGATCTCGAGGCGCTCGAAGAGGGGCTGCTCGATGCAGTTGGCTCGCCATACGGCCTCGTGACCGAGATCGGCACGCATCTTGTCCATGCGGGCGGAAAACGGATCCGTCCCGGGCTCTGCATTCTCGCGGCGCGCAGTGGAAAGAATTTCTCGCTGGAACGCATCCTGCCGCTCGCAGAGACACTCGAACTCATCCATACGGCGTCGCTCGTCCATGACGACGTCATTGACGGTGCGGGAACACGGCGCGGCGCGGAGACGGCAAATGCCCGTTGGGGAAGCCAGATCGCGATACTTTCGGGCGATTATATTTTTGCGCGTGCTTTCGCGCTCATCGCGACGGAGGGCTACGGAGGCTACATCCTGAAGCGCCTGTCGGAGCTCGTCTGCAATCTGAGCATCGGTGAAATCATTCAGAATGAAATGATTTATAAGGCGTCGCGCGATTTGGATGCCTACTATGAGCGCATCCAAAAGAAAACGGCAGACTTTCTCGAAATCTGCTGTGAGCTCGGCGCTGTCGTCGGTGGCCTCGATCCAGCGGACGCGAAAGCGCTCGCCCGGTACGGGCACGCGATCGGCATGGCGTTTCAGATCACGGACGACATCCTGGACATCCTGCAAACGGAAGAGCAGATCGGAAAGCCCGCCGGCAATGATATACGGCAGGGCATCGTGACGCTGCCCGTCATCCGCGCACTCTCTGTCAGTTCCGATGCAAAAGAACTCGAAACCATCGTGACGAACCGCAAGATGACCGATGAAGACGTCCGCCGCGCGCTTGCGATTGTCCGCGAGACGGACGGCGTGGACTTTGCGATGAAGCGTGCGGACGACTATCTCGCGCATGCGAAGGAAATCCTGCCTGCGTCCCTTCCCAAAGAAGTTCGCGAGGCGTACGAAATGGTGGCGGATTTCATCGGCGACCGCGATTTTTGACAGTAGGAAAGACAGGGGGAGGAAATGCTATGTTTGGAATTGGAGCGCCGGAGCTCATTTTGATCTTGGTCGTCGGCCTCATCGTGTTTGGGCCCGGCAAGCTGCCTGAAATGGGACGCACGCTCGGCAAGGGCCTGCGCGAGTTTCGCAAGGCATCGAATGCATTGACGCAGGCGATGAATGCACCGGAACCGCCGCCGGCGCCGCCACAGCAGGCACAGCCTGCACAGGCGACGGAAAAGACGCAGGCGGGGACGGCTGCTTCGGCTACCGCAACGGAAGCTTCGGCTACCGCAACGGAAGCTTCGGCTGCTGCAGCGGCGGATGCAAATGGAGCGGCTAAGATGGCAGAAAGCCAAGCCTACGTGCCGCCGACGCAGGAGAGCGTCCGCACGCAGCTTGCCGAGCAGAAAACCGCAGAGAAGAAGCAGGACGCGCCCGAATAGGGCACGTGATACGATTAGGAGGACTTATCTATGTTTGGACTGGGTGTACCCGAACTTTTGATTATTCTTGTCATTGGGCTTGTCATCTTTGGACCCGGAAAGCTGCCAGACGTCGGCAAGGCGCTCGGCAAGAGCATCCGTGAATTCAAGCAGGCGAACAAGGAAGCGGATAAGCCGAACGACGCGATGGCCAACGTGACGCCCACGCCGAAAGAGCTTGCGGGGAAAAAGGACGAGAACAAGTAACCCATGGCAGAAGATACGATCAAACAAGAGGACCCTTCTGGGGAGAAGCGTCCCGCTATCGCGCCTGCGACGACGCCTGAAGGGACGATACAGCCGCTCTCGAATGATGACGGAAGCATGTCGCTCATCGCACATCTCACAGAGCTTCGCAGCCGGCTCATCAAGAGTCTCGTGGCAGTCGCGCTCGGAAGCTGCGTCGGCTACTGCTTCATCGACGAAATCATGCATTACCTGACGCTGCCAGCGGGAAAGCTCTACTACATGCAGCCGTCGGAGGCGTTTTTCACGTATCTGAAAGTCTCCATCGTCGCAGGTTTCCTGATTGCGCTGCCCGTCGTTTCCTATCAAGTTTGGCGATTCTTCCTGCCTGCGCTTACGAGCAGGGAGAGAGCCGTCGTCGCAATCGTCGTGCCGACGTCCGTCGTGCTCTTTTTCTCCGGGCTTGCCTTTTCGTTCTTTCTCGTTCTGCCCGCAGGCCTGCGCTTTTTCATGGGATTCGGCAACGAGGAGCTGCAGGCGCTGTTTTCGGTCAATAAGTATTTTGAGTTCGTCATCATGTTCATCCTGCCGTTTGGCTTCATCTTTGAACTGCCGCTCATCATGACGATCCTCGGCAAGATGGGGATTCTGACCTCGAAGTTCTTGGGACGGTATCAGCGCATTGTGTTCTTTCTCTCGTTCGTGCTCGGCGCGATCATTACGCCGACGCCGGATGTGTTTACGCAGTCGATGATCGCCCTGCCGATCTTCGTGCTCTACGAGGTCGGCTATCTTATCGTGCGCTGCGTACTAAGAAAGTGAGGCATGAAAAATGGCATACAAGGATTTGCGCGAGTTTATGGCAGATCTTGAGGGGAAGGGGCTCTTGCGCCGCATTCGGACGGAGGTCGATCCCGAACTGGAAATCACGGAAATCACCGACCGCGTCTCGAAGATGAAAGGCGGGAAGAACGTCGCGCTCCTCTTTGAGAACGTCAAGGGCTCCAAGATGCCTGTTCTCATGAATGCATTTGGCAGCTACGAGCGCATGGCCATGGCGCTCGGCGTCCAAAAACTCGACGATGTCGCGGACGAGCTGCGCGAGATGATGAAGCTCCCGTACGTATCGCTGCAAAACAAGATGAGCGTCGTCACGATGATCCCGATGATCAAGCGCGCCGTGAATTTCCCGAAGTATGTCAAGCATGCGCCGTGCCAGGAGGTCGTCGAGACGGAGCATCCGAACCTCGATGAAATCCCCATTCTAACGTGCTGGCCCGAGGACGGCGGCCCGTTCGTGACGCTTCCGCTCACGTTCACGAAGAATCCGAAAACGGGCAAGCGCAACGTCGGCATGTACCGCCTGCAGAAATACGACAGCCGCACGACGGGCATGCACTGGCACATCCACAAGAACGGTGCGGAGAATTTCCGTGACGCGCGCGCGGCAGGCGAGGGACGCATCGAGGCGGCCGTCGCGATCGGCACCGATCCCGTCCTTACCTATGCAGCGACGGCGCCGCTGCCGCGCGATATCGACGAGATGGTCTTTGCAGGATTCCTGCGTCATAAGTCGGTTGAGATGGTCAAGTGCAAGACGGTCGACATCGAGGTGCCGGCGACGGCGGAAATCATCCTTGAAGGCTACGTGCTGACAAGCGAGATGCGCCGCGAGGGACCGTTCGGCGATCACACGGGCTACTACTCGCTCGCCGACGACTACCCCGTGTTCCACATCACGGCAATCACGCACCGAAACGATCCGATTTACTTCTCGACGGTCGTCGGCAAGCCGCCGATGGAGGACTGCTACCTCGCGAAGGCGACAGAGCGCATTTTCCTGCCGCTCCTGCAGCAGATGCAGCCGGAGATCCGCGATATCAACATGCCGCTGGAGGGCGTTTTTCACGACTGCTGCATCGTTTCGATCCAAAAGCAGTACCCGATGCAGGCTAGGAAGGTCATGCACGCGCTTTGGGGCATGGGGCAGATGATGAACGTCAAGATGATCATCGTCGTCGATGACCACGTGGACGTGCAGGACGTCAGCGAAGTCGCTTGGCGCGTCTTCAACAATATCGACGCGAAGCACGATCTTGAGATCGTCGAGGGTCCCTTGGACGTGCTCGACCACTCCTCGCCGATGGCGAAGTGGGGGGCGAAGCTCGGCGTCGACGCGACGAAGACGTGGCCGGAGGAAGGCCATGCGCGCGCGTGGCCCGATGAGATCCGCATGACGGACGCGATCAAGGAGCGCGTCGACGCGAAGTGGAAGGAGCTGGGTCTCGATTGATTTCGATCAAGGCGCATCTCAACAACGTCGCGCTCCACCATACGGTCTTTGACTTGCCGTTCGCCTTCATGGGGGCGGTCCTCGCTGCAGGCGGGCACCCGTCCCTTTACGATCTCTTTTGGATCGCGATGGCGATGACGACGGCGCGCGCGGCAGCGATGGCGATCGACAATCTCGCCGATCTCCGGTACGACAGGAAGCAGCCGCGCATGGCGTACCGCGCGATGGTGGCGGGGCGCATATCGAAGCGCGAGGCGAGGACCTTTATCGCGATCTGTCTCGTGCTCATGATCGTAGCGGTCCTTCAGCTCCAACCGGTCTGCCTCCGCCTGCTGCCGCTTGCCGCGATCCCGTTTGTCATCTACCCGTTTATGAAGCGCGTGACGGGATGGGTGCATCTCTTTTTGGGACTGGCGATCGCCATGGCGCCGGCGGGCGGCTGGGTCGCCGTGAGCGGGCGCATCGCCGCGCCGATGGTGCTGCTCTGCATTGCTGTCGCACTTTGGATCGGCGCATTTGACGCGATGTACGGCGCACAGGACGAGGAATTCGATCGCAGCCAGGGGCTTCACTCGCTCGCGGTGAGCTACGGCGCGGAGGGCGCGTTCCGCATTTCGGCGGCGCTCCACATCGTCTGTATCGCGTGCTTCTTCGGCGTCGGCGTCCTGATGCGTCTTTCCGCGCTTTACTTCATCGGCGTCGGAATTGCGGCGGGCACGCTCGTCTATCAGCACCGCATCGTGAGCCCCACGGATTTTTCGCGCGTGACACAGCGCTACTTCATGCGAAACGGCATTGTGTCCATTGCCATTTTCGTCTGCACATGGCTTAGCTTCTATATCTGATCACAGGGAAGGGGGACTTGTATGGCGGCACGTATTTTAGAGGGCAGGGAGTTTGCGGCGCGGTTCCGCGCGGACGCAAAGGAGCGCGCCGCAGCGCTCAGGGAAAAGACAGGCGTCACGCCGGGACTCGCCGTCATCATCGTCGGCGCGGATCCCGCATCGAAGGTCTACGTACGCAACAAGAATAAGGCGTGCGCGGAGCTCGGCATCTACTCTGAGGTCATCGAGATGCCGGGGAACACGACGAAGGAGGCGCTGCTCGCGCAGATCGACGCGCTGAATGCCAGCAAAAAGATTCACGGCATCTTGGTCCAGCTCCCGCTTCCTGCAGCGATCGCGAAGGACGGGCACGAGATCGTGAACCGCATTTCGCCTGCGAAGGACGTCGACGGGTTCCATCCGGTCAATGTGGGGCGCCTCGTGACGGGGGAAGAGGCGCTCGTTCCGTGCACGCCGCATGGATGCCTGCGCATGCTCGAACTCGCAGGCATCGAGATGGACGGCAAGCGCGCCGTCATCATTGGGCGCAGCAACATCGTCGGCAAGCCCATGCTCCACTTGCTGCTCGCAAGGCATGCGACGGTCACGATCTGCCACAGCCATACGAAGGATCTCGCCGCCGTGACGCGCGAGGCGGATATCCTCGTCGCGGCGATCGGAAGGCCGCATTTCGTCACAGCCGATATGGTGAAGAAGGGGGCGACCGTAATCGACGTCGGCATCAATCGCATCGCGCCGAAGAAGCTCGTCGGCGATGTCGACTTTGCGCACGTGAAGGAAGTCGCGGGAGCCATTACGCCCGTGCCGGGCGGCGTCGGGCTGCTCACGGTCGCGATGCTCATGGAGAACGTCGTGCAGGCAGCAGAGCGCCAGCTCATAAAATAAGGAGATAGGAGAGCAGAGGAGGGAATGCCCATGAAGACCGATGTGGAAATTGCACAGGAAGCGAAAATGCAGCCGATCGAAACGATCGCGGAAAAGATCGCCATCGAGCCCGATGAGCTTGAGCTTTACGGCAAGTACAAGGCGAAGATTTCGCTTGCGGCATGGCAACGCGTCAAGGAGGAAAAGAACGGCAAGCTCATTCTCGTGACGGCGATCAACCCGACGCCGGCAGGCGAGGGCAAGACGACGACGAGCGTCGGTCTTGTGGACGCCCTCACGCGACGCGGGCACAGGACGGCAGCAGCACTTCGCGAGCCGTCGCTTGGCCCGTGCTTTGGGCTAAAAGGCGGCGCGGCAGGCGGCGGCTACGCGCAGGTCGTGCCGATGGAAGACATCAACCTGCACTTCACGGGCGACTTCCACGCGATCACGACGGCGCACAACTTGCTGGCCGCTTGTCTCGACAACCACATTCATCAGGGCAACGCACTCGGCATCGACGTGCGCCGCATCGTCTGGAAACGCGTCCTCGACCTCAATGACCGCGCGCTCCGCCACGTGGTCGTCGGGCTCGGCGGCAAGGCGCACGGCGTGCCGCGTGAATCGGGCTTTGACATCACCGTCGCCTCGGAAATGATGGCGATTCTCTGCCTTGCGACGGATCTTGCGGACATGAAAAAGCGCATCGGCAGGATCCTCGTTGCCTATACGTACGACGGGCGTGCCGTCCGCGCTGAGGAGCTCGGCGTCACGGGCGCACTCACGCTGCTCTTCAAGGACGCGATCAAGCCGAATCTCGTGCAGACGCTCGAAGGGACGCCCGCTTTTATCCACGGCGGGCCATTTGCGAATATCGCGCATGGCTGCAACAGCGTCATGGCGACGAAATTCGCGCTGAAGTTCGCCGACTACGTCGTGACGGAGGCAGGTTTCGGTGCGGATCTCGGGGCGGAGAAGTTCCTTGACATCAAGTGCCGCTTTGCAGGGCTAAGGCCTGATGCCGTCGTCATCGTCGCGACGGTACGCGCGCTCAAGATGCATGGCGGGCTTCAAAAGACGGAGCTTATAAAGGTCGATAGGAGGGCACTCGAAGCAGGGCTTGCAAACCTCGCAAAGCACATCGAGAACATTCAGAAGTTCGGGCTTCCCGCCGTCGTCGCGATCAACGCGTTTCCGACGGACACGAAGGAAGAGCTCGATTTCGTCGAGGAAAAGTGCAGGGAACTCGGCGCGGAAGCCGCCATTTCCGAAGTCTGGGCAAAGGGCGGTGAAGGTGGTCTCGCGCTCGCCGAAAAAGTCGAGCAGGCAGCGGGGAAACCGAACGACTTTCATTTCCTCTACGATGCAGAGGCATGTATTTCCGAGAAGATCGAAACGATTGCGCGCGAGATCTACGGCGCGGACGGCGTGGACTTCACGGCAGAGGCGAAAAAGCAGCTCGTCGGGATCGAGAAACTCGGCTTCGGCAAGATGCCCGTCTGTATGGCGAAGACGCAGAACTCGCTCTCGGACGACCCGACGAAGATCGGCAGGCCGACGGGCTTTCGGATCACCGTACGCGAGCTTCGCATCAGCGCGGGCGCGGGCTTCATCGTCGCGCTCACGGGCAACATCCTCACCATGCCGGGGCTGCCGAAGCATCCGGCAGCGGAACATATGGATATCGACAGGGATGGGCGCATCACGGGGCTGTTCTGATGGGCAGGGACATCGTATCACGGAAGGAACAGGAGGCCTTTATGAAGCGCATATCGGTTGAGCTTGTACCGCGCGATGAGGAGGCGCTGCGCGCTGAACTCGCCGCAGTAGGGAAATACCGTTCGCGGATCGGCGTGATCAATGTGCCGGATCTCCTGCGCCTCCCGCTCCGGAGCTGGGAAGGGGCGGCAATCGCGCAGGAGTCGTTCCCTTCCGCCATGCCGCACATCCGCGCGATGGACATCGATCTCGATGCAGGATTGCCGATGAAAGCGTACTTGCGTGCGCACCATATCGAGGAAGTGCTCGTCATCGAGGGAGATCCGCCGCAGGACATGACGCGCGAAGTCTATCCGACGATGAGTGTCGACGTCATTCGGAAATTCCGCGCGGAGATGCCGGAGGTCAAGGTGTACGCCGGCGTCGACCAGTACCGCGGCTCGATGGCGGAGGAGCTTTACCGCGTGCGCCGCAAGGCGCAGGCGGGAGCGGCGGGATTCTTTACGCAGCCGTTCTTCGATCTGCGCTACCTCGCGCTCTATGCCGACATGCTGGGCGGCTACGAAGTCTACTGGGGCGTCTCGCCTGTCATGAGCGCGCGGTCTGAGAGCTATTGGGAGCGCAAGAACAAAGTCGTATTCCCGCATGCCTTTCGCCCGACACTCGATTGGAGCATCGGCTTTTCGCGCGAGGCAATGGCGTTTGCCGAAACGCATGGGGCGAGCGTCTACCTCATGCCGATCAAGACGAATCTCGAAGCGTATTTGAGCGGCGTATTTGCCTGAGCAGGCATGGGAGGCGATTCGATGGATTTCGTTGCGATTGATTTTGAGACGGCGACGGGCGCACGCGACTCGGCGTGCAGCGTCGCTCTCGTCGAAGTGCGTGCCGGGAGGATCGCGGATTCCTACTATACGCTGATCCGTCCGCCGGAGAACTGCTACAATGCGTTCAACATCGGGATTCACGGCATCACCGAAGAGGAGACGGAAGACGCGCCGGACTTCTCAGGTGTATGGGCTGAACTCGAAAGACGCCTCGAAGGGAAGCTCGTCATCGCGCATAACGCGTACTTTGATATGGGCGTCCTGCGTGCGTGCCTCGTACGCTACGCATTGGACTGGCCGTCGTTTGCCTACTGCGATACGGTTGCCATCGCGCGGCGCGTTTGGCCAAAGCTGCCAAACCACAAACTCCATACAGTCGCGGACCATCTCCACCTGAAGTTCCGCCACCACGACGCGCTCGAAGACGCGAAGGCGTGTGCGGCGATCCCGCTTCATGCCTCGGAGGATGAGGAGGGAGAGACGTTCCGTGCCTTTGCACGGCGCGTCGGCGTGCGAATCGTTTCATTTGCGTGAAGCTCTTGGCTGCAAGGAAAGAAGATGACCCGAATGATTCTCGTGAGCGCATGCTTGCTTGGGCATAAAGTCAAATATGACGGCAAGGAGAATACCCATGGCCTCTTAGTGGAATACAATGCGCGCGGCAGGTTTCTTGCCGTCTGTCCCGAATGTCTTGCAAGGCTTCCCGTTCCGCGTCCACCCATGGAGATACAGGCAGCGACGGGGAAGCAGGTGCTTTCGGGCGGGGCGAAGGTCTGCGACGCCAACGGAAAGGACACGACGGCATACTTCATCGAGGGGGCAAGCCGCGTGCTGCAGATGGCGCAGGCATACCACGTGAAGGTCGCCATCCTGAAGGAGAGCAGCCCTTCCTGCGGCGTCCATACGGTATACGACGGCACGTTCGCGGGCAGGAAGACGCGCGGAATGGGCGTCACGGCGGCGATCCTTATGAAGAACGGAGTCCGCTGCTACGCGGAACAGGATTTGACGGCCGCGCTGTTGGAGAGCCTTATCGCTGAAGACGTAGCGCAGGACAGCGTTTCATCGTGATCGCGGCCGAATGGGATCTGCGTACAGGAAAGCCCCCGTCCGATGGGCGGGGGCTTTCCTGTATCT
>PPYE01661894.1_pt1 | contig 28492 bp, 33 predicted proteins | sample 1559881 | NCBI WGS metagenome assembly PPYE01 (sample SAMN08240022, study PRJNA423297) | Human gut metagenome, whole genome shotgun sequencing project. | reverse complement strand
GATTCCCGCATTATCCTGGCTGAGCTTCGGCGAATCCTTCGGACTGAATACGCCGTTAGTGCTGGATTTCGGCATTCTGGTTGTCACTTTCGGCCTGTCCATAAGGATCACCATGGCCGGCATCATTGGTGTGGTTCTGGCTTTGCTGGTCTATCGCTGGCTTTGATTTGATAAAAGCATCTGTTCCCCGGCATTCGTACTTGGAGAGACGATAAACAGGAGGAAACAGATGAAAAACGATACGAAACGAAAGAAAATGAAAGATTTTCCGGCCCAGGAGCGCCCTTACGAAAGGTGTCTTGCCATGGGGCCGGAACATTTAACCGATGCGGAGCTTCTGGCAGTCATCATCCGCACCGGTTCAAGAGAAGAGACGTCGCTGGAACTGGCGCAGAAGATACTAGCCTTAAATTATCCGAATGGGGGTATTTTAGGGCTTTTGCATCTTTCGCTGCCGGAATTTATGAAGATCAAGGGAATCGGCCGGGTAAAGGCCATTCAGCTTTTGTGCATCGGAGAACTGTCCCGCCGGATCTGGAAGCAGGGGGCGAAGGCTGCTTCTCCGGATTTTAGGGATCCGCAGGATGTGGCGGTATATTGTATGGAGGATATGCGCCATCTGGAACAGGAGCAGGTGCGTGCCATGTTTTTTGACACGAAGCAGAAGCTGATCCGGGACGTTACGCTGGCCAAGGGTACAGTGAACGCTTCTGTGATATCGCCCCGTGAGATCTTTATCGAAGGACTGCGGTGCGGCGCGGTATCCCTGATCCTGGTTCATAATCATCCCAGCGGAGACCCCTCCCCCAGCAGGGAGGATGAACTTTTAACCAGAAGGGTGGAAGAGGCAGGGAAGATTATCGGAATCTCCCTGTTAGATCACGTGATTATTGGCGATACTACGTATATAAGCTTACGGGAACGAGGAATATTATAGATGGAAAAAAAACGCAGCAAATATCTTTTAATCGGACTGACGGTTATCTGTATCCTGCTGATCGGAATTACTTCAATTAAAGACGGGGTCCTGGAACCTCTGCGCACCGGCGTAGGTTATGTGCTGGTTCCTCTCCAGACTGGAGTCAATGCAGTGGGACGGGGAATTTACAATGGAATCCGGGACTATACGCAGTTAAAAGATGCTTTGGAGGAGAATGAAAGTTTAAAGGAAGAGGTGGCGCGGCTGACGGAGGAGAATAACCGTCTGCAGGCGAACCAGTTCGAACTTGCCCGCCTCCGGGATCTGTACGAACTGGATCAGGAGTATATGAATTACGAAAAGATCGGCGCCCGGATCATTGCCAAAGACTCCGGAGACTGGTTTCAGGTGTTCCGCATCAATAAGGGTTCTGCTGACGGTGTGGAGGTAGATGACAATGTGATCGCCGGCGGCGGCCTGGTGGGAATTGTCACCGATGTGGGAGCGAACTATGCTACTGTCCGTTCTATCATCGATGATTCCAGCCGGGTCAGCGCCATGGCGCTTCAGTCGGGAGATAACTGCATTGTGGCGGGAGATCTGACTCTTTTCGAGGAAGGGAGACTTCGGATCACCAATATTACCAGAGACGGAGATGTGAAGAACGGTGATCCCATTGTCACTTCCAATATCAGTTCCAAGTTCCTGCCGGGAATCCTGATCGGCTACGCGGCAGATATCACCGTAGATTCGGAACGGCTGACAAAGTCCGGCTATCTGATCCCGGTGGCAGATTTTGATAATCTTCAGGAGGTTCTGATCATTACCGATACCAAGGAAACCGGCAATGACCAGTTGGGAGAGGGGGCCGGTTCATGAGAAGGATTCTGGCGAATCTGCTTTTGATGGTCCTTGCTTTTACCCTGCAGACCTGTATTTTTCCCATGATTCCCTTTTTGTCCGCGTCTCCGAACCTGCTGCTGATTCTTACCTTTTCCTTTGGATTCATCCATGGAAGCCGGGCGGGAATGCTGTACGGCCTGTTTGCCGGCCTGCTTTCCGATCTTTTTTACAGCGGATCTTTCGGTTTTTACATGCTGATCTTTATTTACATCGGATACGTAAACGGAATCTGCACCAAATACTATTATGAAGATTATATTACGCTGCCGCTGGTTCTTTGTGTGCTGAATGAGCTGGCGTATAATATGTACATGTACGTATTTCGTTTCCTGATCCGGGGAAGGCTGAATCTGTTTTATTATTTCCGGAATATCATGCTTCCGGAGATCATTTTCAGCGTTGTTACAACACTTTTTATTTACCGGCTGTTTTTATTTACCAGCCGCCGTCTGGAAGAGATGGAAAAAAGGAGAGATACGACCATTGTTTGAAGACCTGCGAGAAATACTGAAGGAATTTGTTCACAAGGTAGCCGGCTCCAGACTTTTTTTTCTGGCTGTTGTGTTTACCTGTATGTTTGGAGTACTGGCGGTCCATCTGTTTAACCTGCAGATCATCCGCGGCGAAGAAATGCAGAATAATTATATCCAGCTGACCGAAGAAACCATCTATACGCCCGGAACCAGAGGGAATATCTATGACCGGAACGGAAAGGTTCTGGCTTATAATGAGCTGGCTTATTCCGTAACGGTTCAGGACACCGGCGCATATTCTACAGACCAGGATATGAATTCCATGCTGCTTCGCCTGGTGCAGATCCTGGATAAGCACGGCGTAGATGTGGAAGGGAAATTCGAGGTGGGCATGGATGAAAACGGCGAGCTGTTTTATACCTCTTACAGTGAGACCAGCCGTCTGGGCTTTTTGCGGGATATTTACGGGCTGCGCTACATTGATGACCTGAAGGAAGAATGGGACGATGACCTGGGCAAATATGCCTCGGAAGTAACTGCAAGGGAACTTTTCGAGAAAAAAAAGAATGATTACGGGCTGGATACCCTGAAAGACGAAAACGGGGATCCGCTGGCACTGGATGATCAGACTGCCCTTGACATTGTGAATATTCGTTATACGATGTCCCTTACTTCCTTTCAGAAATATCTGTCCACTACCGTTGCCACCTATGTTGATGATGAGACAGTAGCCGAAGTTATGGAAAATACGGCGGATCTGCAGGGTGTAAATATCGAGGAGTCTTCTGTTCGCGTATACAATGACAGCATTTATTTCGCACCCATTATCGGCTATACCGGAAAAATGCAGACAGAGCGGCTGGAAGAACTCCAAAAGTCCAATCCGGATTACGATATCAATGATACGGTAGGTCTGATCGGCATAGAATCTTCCATGGAACTGGAGCTCCAGGGCACCAAAGGCTACCGGGTAGTAAGCGTAGATAACCGGGGCCGTGTTCAGGAGGAATTGGAGAGTGTGGACGCTGTAGCGGGAAATGACGTATATCTGACGGTGGACAGCGATCTCCAGAAGGGAATTTATCACCTGATTGAACAGCAGCTGGCAGGTATCCTGGTGTCTAAGCTGGTGCCGGAAGATAATCCCAACACAGAAAACACGGACGCCAGCAGCCTGAAGATTCCCATTAAAGATGCCTATTATCAGCTGATCAATAATAACGTGCTTTCCCTCAGCGAATTTCAGGCGGAGGATGCATCCGCCACGGAAAGACAGATCCAGAGCACATTCGAGTCCTCCAGGGACCGGATCATGGCACAGCTGCGGTCGGAACTGATGAGCGAAAATGCCACTCTGATGAAAGATTTGTCTCAGGATATGGCCAATTATATGGTCTATATCTATAATTATCTGTCTTCTTCCGAAGTGGGGATAATTGACGAAAAGAAGATCGACACATCCAGTCAGGCCTATCTGGACTGGAGAGCCGACGAGATCAGTCTGCGCGATTACCTTTATGCAGGAATTGCTGACAGCTGGGTTGATACCACAAAGCTTAATGCAGACAGCAAATATTCCAGCGCCGATGATATTTACAATCAGCTGGTGGATTACTGTCTGGAGCAGCTGATGAATGACACCAGTTTTACCAAGCTGATCTATCGATTCCTGATTACCGATAATGTGATCACTGGAAAGCAGCTCTGTCTGGCTCTCTATGATCAGGGAGTTTTGCCGGATGAACCGGATCAGATCGCAGCCCTTCAGGCGAATGGTGAGGCTTATGCCTATACGTTCCTGGTGGACAAGATCTCCAAGATTCAGATTACGCCGGCCCAGCTGGCCCTGGATCCCTGCAGTGGTGCCTGCGTAATTACCGATGTAAATACCGGAGAGGTGCGGGCACTGGTTACTTATCCCAGCTATGACAACAACATGATGTCCGGCACGGTGGACGCGGCGTACTTTTCCAAACTCCGCAATGACCTGTCCCAGCCTCTTTACAATAATGCCACACAGGCCCAGAAGGCGCCGGGGTCCACCTTTAAGCCCATTACGGCCATTGCCGGTCTGGAGGAAGGGGTGATCAGCCTGGGCGAGACCATAAACTGTACCGGCGTATATAATGATGTTGCCCAGCCGATCAAGTGCTGGATCAGCCCCGGACATCATGGTCCTCTTGATGTGGTTGGTGCTCTGCAGAATTCCTGCAACTTCTTCGTAAACGAAGTGGCCCACCGTCTTTCCATGGATGAAAGCGGCGTTTACAACACAGAAAAGGGCCTCTCCATTCTGCGAAAGTATGCGTCCATGTTTGGTCTGGATCATGATTCCGGCGTAGAGATTACCGAGAGGGATCCGCAGATCTCCGACATTGACCCGGAGCGTTCCGCTATGGGACAGGGAACCAACAGCTTTACCAATGTGCAGCTGTCCCGCTACGTATCTGCGCTGGCTAACCGGGGCACTGTATTTGAGTTGAGCCTTCTTGACAAGGTGACGGATTCTGACGGAAATATGATTAAGGACTTTACCCCAGAGATCAGCTCACAGATTGAAATACAGGATTCTACATGGGATGCAGTGGCTCAGGGCATGCGGGGCGTAATTGCGAATGGATCCGCAGCCAGAATTTTCCGTGATCTTCCTATAGAGATTGCAGGAAAGACCGGTACGGCCCAGGAATCCACTACCAGAGGAAACCATGCATGGTTTATTTCTTACGGGCCTTACACCAGTCCGGAGATTGCCGTTACGGTAAATATTCCTTACGGATATTCTTCTTCTAACGCGGCGACTCTGGCCAAGCACGTATACGAACTGTATTATGGATATACCACTTTAGATGAAATCCTGGATTCGGGAGCCATCGGCGCTTCCAACGTAACCATCGGGGATTAAGAAAGAATGTAGGGGCTGAGGTGATGTTGTATGCGCAGTACAGTGGTGATTAAGGGAAACCGTTCCGGCATGAGTGTGTATCTGGATCCCCAGGCGCCTTTTGAACAGGTCCTGGAGGATGTGGAGAAAAAGTTTCGGGAGAGCGCCAAATTCTGGGGCTCCGTTCAGATGGCCCTGACCATCGAGGGAAGGAAGCTTTCTGCGGCGGAGGAATACCAGGTGGTGAATGCCATTACAGGAAGCTCCCAGGTGGAGATCCTCTGCCTGATCGACCAGGACGGGGAACGGATCCGTCGGTGCGAGAAAGCGCTGAATGAAAAATTAATGGAACTGAGCGCTCAGACCGGCCAGTTTTACAAGGGAGATTTAAACCGCGGAGACTGTCTGGAATCGGAGAGCAGCGTTGTGGTGATCGGAGACGTTCACCACGGAGCCAGGATCATTGCAAAAGGAAATGTGGTGATTCTTGGCGAACTGAAGGGCTCTGTTTTTGCCGGCGCTGCAGGAAACCAGGAAGCTGTGGTAGTGGCTCTTGACATGGCGCCGGTCCAGATCCGGATCGGCGATATATCCAGCCGCATCGGAGAGAAAGGGCGGCGTTTAGGAAGGGGACCGATGATTGCTGCGGTGGAGGATCAGGCGATCCGCACCCGGCCTATGAAAAAAAATTTCTTGAATCTGCTAAATTTTAATTAAATACTGGAAATGCATTCGGATTTGTTGTACAATAAAATAGAATTTTTCGCAGGAGGATATAATTATGAGTGAAGTCATTGTTATTACTTCCGGAAAAGGAGGCGTCGGCAAGACCACTACTTCTGCCAATATCGGAACCGGACTTGCCATTCTGGGAAAGCGCACCGTTCTCATTGATACCGATATCGGTCTGCGCAACCTGGATGTGGTTATGGGACTGGAAAACCGGATTGTTTACAATCTGGTGGATGTGGTAGAAGGGAACTGCAGAATGAAGCAGGCCCTCATAAGAGACAAAAGATATCCGAACCTGTATTTGCTTCCATCTGCTCAGACCAGGGACAAGACCGCAGTCAGCCCGGAGCAGATGAAAAAGCTGGTGGACGATCTTCGGGATGAATTTGACTACATACTGTTGGATTGTCCTGCCGGTATTGAAAGGGGTTTCCAGAACGCCATAGCCGGAGCTGACCGTGCGCTGGTGGTAACCACGCCGGAAGTATCGGCTATCCGGGACGCGGACCGTATCATCGGCCTGCTGGAAGCTGCCGATATGGGCATGATTGATTTGATAGTAAACCGTATCCGCATGGATATGGTCCGCCGGGGGGATATGATGTCCATGGAAGATGTGATGGACATTCTTGCGGTGAATGTGATCGGCGTTGTGCCGGATGATGAATCCATCGTCATATCCACCAATCAGGGTGAACCTCTGGTGGGAATGGGTTCCCTTGCAGGGCAGGCATTTTTGAATATCTGCCGGCGCATTATGGGGGAGCAGATCCCTTTCCTGAGCCTGGATGTGCAGCCGAAGTTTATCACGCGGCTGTCCAGAATTCTGCGAAAAGCTTAGGGAGGAATCAAATGGTTTGGCATGTATTTCAGGGCATCACCAGAAACCATTCCGGAAGCCTGGCCAAAAAACGGCTTAAAGTGGTCCTGGTGACGGACAAGGTGGATTGTTCACCGGAATTGATTGACAGGATGAAAGATGACATGATTCGTGTCATATCGAAATACATGACGATTGACCGGGAGGGCATTGAGATTCGAATTGTAAATGGCCGCCCGCAGACAGCCCTTTACGCCGCATTTCCGATTTTAGACATACCGAATAAGGGGATCTGTTAAATATGCTGTTTGATTACAAACTACGAAATTTTAATATACGGCTTTTGATTTATGTACTGGCTTTATGTGTGATTGGCCTGCTGGTTATCCGCAGTGCTGCTGCCGGTTCCATGGAGGACTCCCGTGTGATCCGCCAGATGGTTGGAATCGGCGCCGGCACTGTGGTTGCCCTGGCTCTTTCGCTGATTGATTACCACCGGATTTTAAATTTTTCCGTTGTGATTTATCTTGTCTGTGTGGGACTTCTGGCCTGGGTTCTGATCAACGGCGTTGTCCGCGGCGGAGCTACCAGGTGGGTGGTTCTGCCGGTGATCGGCCAGCTGCAGCCTTCCGAGTTTACAAAGATCGGGCTCATCATCTTTTTTGCCTGGTTTTTCGATAAATATCAGGAGCAGATCAATAAGCTCCCGGTTCTGGGAATGGCGGCAGTGCTGTTCGGAATTCCGATTTTGCTGATCTTAGCTGAGCCGAATCTTTCCACCAGTCTGATTACCATTATGGTTTTTGCGGCCATGATTTTTGCGGCGGGACTGAGTTACAAGTGGATTTTCGGTGTACTGGCAGTTCTCACACCTCTCGCCGGTATTTTTATTTACCTTCTCCAGTATGAGATGATACCATTTTTAAGAGGTTATCAGGCACAGAGAATTTTAAGCTTCATTAATCCCGGGCAGTATCAGGATGCCAACCGCCAGCAGGATAATTCTGTAATGGCCATTGGCTCCGGCCAGCTGTGGGGAAAGGGACTGAACAATACCACTATCGCTTCCGTTAAAAACGGAAATTTCCTTTCAGAGGAATCAACGGATTTTATTTTTGCCATTATCGGCGAGGAGCTGGGATTTGTGGGCTCCATGATTACCATAGGATTGTTTCTGCTTATCATTTATGAATGTCTGTGGATGGCCAGACAGGCCAAGGATTTAAGCGGAAAGATAATCTGTACAGGTATGGCGGCCTTGATTGGATTTCAGAGTTTTTCCAATATTGCCGTTGCAACCAAACTATTTCCTAATACCGGGCTGCCGCTTCCTTTTGTCAGCTACGGTGTCAGCTCCCTGCTCAGTATGTTTGTGGGCATCGGGCTTGTATTAAATGTCGGACTACAGAGAAAAAACACTCACAATTAAGGAGGAGCAGAGTATGAATATCGGACTGATTGCACATGACGCGAAAAAGAAGCTGATGCAGAATTTTTGCATCGCTTACAGGGGGATTCTGAGTAAAAATGAACTTTATGCTACCGGAACCACCGGACGGTTGATTGAAGAGGTGGCCAACTTAAATGTCCATAAGTATCTGGCCGGTCATCTGGGCGGAGGGCAGCAGCTGGCTGCGCAGATTGAGCACGATGACATTGATCTGGTGATCTTTCTGCGGGATCCGTTAAATCCCAAGGATCATGAGCCGGATGTAAACAATGTTGTGCGTCTTTGCGACACTTACAATATTCCTCTGGCCACGAATCTTGCCACTGCCGAGCTGCTGATCAAGTCTCTTGACCGCGGTGACATGGAATGGCGCGAAGTATTCCGTTAGAATGGGCAGGGAATAAACGTGAACATGAAAAAATTTTTTCTGATTCTGGCGGCCGGTGTTTCCGCCGCCTGGATATCCGGATGCGCAGACCGTAATCTGGAGCAGCCATATCAGTGGAGTCAGCGGGCATCCGCTTTTGAAAGTTTGGATGCAGGGGGGACTGCCGAAGGCTTTGCGGCGGATCTTTGTGTCATCCCGGCAGATGAAAGCTGGGATGACCCTATGGTAAATGCCGAAGCGGCGGCAGTCTTTGATCTTTCTGACAAGGACGTAATTTTTGGAAAGAATGCTTTCCGTCGTCTCTATCCAGCCAGCACCACCAAGGTTATGACTGCTCTTCTGGCAATCAAATACGGAAATCTTGACGATGTGGTAACGGTGACGGAAGATGCGGTGATCACAGAAAGCGGCGCTACCCTTGCGCATATCGAGCCTGGAGATCAGATTACTTTAGGACAGCTTTTATACGGCTTGATGCTGCCTTCCGGCAATGATGCCGGTGCGGCGATTGCCGTTCATATGGCTGGCAGTATTGAAAAATTTGCGGACATGATGAATGAGGAGGCACGGAGCCTGGGTGCTACCGGCACGCATTTTGTGAATCCCCATGGTCTCAATGATCCCGAGCATTATACAACTGCCTATGATCTGTACCTGATCTTTAATGAGGCTTTGAAGCAGCCCTATTTCCGGCAGGTGATCGGTACCACAGCCTATACTGCTCAATATACGGACGCCGATGGAAATCCGGTTACCCAGACCTGGAAAGGCGGAAACTGGTATATGACAGGGGAACGGGAAACTCCGGAAGGACTTACCGTTCTGGGCGGAAAGACCGGCACTACAAATGCAGCCGGCTACTGTCTGATCATGGCTGTTCAGGATGAGGCCCAGAAGGAGTATGTCTCCGTTGTAATGAAGGCAGGGAGCCGTCCGGATCTGTATGCAAATATGACACAAATTATTCAGAAAATTTCCAATTAGTCATTGCGCTTTTTAGATATTTATACTATAATTGCTTTATAATTAAATGGCATTTTATACAACTTAAATAAACCAAAGGAGGAGATTGTTATGGTTCAGATTATAGCAGGTAAAAAGGGGAAAGGAAAGACAAAACATCTGTTAGAAAAGGCCAATACATCCGTAAAGACCGCAAAGGGCTCCATTGTATACCTTGACAAAAGCTCCAAGCACATGTATGAATTAAGCAATAAAATCCGTCTGATCAATGTAAATGAGTTTCCGATCAGTTCCAGTGAGGCATTTATTGGTTTTATTTCCGGTATTATTTCTCAGGATCATGATCTGGAAATCATGTTCTTAGACAGCTTCTTAAAGCTGGCCAGTCTTGAAGGCGAAGATATTTCCCAGACCATATCTGCACTAGAAAAAATCGGTGAAAAGTATCATGTGACATTCGTTCTGAGCATTTCCATGGATGCGGAAGAGCTTCCGGAGAATGCCCGCCCACATGTGATTATCTCCTTATAATAAAAGCGTTCTGTGCAAACAGCACACGAAATTATACTGCAGAAAATGCAGGACCGGCATTGCTGCCAGTATCTGCCCGGCTTTTGGCCGGAGGGATACTGGAGCAGTGCCGGTTTCATTTTATCTTTACTTGCAATTTTTCCCTCTACCTTTTATAATAGCGGGAGAGGAAGGAGGCTTGCCATGGGCAGCCAGAAAAAGAAGAAAAAAAGCAAAATCATGAAATACCCTAAGAGGCGTTCGTTCTCCAATGTGGGCATGATTATGTTTTCTATTATTTTTATTTATATGGTGTTCAGTGTTTACACCTATATGAACAGAGACCGGGTACAGGTGTATGAGGTTGTGGAAGGCGGAATCGTCAATGAAAAAGATTATACCGGTATCATCTTCCGGGACGAGACAACCAAGTACACGGACCGTGCCGGCTATATTAATTATTATGTGAGAGAGGGAAAACGGGCCAGTGTGGGCACCAGCATTTATTCTATAGACGAAACCGGCTCCATCGCTACGTTCCTTCAGGAGCATCCCGAGGCCGGCGCCGCTTTCAGCGAAGAAAATCTTTCGGATTTAAAGAAGCGGCTGACATCTTTCAGTATTACTTATCAGGATAAAGATTTCCGCTCTGTATATGATGAAAAGTATTCTCTGGAGGCTCTTGTCCTGGAATATTCGAATTTTAACGCCATGGATAATCTCCAGACCCTTCTGGATCAGTCCGGTGTTAATTTCCAGCAGGTAACGGCAGATCAGGCCGGTATTATTTCCTACGCCATTGACTCCTACGAAGATCTGGATCCTTCCCAGGTGACAGCAGAGCTTTTTAACCGGGAAAATTATTCCAGAGCAATTACCCAGTCAGGGAAAATGATCGCAAAAGATTCGCCTGTTTATAAGGTTGTTACATCTGATAACTGGTCTGTGGTTTTTCCCATGACGGAGGAGGACATGGCACAGTACGGAAGTGAAACCAGCCTTAAGGTAAGTTTTGACGGGAAAGATCTGACGGCCACAGGTGATTTCTCTACATTTACCGGATCAGACGGGGCTGCCTACGGACAGCTTGATTTTAATAAATATATGGTGCAGTTTATCTCAGACCGTTTTGTGCAGTTTGAGATTGTAACTGACCGGGAGGACGGGCTGAAGATTCCCATCAGTGCGGTTACAGAGAAAACCTTTTATCTGGTTCCGGTGGAATATCTGGCACAGGGCGGCGATGCAGAGAGTACGGAAACCGGATTTTTAAAAGAGGTTTACACAGAAAGCGGCACCTCAATAGAATTTGTTCCCACCACGATTTATTATTCCACAGATGAGTATTATTACATCGATATCGAAGAAGACAGTGATCTTAAAGTGGGGGATTATCTGGTTAAGCCTACCGGAATCTATGTTCCGGATGAGGATGATTTGGAAGACGCCCAGGGGGATGGAGATACCGCTGAGGAAACTCATGATTCGGCATCCCAGACAGCACGCGCAGCGGACAGCAGCGGACGTTTTCAGATTGGAGCAAATGCCTCCCTGGAGGGCGTTTATAACATTAACAAAGGCTACGCGGTATTTAAGCAGATTGAAGTCCTGGCAGAAAATGATGAGTATTATACCATCAAAAAGGGAATGTCTTACGGACTTTCTGTGTATGACCATATTGCGCTGGATGCGGATACGGTTGAGGAAGGCGCTCTGATTTATCAGTAGCTGCCATAAAAAGATTTTTATGCTAAAATCGAAGAGGTGAACATATAATGGTAAAAGAACAGCTGAAAGAGGTACAAGCCAGGATCGAAGCGGCCTGCAGACGGTCCGGAAGAGATCCGAAGGAGGTGACGCTGATTGCAGTCAGCAAGACCAAGCCGGTCTCCATGATTGAGGAGGCTTATCAGGAAGGAGTACGCGATTTCGGGGAAAACAAAGTCCAGGAAATCATGGAAAAGCAGCCTATCCTGCCTCAGGATATCCGCTGGCACATGATCGGCCACCTGCAGCGAAACAAAGTAAAGCAGATAATTGATAAGGCTGTGCTGATTCATTCGGTTGATTCTGTGCGCTTGGCACGTCAGATCGAAGAAGAGGCAGCCAGGAAGGATATTCAGGTGGACATTCTTCTGGAGATTAATGTGGCGCGGGAGGAAAGCAAATTCGGATTTTTCTTTGAAGAAGCCGAGGCGGCTGTTATGGAGATCCGGACACTTCCCCATGTCCATATCCGGGGCTTCATGACAATTGCTCCTTTTGTAGAGAATTCCGAAGAAAATCGGAATATATTTAAAAAATTATTTGAATTTTATGTTGACATGAAAAGTAAAAACATTGATAATGTTACTATGGATGTGCTTTCTATGGGTATGTCCGGGGATTATGAGGTGGCAATCGAAGAAGGGGCAACTATGGTTCGCGTAGGCACCAGTATTTTCGGTTCCCGATAAGGATTGGAGAGAATTCGAGATGAGTATTTTAAGCAAGCTGATGAGTACTATGCGTCTGAATGAGGAAGATGATGACGATTATTATTTAGATGGCGACGACTCTTATGAGGACGAGGATGACAGGCCGCGCCGGAGTATTTTTTCCAGACGGCAGGAAGAAGAGGATTACGATGAAGAGCCGGAGCCGAAGAATCGTTTCCTTGGAAGAAGCAGCGCAAAAGTTGTACCCATGCGCCGCGGGATGGAAGTTACCATGATCAAGCCGACTACCATGGAGGATTCCCGCGAAGTCTGCGATTATCTGCTGGCGGGGAAGGCTGTGGTACTGAATATGGAAGGAATCCACATGGAAACGGCGCAGCGGATCATCGATTTTGCTTCCGGAGCTACATATTCCATAGGCGGAAATCTTCAGAAGATTTCCAATTATATTTTTATTGCGACTCCGCAGTCTGTGGAGCTGTCCGGAGATTTTCAGGATCTTTTGTCAGGCGGAGATTTAGGCGGTGTAACCGGGTTAAATATCCGTTTATAAGAGCAGGCAGAAGGAAGACTGCTGCAAATTCTGCAGCAGTCTTTTTGTATTACAAAGTACCGGAAAAAGGAGAAAATTATGGATCGTTTGTGTGTGCATTTAGAGGGAAATCCTATTTATTCAATTATCCTGGATCAGTCCTTTGGCGGTCTTGCTGCGGAAGTAGAAAAGCTGGGAACGCAGCGGAGAAAGCTGTGTATTGTCACCGACTCAAATGTAGCTGATCTTTACCTGGATGAGGTGCGCCGGCTGCTGTTACCCGTATGCCGTCAGGTGGATTCTTTTGTATTTCCCGCAGGGGAGGAGCAGAAGAATTTGGATACTGTACGGAAGCTGTATCAAGTCCTGATTCAGAAGGAATATGACAGGAATGACATGCTGGCAGCCCTGGGAGGCGGCGTGACGGGAGATCTCTGCGGATTCGCAGCTGCAACTTACCTGAGGGGGATTTCTTTTATCCAGATCCCTACTACGCTTCTGGCCCAGGTAGATTCCAGCATTGGCGGAAAGACCGGGGTTGATTTTGATTCGTATAAGAACATGGTGGGCGCGTTCCATATGCCGAAACTGGTTTATACGAATGTAAAGACCCTTCTGACGCTGCCGGATGACCAGTTTATTTCCGGAATGGGAGAGGTGGTAAAACACGGCCTGATTCGAAATGAGGAATACTACCGCTGGCTGGCGGAGAATGCAGATGCCATCATGGAGAGGAAGCTTTCCCTGTGTCAGAAGATGATCCTGGAAAGCAATCGGATCAAGCGGGATGTGGTAGAACAGGATCCTACAGAAAAGGGGCAGAGAGCTCTGTTAAATTTTGGCCATACCCTGGGCCATGCCATTGAGAAAAAGAAAGATTTTTCTATGGCCCACGGCTGCTGCGTAGCAGTGGGTTTCCTTGCCGCGGCACGGATTTCGCAGATGCGGGGATTCTTAACAGAAGCGGATATGGAAGAACTTCGGAATGTGATGAAGAACTTCGGCCTTCCTCTTACGGTGGAGATCCCGGATGCGGCGGAAGTTCTGGATGCAGTAAAGCATGATAAAAAAATGGATTCCGGCGTTATCAAATTTATCCTTCTTAAAAAAGTCGGAGAAGCGTATGTGGACCGCACGGTAAGCCGGGAAGAGATGGAGGCGGGACTTGACTATATTCTTGCCTGACCGGGGAAATCCGACAAGACGCGTCGCTGGCGCCTCTTGCTGGATACTTCGTAATAAAAACAGGAGATTTTTTGATTATGTGTGAAACGGGTAATACCTTAAAAGGAAAGGCGCCCGGACTTGCGGCTTTCCTGGCCGGCTGCGGAATCCTGATCTGGCTGGATCAGTGGACCAAAACGCTGGCTGTGACACATTTAAAGGGGCAGGACCCCATTATCATATGGGACGGCGTATTCCAGCTTCAGTATTTGGAAAACCGGGGCGCAGCTTTCGGAATGCTTCAGGGACGCCAGATTTTCTTTTTCCTGATTGCCCTGCTGGTACTTGCTGCAGTAGCTTACGCCCTGTACCGAATGCCTTTTACCAGACGCTATTTCCCTCTTGGATTCTGCATGGCTCTTCTGGTATCCGGCGCTCTGGGAAACCTTATTGACCGGGTGCGCCAGCAGTTTGTGGTGGATTTCTTTTATTTCTGCCTGATTGATTTTCCTATTTTTAACGTGGCAGACTGTTACGTTACCGTAGCGGCTTTTCTGCTGGTAATTCTGATTATGTGGTATTACCGTGAGGAAGAGCTGGCTGTATTTTCCTGGAAGAAAGGAGAGCGGCCGTGAACCTGCACTTTGTTGTAACAGATGAGGAGCAGGATGTACGGATTGACCGGTATCTGACTGAGCGCTGCGAGAATCTGTCACGGTCTTATCTGCAGAAACTGCTGAAGGCAGAGTCTGTTCTGGTGAATGAACGTCCGGTGAAGAGCAGCTATAAGGTATGTGAGGGGGACTCCATTTCCTGCTTTGTCCCGGCTGCCGTGGAACCGGAAATTCTGGCGGAGGATATGGCTCTGGATATTCTTTATGAGGACTCTGATGTAATCCTGGTTAATAAGCCGAAAGGCATGGTGGTACATCCTGCTCCAGGGCATTTTACCGGTACTCTGGTAAACGGGCTTTTATACCACTGCAGAGATCAGCTTTCCGGAATCAACGGCGTTATGCGGCCGGGGATCGTCCACAGGATCGACAAGGACACCACCGGCGTTCTGATTGCCTGCAAGAATGATTTCGCCCATCAGAAGATCGCTGCTCAGCTGAAGGAACACAGCGTCACCAGGAGATACCAGGCCATTGTACACGGGGTCTTAAAAGAAGATGAGGGCACCATCGACCGGCCCATAGGACGGGATCCGGCGGACCGGAAAAAGATGAGCGTCAATGAAAGAAACGGAAAAAAGGCAGTGACTCATTACCGGGTGCTTCAGCGTTTCCGTGGCTATACTCATATCGAATGCCGCCTGGAAACAGGACGAACCCACCAGATCCGGGTACACATGGCCAGCATCCGCCATCCTCTTTTGGGCGATACGGTATACGGACCGGCATCTGTGCCATTCAAAAATCTTCAGGGCCAGACTCTCCACGCTGGTGTTTTGGGTTTTATCCATCCCAGAACGGATTCGTATATGGAATTTTCCGCTCCCCTTCCGGAGTATTTTACGGATTTGCTGAAAAAAATGGAAAAACTATAGTTTTTTCTGAAAGAATGTGTACTTTTTCTGGAATTTATTGTATAATACCATCAAGGGTACAGAAAGGAGAGGTGCATATGAGTGGAAATCTGGTTATTACCATCAGCCGTCAGTGCGGAAGCGGAGGTCGTAAGATCGGAATGATGCTGGCGGAGGAATTGGGAATTAAGTGTTATGACAAGGAGCTTCTGGCCCTGGCTGCCAAAAACAGCGGGCTGGCTCATGAACTTTTTGAGACCCATGACGAGAAGCCGACCAACAGCTTCCTGTATTCTCTGGTAATGGATACATATTCCATGGGCTATTCCAATTCTTCATATCTGGATATGCCGCTGAATCACAAGGTATTCCTGGCTCAGTTTGATACCATTAAGAAGCTTGCCACAGAGGAATCCTGTGTTATCGTTGGACGTTGCGCTGATTACGCTCTGGCTGACTTCCCGAACATGGTAAGCGTGTTCATCTGCGGTGATGATAAGGATAAGATCGCAAGACTGCAGGAAACTTACCAGGTAGATGCTGCCAAGGCTAAGGACATGATGGTAAAGACGGACAAGAAACGTTCCAGTTACTATAATTATTACTCCAGCAAGAAATGGAGCGAGGCAAAAAGCTACGATCTGTGCATCAACAGCAGCGCGGTAGGCCTTGAAGGAGCTGTGAAGATGATTCTTGCCTTTGCCAAGGAAAAGCAGGCCTGGAGAAACCGGTAGCATATCAGCTTTGATGTAAATGACGCCGGCCATCTTCCCTTGCGGCTGCAGCATATGCAGTCCGAAGAGGAGACGGCCGGCTTTTGCATGGATCTTTCCGATTCCAGCAGAAGATAGGGAAAAGTAAAAAATTAAAAGATTCTTTCTGCGAAATATTGACATTTTTTTTGCACTGTGCTATTATATCCAAGTATGCCGCACAATGAGGTTTAAGACTGCCTTTGGTAGCACCGAAGTTGGCGAGTAATGATAATAGGAGGTCCCTAAGAATGTACGCGATTATTGCAACAGGCGGAAAGCAGTACAAGGTTGCTGAGGGCGATATCATTAAGGTAGAGAAGCTTGGCGTGGAAGCCGGCGAGACTGTTACCTTCGACCAGGTACTGGCTGTAAGCAACGGTGAATTAACCGTAGGATGCCCGACCGTGGCCGGCGCTACCGTTACTGCATCTGTAGTAAAGGAAGGCAAGTCCAAGAAGGTTATCGTTTACAAGTATAAGAGCAAGACCGGCTATCACAAGAAGAACGGTCACAGACAGCTCTATACTCAGGTTAAGATTGAAAAGATCAACGCTTAATCATGATTCAGGCAACAATATTTCAGGATTCTCATAAGCAGGCGTGTGGAATCGAGTTAAGCGGTCATGCCGGATACAGTGAATACGGACAGGACATTGTCTGCGCTGCTGTTTCGGCCCTGGCTCTTAATATGGCAAATTCCGTGGAAGCTTTCACAGAAGATCCCTTTTCCGGGGAAGTGGAGGAGGAAAACGGAAATTTCACCTTTTGCTTTACCGGTTCTGTCAGCAGAGAATCCCGTATTTTGATGGATTCCCTGATTCTGGGTCTTAAGAATATCCGGGAATCTTATGGAAACGAATATATCAGCATCCATTACAGGGAGGTGTAGACCATGTTTAATATGAACCTTCAGTTATTCGCTCATAAGAAGGGTGTTGGTTCTACCAAGAACGGCCGTGATTCCGAGTCCAAGAGACTGGGCGCCAAGAGAGCAGACGGACAGTTTGTTCTGGCTGGAAACATCCTTTACAGACAGCGCGGAACCAAGATTCATCCTGGCAACAACGTAGGCAAGGGCGGAGACGATACCTTATTTGCGTTAGTTGACGGCGTTGTAAGATTTGAGAGAAAGGGCAGAGACAAGAAGCAGGTTTCTGTATACCCGAAAGTAATCAACGAATAAGGAATGACGAAAGGCTTCATACTTCAGGGTATGGGGCCTTTCTTTTGCAAAGCTCCCGGAAGATTCGTTCCGGAGGACGCTTTGGGATATCCTGTATCACACCTTGATGTATTATCAGATGACAGGAAAGGAAGGACTTGACCTGCCGTCAGGGACAATGCAGGAAGAAAGGTATGGTGATTTTATGTTTTGCGACAGAGCAAAGGTATTTATTAAATCAGGCAAGGGTGGAGACGGACATGTGTCCTTCCGCAGAGAATTATATGTGCCGGCCGGAGGACCGGACGGCGGAGACGGCGGAAGAGGCGGAGATATCATCTTCCAGGTGGATGACGGACTGAACACCTTAAGCGATTTCCGCCATGTAAGAAAATACATCGCTACCAGCGGGGAAGAAGGCGGCAAGCGCCGCTGCCACGGAAAAGACGGCGAAGACCTGGTAATCAAGGTGCCGGAGGGCACAGTAATCAAAGAATTCGAGACCGGAAAGGTAATCGCAGATATGTCGGGCGAAAACCGCCGGGAAGTTATATTAAAAGGCGGAAAAGGCGGACTTGGAAATATGCATTACGCCACTTCCACCATGCAGGCGCCCAAGTATGCACAGCCGGGTCAGCCGGCCCAGGAACTTTGGGTGCAGCTGGAACTTAAGGTTATTGCTGATGTGGGATTGGTTGGTTTCCCTAATGTAGGCAAATCCACCCTTCTTTCTCGTGTAAGCAATGCCAGACCGAAGATAGCCAATTATCACTTTACGACTCTGGATCCCCATCTTGGCGTAGTGGATCTGGGAGACGGCGCCGGTTTTGTGATGGCGGATATTCCCGGACTGATTGAGGGCGCTTCTGAAGGCGTGGGTCTGGGCCATGATTTCCTCCGTCATATTGAGCGGACCAAGGTGCTGGTTCATGTGGTGGATGCGGCTTCCACAGAGGGCCGGGATCCGGTTCAGGATATCCGGACTATCTTAAATGAGCTTAAGGCCTATAATCCGGAACTTCTGACACGGCCCCAGGTGATCGCAGCCAACAAGATCGATGCCATTTACACAGAAGAGGGGGCTCAAAACCCGCTGGATGCACTTCGCAGAGAATTTGAGCCGGAAGGAATCCAGGTATTCCCCATTTCGGGAGTAAGCGGACAGGGCGTAAAGGAATTATTATATCATATCAATGAACTGTTAAAGACCGTTGACCGGAAACCGGTTATTTTTGAGAAGGAATTCGATCTGTCTGAATTAAATATGACATCCAACCTTCCCTTTACCGTGGAGCAGGATAAGGATGGCGTATACGTAGTGGAAGGCCCACGGATTGAAAAGATGCTGGGTTATACCAATCTGGAATCGGAAAAGGGATTTGATTTCTTCCAGAAATTCCTGAAAGTAAACGGCATTCTGACGGAGCTGGAAAAGGCGGGAATCCAGGAAGGCGACACGGTACGGATGTACGGTCTTGTGTTTGATTATTACAAGTAAAGTTTCATTGATTTATGGAAATGCAAAGGAGCAGAAAACAATGACAAGCAAGCAGAGATCCTATTTAAAGGGATTAGCTATGAACATAGATTCGATCTTCCAGATCGGCAAATCCAGCCTTACGCCGGAGATTACGGCTGCGGTGGATGAGGCGCTGGAAGCCAGAGAACTGATTAAAATTACGATTTTGAAAAACTGCCTGGATGACGGAAGAGCCATTGCCCAGATACTGGCAGAGCGCACCCATTCCCAGGTGGTACAGGTAATCGGAAGAAAGATTGTTCTGTATCGTCCGGCTAAGGATGAGGCAAAGCGGAAGATCCTTCTTCCCTGATCCATCTTGTGACTGGAGGTTTGTATGGCCAGGATCGGTATTATGGGAGGAACCTTTGATCCCATCCATAACGGACATCTGCAGCTGGGAAGACAGGCCAGGGAGGAATATCATCTGGAACAGGTGTGGTTTATGCCGTCCGGACAGCCGCCCCATAAGAAGGATCATGCGGTGACGGATGCATGGACGCGGCTGGAGATGGTCCGGCTTGCGATTGCAGGGCAGAAGGGCTTTTCCCTGTCTGATTTTGAGATCAGGCGGCCCGGAAATACGTATACGGCTCAGACACTTAAGCTTCTCTCAGAAGCTTATCCGGAGAATTTATTTTATTTTATTATCGGGGCAGACTCCCTGTATGACATTGAAAAATGGTACCGGCCGGATCTGGTGATGAGCCAGGCGGTCCTTTTAGTGGCAGCACGGGGATGCGACTGGGCTCATCCCACACTGGATGGACAGATTTCCTATCTGAAAGAGAAATATGGTGCAAGAATCGAAAAGCTTCACTGCCGGGAAATGCACGTTTCATCTGAGGAAATCCGTGCTATGGCAGCCCGCGGAGAGTCACTTAAGGGCCTTCTTCCGGAACCGGTGCTGCAGTATGTGAAGCAGTGCCGGCTGTATCAGAAGCAGCCCTGCATTTGAGGAGGAATTACCAATGACAGAGACCATGAATCTGGTATTATCGTATCGGAAGCATCTGGAAACCAAGCTGGATCCTATGCGGTATGAGCATTCTCTCAGCGTTTCCTACACCTGCATGAACCTTGCCATGCGCTACGGCTATGATCTGGACAAGGCAGAGATCGCAGGACTCCTTCATGACTGCGGGAAACGCTATTCCGATGAGATCATTCTGAAAAAATGCATCAAGCATGGTATTTCTTTTACGCCTGAAGAGGAAGAAACTCCAGCTGTGCTTCATGCAAATTACGGTGCCTGGCTGGCAAGACATAAATACGGAGTGCAGGATCCGGAGATTTTATCTGCTATTCTGTATCATACAACCGGAAGACCGGCTATGGGAACGCTGGAGAAGATTGTATATATTGCCGATTATATTGAACCAAGGCGGTACAAAGCCGCAGATCTGCCGGTTATCCGGGCCCTTGCTTATGAAGACCTTGATGAAACCATGTATCAGATTTTAAAGGGTACTCTGGAGTACCTGGGAAAGAAAAAAAGCAAGATTGATCCCATGACGGAAAAGGCATGTGCATATTATCGGGAGATCCACGAGAAAAGAAAATCAGAAAAAGGAGTGTTTTAATGGAAGCTTCAAAGGAAATGGTTAAACTGGCAGCTGCTGCCCTTGCGGAGAAAAAGGGCGAGGACATCCAGATCATTGATATCCGGGAAGTGTCCGTGCTGGCGGATTACTTTATTATTGCAAACGGCAGCAACCCCAATCAGGTTCAGGCCATGGCGGATCAGGTACAGGAAGATCTGGCAAAGGCCGGATACTTTTGCAGCCAGGTGGAAGGATATCAGAATGCCAGCTGGGTTCTGCTGGACTACCGTGACATTATCGTCCATGTATTCAGCAGGGAGGACCGCCTGTTTTATGACCTTGAACGGCTCTGGAGAGATGGGAAGACCATTCTGGACGTAAATGAGTTATAATAAATACAGATAATCATGATACAAGTGAATTATTTAACCGTGATGATTTTAAATACGGTGAAGATAAAAACAGGACAGCGAATCCGCTTTTCAGCGGAGCTGTCCTGTTTTTTCGGTGTATCCGTAAATATGGGTATATGAAAAGTGATTTACATAAATATTTTATGTAAATTAAAAGTTCTTACTGCATCATGCGCATCAGGCCGATGACCTTCCCGAGTATCTGAACCGAATCAGTCAGAATCGGCTCCATAGCGTCATTTTCAGGCTGAAGGCGGAAATGTCCGTTCTCCTTGAAAAAGCGTTTTACTGTGGCGGAATCATCCAGAAGAGCCACTACAATTTCGCCGTTCTCTGCAGTTTCCTGCTGGGCTACAATAATCTGGTCGCCATTGAAAATACCAGCGTTGATCATGCTGTCGCCTTTTACCCGGAGCATGAATGTCTTCTGGTTGGGAAGCAGTTCGGCTGGGATGGGGAAGTAATTCTCGATATTTTCCTGAGCCAGAATCGGCTGTCCCGCAGCTACCGTTCCCAGAACCGGTATATTTACCATCTCTCGGCGTGTCAGGTTAAAATTATCATCCAGGATTTCAATCGTCCTGGGTTTGGTGGGATCACGACGGATATAGCCGTTTTCCTCCAGAGTCTCCAGATGAGAATGAACGGAAGATGTGGACTTTAAGTGAACCGCTTCGCAGATCTCCCGCACGGAAGGGGGATATCCCTTCTTTAAAATAGTTTCTTTGATGTATTCTAAAATTTCCTGCTGTTTTGCAGAAATCTTTCCGTCTTTCATAAGGCACCTCCAAGTTATCATCTTTTCTGCTGTTCCATATTCTGCATAATTCTATGAATATAGTAACATATGTTCGGTAAAAAAGCAAATAAAGGAAGAAAAAACGTTGACAAACGTCTGTTCGGGTGCTATATTATTCGTACGAACACACGTTCTCGAACAAGAGTTTGTACATCTATGTAAAGATGTATCCTGGAAAAACTGTTTGGACTGTTCGGGAATTGAAGTATGTATTTGTAGGGATTCTCAGAACCAGAGCAGGCTGGCATGCTCTGTATTCCATGAGGACCGAACTGTTTTCGCTTTATACAAGGGGGATGAATTATGAAAGAAACTGCCATGAGAACAGCGATCGGAGTTGTAGAGCAGAAGAATCAGGCGAGAGAGCAGCAGCGAAGAAAGAGACGGCTGCAGGTTTACCGCAGGAAGCTGGTGCTTTCGGCTGCTGTTTTGTTTCTCTGCATTCATGCAGGTGGTCTTATGATGATGAACGCATTCGCAGATGAACCGCATGCGCCGGAAAAGGAAGCCTGCTACACCTGCATCCGCATTGAGCCCGGGGACAGCCTTTGGAGTATTGCTTCCCGCTATGCTGTGGACAGTCCTATGGATACCCGCCAATATGTAAAAGAACTGATGCGCATAAACCGCTTGGCAGATGAGACGATTCATGCGGGAAATTATCTGACAGTTGTATATTATGAGTAGCCTTTCCGGGGCGGCATGACTTTCAGAGCAAAGGAATGGTAAACTTTGGCTTACGGAGGGGAAAATATTGGATTTTCGGACTTTTTGTAGTATAATCATAACAAACGCCGTATTTTTTTTCATTATGACGTCTGCTGCGCCGATTTCATTCTATGCCGGTGCAGAAAGAAGCGATCAGATCAGTAAAGGAGGAATATTCTATGATTTTCAAAGACCGCTTTAAAGATAAGGTAATGATTCTTACGGGAGCAGCCAGAGGTATCGGAAGAACAACTGCGATTCGTGCCGCTCAGGAAGGGGCCAAGATGGTTTTGGCGGACCGTTTGGCTGAAGAGGGGGAAGAGACCCTTGCGATGATCCGGCAGGCTGGAGGCGAAGGCATTTTCATTCCGTTGGATCTTTCTGAAGAAGAAAACGCCAGAATCCTGGTGGAGAAGGCTGTTGATACCTACGGCCGCCTGGATATTGCCGTAAATAATGCCGGTGTTATGGGCAAGCCCAATCCGGTGCATCTTCTTCCGAAAGAAGACATGGATTATACCTTTGCCAATAATTTTTATACTGTATTTTTCTGCTGCAAGTATGAACTCCGTCAGTTCATTGAGCAGGGCCAGGGCGGCATTATCGTAAATAATGCTTCGATTGCAGGTATGACAGGCCTGGAAGGGAATCCGGCATATAATGCTTCAAAACATGCGGTAAACGGCCTTACAAAGAATCTGGCCCTTGATTATCAGCGCTATGGAATCCGGGTAAATTCCGTGAATCCATCGGGAACCAAGACGCCCATGGTAGACGAGGCTTATGCATATGTAAAAGGAAAGATTGACGCCGCAGTAGCTGCCGGTGTGGATCCTAAGGAAATCGCCAATATGGGCGGCAGAAAACGTATGCCGATCATCGACCGTCAGGCAGAGCCCTGGGAGCAGGCAGCGGCGATCTTATTCCTTTGTTCGGAAGATGCCAGCTACATGACCGGAGCTACGCTTCAGACTGACGGAGGCTGGACTTCATTCTGATTCCCGCTTTAAAAGGGATTTCTGTTTTAAAAGGGAGAATCTTCCCGGAGACGGACTGCGTTCCGGGCGCTTCTGCGCCGTTCATCCTCCAGGGCTGCGTAATGTTTTTTGGTGGTGTTTACATCGGAGTGTCCCAGAACATCGGCCACCAGATAGATATCACCGGTTTCACGGTACAGGTTTGTTCCGTAGGTACTGCGCAGCTTGTGGGGGGTGATTTTTTTTAATGGCGTTACGATGCGGGCGTATTTTTTTACCAGATTTTCCACGCTGCGCACGGAAAGCCGCTTGTTCTGCATGGAGAGAAAGAGGGCGTCTTCGTGTCCGGTTTCCGGGATGATCTCATTTCTCTGATCCAGGTAATCCAGCAGAGCGTCTTCCACCTCCCGGCCAAAGTATACGGTTACTTCTTTTCCGCCTTTGCGGTGGATGCGGATTCCTCCATTTTTAAAATCTACATCCTGGAGATTCAGCCCTACGCATTCGGAGACACGGATGCCAGTGCCCAGCAGCAGCGTAAGAAGGGCCAGGTCCCTGGTCTTTGTTTTTGCGTGGTATTCTTTTTGTTTTGGCGTCAGGCGGTCACCTTGTTCTACTTCGTCCAGCAGCAGGGCCACCTCATCCACATCCAGGCGGATGATTTCCTTTTCATGAAGTTTCGGCATCTGGATCAGGGCGGCAGGATTGTTTTTCAGCTCTTCCTGCCGGTAAAAATAATTATAAAAACTCTTTAATGTGGAGATTTTGCGCATAATTCCCCGTTCCTTATTTATGACTTCCTGATTTTTGTCATTGAAACGATATTTCAGATATTCCATAAATTCTTCCAGATCTACGGCATGGATCTCATCCAGTTGCTCCAGGCGGATATCTGTGATCTGCATATTCTGAAAAGCAGGAAGTTCTTTTACCAGAAATTCAAAAAATACTTTCAGATCATAAGCATAGGCGATGCGTGTCCGGGATGAGGTACGGGGTTCGATTCCTCTGAAAAACTGCGCGCAGAAAGGCGGAAGCCCTTTGATCAGCTGGCGCAGGTGGATGGTATTGTCACGGTCTTTCTGCTCGTGATAGGAGAGTGTACTCATGGATAAAGCCCTCTTTCATTTTTTTGATCTTTTTTGTATTACCAATTGTCTTTAACCGAATTTATCAGGATTTAAATAGAATTTAACAGGAGGATTCTTTTGTTTCCTCAGATGGCCAGCCGGGAATATTTCCGGTGTAGACTGCGCGGAACATTCGATCCCTGGCTCCCGGAACCTGCTGGTTTAATGTTTTGGTTAAATTTTTAACAAATTCTCTGCGGGTTTTTCCGTCTGCGGGACATGGGTTTTTGCAGACCGGCAGATTGTATTTATTGCGGAACCCTTTGATTTCTGCTTCTGAGACGAACATCAGAGGACGGATTACGGAAAGTCCCGTCCGATCCAGGCTGGTGTAGGGGGGAAATGAATAAAACCGGCCTTCATATAACATGGAAAGCAGCATGGTTTCCACAACATCGTCCTTGTGGTGGGCATAGGCAATCTTATTGCAGCCCAGTTCGAGAGCCGCCTGATTTAGAGCGCCTTTGCGCATTCTGGCGCAGAGTGAACAGGGATTGGATTCTTTTCGCGCCTCAAAAATGATTTTTCCGATTTCCGTAGGGATAATCCTGTATGGAACGGAAAAGCGGCTGCAAAGGGCCTTTACAGGCTCTAAATCCATATTTCCAAATCCAAGGTCTACAGTAATTGCAGATAATGAAAACGGCTGCGGATAAAATCTGCGCAGATTTGCCAGAGCATATAAAAGAGTCAGGCTGTCCTTGCCGCCGGAGATACCGACAGCAATATGGTCACCGGAATCAATCATGTGATAGGTGTCCATGGCCTGGCGTGTGAGACTTAGGAGACGCTGAAGTTTCATGGTGAAAATGGGATCCTTTCGCTTTTTTTGCCTAACTATTCGTTAAACTAGACTTTCGCGAATAGTTGGAACTGGTACTATTCTACAAGAAAAAGCCCGGACTGTCAATCAGCCGGGCTTTAATTTTTATTGCCTATTCGATGCTTTTTTCGAACCGCCGCATGTTATCACTCTTTCCGATTACAACGATGACATCGGACGGCGTAAAGGAATATTCCGGACGGATTTCGATGTCGGTGACTCCGTTGTGTTCAATGGCAATGATGTTTAAATTGAATTTCTGACGGATATTGCTGCTGAGAACCGTCTGCCCTGCCAGTTTTTTGGAAACTTTAATTTTTGATATTTCTACATTATTGTCCAGGGCGATATAATCCAATACACTGGTTGTGGTAAGGCTTTTGGCAAGACGCAGGGCTACGTCCCGTTCCGGGTAAACGATCTCCGCGCCCAGTTTTTCCAAAACTTCTCCCTGATCCTGGCTGATGGCCTTGGAAATGACACGGCGTACTCCCAGATTGACCACATTCAGAGTTACCAGAATGCTGGTGTCAATTGCTTCACCGATACAAATGACTACCGTGTCGCAGTTCTGAATTCCGATTTCTTCCAGAACCTGCTTGGTCAGTTCATTGGCCACATAAGCGTAATCCGTGTACTCTCTCATCGCTTTTACCTTGTTTTCGTTTCGGTCTACAACGATGACTTCGCATCCGGCCTCGATCAGTTTTAATGCCAGAGCAGTTCCGAACCGACCCAGGCCAATGATTCCAAATGAAGTGTTTTTCTGTGCTTTGAACATAAAATCCTCCTTAACCAATGGTTATATTTTCTTCCGTAAATACGGCAGTTTTGGGTTGTTTAAAGGACCACATGCTGGCGATGGTCATAGCGCCCAGGCGGCCGATAAACATAATCAGCACAAGCAGAATTTTGCTGGCAGAACTTAAATCCGGTGTGATTCCGGTAGAAAGCCCTACAGTGCCGAAAGCAGATGTAACTTCAAATAAAACCTGAACCAGGCTGTACTCCGGTTCCAGGAGACATAAGATCAAAGTTCCCAGACATACGGTAACCAGAGACAAAAAGGTAATGATAAAGGCCTTTAAGATGGTCTCGTCTCCGATCTTGCGGTAAAATGCCGTACAGTGCTGATTGGTAGCGGCACTTTTGGTAGCATTGATCATTACAAAAAATGTACTGGTCTTAATACCACCGCCGGTGGATCCTGGAGAAGCACCGATAAACATCAGGACGATCAGTACAAAAAGACCTGCGTTGGTAAACTCTCCAATGGGATACGTGGAAAATCCGGCAGTTCTGGCAGAAACACTATGAAAGAAGGCACCCATCCAGGAAATATCTTCCGTTCCCTTTAAAAGAAGTGTTCCCACTGTCAAAAGGCTGATGGTGGTAACAATTACAACCTTTGAATGAAGAGACAGCTTTTTAAAGCGGCGGTTCCGCAGAATATCCAGAATAACCAGGAAACCCAGACCGCCGAATATGATCAGAAAACATGTGGTCAGATTCAGCAGTACGTTATTCTGGTAGGGAATCAGGTTTGTAAGATTTCCCAGAATGTCAAAGCCGGAGTTATTAAAGGCGGCAATGGAATGGAAAACACTGATTCCAAGGGCGCTTAAGGGCGGATAATCCTGGACAAAGACGATGAAACTCAGGATAGTTCCCACTGTTTCGAAACAAAGGGTCGTTAAAAGCACTGCTTTTACTAGACGGATCAGTCCGTGGAAATTGCTGACATTCATGGCTTCTTTAACCAGAAGCCGGCCTTTCAGCCCAACCCGTTTTCCTGCTGCCAGAATAAGGCCTACGCCTACTGAAGTAACACCCAGGCCGCCTATCTGGATCAGGAGGGCAACAACTGCTCTTCCGAAAACAGTAAAATGATCTGCTGTGTCAATTGCAATTAAGCCGGTAACGCAGACAGCACTTGTGGAAGTAAATAAAGCATCCACGAAGGTTACTTCTGCATCGGGCCGGACTGAAATCGGAAGCATCAAAAGAAGTGCTCCCAAAAGGATTACAGAAGCAAATCCCAGGGAGATCAGTCTTGCCGGGGACTGCTTTTTCAATCGATTTACAATGGATGAAAGTATCATAGCATACTCTGCCTTCCTTTTTCTGTTTATTCTTTGATATCACCTGTTTTTATAAAACTGCAAAAGCAGGACGGTATAGAACTGTAAAAATACAAAACCGCAGAATTCGGATTATGGCTGTACGAAACCAGGTCCGTACTCTTCTTCTGCTCCTTCTGTAGGTCCTGTCTGCGTCACATTTCCGCTTTCAGCGGAAGGCTGTGCAGCGCCGGGGCCCTGGCGGATCTCTTCCTCCGATAGGGTGCTCTCTTCCGGAGCAAGGGGTTCTACCGGAACCGGACGAGTCGATTCACTGCCGTTTTCTCTCTCCGTCTCTTTTTCATCCGGATTCTCCTCTTCTGCCCCTTCTGAAGTTTCTTCTGTGGATTCTTCTTCAGCCGTCTCTTCCTCAGAAGCGGATTCGGCGGTGGTTGCGCTTTCCTCCGGAAGCGGAAGGGCTTCCGTTTCTGCCGGAGCTGCTGTCTGGGATCCGCCGGATGCAGCCGGGGCCGAACTTCCTCCTGATGATCCGCCGGAGCTTCCGGTCAGATTAGAATCTGCGCCTGATGCAGTGCCCTCTTCGTAGACACCGGAGATTTCGCTGATCTTCTGGCTGATTTCCTGAACCGATGCAGACGGCTGATAGGAAGTATCATCAAAAAGGAACTGATGAAGAAGAATTGTATTGGATTCCAGGGTGGCAGGAATCACACAATCCATGCCGGAGATTCTGGCAGTTGTCCGCGCAAAGGGGAATCCGCCGGTCTGTCCCAGATAATACCGGCTGACATTTTGAGCCAGAGGCAGAATATCCTCGGCGCCTATGCTTGTGGAAATTTCCGGAAGCACGGTGGCAACCAGGGTTGTTAAAGTACTAAGA
>PPYE01170585.1_pt1 | contig 28524 bp, 19 predicted proteins | sample 1559881 | NCBI WGS metagenome assembly PPYE01 (sample SAMN08240022, study PRJNA423297) | Human gut metagenome, whole genome shotgun sequencing project. | reverse complement strand
CTCCGACTACTGCAGCAAATTCTCCTTTTTCAAGTGAAAAAGACACATTCCTTAAAGCATTTACCTTCGCCTCCCCTTTGCCATAAGTTTTACATAAATTTTCTACTTTTAAAATTTCCATAATGTCAATAACCTCCTATTATTCATGATAACTTCTCGTATTCATGATAACAAAGTCAACTTACATTTCGATGAATTTAACCTTACATTTTTGTAAGAAAAGACAATGTAAATGTGGTTCCCTGATGAAGCACACTTTGTACAGAAACCAAACCGTTTTGTCCTTCTATAATAGACTTTGCAAGAGGCAACCCTAAACCAATCCCCTGTCTTTCAAGAGAATATTTGCTACGATAAAAACGCTTAAAAATGTGGTGTATGTCTTCTGGAGCAATACCAGTTCCATTATCAGATATGCAAATTCGCAGCATATTAGGAGCATCTTCCCATGTAATGCGAATAATTCCTCCCGATTTAGTATGGTCTAATGCATTTTTCACAAAATTACCAATAGCTTCACTTGTCCAATTCATATCGCACACGAGCGATTGTTCAGAATTTCCATCCATCATAATTTTCTTATTTTCACTTTTTGCCCTTGTTGTAAGTTCATTAATAGCATTTTCAATAACATCTTTCACAAGGAAACTCTTTTTCTCAAAAATAACATTTCCTGTATCTAATCGAGTAATCTTCAACATAGCTTGAATAAGCTGTTCCATTCGTTTTATTGCTATACCAATTTTTCTTGAAAATTCTTCTACAATTTCTCTATTATCCGGTTCATTTTCAATAATCTCCTGATACATAGCAAGCGCTGCTAATGGTGTTTTTAGCTGATGTGAAATATCAGAAATCGTGTTTTTCAAAAATTCTTTTGTTTTCTGTTCTGTTTCATTTTTAGATTGTAGCATAGTGGCAAGATTCTCGATTGAAGCAAATAACTGATAAATTTCTCCCTCGCTATGTTGTGGTAAATGATGAGAATAATCATTATCAGCCAGGCAGTTCACAATATTATATGCTTCCGAATAAAGTTTACTCCTTTTCCAAAGGAAAAAGGATGTTCCTATAAATAGAACAACAATAAACACAATAATGCCAGATAATATAAGATAGCAAGAGCGAACTCGAAATTCTGAAAGAAATGGAAACAGACTACTACTTGTTTCTTTTTTTATCCCGATCGAATTCAATAATTCCATTCCTTTAACATTTTTTATTGTACTTGAAATAGCAGTTGCAATTACTTCTTCAGAAACTTCCTGTTCCAAAAGAGAAGATGCAATAACTATGTCATGTTCTAAATACATAGATTTTATGAGTAATACTTGATTTTGACAAAACCATAAAACAAATCCCAAAAGAAAAATAACGTGTATAAAAATAAACAGAAGATAGCCTTTTATCTGCTTATCACGAAAAAATTTCATACGTCCACCTCTTTCCATTTATACCCAAATCCTCTCACAGTTATTAAGTGCTGTGGATGCGAAGCGTCAATCTCAATTTTTTCACGAAGTCTCCTAATATATACTGATAAAGTATTATCGTCAACAAAGTTTCCTGCGTCATCCCACAAGTCATGTAAAAGAACCTCTCTTGAAACAACACGGTTAACATTCCTAACTAATAAGCAAAATAAACGATATTCTGCATTTGTTAACTCTATAATTTTCCCTCTCGAATAAACACAACTTCCTAAAAGATCAATTGTAATATCCCCACATTCTAATACAGTCGTAGCATCTTGGCTTAATATACTCGCCCTACGCAATAAAGCCCGGATACGTGAAAATAACTCTCCTAACTTAAATGGCTTTGTAATATAGTCATCTCCACCACAATCCAAACCTCGTATTACATTCATTTCTTCGTCAGCGGCAGTAAGAAATATGATAGGAATATGCCTATTTCGTTTACGCACCTTTTCACATATGTCAAAACCAGTTCCGTCCGGTAAAGTAACATCAAGAATAAGCAAGTCATACTGTTCTAAATAGACTAATTTTTTTTTTGCATCCTCAACAGTACAAACAATATCAATATCAAACCCTTGTTTTTTCAAAGAATATCGCAGACCATCAATCAGACTAATATCATCTTCTACTAATAAAATTTTATTCATAGGCATTCCCCTTCTGCTTTAACCTTCCTTGTATTCTACCATCAACTGGCTTTTCTGCGTCTTTTGGGATCAACCACATACGACTAATTCTTGTCACTCCCGGTATTCTATTCTCTTGGCACAACTTCTGCACTCGTCTTTCAGAAATTCCCCATTTTTCAGCTGTTTCTGGAGCAGAAATATACTCTAACATTTAAATTCCCTTCCTCGACTTTCCATATTTTATACTATTCAATTATATGCGGTTAACCGAATAAAATCAAGAAACAAAATATATAAACTATTTCAGAGCAAGTTTCGCCTGAGTAACTCAAAACTCACTCCGTGATTTTTTCCTACTCGACAAACTTGATGGGGATTTCGCTCCCCATACCCTCGACATCATCATATTTTTCAAATATGTATATTAGCTCCTATCTTGATAGTCGCAGCGTGATTGTTCCATCACGGTAATAAAAAAGATGTTTACTGCTACACTTTTCATAGCAATAAACATCTTTTTTCTAAATTACTGTTCTTCTTTCTGATCTTGGACTTTTAATATTGCAAGAACATCTTCTACGGTTCTTCCCGAAGCAACTACCGCCCGGAACAATGTTTCCTTTTCCTGCTCCTCAATTTTCATCTGAATTTCTTTTCTTTGAGAACGAAGCTGCTTCAATTCATTCTCTACTTCCTGAATTCTTTCGTTTACTGTTACAAGCTGCTCCTCCAAAGTAAGCACATTCTGTTTTTTTCTTCCTCTTGGCATAGTCAACCTCCATACAATTATTTTTTCTATTGTATCATGTTTTCAAACTATTTTCACAGTGATTTTATATTTTCCAATACAGTTCCCTCTATCGGCTTATATATAAATAGAGTTTTTATAAAAGGAGATTTTATACTATGGCAAGACCAAAAAAAGAAAAAGCATTACGGCATACACATCAAATTATGCTGCGTCTTACTGATACAGAATACGAAATTATATATTCTCAGGCAAAAGCCGCAAATCTGCCTTTGGCGGAATTTGCCCGTAGACAAATTATGAACAAAAGAACAATTCTAAAATACGAACTGGTGGCTGATCTGCCAGAATTAAAAAAAATGATTGCCGAGTTTGGAAAAATAGGAAGCAATCTAAATCAGATTGCCCGGTACTTCAATAGCGGCGGTATTCATTCACAGGAAGTACAAAAATCACTCCAACAGAGTCTTTCTAAAATCTATGAAATGAAATACGAAGTCTTAAAACTTGCCGGAAACTTTTCTTCTCAAAATATATCCGCTCCCACTCATTCAAGAGGTAATGAATATGGCAATTCTTAAGCATATTGCAATTAAAAATATGGACTACGGAGAAGCACAACGTTATCTTCTGTTTCAGCATGATGAACATACGAAAAAGCCAATCCTTGATGAAAATGGAGAACTCATTCCAAGAAAAGAATATTACATTGACGGTATCAACTGCGATCCCTTCTCTTTTGATTTGGAATGTAAAGAGTTAAATGCACAATATCGTAAAAACCAAAATTTTGATGAAATCAAATCTCATCACTATATTCTAAGCTTTGATCCGAAAGATACCGAAGATCATGGATTAACCGGAGAAAAGGCACAACGACTCGGATTAGAGTATGCTCAAAAAAATTTTCCGGGACATCAGGCTCTTGTCTGTACCCATACAGACGGAAATAATGAAAGCGGAAACATTCATGTACATATTGTAATCAACAGCCTAAGAAAATATGATGTAGAGCGCCAGACATTTATGGAACGTCCCTGCGATGCCCGTGCCGGATACAAGCATCATCTGACACCGACTTATCTTATTTATTTAAAACACTCACTTATGGATATTTGCCATAGAGAACATTTACATCAGGTGGATTTACTTTCTCCGGCAGAGAAAAAAATCACAGACAGAGAGTATCGTGCAAAGCACACTGGGCAAAAAAAGCTGGACGCTCTGAATAAAGAAATGTTGTCCAAAGGAATTGCTCCACGCCAAACCGTTTTTCAGACACAAAAGGAATATCTGCGAACCGCTATTGAATACGCCGCTGCTTCTTCCTGCAATATCGAACAATTTCAGGCAGCACTTTTCAATAACTATCAGATTACTTTAAAAGTAAGCAGAGGACGTTTCAGCTATCTACACCCGGAACGAAACAAGTTCATTACCGGAAGATCACTAGGTTCCCATTACACAGAAGATTATCTGCTTTCCATTTGGGAAAAGAGGAAAGAAACCCAAATGCAATCTCACACAGGCTCAGAACTTTTCACTCCTCATTCTGCTTCTACTGTTACGGAAAGAAAAGGAACTACAGCCTTCTGTTTTATAAAATCAGACCTACGGCTTGTCATAGATCTGCAGCAACGTGTCAAAGCGCAGAATAATCCGGTTTATGCCAGAAAAGTAAAGCTTTCCAATTTACAGCAAATGGCAAAAACCATTGCTTATGTACAGGAACGTGGCTATTCCACAGAAGCGGATTTGATGACCGCACTGACCACATCACAGTCGGAAACTGCCACCTGCCGAAAAAACCTCCGTTCCACACAACAGGAATTGAAAAGGCTCAATGAACAAATTCATTACACCGGACAATACCTTGCAAATAAATCTGTTTATAGGGAATTTTTACACGCAAAAAATAAGAAACAATTCCGACAGGAACATCTGTCAGAAATTACGCTTTATGAAACTGCCCGGAATTTCTTAAAGCAGCACTCAGAAAATGAAACATTGCTTTCTATGAAATTATTAAAATCTGAAAAAGAAAAACTGCTTTCCATAAAAAATATGCAGCGTCAGGAATATCAAAAAAGAAAACAATACGAAAAAGAATTGCAGACTGTATGTAAAAATGTCGAGATGATTCTTCATGGAAAGTCTGATTTTGAAAAGAATTCTGAAAAGGATATACCACCACGCTAACCCTTATGCTCCAAAATTTCTTTCTATTTTTGTTGTATTCTTTTGTTATCTGTTTTATACTAAAGGCAAGATAGAAAAGGTGGTGATTTAGTGGAACTGGAAACAACGCTATCGCAAACAATTCGTACTGCAGGAAGCAATTCAGATTATGACTCTGCTTGTAAACGGCTGCTTTCTGAAAAAATCATTCTTGCTTGGATTATGAAGAATTGTTTAGAAGAATATCGGGAATGCAGCATTTCAGAAATCATTGAAAAATATATTGAAGGTGAACCGCAAGTCGCAGAAGTTCCGGTTCTGCCTGATCAGACCAATCCCTCTTTAATCAAGGGAGAACGCACAGAAGATAAAACCATTACGGAGGGAACGATTACCTACGATATTCGTTTCACAGCAACTGCACCAAAGTCTGGTGAGTTCATCCGTTTAATTATCAATGTAGAAGCACAAAACAATTTTTATCCCGGTTATCCGTTGCTTAAACGCAGCATATACTATTGCAGTCGTATGATTTCTGCTCAATATGGTACTGTATTTTCATCTGCACAGTACGATAAAATTCGCAAAGTCTACTCCATCTGGATTTGTATGAACCCGCCAAAATCCAGAGAAAATACTATTACCCAATATTACATTGCAGAAAAATCGCTTGTGGGACATGTTACCGAAAAAGTGGAAAATTATGATTTGATGTCTGCTGTTATGATTTGCCTCGGCAAACCGGACAGTGAGAATTATCACGGAGTTTTAAAATTATTAAATGTTCTGCTTTCTTCAGAAACAACACCGAAGGAAAAAGAAAGAATTCTCCATGATGATTTTGATATTGCAATGACGCAGAATTTGAAAAGAGAGGTGTCGCTCATGTGTAACTTAAGTCAGGGAATTGTTGAAAGCACTACTGAACGAAATACTTTAGACAGTATCCGCAATCTAATGGAAACACTAAACTTGACTACCGAAGAGGCTATGGCAGCTCTGAAAATTCCAGAAGCAGAGCGCCCAAAATATGCCTCCATATTAAAAGAACTATAAAAAGAACAAGGGAAGCCTGAATACACAAATTCAAGTTTCCCCTTCTTTTTATTTCCTTTTCCGCTCTCTCTCATTCTCCATAACCGATTGTGGCAAGTTCTTCGCATTTAAAGCTGCCTGTTTTAAATGCAGACGGTCTAACACAGAAGTGCGTGTTCCGATCTTACGGGGCTTTGTTGGCAGATTATTCATTCTTCCATCAATCATATTATAATTTTGTTCTTCTGTAATCTCTGCACTTCTTAAATATTCTCCATTTTCATAGGATTTCTGCCAGTTTTCCAACACAGGTGTCCCTCTTTTTTCCTGTGTTTCTTGTGGGTGCAGATAGGAAAGAATCTGTTTTTTGACAGTTTCATCAAATCCTGCCGTAACCTGATCCACGATTAACTTTCCAGTTCCATCTACCACTACCCAAGCAGCATTTTTCCCGTATGTCGTATGCTCCATCAGGAAAAATTCTTTTCCTTCCACCACCAGATTATCGAAGGCAAGCCATCTTCCTTCTTTCCCTTCAAGCTGAAAATTAGTAGTGGCAAGAGAAATCAACGTATTGGAAGAACCATTCCGAATAAAATCATCTAAAACAGTAAAGCCCTCTTTTTCTAAATAGTAGGCTGCCGCTTCCCCATTCTTATCTAAAATCAGCACGTCCCCAATGCTTAGGGAATGTCCGGAAAAATTTTTCGGTAACTGCTTTGTCAAACGGTTTCGGATATTATCCGGTGTTTCATCGTACCGCATCCAGCTTCTATATACTTGTTTATAATCTGTATAGCGTATCTGGATATGTTCTTTTTGTAACTCTGCATAAGAACGAAAACGCTTTTTTCGGTTTTCGGGGATTTCTCTAAGCTGATACACTGCAAATTGATTACCTGCCATAACCGTTTCTCCTGTATTTCCATTTTTCCATTACAATTCTGCTTCTTTCTTACGAGTATAGAACGTTTCTTCTTTTTTCTCCTGTTTCTTTAACAGTTCTTTACGCTCCTTTAAGGCTTTTAGCACAGAAACTTTTCTTCCCATTGTTCCCTCTGCTTTTGTCTGCTCCGCTGTGTTTTCCCATTGTTTTTCTGCCAAGATTCTTTCTAAATCTTGCATTGCTTTTTGTACCAACGGGCTTTCTTTATAATGGGGGACTAAGTCAATCAAGTCTTTGGAGATTTTCCCTCCAGACATCAATTCGTATTCTCCATCATAAATGCTTCCGTCTTTCAGGCAAAATCCAATTCCTTTTATTCCATGAATGCGGTCTGCCGGAATCGTTTTGTATTTTTCTACGGCTTCTTCCAATGTCAGATTTTCATAATATTCCCCCATAGAAGGAAATTCCATACATTCTGCAGCATAGAAAGAAATTCGGGGTTCTTGTAGCGTTTCCTGTGGTATCTGTCCCTGCTTTTCTGCTTCTCTTTCGTCAAGATACTGTTCTGCACGCTTTATGTATTCCTGCAGTGTCCCGGTTTTTTCCAACGAAATAGGATTTATGTCAATTTTCAATCCGGCAATCCTCATTCCATTTTCCTGAAGCAGATTAAAAAAGGCATCTTCCCTGATGTCCCCGGTATAAGAAAGCGCCACATCAAGATCGGAATCTTCCCTATACAAAGTTTCTCTTGTACGGCTTCCATATACCCTTGCTGCCAATAAAGTGATTTCTTCATATCCAGCCTCTTCCAGTTCTGCCTGTGCGTAACAAAGTATCGCTTCTTCAATGTTCTGTCGGCTCTCACCATGCAACAGTTTTTCTTCCCGAATACCAATCTGTGAAGTTGGTGTCAGTTCCCCTTCATAGAATCTCTTTTTCTCCCCTTCTATTACAGATTTTTTAAGTTCTTCATAGGGAAATGGCTCACAAGGCAATTCACCTATTCCTTCCTCTTGAAATATCTGGGAAAAAACCTCTTCTTTGGAAGCAGTTATATTCTCATAAAACTGTCCACCAATCTCACGAAACGCTTGGTCATAAATGATACATTCATAGCCTTCTGAAATTTTCTGTAACATCACATACCCATATCCAGATCGAAAAGCCACGTTATTTTCTTCACTCTCCATCAGGGGTTTTAATGCCTCATACGACTTCTGCGGAAAATATTCTGCCCGTTCAACCTGTTCCTGAAGCATTTCACTATCGATCTTTCTACATGCAGTCAAATCTGCCCCTTCCTCTAATAGCAGTGTTTTTGCCGCTTCTTGAAGTGTAACATCAAAGGTATCGTATACCCCTCCATCTAATTCTTGAAACTCTTGATTGTAAAAGGTATAATCATACCCTTCCTCTGTTTCCTGAATAAAGAAAAGCTGTCCCGTTGCTTCTATCTGATAAGCTGCTTCTCTTTCTGCTTCGTCGAATAAACTTGCATTTGAAGTTTCCACCTTCTCCTGCTTTTTGGCAGTTCCTTTTTCTTCCAGATACTCTCTGATTGCTTTCACAGCCTCCTGATCCAGACCATTTTCCAAATCCTGTGCAACCACTTTACCATCTCCATTTACCAGAACCGACGCAACCGAAGCTCCGTATTCGTTATGCTCCATGAGATAGAAATGTTCCTTCTCAATTTCCACTTCTTCTACCGTATGCCATAAGCCTTCATGCTGTTTCAGTTCCACCGCTTTGGTATCCATACCAATTTTTATTTCTTTTTCGTTCTGAATATCATCTCTTTCACTTCTGTCTGTTTCCAATTCTTTCATTTTTTCTTCCAGTTCCTTGATAAACTCTCCTGCTGTTCTTCGTATTGCGTCCATGAATGTCCTCAATTCCCACATCTTCAGATTGTCACTCCACCCCGCAATATAAGGAAAAGAATAGTCAGAAGTATCCAGTCCGAAATATTGACACACTGTATAGGCAATGCTTTCCGCCTCTATCTCCTTTGTTCTCTGATCTTTTTCCTCTCCCGTCTGTTCCAATACTTCCCTGTCATGCAGCTTTGCATGGGCAATTTCGTGAATAAGTGTTTTTATCGTCTGGCTTTCACTCATATCTTCTTTCACAACGATCTCTTTCTTTTTATTGCTGTAATACCCCTTTGCTTCTCCTTCTGTTTCACCAAAGCGGATAGGCACAGGGGATAGTTCTTTGACTGCCTGTAAAAACAAGGGAAAATTTTGTACCTGCCCCGTTAAATCCGGTATTGCAAGTTCCGGTAAAGGCTCTCCATACGTTTGTGATATATCAAATACACGGACTACCCGAAAATCAGAAACGACATGCTCCACCACTTCTGTTTCTGGCTGCCCGTCCGGTCCCAAAATCGGCTCATTTGTTTCCGGATCAAATTTTTCTACCAGTTCCTTTTCTTTCCTCTGTGAAGGGGCAATAATCTGAATTCCCTTCTCTCCTTTTTTCACCTGACGATGAAAATTTTTCTGCCATGCAGAATATCCCGCTACCAAAGTTGCTTCTGGTCTTTGCAATGCAATCAAAACCGTATTATTAAAGCTGTAATTATAAAATTTTGACATGGTTTTTAAATATTCTGTATACCGTTCTGAGGTAAATAACGCTTTTACACCTTCTTCCAACTGCTTCGTAATTTCGTACATTTGCTGCTCTCTATTTCCTGCCATAGACAAATCCTCCCTAGTAAAAATGTCCCGCCAGTTTCCTGACGGGACTTCCTCTTTATAACTGCTGTTCCTGCTTTTTCTTCTGCATATTTCTGTTTTTCCAGCCTTTTTCTATATTTCTTTGTGTGGTTTTCAATCTGCCAAGCACTGAAGATTTTTCTATTTTCCCTTTTCGACCTTCTGACACTCTGCCTGCATAATTGACTGACCTTCTCGGCAAATCTGCCACCTGATCTACTTCTTTCTCCTGATCTTGCGGCATTTCCTTTTCATCCATATTCAAAAGGGAGTTCAGTTCTGCAAGCCTTTCCATCTTCTCCTGCAATTCCTTTTCTTTGGGAAAAGGCTTCGCAGCTTCCTCCTGTGCTGTTTCCAACTGCTTCTGCAGTGTTTCCAATTTTTGCTCTGTTTCTTCCATTTTCTTCTCAATTCCACCTAACGCATTACTGATACGCTGTAAATTTCCAAGAATATCCTTTCCCATCTCAATCAGATAACTACACTTTCTCTTAATGGTCATGATGTACCGTTGATTAAAAGCATCAAATTTTGCGTATAAAGAAAAGTCATGAAACGTTCCTATTTTTCCCTCTGTATGAATGGCTTTTAATCCTTCACATGCTGCCAAAAGTGCGGTTCCTGCTTCTTTTTTATCCGTAAAGGTTTTATTGGAAACAATCATGGAAAAATCTTCGTTCTCAAAAATAGGACGGACGGCTTCTGCATCGGAACGAAGCCCCGCAAGGCGTTCTTTCTGTGCTGCAATCTGCATTGGATAATTCTTTGCAATATCCGTTTCCAGTTTATATTTCTGACTGGTATGGTTTGCTTTTAATAATTTCAATTTACTTACCTGTATATCCAAGTCCATTTTTTCCTTGATATAAGGATTTCCCGTTGCCAGTGCCTTAATTTCTGCATACGACAATGCTGTGTCATCGACATCTTCACAGGCACGAACAGGGGATTTGCTTGTCATAATCTGGGAAATAAATTTCTGTTTATTCTCCAAAATCTGCCACATATACGCATCAAAGGTATTCTCTGTCACATATCGGAAAATCTTTACCTTTTTATTTTGATTGCCCTGCCGCAAAATTCTTCCCTCCTGTTGTTCCAAATCTGCAGGCTTCCAGGGGCAATCTAAATGATGAAGGGCAATCAGGCGATCTTGAATGTTCGTACCTGCCCCTAATTTCGGGGTAGAACCCAGTAAAACCCTGACCTGACCGGAACGCACTTTTGCAAAAAGTTCTGCTTTTTTTGTTTCCGTTCCCGCTTCATGAATAAACACAATTTCCTCTTTTGGTATCCCTTTTGTTACCAGTTTTTCCCGAATATCATCATATACATTAAAAGAACCGTCACTTTTTGGTGTTGATAAATCACAGAAAATAAGCTGTGTGGAAAACTGCTCCTTTGTTTCTTCCCAAATAGAAAAAGTATTTTCCACACAACGGTTAATCTTGCTGTCTTCATAATCTGGAAGCATGTCATTGATAAGACGCTGATCCAACGCACATTTTCGTCCATCATTAGTGATTTTAAGCATATTATCAACGGAAGCGTCCACACCTCCACTTCTTACAATTTCCGCACGTTCCCCAAACGCCGCTACTAATTCCTGCTGTTCTTCACTTGGCTTTAACACTTCATTGATATACTCTGCTTCCGGCACAGGTAAATGCAGCATATCTGCAGTCTGAATATCCGCACTTTCTTTAAAAAGAGAGATCAACTCCGGAAGATTAAAAAAGCGGGCAAACCGTGTTTTTGCACGATAGCCCGTTCCTTCCGGTGACAATTCTACTGCTGTCACTGTTTCTCCAAAAGTTGCCGCCCAAGAGTCAAAATGTCCCAACTGTAACTTTTGCAAAGTATCATATTGTAAATACCGCATAATGGTATATAGTTCCGTCATACTATTCGAAACGGGGGTTCCTGTGGCAAAAGTAACACCCTTTCCTCCCGTCAGTTCATCCATATATCTGCATTTCATAAACATATCTGAACTTTTCTGTGCATCAGTCTGTGCAATCCCTGCAATATTCCTCATTTTTGTATAAAGGAACAAATTTTTGTAAAAATGGCTCTCGTCTACAAACAGCCTGTCTACGCCTAACTGCTCAAAGGTCACCACATCATCTTTTCTGGTATCGTCGTTTAATTTTTCCAGTTTTTTCTCCAGACCTTTTCTCGTTCTCTCCATCTGCTTTATGGTATAACGTGGACTGTCATCACTTTGTGCTTCTTCGATTGCCAGCATGATTTCTTCTATCTGCTGTTCAATCATTGCCATCTGACGTTCTTTTGACAGCGGAATACGCTCAAACTGGCTGTGTCCAATGATAATTGCATCGTAATCTCCTGTGGCAATCCGAGAACAAAATTTCTTTCGGTTCGCCGGCTCAAAATCCTTCTTGGTAGCTACCAATACATTGGCTCCCGGATAAAGCCGGAGAAAGTCACTCCCCCACTGTTCGGTCAGATGATTCGGCACAACATAGAGATTTTTCTGCGAAAGACCAAGCCGCTTACTCTCCATTCCCGCTGCGATCATCTGGAACGTCTTTCCAGCCCCTACACAGTGTGCCAGCAATGTGTTTCCTCCATACAATACATGGGCTACTGCATTTTTCTGATGTGGCATCAAGGTAATTTCCGGTGTCATTCCTACAAATTGAATATGACTTCCATCATATTCTCTGGGACGGACACTGTTAAAAATCTCATTATATTTCTTACATAAGGCTTCCCTCCGGTCTATATCACGAAAAATCCATTCCTTAAAGGCTTCTTTAATCATATCCTGCTTTTGCTGTGCCAGCATAGTTTCTTTCTTATTTAATACTCTGTGTTCTCCGTCAACGTCCTGTATGGTATCATAAATCTTTGTATCACGCAGATTTAACGCATCTTCCAGCAAACGATAGGCATTTGCACGGGCTGTTCCATAAGTAGCAGTTACCCGTGTATTCCCATACGTATCCAACGATTTCCCTGAAATATTCCACTGTCCGTTTACCGGGGCATATTTTACCTCAATCCGGCTTCCAAGATAATAGTCTGGTGTCTGAAATAGTTCTCCCATAAACTCGGTGATATACTCTGCATCCACCCACGTTGCGCCAAGTCGGATTTCAATTTCTGATGCTTCCAATTCTTTTGGCTGCACTTTTTCAAGCGCCTGCACATTCACCTGATAGCGATCGTGATTTTCAGCAAATTGTTTTGCTACTTCCAGCTTTATCCGGACATTCCCTGATAAATATTCATCTGAAGTTTCCCACTTTTCCGTCAATGGATTTTGGAAAATAACTCCGGTTAATTCTTCAATAATCTCTGCCTCCGGCTTTCCTGTCAGTTCTGTCATAAAGGACAAATCTATTTTTGCACGTTCTGCCAAAGACAAAGCAAGCGCTTCGCTTGCAGTGTCCACACGCTCTATCGGTTCTGCTTTTCGGATTGTACGCTTATGAAAAATATCTGCTTTTCTTTTTAACTTCCCCTCTTCGTCTAAAAATTCCAGAGAAGCAAGCAGACAATAGCTGCTGTCCTGTGAAAATGCCCGACGGTTCGCAGTGCTGTTGAGCAGTCCATATTTCTCTGTAAAAGTGTCATAGATTTGATTTAATTCCTTTTGAAGACTCTTGATTTCCTCCTCACCGGCATCTTCCATCTGGCTGTCAATCAACTTTCTGGTAATATCCCGAATCTCTATCATGCCTATGACACGTTCTGTTGTCACAGCAGGTAAATCCATACGGTTCATTCTGGAATTTTCCCGATAATACACCTGTTCTCCAACCTTTGCAAAACTGAAATTCTTCACAGACGGATCAGCCAGAATGGAGTCTTCTGTTTCATTTAAGTCCAATTCGTCAAACTCTCTGACTGTAATCTGCCCTTGAATGAAAGGAATAACCTCTTTTAACTGTTCTTCCAAAGAATTTTCTTTTCTCGGCTTTACTGTAACTTCCATTCTTCCGTACTGATTGCTCTCAAGCGCAAAGTCCCCCAGCACCATTTCCGGATGTTCTACAAAATAAGAATTGATTTTATATCCCTCTTCGGTTTCTCCCACTTCCACCCAAGAAGGCTTCTGCAGCACTGCCCGATCCCGTTTTTGGAAAAATAAAATATCGGATACTACATCTGTTCCGGCATTTTTGCGAAACGCATTTTCCGGCAAGCGGATTGCACCTAATAAGTCTGCTTTCTCTGCAAACTGCAATCGCACTTTTTCACTTTCTTTATCCATCGTCCTGCTGGAAGTAATCACCGCTACTACACCTCCGGGACGTACCAAATCTAAAGACTTCACAATAAAATAGTCATGAATCATCAAAGAATACTTATCGTATTTTCGGTCTGATACCTGATAATTTCCAAATGGCACATTGCCAATCACGCAGTCAAAAAAACTTTCCGGATATTCTGTTTTTTCAAATCCTTTTACCTCTATCCGGTTCTTTTGATAGAGCTGACCTGCAATCTTTCCAGAAATCGGATCTAATTCTACACCATACATCTGAATGCCCTGCATATTCTCTGGAATAAGCCCCATGAAGTTTCCCACACCGCAGGAAGGCTCCAGTACATTTCCCGTAGATAATCCCATATTTTCTAAAATCTGATACATGGCTTTGATCACCGTAGGCGGTGTATAAAAAGCATTTAACGTAGAAGAACGTGCCTCTTTGTATTCACTTTCACTCAACAAACCTTTTAGCTCCTGATATTCCTGACTCCACTCTTCTTTTCTGTCATCAAATGCCGCTGAAAGACCACCCCAGCCAACATATCTGGATAAAATTTCCTGTTCTTCCGGTGTTGCCAAACGATTTTCTGCTTCCAGCTTTTTTAATAAAGAAATTGCTTCTATATTTCCACGAAACTTCTCTTTTGGACTTCCAACACCCAGCGCATCATCTGTAATCCGAAAGTTATTCCCTTCTTTTGCATATTCTTTCTGCTGTGGAATGGTATCTTCTTTTGTTTGATTTCGTTTTTGTGGAACAGCCGTTATAATTTCTCCATCTGTACCTATCACATCTATCATATCGGCAAATTCGTTATCAGGCTGTGATAAGTTTGGTTCTTCTAATTTTTCCATGTCAAATGGCTCTTCCTGCATAAAATCAAACAGGGATAATTGTTGATTTTCATTCTCAACAGATATTTCTTTTTGCCGCTCCGGAAACAGCGTATACGTGCCTTCTATATACTGATGAAGAATTGCAAGGGTTTCCACACGTTTTTCATAATTCTCAAATTCTAAAGGTAAGGCTGCAAGGGCTTCGTCCATTTTTCTAACCAGTTCTTCCGCTGTTTCTTCCTGCTCTAACAGAAGTGGTAACTCCTGTCTTTCTTCTTCCCCAAAAAAACCGTCTGAAAACGGACGTTCAATCTCCTTTGGAAGTCGATAATAAAAGGAAACAATACGGTTCGCCATCTGTTCTCTCTCATAAGAGGGCATTCTTGTATAGTCTGCCGCTTTTAAATAAAAATCCTGATCAATCAAAAACTCAATGCGCTTTGCCACCTGTGTCCATTTCAAAAATACGGTAGCTTCCGGGTGGCTATAAGAACCTCTTTCCAGCCTTAGTCCTTTGCTATCGTAATCCGCATGAGAGTGATCTGCACCAGAAAGGGCATGACTTCTTCCACCAATCCCATAACTTTCCTTTACAAAATCCGCTTTCTCTCTTTCACTTTTGTCCTGAATAAAAAAAGCATAGGTACTAAGCCTTCCATCACGATAAGAGCCGCCACCCCCTAAAAACGCATCAATCTCATCTTGTGTAATAAAAATAGGATGTTCCTCCCAAGCAAACCCTTCCCTTGCCTGATAAGGAACTGCCTCTTTTGCAAATTTCTGAAACTGTTCTAGCACTTTATCCGGACGGTAAAAATGGAAGCGCATGATTTCTTTATCCTCTTGGTAATACTCTGCCAGTGCTTCCAATCGCTCATTCAAATCTGCCAAATACCCCGGCTGTTCCAGTAATTCACAGACCTTTTCTGTAACCGTCGGAAAAGTATTATGGAATACTTCTGTATCTTCAAATACCAGTTCGGCGACGCCCTCTGCCATATCCCATTCCATATAGATTAAAGCGTCTGCATGTTCTTTCAGGGCATTTTCTCTCGCAGCATCTAAGACAACCTGTGGTGCATACTCTCCCTGTCTGAGCAACTGGTGTATTCTTCCACTGGCTTCCTCCCAAGATAAGAATACTTTATCGAATACGGTATCATGTACCGTATGTCCCACTGCAATCTGCATACCTAATTCATCATACCAGACCGCATACTCCCTGCCTGAAATCTGTAACCCAATGCCGCCTTTTCCATATTCTTTTTGGACAAATTCTGTATACGCTTCTTCTGGCTGCTCAATCATAAAATTATAGATGATCCGTAAATGGCTTCCAGTCCGGTTTCCTCCATAGCGCAATACTTCATCTACGATTTCTGCCGGAATTGTCACTTCTTTTGCATAAAGAGCAGCCTGCCTTTCTTCAATTTCACGAATCTGTTTTTCTACGGGAGGTAATTGGGGCAAAGAAAGAGCAGAGGCAATTTCTTCCTCTTCTCCATCGAAATCCTGTTCTGTTTGTTCCTCGCTTAATTGTATACCAATTCCGTCAAAACGCTCTCCTCTGCCATCTGCTGGAGATTGTTCATGTGTGCCACCCACTTCATCTGATCTGCCTCCTTGTCCGGAGCCGGATATTGCATAAGAAGTCCATTCATCAGAACTTCCATTCTCTCCTGTGCTGCTTTCTCGATTTCCATCAGATGTTTCTCCAATTTTCCTGTCAGCAGCATGCTCTGATACCAGTTCTTCCGGTTTTCCTTCAGGAATGTCTTCCGAAGCATTCCGTACTTCCCGATGTTCACTGGTTCGTTTTCTATTGTCAGGTTCGGAAACAGGTAATCCCCTTTGTGGTAGTATGTCAGTTCCATTCTCATTTCCTCCATTTTCTTTACTTTCTTGCATTAACGTGTTAAACTCATTATAATGTGTCCGAGAAGAATTTTCAACCCTTTTTTGAGATTTTTCCTTTTGTTCTTCCCAGTCCATTCTCCATACTGTCCGCCCAATATCCCGAAGAATCGGTTCTACAATCTGATTGGTTGCATTTCCTAAAAATGGAAGGACTGACATCGAACGAAAATCTGTAATTGCAGTAAAATCTCCTTCTTCCAAAACGTCCATAGGATCAAGACCGCAGCGGCGTGACAAAGAATAAAAGATACTGTTTTGCAGCAACTCCCGAAACTCTGTCTGTATGGTCTGTTCGTCCAAATCTTCTAAAAAAGTGCCTTCTACTTCATATTCCAGACCTTCCATTGCTTCTTCCAGATTTTCCTCTGTCATATCTCGTGCAATTTTCCAAAGTGCCGACGTAAGAGCAACGGTATCTTCTCCTGCCAGGCCATATACCTCAGACAAATGATCCAAAAGCGGCTCCTTTTGATGTTCCTTCAACTGCCATAAATACGGTGTTTTTCCACCCTGCACTTTATGTGTATCAGAAACATCAAATACATACCGTAGTCTTTTTTTCGGGTATCTGTCATCAATTAAAGCAATCCCTTTTGCTCCCCGGTTTACCCACCGTTTCATTTTGTGATTCCAAATTTCCAGCTCTGCACAGGCAGTTGCCCCCGGACGCTGTGCATAAATTAAAAGTGTATCAGAAAAAGAGTAACGGTACAGTTGTGATGCAGTATCCAGATAATGCAGCCAATCTCTTGGAGAACTGCTGATTTTTTCCGCTTCATATTGGGCAAGCCCCAAAATCTCATAGAGTTTTCCCATGAACAATCCCTCCTCTTCTTTCTATTTTCTTTTTGGAAATTCCATTTTAAAGCTTGCCCTGTCCCCTTGCAGTTCCAGCAATAAGTCTGCTGTAAATTTCTTTCCCGACCTCTGGGAATAAAAATCAGTCACACGGGTTTTCCCATGCTCTAAAAGTTCCTTTGCCATTTTCTGATCCAACGTCTTTTTCATTCCAACGAGATAACGGCTCTCTTTCCAGAGGGCAAAATTACAATCATGGGAAGAACAATAAAAATTCTTTTTTCCTTCATACACAGGACTTCCGCATACCGGACATTTCCCGATACTTTCTTTTTCGTAAAAACGGTAGCGTTCCTCTTTTGGGATTTCCCCGCAACCTGCAATCAATTTCTGGACAAATTCCGTAATGTCCTCCATAAATGTTTCACTGGTAACTTCCCCTCTCTCCATACGAAGTAATTCATTTTCCCATTCTGCTGTTAAAGCCGCTGATTTTAATTCTTCTGGCAATACAGAAATCAATGCAATTCCTTCTTTCGTAGGAAGAAGCTGTTTCCCCTTTCTTACGGCATATCCGGAAAACACCAATTTCTCAATAATACCCGCTCGTGTTGCAGGAGTTCCCAATCCCTTCTTCTCGGTTTCCACATCAAAAGAATGATTTCCGGCTGTTTCCATTGCAGAAAGCAGCGTATCTTCGGAATACGGTTTTGGCGGTGCTGTAAAACGCTTTCTCTTTTCCGGTGTCCTTCCTGCTATTTCCATTCCGTCTGAAATATTTTCCGAAATCGAAACTTGTTCCTCTTTTTCTCCCGCTTCTTCTGTTTTTCTCACCTTTTCCTGAAACGCTTTCAAAATTTTTTGAAAGCCCAGTTCCACCACCTTCTTCCCTTTTGTTGCAAAAAGGTGTTCTGCACATTCTGCCGATACTTCTGTTTCTTCAAAAATTGCCGCTTCTGAAACTGCCTGTGCTAATCTCTGTCCAATCAGATAGAAAATATCCTTCTGTTTTTTCGATAAAGCCCCTATATCCTGTTTCCATGCTTCTTTTGTTGGAAGGAGCGCATGATGATCGGAAACCTTCTGGTTATTGATGATTGCCCCTACATTCCTCCCTACCAGCTCCCTGCTACAAAAAGGAAACATATCTGAAAGAATATCTAAAAGTTCCAGTACAGACTGTTCCATATCTTCCGTGATATACTGGCTGTCTGTTCTGGGATACGTTACCCATTTTTCTTCATACAATTTCTGTAGCTCTGTCAATGTTTCCTGTGCCGTATATCCAAAAAATCGGTTTGCTTCTCTTTGCAGCGTAGTAAGATCATATAGCTTTGGCGGATTTGTCTTTTTCTGTTTGCGTTCCACTTTTAAAATGTGAATAGGGTTTCCTTCGCACATTTTTACCAGTGCATCTGCCTCTTCTTCTTTTTTCATTTTTTCTGATGTAACAAAGAAATCAAGCACCGGAAGTTCCACCTGATAATAGGCTTCTTTCTCAAAATTTTCCACTTTCTTCTGACGTTCCACTAACATAGCAAGAGTAGGCGTCTGTACCCTTCCTACAACCATTCTCTTATAATAAGTAGTTGTAAATGCTCTGGTAGCATTCATGCCAACAAGCCAGTCCGCTTTTGCCCTGCAAACAGCAGCTTCACACAGTCTTTCATACTCTTTTCCATTTTTCAAATTGGAAAATCCATCACAAATTGCCTGTTCTTCCATAGAACTGATCCATAATCTTTTCACCGGAAGGCTGCTTTTCGATAAATCATACACTCTTTTAAAGATCAGTTCCCCTTCTCGACCTGCATCACAGGCATTTACGACATATTCCAAATCTTTTCTGTTTAATAATTCTTTTAATACATCAAACTGCTCTTTTTTATCTTTGGCAATCCGTAACTCCCATGCCTTTGGAAGAATTGGAAGGTCTGCAAACTCCCATTTCTTATACCTTTCATCATATACTTCCGGGGCTGCATACTCTGCCAAATGTCCCAGACACCAGCTTACAATACAGTCCTCTCCTTCCAGATAACCGTCCGCTCTTTTCTTTGCCCCTAATACTTCTGCCAATGCCTGTGCAACACTGGGCTTTTCTCCTAATACTAAAAACATATTGTTCCTCTCCTTTTCAAAAAGGACAGCCCTTTCATAAGCTGTCCCTGTTTTGTTCTATTCTTCTGTTTCTTCTGCGTCCTCTGTATCTTCATCTTCATTGATATACGGACCGTTATAAAATTCTAAATCTTCATCTTCGGCATCTGTTTCTGCCTTTTTCGGTTTTGCAACCTTAAAATAGTAATAGGCACCAGCGCCGCCTGCCGCAAGTAAACCGATTGCAAGCAATGCACCCGTCTGATTTTCTGCCTTATCTGCTTTTTTCTCTGGCTTTTCTGCCTCCGGTTTTTTCTCTGTTTCCGGAATGACCACAGACGGGGTTTCTGTCTGCGGCTTCTTTTCTGGAACAAATTCTGCCAGATCATTTTCATCTACCATAGAAAGCATATATACATTTTCCGTAGAACTGGATCGGTCTAAAACAAGAAAAAAAGTATTCCCGTTCTTTGTCTGAACTGTCAAAAACTGCTTTGTGCTGTCATTGTTCTTATCGTCCAGAATCTGCCCGTTCCCCGGAACAGAAAACGGGGTTCCTTCTTCCGTCTGTCCCTCCTGTGGTGCTGGTGCCTGCTCCGGTATCGGAGTAGGCGCTTCCGTTCCCTGTTCTGTCGGTGTTCCTTCTCCTGTATATGCAAATGCTGTCGCACCGGTACTGCAAACAATTCCCATACTTACAATACAGGCTATCAGCCATTTTTTAAATTTCACGTTCACCATTTGTTTCCTCCTTCGTTTCCTCTTTTTCTGAAAAATCACTTTTGCGTGGATTTTCGTAACGATTCCCAGTAAACTGAAACTCGCCTTTCTGCAGTTTTTCTAAAACCTGCAAAAGTTCCCGGCTCTCAAGACGCATGGAACGGATACTCTTTAAAATTTCCGTATCTTCCAACTGCTTCTTCTGAACCAGCAGCATTTTCAAATGTTCCTGCCATTGTGCAATCTTCGTTTCTGTTTTTTCAATTTCATCTAACACTTTTTGTAACTTCTTATTCAATATCCTGCCTCCATCTCTTTTTAAGGAAGTCTGCCAAATGCCATAAAATGTTGCTGCCAGTATGGGGTACTGATATTTGCATACTGAATGGGATCACCACAGTGGATCATCACTTGATTGCCTACATAAATCCCCACATGGCTTGCTCCCGGCGTATCATACGTGCCTTGAAAGAAAATTAAATCTCCCGGCTTTGCCTGTTCCGGCGGAACATAAGCACAACAGGAACGTAATCCGTCTGCAGTCTGCCGCCCCACGTTCCAGCCATTGCCACAATTATTGATTACCCACGATACAAATCCGGAACAGTCAAAACTGGTGCTTGGAGATGCACCGCCCCATACATAGGGATAACCCAAATATTTTTCTGCTTCCCGTATCATATTGGCAAAACGTTCATCCGTCAAAGCCTCTGGTGGAATTTCATATCCAAAACCGCCATTTCCTCCACCCATTGGAATGGTATTCTTATCAAAGAGATAGTCCCGATTTCCATAAGTGGTGTTATAAATGTCATAGCGTTTTTCTTCATTTTCGTCCATGCGGCTGCGAAGAACAGCGTCCAAACCTTTATTTGTCAGGGTAATGTCCATACGGTTTACTTCCTGTGTTGTTGTAACTTCAATTTCATTTTTCCCATTACTGTCCGCAATAAAAGCCTCCCAAGTCTGATGTCCATGTGCAGAAGCTGCCGCATGATTGTCATAATAAACATCAAACTGAACTCCGTAACGGGCAAATGCTCCTGTATCTTCCACTGTATACTCCACACCATTCATGACAACCTTTGTTCCAATGGGTACAAACGGATTGTTGGCATCTACTGCAATGGTATGGTTTGCTTTTGGATAGACACCGCTTGCTGTCGGACCGCCTGACCAGCTTCCACAGCAAATAGAACAGTTACAGTATCCACTGGTTACAACCTTTCCAAGAGATTCTCCTACTTTTACTTTCTTTGTTTCTGTTACAACCTCTTTGGTTGCTTCTGTCGTTAAATGGTATTGCTGTTGAAAGATTTCTTCTATTTCTCCTGCCACCTGTTCATAAGTAAAGTCCCCATATAAGGCTGTAAAATAAGAAATCAGGTGGTACGGATTGTGTGAAATCTCGTCCACCTGATAGCGGTATTCCTCGTAGCCCTCATGCCGGGCTTCCATACTGTTAATCTGCTGATTTAACTCTGCTTCTAATTTGGAGTAAGCAGCTTCTACGGCATAAATATCTTCATCATCACTGGCATAGGTTGTCCCTACAACTGTCGAAACAGTCCCTTGAAAGACCGCACTGCAACTGGACATTCCCACACCTATCATCAGGACAAATAGAAGAATCGCAATCACAATTCCCAAAAATCCCTTATGTGTCTTAAAAAAGGAAGTTACAATGCTCTTCGCTTTTTCTAAAAAAGTCTGCGCTGTCTTTGCTGCCTCCGCAGTTGTCTTTTCTCCCTGCTGTGCTGCCTGCCTTGCTTTTTTATAGCGCTGTTTTTGCCAGAAACGGTTTAACAGATGTTTTCTCTCCTGTGCCTGTTTCCCTTCTCTCTCTGTTTTTATATTGTCTGCAGTTCCCTGCACAGAATCAAAATGCAAAGAATGCTTTACGGATTCTTCCTCTTTACATCTTCCTTTATGATACTGTGCCTGTCGTCTTGATTTTTTTACAGCATAACGTAAGGCTTTTTCACTTAGTATTCCGGATTGCTTTGCCCCCTCTGTCGCTGCATTTTCATCTGTTTCCTGTGTTTGCAAAGAGTTTTCAATAGTACTGGCTGTTACAGAAATTCCTTTTTTTGCAATTCCCATTCCTGCACCACGGATCATGCCATTTCCCTCATCAGAAAAAGAAAGTTTCTTTTGGGAACGTGCTGTTTCTTCTTGCAATCGCTTCTTCTTTTGTTTCTTCTCCCGAACATGTTCTAAAGAGTTATCCTGAGGTTTCCTTCCCTTTTCCTCTTCTGGATTGACCGAATTTTCTCCCTCTGTTTTTCTCTTGCGTGCATGTTCCTGTACCAGCTTTTTCTTACGGCTGTCCCGTTGCGAACTCTCACTCTCTAAAGATTGGTTCTTTGCTTTTCCCCGAAGATTTCCCATGCGGAGAGAATGTTCTGATAATTCTTCCTTTCCATTCTCTCTTTCCAATTTCTCCTCCGGCTCTGAAATGGTAACAGGTTCTCTGGTAAACTTTCCATCTACGTCTTCTTCTCTGTTGCTTGCAAAGCTTCTCAACGTGTTTTGTTTCTTTTTTCTTTGTCCGGCTGAAACTTCCTGCTTTTCTTTCTCTGCAGGCACGGTTTCTTTATCCGTTATATATTTTTCCAATAGTACCTTTTCAATCGGTCTATCCCGTGCCAGTCCCTTTCCTTCCTGTCTGATCTTTGTTTTTTCCTCACGTTCTATCTCCCGGACTGGCTTTTCTCTTGCCTGATATTTATGTTCCTGCATCGTATATCACTTCCTTTTTCTCTGCTTTATCCTAAGCGCCTTTTCCTGCGTGTTTTTCCAAATCCGAAGGTCTGGTTGTCATAAGCGAATATAAGCGCAGATTATGATTAAAACGGTCTTTAAAAGGAATGATGACATTTCCATAAAAAATCAATCCTTCTCCTTCCCCGCTATTTGTCACATAGGAAAGCTGATGCGGAGAAATGTTCAGTTGCTTTGCTAAAATCTGTCTATCTCCCGCCGCCTGATTCAGCATATAAATGAAATCAGAGTTTTCAAAAATATTCTCAATTTCACGGCTGGCAAGGAGATCTTTAATGTTCTGCGTAATTCCTGTTGGTATCTGTTTGTGATTAACAGACAGTTTTTTATCTGTCCCTCCGGAGTTTTCACTCATTTTCATCGGAATGTCCTTTCATTCCCGGCATAGCATATCTTTTTGTCCTGTGTTTTTACACAAGCCGAAACGACAGCGGAGCCTCGTGGAGCCATTATATTCCCAAACATCACAGATTGGGGTTCAGGCTCTATGCGTTGCGTGTGTTTCAAATATTATTCTGAAACTTCCACTCGGATTAGGGTTGCAACCCCCTTCCCGTTTTCTTCTCCACTTATACTCTTAATTGTTTCCTTCGGCTTCAATTAAGACGGCATACACAATACTCCTTTGCAATATTTTAAGTATTGTATTTTGTTTACCTCCCCATTTACGGAATCGCTTCCAGATTTCTACGGAATAAGCTGCAGTCTGCTCTTCTTTCAAAAGCAAATGGAACTCATCTATATAGTATCGGGTAGACTTATGGGCTACACGGTTTACGGTCACACGGTTCCACACCTGATCCTGCACAATCAGCATTCCTAACTTCTTTAGCTGCTTTCCCAAATCTTTAATATCAAAACATACAATGCGATTATTCAGTTCCACGTTCGTATGATGATTGAATACATTCAGGGAACCATTGACATAAATTTCAAGCGCTGTGGCAATCCTCTGTGCCTGTACTTCTTCCTGTTTTCTCAGGCAGTCATATAAATCTCCAAGTAGCGGCATATTTTCCGGTATTGGATTTTCAAAATACTTCTGGTATACCAGTGGCAGACAACGGTCTATCACTGATTTTTCCTCTGCTTCAATTCCATTTCTGGAACCCATAATCAACTCACAAAGAGATAAGATAAAATCACTCTTAAATCCAAGAGGATTGTCATCATCTGAATAATCCAGATTGATGTCCATCGGATTGATATAATCGTGACTTGTCGGGGAAATATGAATTACCTGTCCCCCCAGTGCATGTACCAGCGGATAATATTCTCCTTCCGGATCTCCGATAATAATATCGTCCTGTGTTGCAAAAAACACATTGGCAATCTCTCTCTTTGCCGCAAAAGATTTTCCTGAATTATGTACCACTACGCCACAGGATAAAAGAAAATTCTGATAGCCTTCTACGGAAATATCATAAACAGGAACCGCTTCTTCTAAACTCAGGAAACGGACTGCCTTCACTTCATGTTCCGGTATAAACTTTGCCCCTACTTTCAAGTTACAGGCTTCCACATATCCTGCCGACTGCGTAAGAAACCAGTGATCCGGAGTACAGCGTACGGTTTCTCCATTTTCCAGTTCTACCTCTACCAATTCTGTAACCTCTTTCGTGCAGCGCACATCATACCCTCTGGCTTTTACAAGTTCCTGCTTCTGGAAATCAAAACTATTGACAAAAACTTCCTCTTTCTCTGCAAACAATTCTAAGAAGCTGACTTTTCTTCCATCGGGTAACAGCAGTTTTGTTTCCCCGGTAAAGCACCCCGGCGTACCAAGAATCAGACCATTTGGATTTTTCAGTTTCTTTCTGTCTACCATAATCATGTTATTGGATAACGCATTTAAGCCATAATATAGGGATTCTCCTCCCATAAATAACTCCTGTGTGGTAAAAGGCACAAAAATAGCAGTAGATGTGGTGGTCAATGCCCGTTTAATCGGAATCATATTCATTCCCAACGGAACACTGCTCATCAATCCCTGCTCCTGCAGATAATCCAAACGCCGTAAAGAACAATTATATTTCTGTGCAATCCCGGCAGTCTGGAATACCGCATTATCCAATTCCTGCTTTGTTTTCGCTGTATTCAGGAAAAGAACTGTCACTAAAAACATTCTTTCATTTCTGGACTGTAAATCTTCCAACAGCCTCTTGGCTTCTCCTCCGTATGTATTTAAGTCAGAAGGTATGATGTCCATGTCATACCCTGCACGTACTGCTTTTTTCTGTTCCTCAATTTTCATACGGTTAATATCTGTCACCTTATTTTTTACCAGTTTAATGGCTTTCATCTGATCTATGGACTGGATATGAAGATTCACAATCAGGTTTCTGTTCATATCCAAAAACTCTGCCAGCATTTTATCTGTCAACTCCGGTGCTAAAATCTGAAGATAAGACGCTGCACCTATGGTATTTCCCATCTGAAAGGTTTTCCCTTCTTTAAAAACAAAACTGGTAGGCGCTACAAAATCCTTTGTTCCCATGCCGGAACGTAATATCCTGTCATAAGAAAACTGAAATGGCACTTTCTCTTCCGGATTAAAAGTTTCATAGAGGATTTGCAGCCTCTCTTCTCCATTCAATGGATATGCAGACACACCAAGAACCTTAAAATTATTTAAAATATCGGCTTCAATACGCTCCAGTTTTGGTTTTGCCTCCCGGATATTCTCTGCTTCAATTCCGAAAGTAATATACTTTGTCCGTACCAGACCATTGTTCCCTTTTGCAAGTTGATCCCTTAACATTTGTGCATACTCCATACGCACATCATCAAAAGCATCATTCTGCGGCTGGATTTGTATTACGGATTCAAATTCCTTCATATTACTGTGATGATTGATAAAGGAAATCTGAAAATGTATGGTGCTGTCAAAATAATTTAAGAAATCACACCAATTTTCAAAAATAGCATTCTTATCTTCATTCTGGGCAAGCTGGTAGTTAATATCATAAAAACGGATTGTTTTGGAATAATACTTTTCCTGAACCCTGCAAATTCCGTCTTTTGCCATCTCTCTGTATGGAATGGAGTTCTGTGCTGATATGTTCCGTTCCTGTTTTCTTTTCACATTGGTACATCTCACATTTCCGGTAGAAGATTTCTTTTCTGAATAGGAATGCTTCTTTTCTATCCTCTTATTCGGTGTAGGTTTCCTATCCTTTCTCTGCACTCCACTTTTTCTGCTTTCTTTTTTTCTCCTCTTTTCCTCACGGGCAGCTCTTTTTGCTTCCTTTTTCCTGCGGATTTTATCTGCCCTTTCCTGTTCTTTTTCTAATTTTACTGCCAGTTTTTCTGTACGCCTCATGGCTTTTTTCTCACTTCTTGTAAGTTTTACAGGTTTTCTCTTATCCATTCTGTCTACCATCAGGCTTCCCTCCTTTTTTCTTCCTCTCCGTCTGCAAATTTTCCTCCTTCTCATAAAAATTTTCTATTTCGTATTTGCGGACTGCCGGACGTTGCAGTTTCACTTGAATAATATGGAACAAAATCTTTTCCAGTGGCATTCCATCTTTCTCATACATTGCAAATAAAAAAGCTGGAACCATAAGAATGACCATACCTGTTGCTGCATTACTCGTCCCAATCCAGTCTTTTGTTAAAAAATAAAACGGTAATCCCATTGCCGCCGCAATCGAAAGGCAAAGAAGCTGCCTTTTTGTCAAATTCAAGACCACTTTATTTTTTACCTTTGTCAAATCCTTTGGTACGGATACAAATGCCATCTTTTTTCCGACCAGAGTGAAAATGGCTGTCACAGGTTCAGCAAATTTCCCATCTTCTTCTCTGATGTTTCCTTTCTTTTATTTTCCTGTAATATTTCTGTTCCCAGAGAACAGGCAACTTCATTTCCCCACACGTCCCATCCCGGTGTTTCTCTACGTGCAAACAGTTCAATACGTGGCACATCTCCCATTAACTGCTCAATCCGTCTTCTTGCCTCCTCTGGCTTCTTACTATGTTCCTCAATATGGCTTACAATAACCTGATGCACACGTTTGGAATAACGTTTTGGACTTCCTTTTGTTGCAAGAATACAAATCTCTGCATTGGCTCTTGTCCAGTACCCCATACCCCAAAACAAAGAATCTGCTTTTTTATTCTGTTTGATCCACACAAATGCTACACTTTTATAGGTAAATCCCCACGCAGCAATTACCTTCCATATTTCTTTTAGAAGTGGAAATGTAACCCATAAAAACAATGCACAATTTTCATCTGCCAATTTTTTTACTGGCAAATCTGCTATTTCTTCTATGCTCATGGTTGGGTAATGACTTTCCGCTGATCGCCCGTTTCCTTTTTTACTCCAAACCCGATATGCCCACGGGGGATCTGCATAAATCACTTGATATTTTCCCATTCTCATTTCCCCCTTTAATGTGCGTTAAAAATTGATTTGCTTAAATTTGCTGTTTTCATCAGACTAAAACATAAAATTACGGTATATGCTGCCACTCCGAACAATGCAGAGTGCATGTTATCTGAAATTTCAATGGTCGCAATCAGCACTGCATAAATACCGACACACACCATCATAAAAAATCCCTGAAATCCAAGGGCAAACAGCCCACGGAAATAATTGTTTCCAATCTGTCCCCATTCCCGATTTGACATCGTGGAAAATGGAATTGGTGCAACCGAGGTGTAAAGATAAATTTCTATCATTCTTCCATATAGAATTACCGTAATTAGTACAGACATGATTTTCATACACAAACTGACCAGCATGGTTTCCAATGCCAGTATCACCAGTTCCCCGATTTCCATAGACTCCATTGCTGTTTTCATCTGCTCCAGCATCGTGTCTATATTGATTGCCGTATCCGACTCAATGACACCTCCGGCAGCATTGACGATATGTTGTCCTACATCAAACACCGCCATAGTAATGTCAAATGTATGGCTGACCAGATACACAGCTACCCACATTTTGAAAAAATATTTAAAGAACATCCATGTATCAACCTCGTGCATGTTATTCTTTTCTGTAAACATGGAAATCAGTTCATAACAAAGTACAAATGTAATAATCATGCCTGCAATCGGCACAATGACAGAATCGGACAAATTCTGTATCAGGCTGAAAATACTTCCGTTCCAGCCTTGTGGTGTCTGTCCAACCTGAGCCGCAATCTCTCCGGTTTTCTCATTAACGTCTGTAAACATTGTTGTCAGGTTGGATTCCACCATTCCCGTCAGAAGTCCCCTCATCCACTCCTCGATTGCTTCAAAAATGCCATCGAACATGGGCGGTTCTCCTTTCGTTTATTTAAAATAATCCGCTCAAAAGAGGAATAAGCTGTGTACCAATCAAAACGACACCTCCGCCAGCCATAAGCTGTTTTATCCCCAATTAGGTGTAAGACTCTGCTCGATGGCGGGCGGCGGCGTACAAAAAATCTATATGGTGTTTTTAAG
>PPYE01483026.1_pt1 | contig 28534 bp, 28 predicted proteins | sample 1559881 | NCBI WGS metagenome assembly PPYE01 (sample SAMN08240022, study PRJNA423297) | Human gut metagenome, whole genome shotgun sequencing project. | reverse complement strand
TTTGTACACCCTCAGGGATTCGAACCCTGGACCCACTGATTAAGAGTCAGTTGCTCTACCAACTGAGCTAAGAGTGCATCACTATTTTCATTTGCGAGTGCAAAGGTATATTTTTTACCTGAAACAGCCAAACGTTTTTGCAGTTTATTTTACAATATTTTTTCAATTCTTTTCTGAATGGCTGGTTATTAGTCACATAAAAAAGGTCGGCCCTGAAGATTTTTCATGCCGACCTTTCGTTTTATAGATGAATACGAGATGTATTTCTCAAATTAGAAGCGGTAACCTACACCGATAGAGAAGGTCATATTCTTAGGTTTGTCACCTTCGTCAACATCCCAAGGACAGATGAAACCATTCTGACCAGTCAAGTTAATCAAATAACGATCGCTCAATTCAAGACCGACACCATACTGGAGACCTAAATCAAAACGATTCCAACCATCGTCACCAAATACTTTATCACTTTCATCAACACCATCATATTTTACTTTACCACCTAATCCAAATGCCAGATACGGACCTGCATTGATAACAAATTTTGTATTATCGCTGATATTGAATTTGTAAGCAGCCAAAATAGGAATATCCAAATAGATTGGTCTCACTTTGGCATAATCCTTAACTTTATAACCTTTAGATGAAATCATTAATCCAGACTGTAAAGACCAGTTTTCACTGAAGCCATAGTCCATACCTACTCCTAAATTAAAGCCCGGCAATGCTTTGGTATCATCAAACTTAGTCATATTGCTGAAGTTCATACCAACTTTAGCATCCCATTTTACCTGAGAAAAACCAGCCAATGCAAACATTCCCAATACAGCGGTCATTAAAAACTTTTTCATAATTCTTTTTTTTAGTTTTAGGTTCTGTTCCCTTGAACCGTTTTGTTTTATTCCGGAAGCAGAGGAACCGCTTTCTCTTATAATATATAAGGAGAAAAGCCTGCTTTCGTTTGTGATTGTTTACAAATGTATAAAACTATCTCAAATTATCAAAACTTTACAAAACATGAAAAAGCGTAAAAGAGTGATATTTTAGGTTATCATGCCTAAAAACGGGATTATCCATCCATTTTTGGAGATTAAAAAAACGCCTTTGCGTTTGTGCCAAAACACAAGTACGTTTGAACTGAAACGCACTTACGTTTTAAGTAAAACGCAAGTACGTTTAAAACAAAACGCCTTTACGTTCTGAATCAAACGTAAGGGCGTTTTTAAAGAGTTTCTAAAAGCTACTTCAGAATGTTATAAAATCAGGATTAGAATCCCATATTTTTGCATTTTCCACTGACTCTCTGAATATCCAGACGGATAATCTCCGTGCGATGGAAAGACTTGTTGGCATACTCGATACCTTGCATCTTATGCTCCGGACAGTATTTGGAGATCAACAGGGAAAGGGCAGACATCCGCTCTGCTTCGTGCAAACTGTGATGTGCCGTACATTGCAGTACGATGCTTTCATACCCCGTAGTAAACTTGTCGGGAATGACCTTACTGCGACCGGTGACACAGAAAGACACGTTGGGACAGGCGTCAATGCAGCGTAATTTACGCCCCACTGGTGCACAATGAATGTAAATGGAGTTGCCACGGTCCCACACATAGTTTATTGGGATGCCGTATGCGCCGTCTCCCTCTTCAGTCCGCATGGACAGGATACCGAATTCACCTTCCTTTAATATCTCAAATGCTCGTGCTTCATCGAGCAGGCGGTCCTGTCGGCGTACGTCTTGATTTGTATATTCCATAATAATAATTCTTTATTGGTTGGCCAGTTCATAGATTTCACGGGTAGCCTGTGCATTCAGGCGGACATAATTCCCCACGTATTCACCCTTGTTTTCATGCAGTTTTTTTACTAACAGGTCGATGTCGGGATGTTCGATACCCAGTTCCTTGAAAGTAACAGGCATGCCGATGGCGTGGAAGAAGGATTTCAGATGGGCTACACCTTCCAGTGCCATGGCTTTCTTGTCGTCCGATTCCGGCACGTCCCACACACGATGGGCATACTGGGCCACCTTGCCCACGTTATGGCTGGCCATATAAGTAAGCCAGGCAGGGAAAATAACAGCCAGTCCGGCTCCGTGCGTCACATCGTACACGGCACTCACCTCGTGTTCCATAAAGTGAGAAGCCCAATCCTCCACGGCTCCCACGCCGCACGTACCGTTGTGTGCGATGGTACCTGCCCACATCAGGTTGGCACGAGCTCCGTAGTTTTCCGGCTCTTTCATTACCCGAAGAGCTTCCGTGATAATGGCTTTGAGTGTACCCTCACACATACGGTCGGGTACTTCCTGATCTTCTGTATTGGTGAAATAGCGTTCCATGATGTGTGCCATCATGTCGGTCACCCCACAAGCTGTCTGCCAGGCGGGCAGGGTATAGGTCAGTTCCGGATTCATCACGGCGAATGTAGGACGCAACAATCCGTGCGTACGAACACTTAGTTTCTTCAGCCCGTCCAGTTTCGTGATGACCGTATTACCGGAACCTTCACTTCCAGCCGCAGGAATAGTCAGTACTACACCCAGCGGAATGGCTTTTTCAGGTACCACCTTATTTATATAGAAATCCCAGAAATCACCTTCATAAGGGATACCCATTGCAATGGCTTTAGCTGTATCGATGACTGAACCACCACCCACCGGAAGCAGGAAATCGATTTTTTCGCGACGTCCCAACTCGATACCTTCGTACACTTTCGGATCGGTGGGGTTGGGTTGGATACCTCCCAGTTCCACATGAGCAATACCTGCTTCATCGAGATATTTTTTGACCTTATCAAGTAGTCCGCTACGCACCACGGAACCTCCCCCGTATACAATCATCACTTTCGTACCTTTATATTTCTTCACCAGCTCAGCGGTCTGACTCTCTGTTCCTTTTCCGAATACGAATTCGGTAGGACTGTAAAAAGCGAAGTTATTCATATCTATTATAAATTATAGGGTTTACATGTAGTACGACAAAGTTAAAGAATTTCTTTGTATCTTTGCATCACAATAAAAAAATTGAACCTATGAAATCAGATATTGAAATAGCTCGCAGTATCGAGCTGACAAAAATCAAGCAGATTGCCCGCGAGTATGGTATTCCCGTAGAAGAAATCTCTAACTACGGACGTTACATTGCTAAAGTTCCCGAAACATTGATCGATGAAGAAAAGGTAAAAAAGAGTAACCTGATTCTGGTAACGGCCATCACGCCGACCAAAGCTGGTATCGGAAAGACTACCGTATCTATCGGTCTGGCACTGGGACTGAACAAAATCGGAAAGAAAGCCTTCTGTGCCTTGCGCGAACCATCACTTGGTCCTTGCTTCGGTATGAAGGGTGGAGCTGCCGGAGGTGGCTATGCACAGGTGCTTCCGATGGACAAAATCAACCTGCACTTTACAGGTGACTTCCACGCCATCACTTCGGCCCACAACATGATTACGGCCTTGCTCGATAACTATATGTACCAGAACAAGGACAATGGTTTTGCCATGAAAGAAGTACTTTGGAACCGTGTACTCGACGTGAACGACCGTGGTTTACGTTACATCGTGACCGGACTGGGCGGAAAGACCAACGGTATCACTCGTGAATCGGGATTCGACATCACACCGGCATCGGAAATCATGGCTATCCTCTGTCTGGCAAGAGATGAAGACGATTTGCGTCGCCGCATCGAAAACATTCTGTTAGGATTCACCATCGACAACAAGCCTTTCACAGTGAAAGACTTAGGAGTAGCTGGAGCGATTACGGTATTGCTGAAAGATGCCTTGTCGCCTAATCTGGTACAGACTACGGAACATACACCGGCCTTCGTTCACGGTGGTCCGTTTGCCAACATCGCACACGGATGTAACTCGGTACTGGCTACGAAACTGGCGATGACTTTCGGTGACTATGTAGTGACAGAAGCCGGATTCGGTGCCGACTTGGGTGCAGAGAAGTTCTACAACATCAAATGTCGTAAAGCCGGACTTCAGCCGAAACTGACTATCATCGTGGCTACAGCTCAGGGATTGAAGATGCACGGCGGGGTAGATGTAAACAAAATCAAGGAACCGAACATGGACGGTTTGAAGGAAGGTGTAAAGAATCTCGATAAGCACATCGAAAACCTCCAGTCATTTGGACAGACCGTGGTAGTCGCTTTCAACCGTTATGCTAACGATACCGATGAGGAACTTGACTTCGTACGTCAGCACTGTGAAGAAATGGGCGTAGGCTTTGCTATCAACAACGCGTTTATGGAAGGCGGAGACGGTGCCATCGAACTGGCTAATCTGGTAGTAAACACCATCGAAAACAATCCGTCACAGCCGTTGACCTTCACTTACGACGAAACTGACTCTGTGGAAGAGAAAGTCACCAAGATTGCGTGCGAATTGTATGGTGCCAAACAAGTGCTGTTCGGTCCGGCTGCCCGCAAGAAGATTCAGATGATAAAAGACCTGGGATACACCAACTTCCCTGTCTGCATTGCCAAGACACAGTATTCATTCTCTACCGACCCGAAACTCTACGGAGTAGCTTCCGGCTTCAACTTTGCCGTGCGCGACATCGTTATCAATGCCGGTGCAGAAATGCTGGTAGTAGTGGCTGGAGAAATGATGCGTATGCCGGGATTGCCGAAAGAACCGCAGGCATTGCACATTGACATTGTGAACGGAGAAATAGAAGGATTGTCATAAACAGATGAAGCCACAGTTTCTTGTCGGAGCCATGATGCCCGGAAGCGGGCAGACCCTCGTTGCCTTGGGACTGATGCGTGCGTTGCGTCAACGTAACCTGCGTGTGCAGTCTTTCAAATGCGGACCCGAACTGGCTGACCTTCGCTATCATGCGCTGGCCGCCGACCGTGAACCGGTAAGCCTGGACACTTGGCTGAGCTCACGCAGTCACCTGCAGACCGTCTACAACCGTTATGGGGAGAAGGCCGATGTATGCGTAGTAGAAGGACGGGCAGGTTTGTTCGACGGATTCCGGAAAACGCAGGGAAGCAGCGTCGAAATGGCCCGACTGATGAAGATACCTGTGGTGATAGTGGTGAGTGCACGCAATGCAGGTTACTCCATCGCTGCCATGCTGTATGGCTTTAAACATTTCAATACAGAACTGAAAATAGCCGGAGTGATTTTCAATCAGGTCACTTCGGCTGCACAATACGGTTTCCTGCGCGAAACCTGTGCCGAGGCCGGGGTGGAATGCTTGGGCTATCTCCCTTATTTGGAGGAAACAGGCCTTCCACCTCGTCATCAGGCACTGACACTTCCTGCAAGGAAGAGCCTTGACCAGCTTCTCAATCAAGTGGCAAAACAACTGACACAGCACGTAGACATTGACAAACTGCTGAACCTTTCCACCCGTATTTTCCCTTGTACCTATTCGCTTCCCTACATTTCCGAAACGGAAACGGATATGTGGACCGGCAAGCGTAAACAGCGAATTGCCTTGGCTTCCGATCCAGCTTTTCCTTTCGCATATCGCCAAAGCATAGACAAGACGAAAGGAGACATCACGCGCTTCAGTCCGGTATATGGTAGTGAACTTCCCGAGGCGGACATCGTGTATCTGCCTGGAGGTTACCCGGAATTGTTTGCCCGTCAGCTGCATCGTCGGAAACGCCTAATGGAGCAGTTGCGCGAATACGTAGAGAAAGGAGGGAAACTGCTGGCAGAAGGAGGGGGAATGGCCTTGTTGGGACAGACACTGACCGCACGTCCCAGAGGTACAGCCTACGAAATGGCGGGAATTCTGCCTTATTCGGTCATTGTGAAAGATAACCGTCCGTGCAGCGGATACCGTCAAACACACTACCGTGATTTATGTCTGAAAGGATATGAGTACCGTTATTTTGACATTGTTCCTACGGAAAAAACGACTTCACTGCAAACACCAGTCTGTAATTTAAAAGGTGGAGAAGTATCGGGTTCGTTTTTCTTCCGCTATAAGAACTGTATAGCCACCTCCGTACATCACTATTGGGGAGAAACCGGACTGTACGAGCTCTGGGAATAGCTGGAGAAAGGAATTTTTCTATTTCCCTCACGAAAAAAATCAGAGAAAACAGACGATTCTAAAAAATAAATTCTATATTTGCATCAACAAAGTCGCGGCAGTAGCTCAGTTGGTAGAGCATCAGCTTCCCAAGCTGAGGGTCACGGGTTCGAGTCCCGCTTGCCGCTCCTCAGTATTTAAGGCTAATATTCTGACAATGAAGAGTATTAGCCTTTATTTTTATATTCGTTCATCTGTAGACATACAAGAAAGTTGCTTGTCCAACAACCTACTTTTTATCTCTCCCAAAGAATGTATCATAAAGAAAAGCAGGGAGAAACCCCGCTCATGGATTTTCCCCCTGCTTTTCTTTATGTTAAATTCTATCTTTTTTAAGAGTTCATACTCATCAGGAACTCTTCGTTGTCTTTTGTCTTCTCCAAACGGTCTTTCACGAAATCCATTGCTTCGATAGGATTCATGTCCGACAAATATTTGCGGAGGATCCACATACGGTCGAGCGTAGTCTTGTCAAGCAACAAGTCGTCGCGACGAGTACTTGAAGCCACGATGTTTACGGCCGGGAAGATACGCTTGTTGCTCAGGTTGCGATCCAGCTGCAACTCCATGTTACCTGTTCCCTTGAATTCCTCGAAGATAACTTCGTCCATCTTAGAACCCGTATCAATCAATGCAGTAGCCACGATTGTCAGTGAGCCTCCACCTTCGATGTTACGTGCCGCACCGAAGAAACGTTTTGGTTTATGCAACGCATTGGCATCCACACCACCGGAAAGTACCTTACCAGATGCCGGAGAAACCGTATTGTAGGCACGAGCCAGACGAGTGATAGAGTCTAGGAAGATAACTACATCGTGTCCGCATTCTACCATACGTTTGGCTTTTTCCAGCACGATGCCGGCTATCTTCACGTGACGTTCTGCCGGTTCGTCGAATGTAGAAGCAATTACTTCAGCTTTCACACTGCGAGCCATATCGGTTACTTCTTCCGGACGTTCATCGATGAGCAACATAATCATATATACTTCCGGATGATTGGCCGCAATGGCATTGGCGATATCTTTCATCAAGATAGTCTTACCAGTCTTAGGCTGTGCCACAATCAGTGCACGCTGTCCTTTTCCGATAGGCGCGAACAAATCGACTACACGAGCCGACAGGTTGTCGTTATATCCTTTACACAATTTGAATTTCTCATCGGGGAAGAGCGGAGTAAGGTGATCAAACGGAATACGGTCGCGCACCAAAGCAGGATCCAGTCCGTTAATTTTAGAAACCTTTACCAGCGGAAAATATTTTTCACCTTCCTTAGGCGGACGGATGGTACCTTCTACCACGTCACCGGTTTTCAGACCTAGCAACTTGATTTGTGACTGCGACACATAAATGTCATCGGGTGAAGAAAGATAGTTGTAATCTGAAGAACGAAGGAATCCATATCCATCGGGCATGATTTCCAGTACGCCGGTACCTTGAAGAATATCATCAAAATCGTAGACTTTTTCTACCGGTTTGGGAGCTGGTGCCGGAACATTATTGGCAGAAGTTTCGGTAGAAGGAGAAGAGGGCTGATCTGGCGCGTTCTGACTGGCAGCAGACTGCGAGTTATTATCTTTTCCCTGATTATTGTTATTAGGACGGTTGTTGCGATTATTCTGACGAGCCTGACGCTGCTGATTTTTCTGTTTCGGTTCTTTAACCGGCATTACGGGCGCCTCCATTTTGGTAGCCTCAAATTTACCCAGCAATTCAGAAGGTATTTCAAATTTCTCAGATGGGAGGTCTTCGATAGGAATAAAATCATTATTATTTAAGTCAAGCGGTGGAAGTTCCATGTCGTCGTCATTGATGGGAAGCGGAGCCGATTTAACAATGGCTTCGGATAGTTTGTTTTCAGCGGCCTTTTGTGCTTCTTTTGCCAGAGTAGATTTATTTTTAGAACCCGGCTTACGTCCTCGCTTGGCTTTAGGCTTTTCTTCAGCAGGAGCAGCAACGACCTCCGGCTGAGCTGTTTTCTCTGCAACTGGTGCAACAATTTCCGTTTTCTCCGGCAATGCAGGAATTTCCTTGAACAAAGGAGTTGGTGCAGGAAGGGCAGGAGTGTTGGCCTCCAGCTTCTGTGCCTTATCTTTAGTAGCCGTATATACTTTATCCCCCTCTTTCTTTATACTGATGCGCGAGCGCTTACGCGGCTGTCCTTCCTTGCGTTCTTCGTTGTTTTGCTGTGCGGCCACTTTTTTTGTCGCACCGACAATTGCCTGTTCATCCAGAATGCGATACACCAACTCTTCTTTTTTCAGTGAATCGACCTTTTTCAGACCCAACTCTTTGGCAATCTGCTGCAATTCAGACAAATTTTTGTCGTTTAATTGAATGATATTGTACATAAATAGGTTAAATGAATTATTAATATTGAGTGTGTGAAGCATGACAAACCGTTCGGAGGTCTCTTTCCTCTTTCACACATTTGAATTATCAATGATTTTGATTGTTTTTTATGAATCCGGATTGGATACGAAGCACGTTCCAAATACCTTTTTACATTATTGCGAGTACAAAAGTAAGCGTTTTTTGTTATAAACACGAATAAATGCAGACTTTTTTTACTGTTTCTGTCCCCGGATTAAAAGAATTGTGCTAAATTAGCGTTGAAAATACAATTTAATTGACACATTAACTCTTATGAAAAAAGTAATTTTTACAGAAAAAGCTCCTGCTGCCATCGGTCCTTATAGCCAGGCAGTAGAAGTGAACGGCATGGTATTCTTGTCGGGCCAGATTCCGGTAAATCCGGCTACAGGCGAAGTGGTAGAAGGTGGAATCACTGAACAGACTACTCAGGTATTCAAGAATATCAAGAATGTACTTGCAGAAGCCGGACTGACAACTGCCAACGTGGTAAAAACCACTGTATTCCTGGCAGATATGGCACTGTTTGGCGAAATGAATGCCGTGTATGCCAAGTATTTCGAAGGTGATTATCCTGCCCGTTCTGCGGTAGCTGTCAAAGCTTTGCCGAAAGGAGTGCTGGTAGAAATTGAAAGTATTGCGGTAAGATAACCGTAAAAGGAGCAGACCATAAGAAGAATACTTCTGTGGTCTGTCCCAATTAGTTTAACAGGAAATTTTGTGACAATGCAACTGAACATGCGTACAATTTTTGGGGAAAACAAATGGAAGCTGGCCACTTTCATACTGGCTATTCTGACAGTAACGGCTTCGGTTTTATACATTTACAGATACGAGCCCTTTTCGTCCGGACTGGAAATTACTGATGAATTAGGCGGAAATATCTTCCCGGTCACCATCCTGTCTACGGCTACAACAGATTCCCAGCTGATTGCACCGGCTGACAGTACCTATTTAGGAAATCCCAAATCATGTATCGGTATTAAGATACGCAGTCCGCATGCCAACAGTAAACTTCACATAGAATTAGCAGAGACTCCTTTCTTTGCTCATTCGGTTTCTGAATTCATTCTGCCGGAATCAGGAAAGGAATACCTGGTTTTCCCAGATGTGATATGGAATTATCAGGCCCTGCTGGAAAATACTCAGGCCATGCCTGTTACCGTGTCCATACAGGCAAAGGTAAACAACAACCGAACATATTCGGCAGTGCACACGTATTCGGTACGCAGCATCAACGAATGCCTGTTGGGATACATCGACAGCAAAATGAAATTTCACGACACAGGAGATTTTTTTGCGGCCTACGTCAACGAAGATAATCCCAACATCAGCCAGGTGCTGCGCGAGGCACTGGATTCACGCATTGTCAACCGTTTCTGGGGATACCAGGGCAAAGACCCGAAAGTAGTAGACAGACAGGTGTATGCCTTGTGGTATGTCTTGCAGAAAAGAGGGTTCAAATACAGCTCCATCAGCAACAGCAGCCTGTCGTCCAACGTAGTCTTTACCCAGCGCGTACGTACCTTTGACGATGCCCTGCAGTCGGCACAGATTAACTGTGTGGACGGAAGCGTACTGTTTGCTTCGTTGCTGAAAGCCATCAACATCAATCCGATTCTGGTACGCGTGCCGGGCCACATGTTCGTGGGTTATTACACTGACCGTTTGCACCAGGAGATTCATTTCCTGGAAACGTCCATGATTGGCGACGTGAACCTGGATGACTTCTTCCCGGAAGAGAAACTCGACTCCACAATGGCGGGAAAATCACAGGAAAGCGTGTCAAAATTCATGTTCGAGAAATCCAAGGAATATGCCACTCGCATTTATAATGAGCACAAAAACCTGATTCATTCGGGCAAGGTGAACTACATGTTCCTGGAGATAGACAAGGCCACCCGCGCATATGTGCAGCCCATTGCGGCCAAATAAGACCTCAATTTCATGAAACTGATTTATCTTTATCATAGCGGCTTTGCCCTGCTGGGGGAAGGTTACACGCTTATTTTCGACTATTTCGAAGACTCCGTGTCGCCCGACAAAGGCATCGTGCACGAACAGCTTCTTTCACGTGAGGGACGGTTGTATGTGTTTTCCAGTCATGCGCATGCCGACCACTTTAACCGACAGATACTCTCCTGGAAAGCGCTTCGGCCTGACATTGTCTATCTGCTTTCGACCGACATTCCTCTTTCTGCCCGAGACAAAGAAAACGGGAATTTCCATACACTGGCGAAAGGAGACACCTATCGTGACGAATACCTCACCGTGCGGGCTTTCGGCTCGACGGACATAGGCATCTCTTTTTTAGTCCAAACCCCGGAAGGAGCTACCGTATTTCATGCCGGCGACCTGAACAACTGGCACTGGATGGATGAAAGTCCGGAGGAGGAATGGAAACGTGACGAAGCTTTCTTCCTTCGTGAACTGGAAGATATTGCCATCTGCAAGGAGAAAATGGATGTCGTACTGTTTCCGGTCGATCCTCGTTTAGGAAAGGAATACATACGAGGACCTTTACAATTTGTGAAACGGATAAAAACGACTATATTTGTACCGATGCACTTTGACGAAGCTTTTGAGAAGGCTTCGGCTTTTGCACCTTTGGCCGCCTCGGAAGGGGCGCAGGTTCTTACTCCTCTCCGTCGCGGCGAAACATTGAACTTAGACCACTATATCAACTTAAAATAAAAAGACAATGGAAATAAAAGGAAGATTTGACCACTTCAATATCAACGTAACTAATCTCGAAAAAAGTATCCAATTCTACGAAAAGGCGCTCGGACTGCATGAGTCTCACCGCAAGGAAGCGGCCGACGGCTCTTTCATCCTAGTGTACCTTACCGACGGATGCACGGGGTTCTCACTGGAACTGACCTGGCTGCGCGACCATACGGAAGCCTACGAGCTGGGAGAAAACGAAAGCCATCTTTGTCTCCGTGTGGCAGGCGACTACGATGAAATACGCAAGTTCCACAAGGAAATGGGCTGTGTCTGCTTCGAGAATGAACAGATGGGACTGTATTTCATCAATGACCCGGACGATTATTGGATTGAGATTCTTCCGCTGAAATAAACCTTTATCTCTAATACTAAAAACAAAAAACGTTATGAAAAAGTACATTTCTCCGGGTTCCTGGTTTTCACTGGAATATCCCGACAACTGGTGCGAGTTTGAAGATTCGGAAGACTGCTTTCTGTTTTACAATCCTGACAAATGGACTGGAAATTTCCGTATTTCTGCCTATCGGGGGAATTCATCAGTCTATGCCAACGAATGTCTGGAAGACGAGCTGCATCAAGTACGCGGGGCCAAGAAGGTAAAAGTCGGTTCATGGGACTGCGCCTATTCTTCCGAAAGCTTTCAGGAGAATGGCGTGTGGTACACCACCCACATCTGGGTAACCGGTCGGGGAGAGATTTCCGTAGAGTGCTCATTCACCGTAGCCAAGGGCGAGAGCCCCAAGGCTGGCGAGGCTATCGTAGCTTCCCTGAAGGTACGCAATGCATCCGACAAGCCGGTGAAGGAAGTGATTCCAGTCCGTATTCTGGAAATCAACCAGATAAACGAGAACTATGACTGGGCCGTTTCTACGGTGAAAAAACAACTGACCAAGGACTTTACCGGAACGGTGGCCGACCTGGAAAACTTGCAGAAAGTAATCGACAGCGGACGCTTCAACCCCAAACAGCGTCAGGCATGGGAAAGCTTCGGTACGGCATTCGGCGTGATTCTGGTCAACGAGATGGACGGCATGGAGTGGGTGACAGTTATCGACGGACAGAAAGAATTTCCGGCACTGCGTTTCCGCGATTCAAAAGTAATGGTCAACCCGATTTCCCTGATATGGGACAAAGCGAAAAGCGGACAGCCGTGCGACCTGAAAGCGGAATTCGAACGGATAAAGAACGAAGTGGAAGCGGTGATGGACTAATCCTGTCCGCATCCTATTTTTAGAAGCTACGAATTAGATTATGACTCCATATTTACAAGTAGAAAACCTGACCAAGTCGTTCGGCGACTTGGTCCTTTTTAACGGCATATCTTTCGGCATTGCAGAAGGACAGCGCATCGGACTGATAGCCAAGAACGGTTCGGGAAAAACCACCTTGCTGAATATCCTGGCCGGTAAGGAAGGCTACGATGAAGGGAAAATCACCTTCCGCCGCGATTTGCGCGTGGGCTATCTGGAACAGAGCCCGAAATATCCCGAAGAACTGACGGTGCTGGAGGCCTGCTTTTATCACGGCAACTCTACCGTAGAGCTGATTAAGGAATATGAACGGTGCATGGAAACACCCGGCAACCCCGGCATGGACGAACTGCTGGTACGAATGGAACACGAAAAGGCGTGGGATTATGAACGGCGTGCCAAGCAGATTCTTTCGCAACTGAAAATCCGCGATTTCTCCCAGAAAATCGGACATCTGTCCGGCGGGCAGTTGAAGCGCGTGGCACTGGCCAACACCCTGATTACCGAACCGGATTTGCTGATTCTGGACGAGCCGACCAACCACCTCGACCTGGATATGACGGAATGGCTGGAAGAGTACCTGAACCGTGGCAGCCTGAGCTTGCTCATGGTGACACACGACCGCTATTTTCTGGACCGTGTGTGCTCGGAAATCATTGAAATAGACAACCGCCAGTTGTACTCCTACAAAGGAAACTACAGCTACTACTTGGAGAAACGTCAGGAACGCATCGAAGCGACCAATGCGGAGATTGCCCGCGCCAACAACCTGTACCGCACGGAACTGGAATGGATGCGCCGTATGCCGCAGGCACGCGGCCACAAAGCTCGTTACCGCGAAGAAGCCTTCTATGAATTGGAGAAGGTGGCCAAACAGCGCACGTACGACGCAAACGTGAAACTGGATGTCAAGGCTTCGTACATCGGTTCCAAGATTTTTGAGGCCGACCACCTGTGCAAGCGCTTCGGTGACCTGAAGATTTTGGATGATTTCTCCTACATCTTTGCCCGCTACGAGAAGATGGGTATCGTGGGCAACAACGGTACGGGTAAATCCACCTTCATCAAGATTCTGATGGGACTGGAGAAACCCGACAGCGGTACGCTAGATATCGGTGAGACAGTGCGCTTCGGCTACTACTCGCAAGAGGGGCTTCAGTTTAACGAACAGATGAAGGTGATTGACGTGATTACGGACATCGCCGAGGTCATTGAGCTGGGCAACGGCAAACGGCTGACAGCTTCACAATTCCTGCAGCATTTCCTCTTTACGCCCGAAACGCAGCACAGCTATGTATACAAGTTGAGCGGGGGAGAACGCCGCCGGTTGTACCTCTGTACGGTACTGATGCGGAACCCGAACTTCCTGGTGCTGGACGAGCCGACTAATGACCTGGACATCGTGACCCTGCAGGTGCTGGAAGAATACCTGCAGAACTTCAAGGGATGTGTCATCGTGGTGAGCCACGACCGCTACTTCATGGACAAAGTGGTAGACCATCTGCTGGTATTCAAAGGACAGGGCGACATCCGCGATTTCCCTGGCAACTACTCCGACTACCGTGACTGGAAGCTGGCCAAAGCTGAACATGAAAAGGAAGCAGTCAAGCCCAAGGAAGAAAAGACGCAGCGTGTCCGCCTGAACGACAAGCGCCGCATGACCTTCAAGGAACGGAAGGAATTCGAACAGCTGGAAAAAGAGATTGCCGCACTGGAAGAAGAAAAGAAACAGATAGAAGAAGCCTTGTGCAGCGGTACACTCAGCGTGGACGAACTGACCGAGAAATCTAAGCGTCTGCCTCTACTCAATGATGAGCTGGACGAAAAGACCATGCGCTGGCTGGAACTGAGTGAAATTGAGGGATAAAAAAGACGCCTTTGCATTTGAAAGAAAACACAAAGGCGTTTATACCTAAACACAAGTGCGTTTCAATTGAAACGCTTTGACGTTTTAAATAAAACGCAAGTACGTTTGCTCATGAACGTACTTGCGTTTTTTATGGGGTTTAAGAAAGATAATAAACAATTGTTTATTAAAGAGTTACGCCATTCTTGAAAATTGCGATTTCGCGGTAGTTTTTCTTTTCGTTGTTCACGAGTTCTCCGCTGGCCACCTGAATCACATAATCGATGAAACGACGGCAAGTGGTCTCCATCGGTTCATTTTCTACAATGACACCGGCATTGAAGTCAATCCATCCGGGCTTATGCGCTGCTAGGTTGGAGTTGGTAGAAATTTTCATGGTAGGCACGAAGGTACCGAACGGCGTACCGCGTCCTGTAGTAAACAGTACGATGTGGCAGCCGGAAGAGGCGAGGGCCGTAGCAGCTACCAGGTCATTGCCCGGAGCCGACAGCAAGTTCAGTCCCTTCGTCTGCAAGCGTTCTCCGTAAGCCATCACGCCTGATACGTAACTCTTTCCGCATTTCTGTGTGCAACCCAGTGCTTTTTCTTCCAGTGTAGAGATACCTCCGGCCTTGTTGCCCGGCGAAGGATTCTCGCCCACAGGCTCTCCGTGTGAAAGGAAATATTCCTTGAAATCGTTAATCAGGCTCACCGTCTGGTTGAATAGTTCCGTAGTACGGCAACGGTTCATCAGGATGGTTTCTGCCCCGAACATTTCGGGCACCTCCGTCAGTACCGAAGTACCTCCCTGTGCAATCAGGTAGTCGGAGAACATACCCAGCAGCGGATTGGCCGTAATGCCTGAGAAACCGTCGGAACCACCACATTTCAGTCCCACACGCAACTCGGAGAGAGACACATCCGTACGCTCATCCTGACAGCATTTAGCGTACAGTTCACGCAAGATTCGCATACCTTCTTCGTATTCATCGTCCACCTTCTGTGCCACCATGAAGCGGATACGGTCTTTATCATACGTACCGATAAATTCACGGAACACATCGGGCTGGTTATTCTCGCATCCTAATCCTACTACTAGCACGGCTCCGGCATTGGGATGCAACACCATGTCGCGCAGAATCTTCTTCGTATTCTCATGGTCTTCACTCAACTGCGAGCAGCCGTAGTTATGCGGGAAAGCCACGATGGCATCTACTCCCTTGCCACCGTCCGTTTCGCGGCGAAGTCCCTCGGCCAGCTGGTTCACGATGCCGTTCACACAGCCCACGGTCGGGATAATCCAGATTTCGTTGCGCACGCCTACGTCTCCGTTACGACGGCGATAGCCCTTGAACGTGCGGTGTTCCACTGGAATGTCCGTATGCACCTCCACAGGCTGGTAAGTATAATCCAGCAACCCCGCCAGATTAGTTTTGATTTCTTTTTCGCTCACCCATGTACCTTCGGGCACATCAACAGTAACATGACCGATAGGGTAGCCGTATTTAATGATATTCTCTCCAGACTGGAAATTCTTCAGCGTCACCTTGTGGCCGGCCGGCACATCCGTGCGCAGGGTAATCACCCGTCCGGCTGCTTCGATGGTTTCTCCTGCATGAAGGGGAGAAATAGCCACCGCCACGTTGTCGGACGGATTGATTCTCAAATAAGTTGTTTTCATATTAATAGCGATGTAATCAGGTTATTCGTTGACATGCGCATCGAAATAGAAATCGATGTTTTCCGTAGTAATCAGGTTGATAGGCATGTAGTTGCAGTCCTTCACCTTCTTGCGCAGAATCAGGTGATTGCACAGACATTCAATGCTGTTGTATCCCTGCACAGTAGGCTGCTGAGTTATGACAAAGTCAATACTTCCAGCTTTCAGACAAGCCACATTTCGACGCAACAGGTCGTAGCCCATGAGATGGAAATCCGTACGTCCGTGACGCTGCATATACTCACCGATGATGTACGCTTTCGAGTTGAAGGTGATGCCGCACTTCACGTTCGGATGTGCCGCAAAAAAATCGTCCAGCAACGAAGCATCTTCACCCGGCTGTTTGGCATAAAGGTTCAGTTCCCACATCTTCAGTTCCGGACAATGCTCTTTCATGTATTCATAGAATCCCTCTTCTCGATGGAGCTGTTGGTTTGAACCCAGACGTCCTTCGTTTATCTGACGGAAGATGACAATCTCCGGTTCGCCCTTTGCCAGCAGACGCAGCATACGGGCAGCAAAGTATCCGCTCCGCTGGGCATGTTGCCCGTAAAAAGCCAAAGGCTCCAGTCGGGAGATGTTCGAGTCAATGAACACATATGGAATACCGGCTTCACGCAGCAGGTTGACAAAGCGCTCGGTTTCCTCTTCCACGGTAGGCGAAAGAATCACCCCGTCGGGCTGTGCGTCTAAAATGCGCATACCGCTTTCTATAAAAGCACCCGATTCGTACTGGTCATAATAATAGTCAGACAGCGAAACATTGAAATCGGAAAAACGGGCAATGGCCTGTTGCATGCCACGCTCCACGTCCTTCCAGTAATCACCTTCATTATGCGAAGGGAGCAGATAGGCAAATCTGTATTTCTTGTTCGAAGCCAGCGCACTGGCATACATGTTGGGCTGATAGTTCAGCTTTTCCAATATTTCTTCCACTTTGATACGACTGGATTCGGACACACCGTTTCGGGAGTGAAGTACTCGGTCTACTGTTCCTACTGACACTCCGGCCATCTGGGCGATATCCTTGATTCGGATTCTATCTTGCTGTTTCTCCATGCGTTCTACCTTATTATATTGTCAAATCTGTGCATTCAGTAAAAATTTACTTTTTTCGATACAAATATATAACTTATTTTGGTTTTTAAAAAATAAACCGTACCTTTGTGTGCGTACACAGAGCGGATATTCTCAAATTAGGACCGAAAAGAATCCGTTTTATTGTACGATTTAAGAACTACATTATTAATCACATAAGTATAAAAATATTTAGCAATGGGAAAAATTGTTACTTTAGGCGAAATCATGTTGAGATTGTCTACACCGGGCAATACTCGTTTTGTTCAGTCAGACAGCTTTGACGTAGTTTACGGTGGAGGTGAAGCAAACGTAGCTGTAAGCTGTGCCAACTATGGTCATGAAGCATACTTCGTAACCAAATTGCCGAAACACGAAATCGGACAGTCAGCTGTAAACGCATTGCGCAAATACGGTGTGAAGACTGACTATATCGCCCGTGGTGGTGACCGCGTAGGTATCTACTACCTGGAAACAGGTGCTTCTATGCGTCCCAGCAAGGTTATCTACGACCGCGCTCACTCTGCCATCGCCGAAGCTGATCCTTGCGACTTCGACTTTGATGCTATCATGGAAGGTGCTGACTGGTTCCACTGGTCTGGTATCACTCCGGCTATCTCCGACAAGGCTGCTGAACTGACCAAGCTGGCTTGTGAAGCTGCAAAACGTCACGGAGTAACAGTTTCTGTCGACTTAAACTTCCGCAAGAAACTGTGGACAAAAGAAAAAGCACAGTCTATCATGCGTCCGTTGATGCAGTATGTAGACGTTTGTATCGGTAACGAAGAAGATGCAGAACTTTGCTTAGGCTTCAAGCCAGATGCTGACATAGAAGGCGGTAAGACCGATGCAGAAGGCTACAAGGGAATCTTCACAGCCATGGCTAAGGAATTTGGATTCAAGTATGTGATTTCTACTTTGCGTGAATCTTTCTCTGCTACTCACAACGGCTGGAAGGCTATGATTTACAACGGCGAAGAATTCTATACTTCTAAGCGTTACGACATCGACCCGATTATCGACCGTGTAGGTGGTGGTGACTCATTCTCGGGTGGTATCATCCACGGTTTGCTCACCAAAGCTTCTCAGGGCGAAGCATTGGAATTTGCAGTAGCAGCCTCAGCATTGAAGCACACCATCAACGGCGACTTCAATCTGGTATCTGTAGAAGAAGTAGAAGCACTGGCTGGTGGTGACGCTAGCGGTCGCGTACAGAGATAATCACTCAAACAAACAACATTCATTTAAGGTTAGAAAAAATGGCTAAATTCGATAAAATCGCAGTGTTGAACAAGATTGGTTCAACAGGTATGGTTCCTGTATTCTATCACAAGGATGCAGAAGTGGCAAAGAAAGTGGTAAAGGCTTGCTATGACGGTGGTGTACGTGCATTCGAATTCACAAACCGTGGCGACTTTGCACACGAAGTATTTGCAGAAGTAGTGAAATTCGCAGCAAAAGAATGTCCGGAAATGGCAATGGGTGTAGGTTCTATCGTAGATCCTGCTACAGCTTCTCTGTATATCCAGCTGGGCGCTAACTTCGTAGTAGGTCCGTTGTTCAACCCTGAAATCGCAAAAGTCTGCAACCGTCGTCTGGTAGCTTACACTCCGGGATGCGGTAGCGTGTCTGAAGTAGGTTTCGCACAGGAACTGGGCTGCGACCTTTGCAAGATTTTCCCGGGCGACGTGCTGGGTCCGAAACTGGTAAAAGGTTTGCTGGCTCCGATGCCATGGTCTAAACTGATGGTAACCGGTGGAGTAGAACCGACTCAGGAAAACCTGACTTCATGGATTAAGGCAGGTGTATTCTGCGTAGGTATGGGTTCTAAGCTGTTCCCGAAAGACAAGGTGGCTGCTGAAGACTGGACTTACGTCACAGAAAAATGCAAGGAAGCATTGGCTTACATTGCAGAAGCTCGCAAATAATACAGAAATTCATTTTGTTTAAAGGTGTATAAGTGAGAAGCCTCGCTACGTCCGGAAGGGTATAGCGGGGCTTTCTCATGTCCGCAAGTGAAGGAATATTCATGAAAAAATACAAAAACGAATACTTCCTGCATGGATATGTGCGCGAAAAATCCTATCTTTGCATGAAATTTTTCGCGAAATATGAAAATTAAGGAAATTGTGAATGCCCTTGAGATATTCGCGCCTCTGCCTTTACAGGACGGATTCGACAATGCCGGACTGCAAATCGGATTGACAGACGCGGAAGCTACAGGGGCTTTGTTGTGTTTGGACGTAACCGAAGCCGTGGTAGATGAAGCCATCGCACTGGGATATAACCTGATTGTATCTCACCATCCGCTCATCTTCAAAGGCTACAAGTCGATTACCGGACGCGACTACGTGGAACGCTGCATCCTGAAGGCTATCAAGAACGATATCGTGATTTTCTCGATGCACACCAACCTGGACAACGCACCGCAGGGCGTCAACTTCAAGATTGCCGAGAAAATCGGACTGAAGAACGTAAGAATCCTGGAACCGAAAGAAAACCAGCTGCTGAAGCTGGTCACCTTCGTACCGAAGGCACAGGCCGACGAGGTACGCAATGCCTTGTTCGAAGCCGGATGCGGCTGCATCGGCAACTATGATTCCTGCAGCTATAATCTGGAAGGAAAGGGTACCTTCCGCGCACAGCCGGGCACACATCCTTTTTGTGGAGAAATCGGCCAGTTGCACGAAGAGCATGAGGTACGGATTGAAACCATACTGCCGGCATTCCTGAAAGGAAAAGTGCAGAAAGCTCTCGTCGAAGTACATCCTTACGAGGAACCTGTCTACGACTTCTATCCCTTGCAGAACGAATGGACACAGGCAGGAGCGGGTATCGTAGGTGAATTGGAAGAACCGGAAACCGAAACCGATTTCCTGCGCCGGGTCAAGAAGCTGTTCGAGGTGGGCTGCGTAAAACATTCGCGCATGACGGGACGCCTCATCCAGACCGTCGCCCTCTGTGGAGGAGCAGGAGCCTTTCTGCTGCCCAAGGCCGTAAGAGCCCATGCCGACGTGTTCCTGACAGGCGAAGTGAAGTACCACGACTATTTCAGTTACGAGAACGACATTCTCATTGCAGAGATAGGGCACTACGAAAGCGAACAATATACAAAAGATTTATTATATTCAATCATACGGGAAAAGTTTCCGACACTCGACGCACAGCTGACGCGTGTCAATACCAATCCCATAAAATACTTGTAGAAAACTATGGCTAAAGAAGCAAAGAAAGATCCGAATGAATTGAGTGTGGAAGAAAAGCTGAAAGCACTCTACCAGTTGCAAACCATGTTGTCGGAGATTGACAAAATCAAGACACTGAGAGGAGAGCTTCCGCTGGAAGTGCAGGACCTGGAAGACGAAGTAACGGGTCTGAGCACACGTATTGAGAAAATCAAAGCCGAAATCGAAGAACTGAAGTCAAACGTAGCCAGCAAGAAAATCGAAATCGAAACTGCCAAGGCTTCTATCGAAAAGTACAAGAGCCAGCAGGACAACGTACGTAACAACCGTGAATACGACGTACTGACTAAGGAAATCGAATTCCAGAGCCTGGAAGTGGAACTCTGCGAAAAGCGTATCCGTGAATATACAGCCGGCATCAAGTCGAAAGAAGAGGAAATCGTAAAGAGCGAACAGTTGCTCGAAGAAAGAAAGAAAGATCTGGAAGTAAAGAAGAACGAACTGGACGAAATCATCTCAGAAACCAAGCAGGAAGAAGAAAAGCTGAGAGAAAAAGCCAAGAATTTGGAAGCTACCATCGAACCGCGTCTGCTTCAGGCTTTCAAGCGTATCCGCAAGAACTCACGCAACGGTCTGGGTATTACTTACGTGCAGCGTGACGCTTGTGGCGGTTGCTTCAACAAGATTCCGCCTCAGAAACAGCTCGACATCCGTATGCGTAAGAAAATCATCGTATGCGAATACTGTGGCCGTATCATGATTGACCCGGAACTGGCTGGTGTAGAAACAGAAAAGCATCTGGAAACAAAAATGAAATAAGCGTCAGATTTCCGTCTGGCAGCAGAAGAAGGGATTCCCGCTCAGGGGATTCCTTCTTTTTTTATGCCCTACAAATCAGCATAACGGGGAATATCGGGAAGAAAATAATACGTATTCCGTGCATAGTCGATGCGGCAGCAGTAGTGACGGAGCCCGTTGCTCACCACCAGGTAGTCCACCTTCAGCACCATGTTGTAACGGGTAATCTGGTCAAAGACAGCCTGCGTAATCTCCACCGAAGGGGCCTTGTATTCCACAATCATCTGCGGAGTCAGGTCGCGACGGTAGAGTACCGTATCACAGCGTTTCTTCGTTCCGTTCAGGTTAATTTGTATCTCATTGGCCAACAGTCCTTGCGGATACCCCTTTTCCTTCAGCAGAAAGTTCGTAAAATGCTGACGTACCCACTCCTCCGGAGTCAGCGCTACATACCGGCGACGGAGTACGTCAAATATCACGTTCTTTCCCTCTCGCTGGGCAATCTTGGCCTCAAAAGCAGGCAGGTTCAATGCAAACATAAGCGTTCTTCTATTACGGAGCAAAGATACTCCATTTTCTCAAAAGTACATAAAAGCTGAATTATTTTCCAAAATCCGAGGGTATTCGGTGAGAGAAAATCCCAAATTCTTTTTTCTGTTTGCATTATTATTGTACATTTGCGTTTAAGGAAGATTTTCATCTTCCCAATAACCTTTTATTTGGCAACACAAATTCTGAGAGCTAATGAAAACAAAAGAAGAAATCGTAGCAAACTGGCTTCCGCGCTATACCAAGCGGAAACTGGAAGACTTTGGTGAATACATCTTGTTGACAAACTTCAATAAATACGTCGAAATCTTTGCCGAACGGTTCAACGTGCCCATTTTAGGACGCGATGCCAACATGATTTCGGCCCATGCAGAAGGCATGACCATCATCAACTTCGGCATGGGAAGTCCCAATGCGGCCATTATCATGGACCTGCTCAGTGCCGTACATCCGAAAGCCTGCCTGTTTCTGGGCAAGTGCGGAGGTATCGACAAAAAAAACCAGATAGGCGACCTGATTCTGCCTATCGCGGCCATCCGTGGCGAGGGGACATCGAACGATTATTATCCACCCGAAGTACCGGCTCTTCCGGCCTTTATGCTCCAGCGTGCCGTATCTTCGGCCATCCGTGACCACTCGCGCGACTACTGGACCGGAACGGTGTACACCACCAACCGCCGCATCTGGGAACACGATGAGGAGTTCAAGAAATACCTACTGAAGACCCGTGCCATGGCAGTGGATATGGAAACGGCGACTTTGTTCACCACCGGATTTGCCAACCACATTCCTACAGGTGCCCTACTGCTCGTGTCCGACCAGCCTATGATTCCGGAAGGCGTGAAAACGGAACAGAGTGACAACATAGTAACCAAGAATTTCGTGCATGAACACGTAGAAATCGGTATCGATGCCTTGCGCATGATCATTGACGAAAAGAAGACCGTGAAACACCTGAAATTTGACTGGTAAACCGACGAAAATGGCAAAGGAAGTCACTTACGAAGAGATTGTACGCAACCTGAAGAACCGCATCTATGCACCCGTGTATTTCCTGATGGGCGAAGAGGATTACTACATCGACCGGATTGCCGATTACATCATCGATACTGTGCTCAGTGAAACGGAAAAGGAATTTAACCTGACCGTCACATACGGGGCTGATACCGATGTGGCCAACGTCATCAACGCTGCCAAGCGTTACCCGATGATGTCGGAATATCAGGTGGTAGTGGTAAAGGAAGCACAGAGCCTGAAACGCATCGAGGAGCTGGCTTTCTACCTGCAGAAGCCCCAGAAATCGACCATACTGGTGATATGCTACAAGCACGGCAGTATTGACCGCCGGAAGAAACTGGCCGCCGAAATCGAGAAAAACGGAGTGCTGTTTGAATCGCGGAAGCTCAAGGACAGTCAGATTCCAGGTTTCATCTCCTCATACCTGAAGCGCAAGAAAGTGGAAATCGAGCCCAAAGCATCGGAAATGATGGCCGAGTTTGTAGGAGCAGACCTGAACCGTATGGCCGGCGAACTGGAGAAGCTTATCCTGACACTGCCGGAAGGCGCACGCCGCATCACACCGGAACAGATTGAGCGGAACATCGGCATCAGCAAAGATTACAATAACTTTGAGCTGCGGAGCGCACTGGTGGAAAAGGATGTGCTGAAGGCCAACAAAATCATCAGATACTTCGAGGAGAACCCCAAGAACAATCCGCTACAAATGACACTGGCCATTCTGTTCAACTTCTTCTCGAACTTGATGCTGGCCTATTACGCGCCTGAGAAATCAGACCAGGGAATAGCGGCTCAGTTAGGCTTGAAAAGTCCGTGGCAGGCGAAAGAATACATGGCAGCCATGCGACGCTATTCAGGCGTAAAGGTGATGCAAATCATCCATGCCATTCGCGAATGCGACGCCCGGTCGAAAGGTATAGGCAATACTTCCACGCCCGATGGAGAATTGCTGCGCGACTTGATTTATTTCATTCTTCATTAACCGAAACTGAATCTCTGAAAAGAGGAAAGCAATACGCTGTACAAGCGGCATACATCTGAAAAAAGACCGGATGTATGCCGCTTTTTTCGTTTTTCACGAGAATTGAAAAATCAAGAGGAGAATACAAATGGACGTCAAATTTTCAATTCTCACGAAGTTTCCCTACAAACGGTAAATTACAGATAGAAGTGGAAGATACAAAATACAAATGTAATCGCTTATTTGTGTAGAATTGTACGGTTTACATTTGTGTTTTGCCTATTTATATACCACAAATGTAAATTTTAAGAATCGAGTAGGGGAGATATTACACTGATACAATACAATTTACAAGAATAAAGTGTTACTTATCTAAATGTAAACGAATAAATATAACATGCAACTTTAAGAAGTATAATATACTGAATACCAGCATATTTTAGAATAACATCTACAAATCTGTTCAATAAAACGGCCTGAAAGAGCGAATAAACTCTTATTTTTCCCATATATACACATGTATACGTATATATCAAACTGATAACCAGCTAAATAATCAACTATGCTAAAGTCGATTACAAATGTATTTACACTTGTATAGAAGCGTAAAGATACAATTGGAATGATGTAATTTACGCTTGTAACAATGTAAATTTAGATTTATAAATTTGCATTTCTAAATTTAAAGAATTACTTTTGTAATCAACAAACAAAGTCATTTCCATTTGTATATGAAGGACCGGATTCTAAAAGTCATGCAAAAAGAGGGTTTGTCGAATGCCGAATTCGCCGAAAAGATAGGCATCTCTACCTCATCACTGTCGCACATCTTCAGCGGGCGAAACAAACCCAGCCTGGAAGTCGTCATGCGTATCCATAAGGCATGTCCGTACATCAACATCAACTGGCTGCTCTACGGTGAAGGCGAAATGGAAGAAAGCGCTCCCGCCGTAACAGGCATGGACTTGTTCTCACAACTGTTCGAGAATCCGAAAAACACGACCGAAGAGCCGGCTCACTCCGATTTTCGCAAGGAGAACGAGGTTCCTACCGTGGTTTATCCGCCCAAAGAGATTATCAGAGAGGAAGTTAAGTACATCGAAAAGCCGCATCCGAAGATTACCGAAATACGTATTTTCTTCGACAACGGCACCTACGAGGTATTCAAACCCGAAAAATAAGTCGACGAACGACAAAAAGCACCCGCCAAGGTGTTAGGCATATAAAAGGTAAATTCGTATCTTTGCGTGAAAGAAACGAATTTACCTTTTTTTATATGAAGAAATACATCTTAGATTTGACAGTCACCGAGAACACTCGCCTGCACGCGAACTACGTTCTCATCAAGCTGACGCAAGAGGCTCCCTTGCCCGAAATGCTTCCGGGACAGTTTGCCGAAATCCGGGTGGACGGTTCGCCGACTACCTTCCTGCGTCGCCCCATTTCCATCAACTACGTAGATAGAGAGAAAAACGAAGTATGGTTCCTCGTCCAGCTCGTGGGCGACGGTACCCGTAAACTGGCTACCGTACAGAAAGGCGATACAGTAAACGTAGTGCTCCCGTTGGGCAACGGATTCACCATGCCGGCTTCTGCCGATACCAAGGTGCTGCTCGTAGGCGGCGGTGTAGGTACGGCTCCCATGCTCTACCTGGGCGAAGCGCTCCTGAAGCAAGGATGCAAGCCCACCTTCCTGCTGGGTGCCCGTTCGAAGAACGACCTGCTCCAGCTGGAACAGTTTGAAGCCCTCGGCGACGTGTACACCACCACCGAAGACGGCAGCATGGGCGAAAAGGGATACGTCACCATGCACAGCGTACTGAAAGCACAGAAGTTTGACATGATTTACACCTGCGGCCCGAAACCCATGATGATGGCAGTGGCCAAGTATGCCAAGGCAGAAGACATCAAATGCGAGGTGTCGCTGGAAAACACCATGGCCTGCGGCGTCGGAGCCTGTCTCTGCTGCGTGGAAAAGACAGACGAGGGACATGTGTGCGTATGTAAAGAAGGTCCGGTATTTAATATAAAGAAACTATTATGGCAGATTTAAGCGTAAACATCGGTAAATTGAACTTGTCGAACCCGGTCATGACCGCATCGGGTACATTCGGATATGGACTGGAGTTTCAGGACTTCGTGGACCTGGAGAAAATCGGAGGTATCATCGTGAAGGGAACCACACTTCACCACCGTGAAGGAAACCCTTACCCGCGTATGGCCGAAACGCCCATGGGTATGCTCAATGCCGTGGGATTACAGAACAAAGGCGTGCATTATTTCGTGGACCATATCTATCCGCAAATTAAGGACATCCGTACGAATATGATTGTAAACGTGTCCGGCTCACAGGTGGAAGACTATGCGGAGACGGCTTCCATCATCAACGAACTGGAAAACATCCCGGCCATCGAGCTGAACATTTCCTGCCCGAACGTGAAGCAGGGAGGTATGGCTTTCGGTGTAACGGCTCACGGAGCTGCCGAAGTGGTGAGTGCCGTGCGTAAAGTCTACAAGAAGACACTGATTGTAAAACTGTCGCCCAACGTGACTGACATCACCGAGATTGCCCGTGCCGTAGAAGGTGCCGGAGCCGACAGCGTGTCGCTCATCAACACCCTGCTGGGTATGGCCATCGATGCAGAAAAGCGTCGTCCCATCCTGTCGACCGTGACCGGAGGTATGAGTGGTGCTGCCGTGAAACCCATCGCCCTGCGCATGGTATGGCAGGTAGCTAAAGCCGTAAACATTCCGGTAGTAGGTCTGGGTGGTATCATGAACTGGAAGGACGCCGTGGAATTCCTGCTGGCAGGTGCCACTGCCATCCAGATTGGTACAGCCAACTTCATTGATCCGGCCATCACCGTGAAAGTGGCCGAAGGCATCAACGACTATCTGGACCGTCACGGATACAGTTCCGTACGCGACATCATCGGTGCACTGGAAGTCTGAAAACAACGCTTTTCAAGGCCCGAAAAACAGGCATAAAAAAACGTCCTTGCGTTCGTCACAAAACGCAAGGACGTTTTCTTTTAAACGCAAGTGCGTTTTACCTAAAACGTAAAGGCGTTTTAAATGAAACGGACTTGCGTTTTTTGAAAGGGAAAGAGCCGTAATTTTATCATAACATCTGTAGTAAATTGGTGGTATCCCTAAAAGAGATTTTATACTTCTTGATATTAAAAATGGTCTGAAGTACTTTCCATGACCTTCTTTTTTCGCTATTTTTGTAGGGTAAAACAGATGGGATAGTTATAAACGAAAAAACCCGTTCTTGATGAACGGGTATATCCTTAACTTGGTTACGTGTTTTGATAACAGAGGCTTTACCAAGCATTACAATGCAAAGGTACGGTTTTTATTTGAATAAGCAAAATGAAATATAAAAAAGTAGTCAGATTATATTCTAATTCGAGAGTTTCCAAATATTACAAGGCGACCAACCGCAACAAAAATAAAGCGGTCATGCTCTATTTTGCCAACATGAAGATAGCACAGGCATTTCATCCGTTGCTGTCTTCCTTTGAGGTCATATTGCGTAACCAGTTGCATTATGCACTGGCACGCCATTTCTCCGACGGAAACTGGATTATCAACCAGAAGTCCGGATTCATGGTTGCTTCTTCCTTGACATATACGAACAAGCGGACAAAGAAAAAAGTTACCAATGACTATATCTTAAAAGAAGTTCTGAAAGCAGAGAAGAAAATAGCCGACCGGGGTGCCAAGGTTACGACTGGCAGGGTAATAGCTGAACAGACCTTGGGATTCTGGAACAGTTTTTATGAAACGCACCACTATGCGCTTTTGGCTGGTGTACCATGCCGGATTTTCAAGAAGCTGCCTTCTGGGTACGGACGAAAGGAGATTAACGATATTATAGTGCAGGTCCGTGAACTGCGCAACCGCATCAACCATAACGAGCCGATATGTTTCGTAAATAGAAAATGCGACTTCTCCTATGTAAAGAATATGTATATGATAATCAGTGACTTTCTCACATGGATAGACCCAGAGATTATGCCCTCGCTAAGAGAGGTGGATAAAGTATGTAAGATAATAGAAAAAGAAGAAAATAAACAAAAACAATGATTGGTTCTTATTGGACTTGGTGTCTCTTTGTTGCTTCATCTTACTAACGTTATGATATAAGTTTATTTGGACAAGATTTGTACGAGTTTCGTGTCATCAATTTGTTTGGCAAAATCCAATGGAGAACGTCCAACTTTATTTAAATGGTAAATATTTGCATTGTATTCGATGAATAGTTCTTTGCCGTAGGCATCCTCAATATTAATATCCGCACTTTTGCTTAACAGCAACCTTGCTATCTCAATATTGAGGTATTGGGCACAGTAATGCAAAGGCGTTTGCCCATTTGAATCCTGATGATTTAGGTCTATATTCCTATTTATTAAATCTTTTGCTATGTCATTCTTGCAGGCGGCAATAGCCTCTTGCAGCAGATTTTGCTTATACTCATTACAGCAATCAATATCTACCCCAACAATACTCTTTTCGTACAGTGCGTATGTACCAAGTCTGATTATTGAGAAAATTTCATTATTTTTCATATTTATGTCTTTTATTTGTTTTTTCAATGATTCCTGTGTATTCCAAGTTTTCATTATATTAAGAAAAACATATTCCTAAAATACCAGCTAGTATTAAGAGAAAACCGGCACACCATATTCTATTCTTGCCATAATTATTATCATACAATGCTTTATCTACTTTTGTTCGAGGCGTATTTACACCTGTGAGAAAATTTGAATATATAACTTTTTTCCTCTTAACATATTTATAATATGTAAATCTTAATAATGCCCCCAAATAATCTGTTATCCATGCTTTTATCATATTTTCATTCTTATTGCTTTTCCTCCTAATACTCCAGTTGATTTATTTAGATTGTTTCAGTAACGTACAGTTTTCATCTTTATAGTCTTGTAGCTGGGAATTGTATA
>PPYE01256998.1_pt1 | contig 28550 bp, 18 predicted proteins | sample 1559881 | NCBI WGS metagenome assembly PPYE01 (sample SAMN08240022, study PRJNA423297) | Human gut metagenome, whole genome shotgun sequencing project. | reverse complement strand
ACGGTTGTTTTACGTAATTAATCATAGCACTAAAACCGTGAAATCCGTGTAATCCGTGCCTAATCCTTAATTTATAATTCAATTCATTTCCGTACAGTATGGAGCTCAAACCGGGGGTTCGGACTGCCCCTCCATCCTTTTTTCCTGACACGTCACCTTTACCTGTACTTTTGCCACCGATGAAGATATCGTCCGCCACCGATGAGGACACCCCTCGCTACCGATGAGGACACCCCTCGCTACCGATGAAGACACCCTTCGGAACCGGGGAATTGCAAAGCCGTCCACACCCCATCCATTCCCCACCAAAAATATTTGTGATATAAGTCCAATTATCACGAATATTTCTTACCTTTGTAAACAGATTAATTATTTTTCTTATCCTTCAAATAATAAAATAAGTAATCACCAATACCCGTAGACCGATGAAAACACCTATTTACCTACTTCTAATCGTTTGTATTTTTGCATCCTGCAACACCAAACAGACACAAGCTGAAATTGATTACACATCGTATGTAAATCCTTTTATTGGCACCGATTTTACAGGAAACACGTATCCCGGCGCACAAGCCCCCTTTGGCATGGTACAGCTTAGCCCGGATAACGGACTTCCGGGATGGGACCGCATCTCCGGATATTTCTATCCGGACAGCACAATCGCCGGATTCAGTCACACACACCTTTCCGGAACAGGTGCCGGAGACTTGTATGATATTTCTTTCATGCCGGTCACACTCCCCTATAAAGAGGCGGAAGCACCGCTAGGCATCTACTCCAAATTCTCACACGATGACGAAAGTGCCTATGCAGGCTATTATCAGGTACGCCTGAAAGACTATAATATCAATGTAGAACTGACTGCAACCGAGCGTTGCGGCATTCAACGCTACACCTTCCCTAAGGCTGAAGCAGCCATTCTCCTGAATCTGAAGAAAGCGATGAACTGGGACTTCACGAACGATTCCCATATTGAAGTAGTCGACTCCGTCACTATTCAGGGATACCGTTATTCCGACGGTTGGGCACGCGACCAGCGAATCTATTTCCGCACCCGTTTCTCCAAACCTTTTGATAAGTTCGCTCTGGATACAACCGCCATTATCAAGGAGAATAAACGCATCGGTACAGCCACCATCGCCCGTTTTGACTTCAAGACAGAAGAAGGAGAACAAATTCTGGTCAACACAGCCATCTCCGGTGTCAGTATGGAGGGGGCGGCCAAAAACTTACAAGCTGAAGTACCCGAAAATGACTTCGACAAATATCTGGCAGAGACTAAAGCCAACTGGAACCGCCAACTCGGTAAGATTACAGTAAAAGGTGATAACGAAAACGACAAAGTAAATTTCTACACCGCCCTCTACCACTCTATGATTGCACCGACCATCTACAGCGACGTAGACGGAGCCTATTACGGTCCCGACAAAAAGGTACACCAAAGCGATGGTTGGGTAAATTACAGTACTTTCTCTCTTTGGGATACTTATCGTGCCGCCCATCCTCTTTTCACTTATACAGAACCGGAACGTGTCAATGACATGGTAAAATCCTTCATTGCCTTCTTTGAGCAGAACGGACGCCTGCCCGTATGGAACTTCTACGGCAGCGAAACAGACATGATGATTGGTTACCACGCTGTCCCTGTCATCGTTGACGCTTACCTGAAAGGGATAGGTGATTTTGACGCAGATAAGGCATTGGCAGCTTGCGTGGCAACAGCCAATCTGGATAATTACCGGGGAATCGGCCTTTACAAAAAGCTGGGATACATTCCTTACAATGTGACCGATCATTACAATGCAGAGAACTGGTCACTGTCCAAAACTCTGGAATATGCATTTGACGATTACTGCATCGCTGAAATGGCCAATAAGATGGGTAAAAAAGAGATAGCCGACGAATTCTACAAACGCTCGCAGAACTACAAAAACGTTTACAACCCCGCGACTTCGTTCATGCAACCTCGTGATGACAAAGGAAACTTTATCAAAGACTTCAAAGCCGACGAATACACTCCGCATATCTGCGAAAGTAACGGTTGGCAATATTTCTGGTCCGTACAACATGACGTAGACGGCTTGATTGAGCTCGTAGGAGGTAAAAACCGCTTTGCAGAGAAGTTGGACAGTATGTTTACTTATCATCCGGCAGAGGACGACGAACTTCCGATATTTAGCACGGGAATGATCGGACAGTATGCTCACGGCAATGAGCCCAGCCATCATGTCATCTATCTTTTCAATGCCATAGGACATCAGAACCGTACACAGGAATACATCGCCAAAGTGATGAACGAACTTTACAAGAATGAGCCTGCCGGCCTTTGCGGAAACGAAGATTGCGGACAAATGTCCGCCTGGTATGTGTTCAGCGCAATGGGATTCTATCCTGTCAATCCGGTCAGCGGAAAGTACGAAATCGGTACTCCCCTATTCCCGGAAATGAAACTGCATCTGGCAAACGGAAAGACATTTACAGTGCTTGCTCCCAAAGTGAGCAAGGAGAACATCTACATTCAATCGATCAAAGTAGACGGTCAGCTGTACGATAAGACCTACCTTACTCATGAACAGATTATGAACGGAGCTACTGTCGAATTTGAAATGAGTAAGACTCGCTCCTAAACTAATCTACCGAAAGAATGAATGAAAACTTTGACTTAACCTACAAAGCTCTATTCCGCAGGTACTACCCCAGCCTGATATTCTACGCCACCCGACTGGTAGGAGAAGAAGAGGCGGAGGATGTGGTACAGGATGTGTTTGTAGAGCTTTGGAAACGAAAAGACAGCATAGAGATAGGAGAGCAGATTCAGGCTTTCCTCTATCGTGCTGTCTATACACGTGCCCTTAACGTATTGAAACATCGTAATGTGGAAGATGGCTATTGCGCTGCCATGGAAGAGATTAATCAAAGGCGTGCTGAGTTTTATCAGCCGGACAATAACGAAGTGATTCGCAAAATCGAAGACCGGGAATTGAGGAAAGAGATTCACGATGCGATCAATGAGTTGCCGGACAAGTGCAAAGAAGTTTTCAAACTCAGCTATCTGCATGATATGAAAAACAAGGAGATAGCCGACATATTGGGAGTTTCACTTCGCACGGTAGAGGCACATATGTATAAAGCATTAAAGTTCCTGCGGAATCGTCTCGGACATCTTTGGTTCATTCTCCTCTTATTTTTATTGGAATAAAGTTAAGTGTTTTTGGGGGTTCAGTTGTATTACTTATATGAAGGAAAAGAAAATGAGAAATCTGAGCGAAGAAATAATAGACAAATATCTGACAGGAAAGTGCTCGCAGGAGGAGTTGATCGAGGTAAATGCCTGGATGAATGAATCAGAAGAGAACGCCTGCCAGTTGTTCCGCATGGAAGAAGTGTTCCATTTGGGCAAGTTCGATACTTATGCCGACGAACAAAGAATGGCTAATGCGGAAAAAAGGCTTTATAGAAAACTGGAGCAAGAGAAAAAGAAGAAAGACAAAGTGCTGTATATGCATCGTTGGATGAAATATGCAGCCATTATCGTTGTTGCTTTATTAATGGGCGGAGGAGCCGGATACTGGTTCTACAACCAGACAGAACATCAGATGCTCGTGGCCGTTGCCAATGAAGGTATCGTGAAAGAAGTTGTCTTACCGGACGGAACCAAAGTCTGGCTGAACAATGCCGCCACTTTGAAGTACCCGCGCGAGTTCTCCGAAAAAGAACGTAATGTATATCTGGACGGAGAAGCCTATTTCGAAGTAACCAAGAACCGCCATAAGCCATTCACGGTAGAAAGCGATGCCATGCGCGTACGTGTATTGGGAACCACTTTCAACTTCAAGTGCGACAAACGTTGCCGGATAGCAGAAGCGACATTGATCGAGGGAGAAATTGAAGTGAAAGGCAACAAGGACGAAGGACAAATCGTTCTCGCACCCGGTCAACGCGCCGAACTGAACAGAAACAGCGGACGGCTGACTGTGAAGCAAGTCGACGCAAAACTGGATGCTGTATGGCGTGACAATCTGATACCATTCAACAAAGCAAATATCTTTACCATCACCAAGGCACTGGAGCGTTTTTATGACGTGAAAATCATTCTATCTCCCGATATCCGGTCGGACAAAACCTATTCCGGTGTATTGAAGAAGAAGGCAACCATTGAATCGGTGTTGAAATCCTTGCAGAATTCTATACCCATTGAATATAAAATCGTAGGAAACAATATCTTTATCTCTTCTGATAAGAAATGAGTCCTGCCAAACTTAAATTAATTAATACCATGAAATTAAGAACACTTCTGATAGGATGTTTCGGAGGATTTATAATGCTCAACTCCTGCACAGAATCCCCCAGTGTAAAAGATTATAGTGCTTATGTCAATCCCTTCATAGGCACCGGCGGACACGGACATACTTTTCCGGGAGCCGTAGTTCCGCATGGTATGATCCAGCCGAGTCCGGACACCCGGATTGATGGCTGGGATGCTTGCTCCGGTTATTATTACGACGACAACACGATCAACGGATTTTCGCACACTCACGTCAGCGGCACCGGCTGCTGTGACTACGGAGACGTACTACTGATGCCGACTGTCGGCAATCCGCAGTATCTGACGACCGATCCGGAAAGTCAGAAACTTGCCTACGCCTCCGGCTTTTCTCACGAGAATGAGACAGCGGAACCCGGATATTACTCCGTTTTCCTTGACACCTATCAGGTAAAGGCGGAGATCACTGCTACGCAACGCGGCGCCATCCACCGCTACACTTTTCCCGAAAGTGCCGAATCCGGATTTATCATCGATCTGGATTACAGCCTGCAACGGCAAACAAACTACGAGATGGAAATCGAAGTGATCAGCGACACTGAGATTTGCGGACACAAGAAGACAACTTATTGGGCTTTCGACCAGTACATTAATTTCTACGCCAAGTTCTCCAAGCCCTTTGCATATACCCTCATCACCGACTCCGTCACAATGGACAACGGCAAACGTCTGCCTGTATGCAAAGCATTGCTGCACTTCAATACGAAAAAAGGGGAAGAAGTATTGGTTAAAGTCGGAGTATCCGCTGTCGATATTGCCGGTGCGCGCAAGAATGTAGAATCCGAAATACCCGAATGGGACTTCGACAAGGTACGCAAAGACGCCCGTACTGCCTGGAACAATTATCTGTCTAAAATAGACATCACCACTTCCGACAAAGAAGATAAAACAATATTCTACACCGCTCTGTATCATACGGCCATCAGCCCGAATCTGTTTATGGATGCAGACGGACGTTATCTCGGCATGGACCTTGAAGTACATCAGGGTGATACCATCAATCCTCTGTATACTACCTTCTCTTTGTGGGATACTTTCCGCGCACTGCACCCGTTGATGACCATCATTGACCCGAATCTGAATAATCAGTTCATCAATTCACTGATAAAGAAACATCAGGAAGGCGGGATATATCCGATGTGGGATTTAGCTTCCAACTACACAGGAACTATGATCGGATATCATGCAGTCCCGGTCATAGTGGATGCCTATATGAAAGGTTATCGCAACTTTGATGCTCCCGAAGCATACAAAGCCAGTCTGAGGGCAGCCGAATATGACACCACAGGCATCAAATGCCCCGATCTGGTATTGCCTCATCTGATGCCCAAAGCGAAGTATTACAAGAATGCAATCGGTTACATTCCTTGCGACCGTGAAAACGAGTCCGTAGCCAAAGCACTGGAATATGCTTACGACGACTGGTGCATCTCCATCTTTGCCGAGGCAATGAATGATTTCGAGAATAAAGCCAAATATGAACGCTTTGCCAAAGCTTACGAATTCTATTTCGACAAATCGACTCGCTTCATGCGTGGATTGGATTCAAAAGGTGAATGGCGCACTCCGTTCAATCCGCGTGCCTCCACTCACCGGAGTGATGACTATTGCGAAGGAACTGCCTGGCAATGGACATGGTTTGTTCCTCATGATGTGGACGGACTTGTCAACCTGATGGGAGGTGAAGATGCCTTTGTTGGAAAGCTGGACTCTCTGTTCACGGTAGAGTCAAGCCTCGAAGGCGAAACGACTTCGGCAGATATCAGCGGGCTCATCGGCCAATATGCGCACGGCAATGAGCCGAGTCATCACGTCATCCATTTATATAACTACGTGAATCGCCCGTGGAGAACGCAGGAACTGGTAGACAGCGTGTACAAAAGCCAATATGCAAATAGCGTAGACGGACTTTCCGGCAATGAGGATTGCGGGCAAATGTCTGCATGGTATATACTCAACTCTATGGGATTCTATCAGGTATGCCCGGGCAAACCGGTATATTCTATCGGACGTCCGGCCTTCGACAAGGCCGTCATCAATCTGCCGGGAGAAAAGACGTTCAGCATTGTAGTAAAGAACAATGCAAAGACCCATAAATATATTGAAAGCGTTCTGTTGAACGGCAAGCCGCTGGATACACCTTTCTTCAATCATCAGGATATTACAGCAGGTGGAGTGATGGAAATCAAGATGACTGACCGACCGACAAAATGGGGAGTCAGCAAGTAGTTATCAGCAGCCAATCATTAAAACAAATACCATGAAAAAACTATTATTAGCAGCATGTATACTCAGTTGTACACTCTTAGCCAAAGCAAAAGACTGGACACAGTATGTCAATCCGCTGATGGGCTCTCAGTCTACTTTTGAGTTATCAACAGGTAATACCTATCCGGCTATTGCCCGCCCCTGGGGAATGAACTTCTGGACTCCGCAGACCGGAAAGATGGGTGATGGCTGGCAATATACCTATACTGCCAATAAGATACGCAGCTTCAAGCAGACACATCAACCCAGTCCGTGGATCAACGATTATGGCCAGTTCTCCATTATGCCGATAGTAGGCAAGCCGGTGTTTGACGAAGAAAAACGCGCAAGCTGGTTTGCACACAAAGGAGAAGTTGCAACCCCTTATTACTACAAAGTATATCTGGCAGAACACGATATAGTCACCGAAATGACACCTACGGAACGTGCCGTACTTTTCCGTTTCACATTTCCGGAGAATGATCACTCTTATGTTGTTGTAGATGCTTTCGACAAAGGTTCTTACATCAAGATTATTCCCGAAGAAAACAAGATTATCGGCTACACGACCCGTAACAGCGGCGGCGTTCCCGAAAACTTCAAGAACTATTTTATCATTGAGTTCGACAAGCCGTTTACCTATAAAGCAACAGTAGAGAATGGAAATCTGCAAGAGAATGCGGCAGAACAGACTACCAATCATGCCGGAGCCATCATCGGATTCAAAACCCGAAAAGGAGAACAGGTGCATGCACGCATCGCCTCTTCGTTCATCAGTTTTGAACAGGCTGCCGCCAATATGAACGAATTAGGCAAAGACAACCTGGAGCAACTCGCCCAAAAAGGAAAAGATGCATGGAATCAGGTGCTGGGTAAAATAGAAGTAAAAGGCGGCAATCTGGATCAGTATCGCACATTCTATTCTTGCCTGTATCGCTCGCTGCTTTTCCCGCGCAAATTCTATGAACTGGACGCGAACGGTCAGCCTGTCCACTACAGCCCGTACAACGGACAAGTACTCCCGGGATATATGTTTACCGATACCGGTTTTTGGGATACATTCCGCTGCCTCTTCCCGCTGTTGAACCTGATGTATCCGTCGGTCAACAAGGAGATGCAGGAGGGACTTATCAATACTTATAAAGAAAGCGGTTTCTTCCCCGAATGGGCAAGTCCGGGACACAGAGGTTGCATGGTAGGGAACAATTCTGCCTCTATTCTGGTAGATGCTTATATGAAGGGAGTGAAAGTAGATGATATCAAGACGCTATATGAAGGGCTGATTCACGGAACAGAGAACGTGCATCCGGAAGTCTCTTCTACCGGACGTTTGGGATACGAATACTATAATAAGCTGGGATATGTACCCTACGATGTAAAAATCAACGAGAACGCTGCCCGTACGCTGGAGTATGCATACGACGACTGGTGCATCTACCAGTTGGCAAAGGAGTTGAAACGCCCGAAGAAAGAAATCAATCTGTTTGCCAAACGTGCCATGAATTACAAGAATCTCTTCGATAAAGAATCCAAGCTAATGCGTGGACGCAACGAAGACGGCACGTTCCAGTCTCCTTTCTCGCCTCTGAAATGGGGAGATGCCTTCACGGAAGGAAATAGCTGGCATTATACCTGGTCCGTTTTCCACGATCCTCAAGGGCTGATAGACTTAATGGGTGGAAAAGAAATGTTTGTCACTATGATGGACTCTGTATTTGCCGTACCACCTATCTTCGATGACAGCTATTATGGACAGGTAATCCACGAAATTCGTGAAATGACAGTAATGAACATGGGTAACTATGCGCATGGCAATCAACCGATTCAGCACATGATTTATCTGTACGACTATGCTGGACAACCGTGGAAAGCCCAATACTGGCTCCGTCAGGTGATGGACAGAATGTATACTCCCGGACCCGACGGCTACTGTGGAGACGAAGACAACGGACAGACTTCTGCCTGGTATGTGTTCTCTGCTCTAGGTTTTTATCCCGTTTGCCCGGGAACAGACGAATATGTGATGGGAGCTCCTTTATTCAAAAAGGCTACGCTTCACTTCGAGAATGGCAACAGTCTGGTTATTAATGCGCCTAATAACAGCAAGGAGAATTTTTATATTGACTCTATGAGCTTCAATGGGGCTGATCACACCAAGAACTATTTACGACACGGAGATTTGTTCAAGGGAGGCACCATTGAGGTAAAAATGAGCAATCAACCGAATTTGAACAGGGGAACGAAAGAAGAGGATATGCCCTACTCTTTTTCTAAGGAGTAATCATCCACATCTATACGAAGTCTTTCTTCCTCCGGATGATGGTTTTCTCTCTTCTTCTGAACGACTTTATCCGGATAATGATAAAAACGATAGCCTGAAAGTAAAGTAATTTGCTTTCAGGCTATTTTTCGATTTCTATTCACTACTTTTGCAGGACAAACAACTATAATCATGAAAGAAGAAATTGACTTTACAAAAGTCCCTTATCAGTACGCTATGTGCCTCAACCGGAAATGTTCGAAAGCAAACACATGTTTAAGACAACTTACAGAACAAAGCGTGCCGGAAAAGATTGAATATTGGGATATCCTCAGCCCCAAACATCTCGCCGCTCTACAAGGAGATTGCCCTTACTATCGTTCTAACACCAAAGTGCGTTATGCAAAAGGATTCATCAAAATATTAGAAGCCCTGCCATACAAACAAATGCAAGCTGTCATATCACATCTAATGAGTTTTTTTGGCCGGAGAACCTACTACCGGGTCCGCAAAGGTGAACGTCTCCTTACCCCCTCCGAACAACAAAGAATATTGACCATTCTCAAGAATTGCGGAGTTACTCATCCACAGGACTTTGACGTATACGTTGAGGATTACGACTGGTGACCGGCAGTACTCCGAAACGGCACAACTGTTATCATAAGGAGACACAACCATCACACTACGATGACACAACAATGCCACCTTGGTGGCACAACCGTGCCAAGCTGTTGGCACAACAATGCCAACGTAGTGGCACGACTGTGCCAAGCCGTTGGCACAAGACTCCCCTTAGGAAGAGAGAGAGGCAGACATTATAGGTAAAAGAAAAAAGAGCCGGGCTTTCAGAATGAAATGTCCGGCTCTAAAATTAACTAATTTACTAATGACTCAATTTTACTGAGCGTTGTATATATATACCTCAGTGACATCAATGTATGAACTAAAGCCTGCTAATAATTCAACTTTGACATAACGAGCAGTTATAGACGAGAAGAATTCGAAATAATGATTACCTGCACGAGGAGCTTCCAGTACTCCCTGCGAAGTCCATGTTTCATTATCCAAAGAAGTTGAAATACGTACTTTCTTGGCAGCATACGTATAATAATAATCCATACCTAAAGCTAAGAAAGTCTGTGGAGACTTCATATCGATAACAAACCAGAATGGATTCGAACTATATACATCTGATCCGTAACTACCTCCATTACCATCAATCAAATAACTAGCGCTACCAGAGACACCGGAAGGTATTTCTGCTCCCCAACCATCTTTCGACAATTCAACCCAATTACTACCAATAGCAGACAAATATTTGAAGTTTCTAACTACTTTATCTACATTAAAGGTTAGGATATTCTCTTTGCTATTTACTTTCACAACGGGGTCCTCGCTTTCCACCGATGCAGCTACAACAAGAGTGTGAAACTCTGCTTCCGTTGTTGTCAGCAAGAAATCGTCAGTAATAGACCATGTAATCTCTGCTGACTCTAATTCACCGGCAGGTATAGTAATTTCAGCAGGAGTAACAGTAATTTTATTCATGAACTTTTCGTCCAAACCTGTAGTAGCCAACTTCACCTTTACATCTTTTCTTGCCGGTTTATCCAACTTCATTTTGAAAGCATAAGATATAGGATCAGTATTGACAATCGCCCCTTGAGAGAAAGCTCGCTCGAATGAAACGGTGTTTCCGTTCTCACCAACTACAGAGCATGAAGCGATATATGCTTCCTTTTCTATCACAATTTTAGATTCTATCGACTCCGTTCCTATTTTATAACCTTCCACACTGGCTTTCACACCGAGCTCGTATGTTGCCGCATCATAATTGGATGCTGCAAAACTAAAATCTTCGTCCTTCAAGGTCACTGTGACAGATGCATCTGTTGAACCGGCAGGAAGAACCACCTTAGTATCACTGATTTCTACATTTTCCTTTGGTATATTAGTATTTATAACATCAAAAGTAACTGTGGCATCTTCCGGTGATGCAGCAAAATGGAATGTATAGGTTCTGGTTACAGGACCGTTCAGTTCTAAAGTACCATCAGATTTGTAAACAGCAGTCAACGTCGCTTTGGACGCTCCTTCCGCATCATTAATCGTTATAGCAGGCTGATTCACCGGATATTTCACCAAATCCACTACCTCATCATCCTGACAGCCAGCAAAAGTAACGAATGATCCTATTGCTAGAGATAAAAAGAGTTTATAATGTGCTTTCATATTCTTGTTTTTTATTTGTTTTATTTCTCCATAGCGACTATGTTACTAATCGCTATGGAAGCCATACAATTTCTACTTTATTTAAAGATCATCCGGATATTGGTATGGAGTCGGATCGTTCTTCTTGTAGAAGACTGTGGGGTCTTTTAATGGCGACCCATACAGAGTTTCGGCCCCATCCAAACGCCTAAAAATACTATAGTAATTATCAGGACTCGGAGCAAATCCCATGTACCAACCATATCCATTGTTCATCAGACTCCGAGCAGTTGATGGCGTCAAACTACTACCCCCTCCCAAATTAAATTCCATCGCTATACCTGCACATTGTTTTTTAGTCATATTCCCTATCGGATATGCACTACTTCCATAATTAGGCACAACAATATCAATCCACTCACTCGCATCTACACCATCGACAGTAGCCACACCGTACATTTGACCATACGCAAATACTGTTACCAGCTTATCAGGCATCGCTAATTTACTTTCATAACATAAACGAGCAGCAGCTGCCGTACTTGGAGTAGTAAGGGAAGGATTATTCAAATCCGGATAATTGGAATATTCATCATCGTAATTAACCCCATCCAAATTATAGGCTTTACAATATTGAGCAATTTCACGAGCGAAATCTTTAGCACCTTGATCTGAAAGTTGAGCTAAACCTGTTATATCATGATTACCAAGTAATCCTAACAGCACTTTTACGCCACGTCTACGAAGAGGCTGCAAAAAAGTTTCATTATTATCCAATAAATATTGTACGTTCGGATTACACTGTACACGCGGACGTCCAGCTTCAGAATCATAATTGATATTAGCTGCAAACAAGACAATAACATCCCATATAAGTTTTCCATTTTCCAACTGGAAAGAAAGAGTATTCAATGGGTTAACATCATTTACCTCGAAGAATAAGTAGCCTTTTACCGCATCTTCTCCTTTATAAGTATCACCGGCATTTCTCATGTCTTTCACCAGATAGATGCAGTGTTTCGCACTTTCATCTTTAATAGTAATATCACTACTCTGATCGCTGATGGCTACGGGAATAGCATAAGTCTTGTCATCCTGCAAACCTTCTCCTGCCCGGATAGTCATATCTACCTCAGCCGATTTAGCATTTGCATTCACCGTAAGCACTCCTTCGTTGGCAAACGTAACCAAGTCTTGCGGATACAATTCAAAATCTGTATTATGCGCTTTATTGTAAGTTTCCAAATAAGCAGCATCTATTTTCACTTTTGCCGATGTAGCCGTATTAGGGGTTTTGCTCAAGCCCATCTTTACTGTAGTAGCATAAGTCTCACCGTGAAGTTCGACAACTTTAGATACTAAATTTGACTTTCCATCACGCAGATACGCATTATTTTCGTAAATGCCACTGTACGCCGACTCATCAATATTCTTTCCAACCTCAAGATCATCGGCACAAGAGGTCAAGAATGCAGTACAGTTCACAATCATGGCAGCTAACAAACCCGAAGTTATATATTTTATATTCATAATGAATTCTTGAATAAAAGGTTAAACCAACAATTAATTTATCTTAGGAAGCTCCACTTGTACCCAAGTAGGATCACCCGAACCTGTAATATCATTACCATGACCAGTCTGATCGGTAATTACATTTCCGGCACCTTCATTAAACTTCCAGTAAGCAACCAGCCCTTCACTGGCAGGATCTACTTCATAAGGATTGGTAGCGATTTGCTCTGCAGTTCTTTGTACTGACCATACACGAACTTCTGAAATATCTCCCGGCAACCAACGAGTATCATCCCATGCACGACCAATATAGCAACCACTACTTAGAGAGATATTGCCTGAAGCAGCTTCGTCTTTATAAACGGCAACACCATCCTTATAATAGATTCGCTCTTTTGTCGTATTATCATAAACAACAGCAATGTGTACCCACTCATTAACAGGCAAACCCGCAACGGTATTCGGGCCCGGGAAGTTTCCTCCGGGAGCTACTACCTGAACCTGGTCACGTGGTCGGTCAGCATCACCTACACGTATAAGGAATTTACCTTCAATACCGAAAACAGAACTCAATGCATTATCACGGCCTGCAACCCAGTCCTCACTACGAACCAAAGCTTCAATAGTCACAGTAGAAAGACTGCTCACACTGCTCTTCCAGTTTATCGGGAAATAGATTTCCTTAATATTTGCCACCACATTGATAAGTGCAGCACCCTTAAATATGAAATAAGCAGTACGGGCACTTTCGAGCACCTCAATATTGGATGCATCTAAAATGGTAACAGGTAATACATATCGTTTTGACTTATCCAATTCATTGGTGTTTTTAAAGTCAATCACGATATTATCACTGGAGACGTCTCCCGCTTTAATAGTAGCAGTTTTATTAGGAATACTGTAAAAACGTGCATCCAGCGCAGTCGCATTATCATTATAAATCAGATTGTATGCTGCGGTCATAGCAGGGGCGGCATCAAAACTAATCTGAATATCCTGTTCTGCCGGTGATGCTATACGATAGCTTATCTCACGGGTAGCCTCTGTTATATTAGGCTTAATCAGCAAATCATCACAAACAGGAGTCGAGCTGACATAGAGTTTATTGTCATAATGATGCTCTTCATTGATATCTTCATTCTTACACCCACTCACTGTGACGGTTGTAAGAGCCAAAAACGCAAAACAATATTTATAGAGTTTCATTTCTATTCTTATTTATTTGGATTCATAATACGAATAACTTCACGCACATATCCATAAGTATTGTTATAATAATCATTATGGACATTCATAATAAAGATACCTTTCCGAGTGTAATTAGGGGATTCTTCTACCATCCACCGAGCTGCTCCCGGAGCTGCTACAAGCTTGTTGCCTTTTTCATCCACCGTACTCCAGTAACCTTTCACTTTATCTTTATCATCAGCCTGCGGCAATTCCACACAAACAATAAAGCGATCAACAGGAACAGGACTTACTCCACCTTCTGTACCACCTACTGCATCTATGCCTGCCTGAATAGCCAAATATGCTTTCAAAGCAAGATCATCAGCATTGGTTGAAGCAGCTGTTTTCAACATGATGAAGTCAAACTTGCTCAACATACTCATATTCTCCGGCACCAAATACTGTACGTTTCCGTAGAACACCAAAGTCTTGTCATCATGACTGCTTTGCCAGTTCATCACTTCACCAAAGAACTTCTGCTGACGGCCATTATATTCTTTCAAAGCTGCCTCCGGAAGACTCACCAACGAACGTCCTGTATAATCAGCAATAATACCATCAAAATTATATTTATCACAAAGTGCCAGCATCTCATTGGTACGTTCACCAATATACTGAAGAGCATCTTCTTCGGTCAATTCCGGTTCAGCTTTTACTTTCTCCTTCCATGCATTTTCAATGCTGGAGTAATCAATGCTGTAAATTGTACGGGTGCCTTTCTCACGTATCTTCACCATTTCTGCCTGAACTTCAGGGCTTACTTCCGGATTGTTCAGACAAATAAAATCAACGCTGTCCGGTACAACTGTCAGGCGTTCCGCCTGTTTGCCGGGTGAACCTTGGGGGTTCTCAAAAGAGACAAAAGTGAACTTATGTTCTTCAGACTTATATCTGTTCAAATCCTTCAGATAGTCAGCATACAATTGAGGATTCTGCTCTTCGAATGTAGGTGTATTCAGCTGGAGACTTTCCACATCTGTCCAATCACTACATGAAGTCATTGTCAGGGCTGATGCCAGAAACAGCAGAGCAGACAATCTATATTTCAGGTTATTTTTCATATATACTTTCCTTTAAGTTTAATATTATTTTTTAGAAGCCCACCATACATCCGTAGCCATATTGTCGGCACCGTGCAAGTAGTTGGCAATAGCATATTCTACATTTGCCTTATTGCTGACAAACTCATCCAACGGATAAGGCATACGACGTGCACCCTTCTCTGAATCAACTACGCCACCGCTCTTGTTTTCCTTCACCGGAATCAGTTTCGGATAGCCGGTACGACGGAAATCTGCCCAAGCTTCATTACCCAATTGCCAGTTAGCAATCCATTTCTGCACGATAATGCGTTCTTGTTTTTCTTCTTTGCCGGCACCATCATTCCATTTAATAGTAACATTAGAGAGAGCATTCTGATAGGTGTTCGTTCCTGCCGGATCAGTATAGGCAGTCGGTTTATTGACATCATCCTTCAGATAATCTTCTGCACCGTCCGCACCCCACTGTTCAAAAGACAAACGGATACCTTGATTGTAGAATGATTCAGCTGTACCACCCATATTGAAATTGAAAACAGCTTGTCCTTCAGCACGTAAGAAAGCCACTTCGGCTGCATTCATCCAGTACAGCGGAGATGTAGGAGCTATATTCACACCGGAATATTTATGTCCGACTGTCTTCAACTCAGGAATCACAATACCTCGGCGCATTCCTACATAGTCGTATCCTGCCCATTCGGATTTAGTGAAGAACTTTTCACGTCTGTTATCCTTGTAACCGTTCATATAGCAGATGATATCGGCTGCAGCATGTGTATCACCACCTGTCAGACAGGCAACTCCACCATGATCGGAAGTCTGCACCTGATTATAGCGGGTAGCTACATATATAGGATTTTGTGAAGTCTCGAAGTAGTTCCATGTTGCATTGTCTGCATTAGATTCGATGACACCTCCGTTTGCCGGTTTTACAGCTTCTTCTGCCATCTGCTGAGCTTTCACCGGGTTGGCATAAGCTATACGGATAGCCAGACGCAGCTTCAATGAATTGGCAAACTTGATCCATTTCTTGACATCACCCTTGTATATATAGTCAGCTGTAGGAACGAGCTGTTCGTTAGGATGCTCATTGAGCGTAGCAATAGCCGCATTCAATTCTTCGAAAAATGTATCATAAGTCACTTCCTGAGAATCATAAGGGGTGGCAATCTCACCATTCGCACCTATCTGAGAATAAGGAATCGGACCAAAAGCATCAGTCACGCGATGCATAGCTGCTACCTTTATCACTTGTGCAATAGCGTATGGCACCGGGTCGTTTGTATTCTGTGATACAAGCTTCACTTGTGTCAGGTTAGAGTATAATGTCGGAATAATCTTATCACTTTTCAGAAAAACACGGCTCCAGTCATCTTTCGGATTAAAGTTTGAGATGCTTTCTGTAAAACCGGCATTAGAATCAGCAAAATATCCGCCTAAAGGTCCACCCAACAAGCAGTCTGTAAACTGGGCCGTATTTACGTCCGGCGATACCACACAACCTGCCAGGTTATTCATAGCCGATCCTAAAGCATATCCATCCGCTGACAAATCAGGAGCTTCATATGGGTTGGAATTGATATTCTCATAGTTACCGATACACGAAGACAGTGCAAGGGTAAGAGATCCAAATACTATTTTATTTATTATATTTTTCATACCTATCTTGATTTATTTAGAATTTAAAGCTCAGATTAAAGCCAATATTACGCAATGAAGGCATCATAAAGTAGTCAATTCCCTGATAGAAGTTATCAGTAGACGCTACACTTTCAGGATCGAAAGGAGCTTTGTTGTAAATCATCCAAAGATTACGTCCGATCAATGAAACTTTGATATCACACACATTGCCCAACCATTTTCTCGGAATAGTATAACCGATAGAGGCTTCTTGCAAACGAATATTAGTAGCCGAATAAATATAATACTGAGGAACCGCTGTACCACCAGCTACAACAGAATACCAGCCTTCCGGATTTACACGGTCATTTCCGTTTACTGATACATAGCCTTTGTCACGCGCTGCAGCAGATGCCTCCGATACTCCGAAGTTATCCAGAACGGCTTGTGTACGGGAGAATACAACTCCACCCAGACGAGCTGAAACCAAGAAAGCCACATTGATGTTCTTCCAGCTGAAATTGTTGCGCCATGCCAAGTTTCCTTTCGGCAATACACTACCTAACTTGATGTAATTATTAGCTTCCAGACTTTCTGTTACAACACTGTTATTCTCATCGATATAAACAGCTCCATTGGCATCTCTCTTCAAATCCATCAAGGAATAAATGTCACCCATACTTCCACCTTCTTTCAGGATAAAACGGGTACTACCCAGACCACCCATATTCAAAGAAGAAATAGAGAATTTTTCATGAGTGATAGGATTGATGGCATTATCGGCCAAAGTCAGAATCTTGTTCTTATTCATCGAATAAGTAACTCCTGTATTCCATGTAAAGTCTTTCCACGTATTATTGTAGTTCAACGCTAATTCAAGACCTTGATTGCGAACGGCACCCGTCTGAATGTAGATACGGGCATATTCACCTACCGGCAACTCAGGATTGAATGTCTGATTCATTGTCTTTGCGTTATAATAAGTAACATCCAGTTCGAAGTTCTTCAAGAAACGCATATTCATACCTACTTCAAAAGAATTGGTACGTTCCGGTTTCAAATCGTATACCGGGAAGTCAGTCAAATTACTCCACTGACCGATACTGGTATTCCATGCGAAAAGAGGATTAGCTATATATCTTTCAAAAGCTGTACCTACAGAAGCAAAAGAACCACGTATTTTCCAATAAGACAAATAATCCTTATTCAATTTTGGCATCAATTCTGACAGAACGACAGACATACCCACTGAAGGATAAAAGAATGATTTATTGACTGAGTTACGGCCTGCCAACTGTGAAGGCCAGTCATTACGACCAGTCAAAGTCAAATAATAAGTACTTTGGTAACCAACTTCAGCAGATGCATAGATAGACTGAGTCTGTTCGCGCCAGCCCGACTGCATTTTGCTTGTTTTAGTCGTACTCAGGTTCTGAATATAGAAACCGTTTGTCAATCCGGCTTTTTCACCGGCAAAGGTTTTTGAATCATCAGCAATAGGTCCGCGTACAGCAATTTCATCATATCGCATATCAGTAAACGATCCACCCACATTAGCCTGCAAAGACCATTTCTCACCGAAAGTCTTGTTTACACTTACCAGGAAGTCTGCATACAGCTGCTTTTCATAGCTTCTGGAAATACCATAAAGACCACGATCAGACAATTCTGTCAACTGAGTATTTGTACTGGCATACGCTTTTTCCGTATAATCATTATTAGAATTATCCAGTCGAACGCGTCCGGAAACATTCAGCCAGTCAAGAATCTGATAATTCAGGCTTGCACCCAACATATAACGGTCTTTCTTATTTTCGCGCAAGTTACGGTAGTTCACCCAGTAAGGATTTTGCATCGTCATATTACCATCGCCTGTCGGCCAGTACTGAGTATAAATTTTACGTGCAACGTCATAGCGTTCGTACATCTTTATATCTTCCCAGTCATTGCCGCGAGGGAACAAGTAAGCTCCTACCAACGGATTGTTGTAAGTACCCTGATTCACCATGTTGCGGTCTTTCTGCAAAATGTAGCTGGCATTTACATCCAGTGTCATCTTATCATCGAGGAATGAAGTAGTATTACGCACGTTGAAATTATAACGGTCGTATTTGTTATTAGGAACAATACCTTTTGAATTAACAGCTGCAGCCGAAGCATAAGTCTGGTTCTTTTCCGAACCGGTAGAGAAAGACACACTTTCCGTACCTATAACACCCGCAAATCCAAAACTCAGAGAAGATAAGGCGGTAGAGAAAGACACACTTTCCGTACCTATAACACCTGTCTGAAAATAGTCATCACGAGGACTATATCCGAAATATCTGGCTTCTGTCAGTTTAGGCCCCCAGCTACGACTGGAGTTATCATCTTTTACTCCACCAATACCTGTACCATAACGAGTCTGAAAACGAGGCATCACAAGAGGAGAATTAAACTCAACATTACTGTTCACGGTAATGTTCACACGGCCTTCTTTTCCTTTCTTAGTAGTAATGATAATCGCACCATTAGCTGCATCAGAACCGTAAAGCGCAGCAGCTGCCGCACCAGTCAACACTGACATTGATTCAATATCTTCCGGGTTGATGTCGGCAATCGGCTCCGTATTTCCTTTAGAAGAAAATTCCGTTCCATTCACTTTATTAGCATTGGAGTACATCGGAACACCATCTACTACATATAATGCATTGGAAGACTGCATGATAGATTTTGTACCACGCATTACAACCTTAGACACACCACCTACTCCCGACGAAGAAGCATTGATGTTGACACCTGCTACTTTACCACTCAATGAGTTAATAAAGTTAGGATCCTTATTGGTAGTTACCGCATCGGCATTAACCTGTTGTACATTGTACGACAGAGCTTTTTCCGAACGTTTAATACCCAAAGCCGTAACCACAACTTCTTCCAAAACCTGAGCATCTTCCTTTAAGGTAATATTAATAGCAGTCTTTCCTGCTACAGCCTTTTCCTGAGTTTGATACCCGACATAAGAAAACTGCAAAACAGCATTAGAACCTGTAACGACTAATGTATAATTACCATCAAAATCTGTAATAGTACCATTAGTTGTTCCTTTTTCCAGTACAGAAACACCAATCAGCGGTTCGTTATTTGCATCCACCACCTTACCTGTTACTTTCAGTTGTTGCTGTGCCGATTTTGTCGCAGGTGATGTGTTTGCTTTCGACAAATAAACGACATTGTCATCAATTTTGTAAACGATGTCTTTCCCCTTCAAAGCCTTATCCAGCACTTCTACCAGAGAAACATCTTTAACATTCAATGATTCTATACGCATTGAAGCTAAATTGTCATCATAAAAAAACTGATACTTAGATTGAGACTGGATTTGCTTAATCACAGTTCCTAAAGAAGAATTGGAGATCCTAATTGTTAACTGTGCTATTGCAGATTGTGCCGGAAGGGCAAATAGCATCAAGATCAACAATGCCCGAAAACATTTATATAACAACCCATACCTTGAAAAACACTTAGAGGTTTTTGAAAAAAAATAAATATAATCTCATATTTATTTTTCCACAACAAGCACACCCCACACATTCAAGCTGGGAATCAACCATTTACAAAAAAATCGTCTATAAAATTTGTTCTTTCGGGTAATTCACCAGATATAATGTTTTTGTGGCACGAGTAAATGCCGTATACAACCAACGAAAGTAATCCGGAGTCAGATATTCATCCGTCATATATCCCTGATCAAGAAAAACATTCTGCCACTGTCCGCCTTGCGCCTTATGACAAGTTACCGCATAGGCATATTTTACTTGTAACGCATTATAATGCGGATCTGCTTTCATTTTTTTCATTCGGTCCCGCTTATTAGATATATCTGCGTAATCTTCAAGTATGGTATAAAACAGTCTGTCACTATCTTCTTTAGATAATGCGGGAGCATCCGAATGCAATGTATCCAGCAACAGATTAGCATCCAGTTCAAAATCATTCTGATCCGGAAATCTGAGAGTAACTTCCGCAAAACGAAAACCATATATTTCCCTTGTCCGGCGGACACGACGTACCACTGCTATTTCTCCGTTGGCAATGAAGTCCATTTCCTTGTATTGCTCCGTCCAATAATAGTTGTTTTTGGCTATCATGAGCATATCTCCCGTATTCAGTTCATCTTCTCGCCAAAGAATCTGTGCACGTATTCCGTTATTATATAGGTTCGCGCGTTTATTAGAACGACAGATAACAATCGTTTCATCCATACCGTCATGATCATAGCAACTGGTGATTGCATCAATCAATTCTGCACCCGGCACCACTTTTATATCTGGAAAACCTGTAACCTTTATTTTAGGTAAAGAATAGCAATTATCCTCCGCTATCAACTGACGCAGTTGCGTTGCGTTCCATAAAATACCGGATTCCTGTATCTGGCGAACAACCTGTGTCAAATCCACTTCCCGCACTTCCAGTCCATACCCTTTCAAAGCATCTGCAAAAAGTGCCGGACTCAACTCTTCACCTACCGGAGGAAGCTGTGCAGTATCTCCCATCAGCAAAAGACGACACCCCTGACCAGAGTAAACAAACTGTATCAGGTCATCCAACAGTCTTCCTGTCCCAAACATGCTGCCAGACAATCCTTCATTGGAAATCATAGAAGCCTCATCCACTATAAATAAGGTATTTGTAGCAAGATTGTCATTTATCGAAAAATTACTGGTTTCATTAGAGAACGACTGCTGCCTGTATATTTTTTTGTGAATTGTAAAAGCCGGGTGACCGGCATATGTTGAGAAAACTTTTGCAGCACGACCAGTAGGAGCCAGTAATACAGCCTTTTGCTGTAACTGGTCCATCGTCTTCACCAATGCCCCTACCAAAGAAGTTTTACCGGTACCGGCATAGCCTCTGAGGATAAATACTTCATCCGCTAGTGTAGAAAGCAGAAACTTATTTATTCTATTTTTGCGATGCGAATATAACAACTAAAAACATAATTTATCATGAAAACAGTATTTAATATTGTATTAGTACTCTGTGCTGCTGCATTAATCTACATTTGCTATAGCAGTATTATGGGTCCTATCAATTTTGAAAAAGCAAAAAAGGAAAGAGAACAGGCTGTCATTGCCCGTTTGATCGACATCCGTAAAGCACAACAGGAATACCGTTCGTTGCATCACGGAATGTACACAGAACATTTTGACACACTGATCGATTTCGTTAAAAATCAAAAATTACCTTTCGTCATGAAAGTAGGACAGTTGACAGACAAACAACTGGAAGACGGATTGACTGAAAAGAAAGCAATGGCTATCATCAACAAAGCTCAGAAGACAGGCAGATATGATGAAGTTAAGAAATGGGGACTTGAAAACTTTAAGCGTGACACCATGTGGGTAGCCGTAATGGACACCGTTTACCCAAAAGGTTTCAATCCGGATTCAATGAAATACATTCCTCACGGAAATGGTGCTATTTTTGAAATGAATGTTAAAAATGACACTGCAAAATCAGGTGCTCCTGTGTTCTTGTTCGAAGTAAAAGCTCCGTATGAAACTTACTTGGGCGGACTTGACAAACAAGAAATTATCAATCTGAAAGACCTGAACGAAAAACTGGGCAGATACTCCGGTTTGATGGTAGGTTCTATTGACAATCCTAACAACGGTGCTGGTAACTGGGAATAATGATTGATTTTACAAAATCAAAACAATATACTTTATCCATCCGTCTTAGTACGGATGGATTTTCTTTTTCTATCTACAATCCGATTCACGACAATTCACAGTCGCTGTTCGAAAAAGAGGTAGACACCTCTCTGTCTCTGACAGCCAATCTTAAAAACGTTTTCCACGAATCGGACTTTTTAAGCTACTCTTACAAACGGGTAAATATCATGATGGCAAACAAGCGTTTTACCATGATACCACTGGAACTGTTTGAAGAAGAGCAGGCAGAGCTTTTATTTTATCACAATCATCAGAAACGGGAGAACGAAACAGTGATTTACAATATTCTGAAGAAGAATAACGTAGTCGTAATCTTCGGCATAGACAAAAGCACCTATGCTTTCCTGAACGAACAATATCCCGAAGCCCGTTTCTATTCTCAGTCTACCCCACTTATAGAGTATTTTTCCATAAAAAGCAGACTCGGAAATAGTAAGAAAATGTATGCTTCAGTACGCAAAGATGCTATTGACATTTACTGTTTCGAACGGGGACAGCTCTTGTTGGCCAACTCCTTCGAATGCATGCAAACTGAAGACCGTATTTACTATTTATTGTATGTATGGAAACTGCTCGAGTTCAATCAGGAACGGGATGAACTGCATCTGACCGGGACACTGTCAGATAAAGAAACATTGATGAACGAATTGAAAAAATTCATCATGCAGGTATTCATCATGAATCCTGCCAATAATATTGATATGCAAGCCTTATTAACATGCGAGTAATCAGCGGTATTTATAAACGAAGAAGATTTGATGTACCACGTACATTCAAAGCACGTCCTACAACAGATTTTGCTAAAGAGAATCTGTTCAATGTACTTAATAACTATATCGATTTCGAAGAAGGAGTCACTGCACTCGATCTGTTTGCAGGTACCGGCAGTATCAGTATCGAACTGGTATCACGGGGATGTGACCGTGTGATCAGTGTCGAAAAAGACCCGGCTCACCATTCTTTTATCTGCAAAATAATGAAAGAAGTACAAACAGACAAATGTCTGCCTATTCGTGGTGATGTATTTAAGTTTATCAATAGCGGACGTGAGCAGTTCGATTTTATTTTTGCCGATCCGCCTTACGCTTTAAAGGAGCTGGAATCAATACCGGAACTGATATTCAAAAACAATCTGCTCAAAGAGGGAGGCCTGTTCGTATTGGAACATGGAAAGCAAAACAACTTTGAGGAAAATCCGCACTTCATAGAAAGAAGAGTATATGGAAGTGTGAACTTCTCTCTTTTCAGATAAGAGCACATTCTTCTAAAGCAGCGGAGCCAACAAACGAACAACAGACTCTGCTGCCTTCTGTCTCCACGGACGCCTTACCCAGTTTTTCAGAAAGATCTGTGTACTTTCACGCTGATCCTGAAGGAATATTTCTTTCATTTCCAGAGCCGTTTCTACATCATACATAAAGGCATTTACTTCAAAATTATGCTCAAAACTGCGAAAATCGACATTGGTAGACCCTACTGTCGATAGCATATCATCTGAAACCATCAGTTTGGAATGTAGAAATCCCTTTTTATAAAAATAGACTTTGACACCCGCCTGCAACACATCCCTCAGATAAGAATGTGATCCCAGATGAGTGATTCGATTGTCAGCACGTTCGGGCAGCATCAAACGTATATCCACCCCTGCCAATGCAGCTGTTTGCATAGCAACCAACACTTGCTCTGTCGGCAGGAAGTAAGGAGTTTGCATATAGAAATATTTCTTGGCTCCATTGATCGCCATCGTCAATCCCTGCATTATTTCTTTCCAGGGACCGATAGGTTCACTGGTGACTACTTGTACTAATGAGTTTCCACAAGACTCTATCTTTGGGAAATAACGTGAAGCGGTAATCAATGTACGGTCAACGAAATACCAGTCGAGCAGAAAAGCAGTCTGCAGACCATGTACAGCTTTTCCCTCTATCAGGATATGCGTATCACGCCAGATTCCCCATGAGAAGCCGCGCATATAACGCTCTGCCAGGTTCATTCCTCCGACAAAACCGATACGCCCGTCTACTACGACTATTTTTCTGTGGTTACGATAGTTGACCCTGCTTGTAAACAAAGGGAAACGTACTTTCAAGAAACTCCTGACTTCAATACCGGCATTACGCATTTCTTCGAAAAAACGGTTAGGTACATGCCAGCATCCCACATCATCATAAATCACTCTTACTTCAACGCCCTGAGATGCCTTTTCAATTAACACATCCCTTACCAGACGCCCTATGGCATCATCTTCAAAGATGTAGTACTCCATGTGAATATGCTGCTTTGCCTTTTGGAGTTCACGCAACAATGACTGTAGTTTGGTATACCCTTCCGTATACACGGCAATACGGTTTCCTTCGAATGGGAAAGCTTGATTGGTATGCTGGAAAAGTTGGATAAGACGAGCATATTCTTCGGGTACAGCCGAACAGTCCTGAGCCAGATATTCCGCCATAGGTTTCTTCAACAGACGGTCATAACTTTTTTGACCGATAATACGTTCCCGACGTTGGCTCCGTCCGAAAAAGAAATAGAAGACAAGGCCTACGATAGGAAGGAACAGTAATATGAGTATCCATGCCATAGTCTTCACCGGATTCCGGTTATCAAGAATGATAACGACAATCGTACTGATAATGGCTCCAAAATAAACAATGTCGAAAGCAACCGTAGCTATCTGGCTAACTATTATGTTCCAATCAATCATAGGAATCTCCTTTTTATATGGATACTGAACAACAAATATAAAGCAAATTATCGGATAAACAAAAAAGTCCTGATAGCAAGTTGTATCCATTGCTATCAGGACTTTCCCGTTTTTTTATTTAAAGTTATTCATAACTTAGAAACGCATAGGCCGAACACCACCTCCGCCGTAGCCATGTCCACCTCTAGGACCACCGCCAGGACCACGTCTACCCGGTGCTTTTCCACCCAATGTATTAAAGCGATATACAAAATGTACCATGAAATAGCTTCCCAAAGTGTTATATTCCGTATCACTCATCATTGTTTCACTTATAGAACGGGACAAACTACTCTGCTGTTTCAAGATATCATAAATTTTAAAACGAATAGTTCCTGAATTATTCTTTAAGAAATTCTTTGAGATCTGCGCATTCCACAACACCTCATTATTATTCAAGCCACCAGTGTATCCATCTTTAAATCGACAGTTTATATCTGTAGAAATTGAGATTTGCCATGGAAGATTTACATTAGTATTACCTCCAATATAATAATCAAAAGTCTCACGATTACTATTTTCCTGCTTACTATTTCGAACCAAATTATAATTAACAGAACCACTCAGAGACAAATCAAATACTTCACTACGATAACTACCAGTAAATCGTTCTCCTAAACCTAAGTTATGTGTTGTACTCAACTCTTGATCTGCATTCTTACTATTTCCAACACTCGTATAACTTACTGCATCACTATATCTTGCATTCGTATTAGATGAAATTGTAAACTTCTTATTTTTCAAAGGAGTATTGAAAGAAAAATACCCTCTCGCCTGCCAATTACCATTTACATTCTCTTTCTTATAGACCCGGGCACCGGTTTCAGGGTCGTATGACATTCTATTAGCTACAGAATTTAATGTATTCGTATAGAATAAATTGGCTGTATAGCTACGCATAGATTCTGGTACAAATTTTCTATAATCAAGTGTAAAATTGTTGTTAAATGATGGTTTTAAATTTGGATTACCATATCTCAGATTCATTGGATCAGTAATATCAATAACTTCCTGTAAATCCTCGATATTAGGAGTACTACTCCGCCCACGGTAACGGAACATTAACACATGCTGCTTATCAAACATATAGCGAAACATTACCGAAGGAGCCCAATTCAATACATTTTGTTCCGGATAATTCTTTTTATAATTAGGCCCAATAGTCGTTTCACTTAATGATGTTTGAGGTGTCAATCCAACTCCAACACTATACATCATTTTAGGATGAATACCACGCACAGAAACATCTGCCGTATGAGTATCATAAAAATTTTCCACACGCGTACTCAAATCATTATCATATCCACGTTCTATATACTCCGGATATGGATAATAATTTATACTATCATAGACCAATGATTGCGACAACTGTTTCCGATGGGCAAACTCATAACGCAACTGCAAAAAGTGATTCTTAAAAACAGGTTCAGTATAAGAAGCAGATACACTCCAGTTGCGGCTGTCGCTATTGCGGTCCGTATATCGTGAAATATCAGAAATACTGTCTTTCTCGAAAAACTCGGTTCTTGAATCGGAATAAGAATCTGATTCGCTATCACTATAACCAAAACGTGCTCCTAAAGATAAATTTCGTCCTTTACTATTCAATCTCCGAAAAGCCATTAAACTACCATTAAAAGATGCATTATGACTTTTAGAAGAAGAGGCAGCCTCCCTTTCATTAACAGGGCTGTGAGAGTTATTTTCAGTTTTTGACCAAGAGCTATTACTTGATTCTGTTTGTGAATAGCTACCATTAGGACGAAAAATTATTGTAGTTAATGTATCAGGACGCCATTCCAAGCGAAAATCAACCCTGAAATCATGACGATTACGATTTGATAAGTTCTCACTTTGAGCAAAAGACGAAGTTTCACCTAAGAATGTTTCTGAAGAAGATTTGCGACGGGCATCATTATTGGAATGCCCGTATTGAACATTTCCACCGACTTGCAGCTTCTTCGTATCTTTAGCAAAGTTAATACCTAATGATTGTGCTGTTGTAATACCAGAACCGGCATTGCCACCACCTAATCCTTGTCCGGCATCACCAAATTCAGAAAAACCTTTATTATTAGTATTATTAGCAGAACCTATTATTGAAAGACTGGCATCATCCTTAAAACGGCTAATCATCACTCCGCCTTCATATCGATCCTGACTACCATAACCAGCAATCAAATTACCAATCCATCCTTTCTTCATCCCTTTCTTGACTGTTAAGTCTAAAACGGGCTCTTCATCTCCGTCATCAATTCCTGTGATACGTGCCATATCACTTTTCTTATCGTAAGCTTTAACCTTCTCAATCATGTTAGCCGGCAAATTCTTCATGGAAACTTTGGGGTCATCCGAGAAAAACTCTTTACCATCAACCATAATCTTTTTAATTTCTTTCCCATTTATAGTAATCTTCCCCTCATCACTAACTTCAGCACCCGGTATTTTTTTTACTAAATCTTCTAACATCGATCCTTCCGGTACAGGGTAAGCAGCTGCAGAATATTCCGTTGTATCGGCTTTTACTGTAACAGGAGGAGCCTCCGCCGTAATCACAGCCTCACCCAGCATTACCGCATCGGGGTCCAGGGAGATATTCCCCATTTTCTTTTCAGTCACGTTATTGGATAATTGTACAGGAACAAATTTCGTGCGGAAACCAATGTAAGAGACCTTCAATATATACTTTCCCGCCTTCACTTTAGGGAGTGTAAACCACCCTTTATTACTACTTGCTATACCGGCTGCATAAGCGCTATCCGGTAATGATAGCAATTGAACAGTAGCCTGTGCTGCCGGCTCTTGAGAGTCAGACTCGATAACACGACCCGAAACAGTAATCACCTTATTCTGTGCAAAAATAGAGAAGGTGCATAATAATGTAAGCACCCACCAAGCTGATAATCTTTTCATTTACCTTAATTACGATTAGTAGAGTAATAACAATGTCTTTTTGACAAATAGAATCGTAAAAGGTTTAATTTAATAGAAAATTATCTTTTGAAGAATCGACCAACAAGCGCTTTTTTAAGACCAAACTCCAAACAAAGCACATTAAATATTAAAAAGGTCAGAAAAGAGGAAGTGTCTACATTAATCACATCTCCTTGCAGGACACGCCACAACATACCTCCAAAAACAAACAGGAAGGTCAGAAAGACAGCATTACGAACAGCCGTATTACGAATCTGCTCCGTCTCGCGGCTTTCGTTCTTGCTCAAAGCAAAGATTATCAACAAGCATCCTGCCATCATCAACAGCTTCGTACATTCCTTGTAGAGCAGCAGGTTACGGTCGGTAACCAACCCTTGCATCACCAAAATAAAAGGAAGAAACAAAGCCAATAACAACACCACATATCCCAAAGGACGACAAAATACAGGAAACAATGCTTTCATAATTAAACGTTTTAATGAGACAAAAGTAAGGAAAAAAAGATATTTTATATACATTTGCACCAAGAAAAAGCAAAAGAATCATGAGTAAACAAGAAGTCATTCTCTGCGAAAGCTTGGAAACAAGCCTCGGTCGTGCCATTGAAAGATGTCCGCATGACAAGTTATTCATCCTCACAGACGAACATACCCAGCGTCTTTGTCTGCCCTCATTGAAAGAAGTATCATTTCTGAAAGATGCTGTCGAAATC
>PPYE01357226.1_pt1 | contig 28561 bp, 20 predicted proteins | sample 1559881 | NCBI WGS metagenome assembly PPYE01 (sample SAMN08240022, study PRJNA423297) | Human gut metagenome, whole genome shotgun sequencing project. | reverse complement strand
AATGGGGAACTTTTCATCTGACAAATATACAGAATTCCAATGATTTCAAAGAACAAAAGATGTGTATAAAGGGTAGGGCGCTGCCCTGGGCTATGTGATTATTGGGCTTTCAGCCCGCGTTAATTGAGTTTTGACACATCCTCCGCACCTCAACATAACCTCTTATGGTTAGCTCGGTTGGTGCAGTGCTTGCTCGGTTGGTGCCTTCCAGGGGGTGCAGCAGTCTCTGCTGCACCAACCAAGTAAATGGTGTATTTCTGCGCGGTTGGTGCACTTGAGACAAGTGCACCCCCTAAAAAAAATCCCAACAGAGGCTGCCCTCCGTTGGGATTTCCATTTTATATATGTTTTTCCGATATTTACTTAACAAGCACCTTCTTAGATGTGCCGTCGCTCATCTTAACAACGTTGATGCCCTTCTGAGGAGCAGAGAGCTTCTTGCCGTCGAGTGAGAAGTACTGCATAGCAACCGGCTTGTCAGAACCATTCAGACCGAGGATAACGGTCTCGCCATTCGGCTTCTCGAGGATGAGCTGCATGCAAGGGCAACGCTTCTCTGTTTTTGTATCTTCAGGATCGTTAAGCGTGTACATACCCTCCTTATACGTAGAAGAAGGCTTACCATAAACGAGGAACATGCCATCAACGCCGCTATCTGTGCTCACGCCAGTGAGGAATGGGAACTCTTCCTGAGAAGTGCCATTACCCTTCACCTGCTCGTATGCCAAACCGTACATGAAAGCAAACTCGTCGCCTGTAATCTCATACGGCTCAGCAAAAGCTACAGAGTTCCACTGCAAAGTAAGCTGCTGGTCCTCTACAGCGCTGACAGTATAGTTTGTGCCCTCAACGAGATAAGGAGAATCGAGCTCTGTGCCCTTCTGATCAGTTTCAGACTGATAAACAACAGCTAATGCACCAGCCTGCTCACCCAAATTAGCTACTACAGCGAAGTTGAGACCTACAATCTTGTAGCCTGCCATTTCAGAGAAATCGTAATCTACGCCATTATTCAACTGTGACAATACCAGCTTAACAGACTCCCATTTCGGGAAGCCGTTCGACTGTGACGGATTCTCAGAACCATTGAAGCCAAGAAGCGCATACTTATCCTCCTTCATCATAGGAGCCTTTGCCTTCTTTACAACGCTAACCGGAGTTGCGTCTACCTTGTCAGTATAAACTGCAGCCGACTTTGCTGTCTGTGCCGAAGCACCACCTGCGAGCAGCAACATTGCTGCCAATGAGAGTAAAGTTTTCTTCATAGTCTATAAATTTTAAAATTACTAACCGCAAAAGTACAAAATAAATTGCAATTCGATAATGTTTTGCAATAAATTTTTAAAAAATTCAACCAAACTGACTTTTTATACTGTAAAATTGCAAGAAAAACTGCGATTTTACTGGAAACAGCCCCCGAAAAGCGCTCAGAGCACCATAAAACACCTTAACAACTCTTTACTCCTGCACAAAAAAAGTATGGCGGGCGTGCCCTTATGTGCAAGACTTTCTGTAACTTTGCAAACATTAAACAATACATTATTAATATAATATATGGCAATTCATCCTCTTTGGACAGACGACTACTGGTTGCTTATCGTGCAGCTCTACCAGAAGAGTCCGGCAGGCGTTAAGTCGGAATACTCGCGCCCCGTGGTCGATCTGGCGCTCGAGCTGCATATTCCGCCGAAGACGCTGCAGGAGCAGATGGTGGCGCTCGAAGAGCACGCCACGCCTTCGCTGCAACGTCTATGGGACACATACGCCGAAAACCCACGCCGACTGGCACGCGACGTGAAGCGGCTCAGGCAGATGGCAGGGTTCGGCTTCGGCAACGCCTTCTACAGCGGCATGGATATGACGCTGCCCTTCGAGCACGACTATCTGCCTATCGACGCCGAACAGAAGCTGACGCCGGTGATGCTCACCATCATCCTCAGCCTCTACTTCCAGCTGATGACGAACACTATGGTGAGCGAGACGCCGGAGGTGCAGGATATGGCGCGTCTGTTGGGCTTGAAGCCCGAAGAGGTGGTAGATGTGCTGAAGATATACCAGACATTCGACCCCATTCTGAAACGCGAACCGCTGCCCCACTCGCCCCTCAACGACGAGGCGAAGCTGGTTTGGCAGAGATACAGCAACGAAGCGCCCGAGATGCTGACCACTACTGTGGAGAGGCTAAAGGAATACTTCAAAGGCTGCGCCTAAGCCGAACTAAGCCTTTCTAAGCCTCTTTACGCCTTGGCTTAGAAAGGCCTAAAAAGGCTTAAAGAGGCTTAGTCAACAATGGCTTAAGAAGGCTTAAAGAGGCTTAGAAAGGCCTAAACGCCACCAGAAATATTATGAAACTAATACAAACCCAGGAACAGAAGCAGCAGCAGTTGCAGCGCCTGACGCAACAGCAGATGCTGCAGGTGCACATGCTCGAGATGCCCGTCACGGAGCTTGAAGAGAACGTGAACGCGGAGCTCGACGACAACCCTGCGCTCGTGAAGGCAGACGACGACATCTACGACTCGAACACCTCATACGACAGTCAGGAAAGCCCCGCATACGCTTCCTCTTCAGACAACGACGGCGGCAACGGCGAAAGCAACGGCGTCGACATGGACGAGGTGGACACCGAGGCGGACGCCTTCGCCGCTCACACAGAGCGAGAGGAACGCGAGTCGGCGCTGAACAATGCGCTCGACCGTATGACCGGTTCCGACGAAGACATGCCTACGGCGGCTTACACCGGAGCCTACGGAGCCGATTCTGCCGACTACGAGGAGATGGTATACGGCGACACGCGCTCGTTCTACGACAAGCTGAAGGAGCAGATGGGCGAGATAGACCTCTCGGAGAACGACCAGAAGATAATGGAATACATCATCGGATCGCTCGACAGCGACGGTTTGCTGCGCAAGGACAGCCAGTCGATATGCGACGAGCTGGCTATCTATCAGGGCGTCTACTGCGACGTGAAGGACATCGACCGCATAATAGGCATTCTGCAGACCTTCGACCCGGCTGGCATCGGTGCGCACTCGCTGCAGGAGTGTCTGCTGCTGCAGATAGAACGCCGACCCGACGACAGAATGAAGCAGCTGATGACGACAGTCGTAAAGAAGCACTTCAACGACTTCGCGAAGAAGCACTTCGAGAAACTTCCGCAGCTGCTGGGCGTGGACGAGCATACCGGACAGCGCGTGCTGGAGGAGCTGCGCCGACTCAACCCCAAACCGGGCGCTTCGCTCGGCGAGACCGAGGGCAGAAACGTGCAGCAGATTACGCCCGACTTCATCATCGACACCGACGACAACGGCAACGTGTCGTTCTACATAAACAACGGCAACATACCGGAACTGCGCGTCTCTTCCTCGTTCAGCGAACTCATGGAGACCTATCGCAACAACAAGGAGAAGATGTCGCGCCGCGAAAAGGAAGCGCTGCTCTACGCAAAGCAGAAGGTGGAGCGCGCAATGGGATACATCGAAGCGATAAAGCAGCGCTACCGCACGCTCACGCTCACCATGCAGGCTATCATCGACTGGCAACGCAAGTTCTTCCAGGACGGCGACGAGGCTGACCTCAAGCCGATGATTCTGAAGAACATCGCCGACCGCACGGGGCTCGACATAAGCACTATATCGCGCGTCAGCAACGTGAAGTACGCGCAGACCAACTGGGGAACTTACCCGCTGCGCTTCTTCTTCAGCGACGGCTACACCAACGAAGACGGTGAGGAGATGTCTACACGCAAGATAAAGATTGCGCTGAAAGACCTCGTCGGCAAGGAAGACAAGACGAAACCGCTCAGCGACGACGCTCTCAGAGAGGCGCTCGTGAAGCTCGGCTACCCCATCGCACGACGCACCGTGGCGAAGTATCGCGAGCAACTGGGCATACCGGTGGCAAGAATGAGAAAGAACTAATTATGAAAGAAAAGAACATAATCCTCGCAGCCCGCGCCCTGAGCGCGGTGTTCACCCCGTTCTATCTGTCTTTGGTAGGGATGACCGTACTCTTCACGTTCAGTTATCTCAGTCAGATGCCGTGGGGGTACAAGCTGAGCGTGCTCGCTATGGTCTACTTCTTCACCATTCTCATGCCCACAATGCTCATCAAGCTCTACCGCAACTATCACGGCTGGACACTCATACAGCTCAGCCGCAAGGAGCGCCGCGTGGTGCCCTATCTGCTCTCGATAGTGAGCTACTACGCCTGCTTCTACGTCATGCGACTGTATAACATTCCGCACTTCATGGGCAACATACTCATGGCGGCACTCGTGATACAGATAGTGTGCGCACTGATAAACGTGTGGTGGAAGATATCTACGCACACCGCAGCCATCGGTGGCGTGGTGGGCGCTCTGCTCGCCTTCTCGTTCATATTCATGTTCAACCCCATCACGTGGCTCTGCTTCTCGCTCGTGCTCTCAGGGCTCGTCGGCACCAGCCGCATAATACTCCGCCAGCACACCCTTTCGCAAGTGACAGCGGGCTTCGGCGTAGGCGTGCTCATCGCCTTCGTGATAATACTGGGGCTGTAGCCCCTCCCAACCCTCCCCGTCGGGGAGGGCTTAGTTAGCAAAGGCTTATTCTGCAAAGGCTTAGAAGGCTTAAAGAGGCCTAAAGAGGCTTAGTTAACAATGGCTTAGAAAGGCCTAAGAAGGCTTAGAAAGGCTTAGACATTAAACAATAAACAATAAAATATTATGACTCCATTAGTTAGCATCATCATGGGCAGCACATCAGACCTGCCCGTTATGGAAAAGGCATGCAAGTTCTTGAACGACATGCAGGTGCCGTTTGAAGTGAACGCCCTCTCTGCTCATCGCACACCGGACGCAGTTGAAAGTTTCGCTAAGGGCGCAAAGGCGCGTGGCGTTAAGGTAATCATTGCCGCAGCAGGCATGGCAGCAGCTCTGCCCGGCGTCATCGCAGCAAGCACCACTCTGCCCGTCATCGGCGTGCCTATCAAGGGTATGCTCGACGGTCTCGACGCCATGCTCTCTATCATACAGATGCCCCCGGGAATACCCGTTGCAACAGTAGGCGTGAACGGAGCCATGAACGCAGCTATCCTCGCTTGCGAGATGATTGCGCTCTGCGACGAAGGCATCGCAGAAAAGATGGCACAGTACAAGGCTGGCTTGGGAGAGAAGATAGAAAAGGCGAACAAGGAGCTCGCTGAGGTGAAGTATGAATATAAATGTTGAGATGGTGAGGTGGTGAGATGGTGAGATGGTGATATGTTGTTGTGGTGAGGTGGTGAGGTGGTGACAATAGTACATCTCTCAACAACTCACCACATCAACACAACAACATCTCACGACATCTCTCAACACATCAACACCTCACCATCTCAACACCTCACCATCTCAACACCTCACTATCTCAACATCTCTCAACACCTCAACATCTCAACACAACAACATCAAAAATCATGATTGATCTCTTCAACTACCGCCGCCGCGAAGCCTCACCCGTTCAGGTAGGCGACATACAGCTTGGCGGCGACGCCCCGATACGCGTGCAGTCGATGACCACAACCAACACCAACGACACGGAGGCGTGCGTGGCTCAGGCTGAGCGCATCATAAACGCAGGCGGCGAACTCGTGCGACTCACTACGCAGGGCCGCAGAGAGGCTGAGAACCTGCAGAACATAAACGCACAACTGCGTGCCGACGGCTACACCACACCGCTCGTTGCCGACGTTCACTTCAACGCCAATGTGGCTGACGTGGCTGCGCTGTACGCAGAGAAGGTGCGCGTAAACCCGGGCAACTACGTAGACCCGGCGCGCGTGTTCAAGAAAATTGAGTATACCGACGCAGAGTATGCCGACGAACTCAAGAAACTGGAGGACCGCTTTGTGCCCTTCCTCAACATCTGCCGCGAACACCACACGGCGGTGCGCATCGGCGTGAACCACGGTTCGCTCTCCGACCGCATCATGTCGCGCTACGGCGACACGCCGGAAGGCATCGTCGAGAGCTGCATGGAGTTTCTGCGCATCTGCAAGAAGGAGCAGTTCGACAACGTAGTGATAAGCATCAAGGCGTCGAACACGGTCATCATGGTGCGCACGGTGCGTCTGCTCATCACCGAGATGGACAACGCCGACATGCACTACCCGCTGCACCTCGGCGTCACCGAAGCTGGCGAAGGCGAGGACGGACGCATCAAGAGTGCGGTGGGCATCGGCGCACTGCTTGCCGACGGCATCGGCGACACTATCCGAGTTAGTCTGAGCGAGGAGCCGGAGGCGGAGATACCCGTTGCGCACCACCTCGTCGACTATATCACGAAGCGTGCCGGACACACTCTCGTGCCAGGCACCGAGGCAAAGGACTTCTCTTGGGTGCGCCCTGAGCGCCGCCCCACTCGCGCTATGGGATACATCGGCGGTTCGAATGTGCCGGTGGTGATAGCTTCGCTCGGACAGAACGACGACGCAGAGAGCGTTGAGTTCAACCCCGACATGACACCCGACTATATCTACTGCGGTGCCAAGCTGCCCAAGAACCGCCGCGACGGACAGAAATACATCGTCGACTTCAACGCATACACCGGCGAGCCGAACACCTACCCTATCTTCCCGTACAACGCTACGCCGTTCGTGGGCGGAGTGAAGGCAGATGTTAAGTTCCTCGTGCTGCAGCTCGGCGCTCCGTCGGAGGAGTACATGGCTTGCCTGAAAGCCCACCCGGAGGTGGTGGTCGTTGCTGTGTCGAACCAGCAGAACCGCCTCGGCGAGCAGCGTGCGCTTACTCACGAACTGTGGTCTAACGGCTTGTTCAACCCCGTTGTGTTCGCTCAGATGTACAGTCATAGCAGCGCCGAGAAGGCAGACCTGCAGCTTGAGGCGGCAGCCGATATGGGCGCGCTGATGATTGACGGCCTCTGCGACGGCGTATGGCTGATGAATAACGGCGACATCGCGGTGCGCGACCTTACCGACACGGCGTTCGCAATATTGCAGGCGGCTCGTCTGCGCACATCGAAGACCGAATACATCTCATGCCCTGGCTGCGGCAGAACGCTCTACGACCTGCGCTCTACCATCGCAAAGATAAAGGCGGCTACGGCGCACATGAAGGGCCTGAAGATAGGCATCATGGGCTGCATCGTGAACGGACCGGGCGAGATGGCTGACGCCGACTACGGTTATGTGGGCGCCGGACCGGGAAAGATTTCGCTCTACAAGCAGAAGATGTGCGTGGAGAAGGCGATACCGGAGAGTGAAGCAGTGGAACATCTGCTCAGATTTATAGAAGAAGACAGAAAGGAAAAATAATGAGTTTAACTGGCATTGCACGATACGCATTCGCACCCCGACAGCATAAGCTGGAACAACACTTCAACGAGCCGGAGGCTCTGCAGCACCAAGTGTTGCAGCACCTCCTGCGCGCTGCCGCCAACACCGAGTACGGCAGAAACCATCTTTTCGCTACGACAAAGGGCTACGACGACTTCGTGCGCAACGTGCCCGTGAATACCTACGAGGAGCTGAAGGCCGACATCGACCGTATGCGACACGGCGAGGCTGACGTGCTGTGGCCGGGAAAGGTGAAGTGGTACGCCAAGTCGTCGGGCACTACGAACGACAAGAGCAAGTTCATACCCGTGTCGGCTGAAGGACTGAAGAACATACACTACAAGGGCGGCACGGATGTGGTGGCGCTCTACCTGCAGAACAACCCGAAGAGCCGCATGTTCGACGGCAAGGGATTGATTCTGGGCGGTTCACACTCGCCCAACTACAACGTGGCGGGCTCGCTCGTGGGCGACCTCAGCGCCATTCTCATCGAGAACATCAATCCGCTCGTGAACCTCGTGCGTGTGCCGAAGAAGCAGACGGCGCTGCTGAGCGACTTCGAGGTGAAGCGCGACCGCATTGCGCGCGAATGTCTTAACAAGAACGTGACTAACATCTCGGGTGTGCCCTCATGGATGCTCAGCGTGCTGGTGCGCGTGCTCGAGCTGTCGGGCAAGGAGCGCCTCGACGAGGTGTGGCCCAACCTGGAGGTGTTCTTCCACGGCGGCATCGCGTTCACGCCATACCGCTCGCAGTACGAGCACATCATAAAGAGCGACCGCATGCACTACATGGAGACGTACAACGCCTCGGAGGGATTCTTCGGCATACAGAACGACCCAGAGGACAAGTCGATGCTGCTGATGCTCGACTACGACGTGTTCTACGAGTTCCTGCCGATGGACGAGTTCGACTCTGAGAACCCGAACATCGTGCCGCTCGAGGGCGTGGAGACGGGCAAGAACTACGCCATGCTTATCAGCACGTCGTGCGGATTGTGGCGCTACATGATTGGCGACACGGTGAAGTTCACGTCGGTGCGTCCGTACAAGTTCGTCATAACGGGCAGAACGAAGTATTTCATCAACGCTTTCGGCGAAGAGCTTATCCAGGACAACGCCGAGAAGGGCCTCGCCTATGCCTGCCAGCAGACCGGCGCAGAGGTGAAGGAGTATACGGCGGCGCCGGTGTTCATGGACGCCAACGCGAAGTGCCGCCACCAGTGGCTCATCGAGTTCGCGAAGAAGCCTGAGAACATCAGCGAGTTTGCCGACATCCTCGACCGACAGCTGCAGGCTATCAACTCCGACTACGAGGCGAAGCGCTTCCACGACATCACGCTGCAGCCGCTTGAGGTTGTCGTTGCGCGCGAAGGTCAGTTCGACGACTGGCTGCGCTCTAAGGGCAAGCTGGGCGGACAGCACAAGATACCGCGCCTCTCCAACAACCGCAAGACCATTGAGGAGATAATGGGGATGAAATGATGTTGTTGTGGTGTGATGTTGAGATGGTGATAATGGGGTTGAGATGGTGAGGTGTTGAGATGGTGACATTTGTGTTGCTATCTTCAGGGGGTGCACTTGTCTCAAGTGCACCAACGTATTGTATAATCGTGAAATGGTGACATTTGTAGGGGGTGCACTTGTCTCAAGTGCACCAACCTATCTAATAGAGTTAGCTATAAAACAAATAAAAGCCAAATGCTGAAACTAAGAAACATACTATATATAATAGGTGTAATCGCGCTGCTCTCGTCGTGCGCCCGCATGGGACGCCCCGACGGAGGATGGTACGACGAGACGCCGCCGCATGTGATAGGCTCGACACCTGCCGACCGCAGCACTAACGTGCAGGAGAAGAAGGTGAACATCTACTTCGACGAGTTCATAAAGCTCGACAACGCGTCGGAGAAGGTGGTGGTGTCGCCGCCGCAGCTCGAGCAGGCGGAGATAAAGGCTTCGGGCAAGAAGATCAGCGTGGAGCTGAAGGACTCGCTGAAGCCCAACACTACGTACACCGTCGACTTCTCTGACGCCATCTCCGACAACAACGAGGGCAACCCGATGGGCAACTACACCTACAGTTTCTCTACGGGCGACCATATCGACACGCTCGAGGTGGCTGGCACCGTGGTGGCGGCTGAGAACCTCGAACCGGTGAAGGGCATACTCGTGGGTCTGTACGCCGAGATGGGCGACTCGTGCTTCATGAAGATGCCAATGCTGCGCGTGGCGCGTGCCGACTCGCGCGGACACTTCGTCATAAAGGGCGTGGCGCCGGGCGCTTACCGCATCTACGCCCTCAACGACCAGGACGGCAACTATATGTTCTCTCAGAAGAGCGAGCAGATGGCTTTCTCGCACGACACCATACGCCCCGCGTTCTGCGACGCCCTGCGACAGGACACGCTTTGGCTCGACTCGCTGCATATCAAGGACATAAAGCAGACGGGATACATACGCTTCACGCCCGACGACCTCGTGCTCAGAGCGTTCGAACACGTGCAGACCGACCGCTTCTTTCTCAAGTCGGAACGCCTGCAGCCCGACCGCTTCACGCTGTTCTTCAGCTACGGCTCGAAGAAGCTGCCCGAGATAAAGCCGCTCAACTTCGACGCTACCGACCGACTCCTTATAGAGCCGTCTGTGCGACGCGACACCATAACCTACTGGCTGCGCGACACGGCGCTCGTCAATCAGGACACGCTCAGCCTCGCCCTCACCTACGAGATGACCGACACGCTGGGCAACCTCGTGCCGCAGACCGACACGCTGCAGATTCTCTCTAAGCAGCCCTACGAACGCCGCCTGAAGGAGGCGCAGAAGGAGCTGGAGAGCTGGAAGAAACAGCAGGAGAAGAAGCGCAAGCGCGGCGAGGAGTACGACTCCGTGATGCCGCCGAAGGAACTGGAATTCAAGCTCGCAGTCGACTCGAAGCTCGACCCCGACCGCAACCTGCACTTCGAGTTCGACACGCCGCTCGCCTCTGCAGACACGTCTAAGATTCACCTCTACGCCAAGCACGACACGCTGTGGTACGTAGCGCCGCTGCGCTTCGAGCCAGTGAAGCAGAAGATGTGGGGCGACAGCATAGCCACCGCAGAGTCGAAGCGCCAGTACATACTGCGCGCCGAGTGGCGTCCGGGCATAGAATACAGCCTCGAAATCGACTCGCTCGCCTTCACCGACATCTACGGCAACGCGTCGAAGAAGCTGAAGAAGGGCTTCAAGGTGGGCGCCATGGACGACTACAGCAGTCTGGTGCTCAATATAGCGCAGCTCAAGGGCGAGAACCTCGTCGTCGAACTGCTCACGAGCGAAGACAAGGCGGTGAAGAGCGTGCACACAGCCAACTCAACGGCAGCGTTCTACTACGTACGACCCGGCAAATACTACGCCCGCATGTTCGTCGACCGCAACAACAACGGCGTGTGGGACACGGGCGACTACAGCGCCAACCTGCAACCCGAAGAGGTGTTCTACTATCCGTACGAGATAGAGTGCAAGGCGAAGTGGGACGTAACGCTCAACTGGAACATCAACGAGAAACCGCTCGACCAGCAGAAACCCGAGAAGATAAAGAAACAGAAGGGCGAACGCCAACGCAAGATACAACAGCGCAACATGGAAAGAGCGCGCAAAATGGGCATCGAGTATCCGTTCTAACGAGTTTATCCAATTGAGAGTTGAGAGTTGAGAATTGAGAGTTATGATTACCATATAAATCATAAAAATAAAAATAATATGAAGACCAGACACTTCCTCCTCGTCGTAGCCCTGCTATTGGCAGGTCTGCAGACCACAACGGCACAATGCAAGTACCGCAACACGGCAGTAAAGCCGGGCGAGTTCCTGTCGTATAACCTCTACTACAACTGGCAGTTCGTATGGGTGAAGGCAGGCACGGCATCAATGTCGGTAGTGAAGAGCAACTATCACGGCAAGCCAGCGCTGCGCATGGCGCTCATCACACGCACATCGAAGACGCTCGACAAGATGTTCGTGATGCGCGACACGCTGCTCTGCTACAACACGCTCGACCTCGAACCACTCTACTACCGCAAAGGAGCGCGCGAGGGCAAGCGCTACACCGTAGACGAGGCGTTCTACTCGTACAGCAACAACCATCAGCACGTGAAGCTGCACCGACAGAAGAACAACGGCGAACACGTATGGAACGAGTTCAACCGCACGGCGTGCGCCTACGACATGATGAGCATCTTCCTGCGCGCACGCTCGTTCAACCCCGAGAGCTGGAAGAAGGGCAAGCGCATACACATACCCATCACCGACGGACCGAAGATCATCAACGCCATCCTCGAATACAAGGGCAAGACCACCGTCAAGGCCGACAACGGCGTGAAGTACCGCTGCCTGCAACTCTCGTATATCGAGAACGAAGGCAATAAGGAGAAGGAGATCACGCGCTTCTACGTTACGGACGACGTACATCATGTGCCGGTAAGACTGGATATGTTCCTGAAGTTCGGCGTCGCAAAAGCGTTCCTATCAGGCATGAAGGGCGTGAAGTAATCATCAGGGGGTGCAGTTGTCTCCGCTCGGCTTTGCCGCTTGCCAGAGCAAGAACTGCACCAACCAGTCAATAATGGTGCTGTTCCTGCTATGGCAAGCGGCAAAGCCGAGCGGAGACAACTGCACCAACCATCAATAATGGTGCAGTTGAGACAACTGCACCCCCTATCAAAAAACATTCTATGCGTAAACTCATTATACTATTCGTCACCCTCGCAGCCATCACCTCCTGCGACCTCGCCCCCACCAGTTCGAACACCTCGAAGGCGAAGCGCTTCACCAACGAAGTGCTGCTCGGCTACACGCCCGTGAAGGACCAGGGCCACAGCTCGCTCTGCTGGGCGTACGCCATGCTCGCCACCATCGAGAGCGAACACATACAGATGGGCGACTCGGTGAACCTCTCCGTCGACTACATAGCGCGCTACCAGCTCGACGAGCAGGCACGCTTCCACTTCCTCTCGAAAGGCTTCAACCGCATGACGCTGCGCGGAACGGCGCCGCTGCTGCTGCGCCTGCTCGACGAATACGGCATCATGCCCTACGACTCCTACCATGCGCGCGACATCAACTACAACGCCCTCACGAAACGCCTGGAGATGCTCTCCAACTCGTCGCGCAACCTGAGCCAGATGAAGCAACGCACAGAACGACTCTTCGACGAGCGCATAGGAGCGCTGCCCAAGAAGGTGTACATGCTCGGAGCCGAATACACACCGCTCGAGTTCGCCCACAGCGTCTGCATGCGCGGCGAATATCTCGCCATGACGAGCTTCACCCACCACCGCTTCGGCGAAGCGTTCGTGCTCGAAGTGCCCGACAACTACAGCAATGAGCTATACTACAACGTGCCCATCGACGTGATGATGAAGCGCATAGAACGCTCACTGCGCACCGGACACCCCGTATGCTGGGAAGGCGACACAAGCGAAGTGGGCTTCGACTTCAAGCGCGGCGTGGCGGAACTCACCAAGCAGCGACCCTACACGCAGAAGCAGCGACAGATAGAGTTTGAGAACCACCACACCACCGACGACCACTGCATGGTGCTCATAGGTATAGCCCACGACGAGAACGGCAAACGCTACTACATAGCCAAGAACTCATGGGGAACAGGCAACCAGTACGGCGGACTCATGTACCTCTCAGAGCAGTACGTGATGATGAAGACCATAGCCATCGTCGTGAAGAACATAAATATGTAAGCCACAGGTGCTGCATACAAAAAGACATGTATAGGACTATAACACATAATGTTTGCGCAAATGTTTGCGCAAACATTTTTTTTGATTCGTAAATGCTACAGATTTTAACGTTTATTACACGTTCAAAATATCACTCAAACAGACATTTAGCTATATTTGCAAAATCTAAAGACGCTTATAAATTTTTTACAACTACTATAATAATTAACCTAACCCTTAAAGACTATGCAGAAAAGATCGTTTCTTACAGTCGTAATGTTCCTGATAGGAATGTTTATGACGGGGGCGTACGCACAAGTACACACAGTTTCTGGTCTGGTGAAAGACAAAGAAATGGGTGAACCCCTTGTTGGAGTAAGCGTGTCTGTAAAAGGCACGAAGAATGCAACCATGACTGACCTGAACGGCAACTACACCATTCAAACCAGCCCGAAAGACGTACTCGAATTCAAGTATGTCGGCATGAAAAATGCAGAGGAGACAGTAGGCAACCGCAAGGTTATCAACGTCACTCTCGTAGCTAACGCAGAAAGCCTCGGCGAAGTCGTAGTGACAGCCATGGGTATCAAGCGTCAGTCGGAGACCCTTACCTACTCGGCTCAGACCGTAGGCGGAAAGGACGTCAACGACATCAAGTCAATCAACATGATCAACTCGCTGCAGGGCAAGAGCGCAGGTCTTCAGATTACGCCTAACTCTACCGGTGCGGGCGGTTCTTCAAAGATTCTGTTCCGCGGCAACAAGTCAATCTCTGGTAGCAACCAGCCGCTCATCGTCATCGACGGTGTGCCGACAATGACCAATACCGCAACCTCTCAGGTATCAAGCGACTACGGTGGCGAGCGCGACGCAGGTGACGTTATGTCTACCATCAACCCCGACGATATCGCTTCTATCACACTTCTGAAGGGCGCTGCCGCTTCAGCTCTCTACGGTGCGGTGGCTGCCAACGGCGCCATCATGATCACCACAAAGCAGGGCATGGCAGGCAAGGTGAACGTGAACGTATCGAGCAACACCACAATGGAGGTTCCGATGATTCTGCCTGAGTTCCAGAACACATACGGTGCAGGCGCTGACGGCACATTCTCTTGGGGCGACAAGCTCAGCAAGGCTTGCAAGAACTACGCAGAGTCGTTCTTCCGCACCGGCTTCACAACCAACAACACCGTATCGCTCTCGGGCGGTAGCGAGAACTTCAAGGGCTACTTCTCTTACGGCAACGTATTCTCTCACGGCATGACTCCTGAGAACACATTCCGCAGCCACAACCTCAACACTAAGGTAGACTTCAAGGTGCTCAACAACGTTTACGTCGACTTCTCGGCTAAGTACAGCAACCAGTACTCTAAGAACCAGGCTGCTGCCGGCTACCTCTGGAACCCGCTCACAGGTGTATACCTCGCTCCGCGCGGCATCGACTGGGACCACTACAAGGACAACTACGAGGTTTACGACCCCGCACGCGGCTGCAACGTACAGAACTGGACCAACACCGAGCTGCAGCAGTTCGGCAACCCGTACTGGATGCTCAACCGTCAGACTCCTATCTCTAAGCGCAACCGCTATGAGTTCGGTGGCTCTATCAAGTGGGACATCACTCCCGACCTCAACATCCAGGGACGTATGCGCTACGAGCGCGGCGAAGAGCAGTTCATCCACAACGCATACGCTTCGTCTGTAGGCAACCTCTACAAGATGGGACGCATGAAGAACAACCGCTACTTCAGCGACCAGCTCTACGGCGACGTGCTCATCAACTACAACCACACTTGGAACGACTGGGGCCTCACAGCTACAGCCGGCTCAAGCTTCACCAAGACCAAGACCGCACACGTAGACCTCTGGGGCGAGGGCGAACAGTACAAGTCGCCGGGCGACGGCAACATCTACTATCCGAACATCTTCACTCCGAACAACTTCTACGGCAACATGTCTAAGCTGGGCAGCGGCGACGCTATGGAGACAGAAAAGCGCCTCAACGCCGTGTTCGCAACAGCTCAGGTAGCCTTCAAGGAGGCTGTGTTCCTCGACCTCTCTGCACGTAACGACTGGTCGTCAGCTCTCGCATTCACCGACGGCTGCTCATTCTTCTACCCGTCAGTAGGCGCCAGCGTACTGCTCAACAAGCTCGTGCCTATGGGCGAGCAGGTGAACCTCTTCAAGTTCCGCGGCAGCTACTCTATCGTAGGTAACGACGTGCCTATCTACATGTCTAACCCACGCTACACTCTCGGCGAGTCGGGCTCTATCTCAGCTCCCGACAAGGCTGCGTTCCGCACATTGAAGCCAGAGAAGACCCACTCTATCGAGGTAGGTTTCGACGGTACATTCTTCAACAACCGTCTCGACTTCTCTCTTACATACTATAAGACAAACACCAAGAACCAGTTCTTCTCTGTTTCGGCTCCTTACGAGAGCGGTCTGCGCAACCGTTACGTCAACGCCGGCAACGTACAGAACCAGGGTATCGAGGCATCTATCGGCTGGCACCAGCAGTTCAACCCCGACTTCTCTTGGTCTACCAACTTCAACATCTCTTACAACGAGAACAAGATCAAGGAGCTCGTAGAGGGCTTGGAGAACGGTCTTACCATCGCTTCTTGGCAGGGCGCTAAGGTAGTGCTCAACGAGGGCGGCTCTTACGGCGATCTCTACGTACGCCAGATCAAGCGCGACGAGGCAGGCAAGCCGGTCAAGAACGACAAGGGCGAACCTATCCTCATGGGCGACAACGTTGACGAGATGAAGTATGCAGGCAACATGAACGCAAAGGTGAACTTCGGTTGGACAAACACATTCCACTACAAGGACTTCACATTCTCGTTCCTCATCGACGGTAAGTTCGGCGGCAGAGTGCTCTCTGCAACTGAGGCTACTCTCGACGGCTGGGGCGTATCTAAGCGCTCTGGCATCGCACGCAACGCAGGCAAGGTTGTGGTTGACGGCGTAGAGTTCGACCCGCAGGCATGGTACACAACAACAGGCTCTTCTAACTTCAACAACTCTTACGCTACAGAGTTCTACGTATACAAGGGCACGAACGTACGTCTGCGCGAGATGAGCCTCGGCTACACCTTCCGCAACCTCTTCGGCAACGGCAAGAACCTCACTGCTGCGCTCATCGCACGCAACCTCTTCTTCTTCTACAAGGACGCTCCTTGCGACCCGGACGTATCAATGGGTACCGGCAACGGCGTGCAGGGTGTCGACATCTTCAACCTCCCGTCGGCAACAAGCTTGGGTCTGAACCTGAAGTTGAACTTCTAATTTTTGAGCGAGTAAAAACAAGTTTTACAACCGTTTAAAATCTAAGGAAATATGAAAAAGAGAAATATATTCGCGGTGTCATCAATGCTGGCACTGGCTGTGATGAGCAACGGAATGTTAAGCTCATGTACAGACGATTTCGAAGATCTGAATACAAACAAGACGCAGGTAGACCCAGGCGATCTGCCGTTCGCAGCACAGTGTGCCGAGGCAATGAACTATTGCTACCCGCCTCACCAGAATATGTTCCAGTTCTGGACGAACCTTACCATCGACCTCTACGGTGGCTACTTCCAGACACCTCACGGCAACTTCACCAACTGCGATATGGGTGAGAACCGCGGACACAGTGGCGGTATGTACGAGAACTACTATCTGCATATCTTCAACAACACACGCCGCAACATCGCCAACCTCGACAAGCAGGAGAATGCCGGACTGGCTGGCACAATGCGCATCGTGCAGGCTGTAGGTACAATGCAGGCTACAGACGCATACGGACCGCTCGCCTACTCGTCTATCATCAACGCCGAGAGCGAATCTACCTACCGCTTCGACAGCCAGCAGAAGCTCTATGAGCAGATGCTCGACGACCTCGACAAGGCTATCGCCGGACTGCAGAAGATGGACGACACAGAGAAGGCTTCGCTCGCTACATACGACACATGGGGCGGTGGCGATCCGGCTATCTGGGTGCAGATTGCCAACACCATGAAGCTGCGTATCGCTCTGCGCCTCTCTAAGCGCGAGAGCGAGATGGCTGCCGACGGCTACGACCTCAAGGCTATCGCTACGGCTGCTGCTGCCAACACCCTCGCCGTTTCGGGCAAGGACATCGTTGTTAAGGACCAGAGCAACGAGCTGAAACGTATGTTCGACTGGCAGGACTGCGGCATGAACGCTAACCTCGTAACGCTGATGGTGGGCATGAACGACCCGCGTCTGCCTCTCTACATGACAAAGAATGCTGACGAGATTAAGAACGAAAAGGGCGAAGTGACACCTAAGAACTCTGTTTACTGCGGCATCCGCTACGCAAGCGGCATGCCTCAGAAGGGTTCTGACGGCTCGTACGGCTACAAGATGTCGCAGTGGGTTGGCGCTTACAACACTCCGCTGCCTATCTTCAAGGCTGCCGAGGCTTACTTCCTCCTCGCTGAAGCCAAGTTGCGTTGGGGCATCGGCTCTGAAAGCGTCAAGGCTCTTTACGAGAAGGGCATCCGCCTCTCTATCAAGAACGAGCTTGCTTATAAGGGATCGTTCGCTGGCATCGAAAACATCAGCGACGCCGACATCGACGCTTACATCAACGGCACAACCGGTCAGGCAGACTACGTTGATCCGGGCAACTCGGCTAACAACTGCAAGGCTGTCAACACGCTCGGCGTGAAGTGGGACGACGCAGCAAGCAAGGAAGACCAGCTCGCACGCATCCAGACTCAGAAGTACATCGCTCTCTTCCCGCTCTCTAACGAAGGTTGGGCTGAGCAGCGCCGCACCGGCTATCCGAAGTTCTTCGTAGCTTTGGTAAACAAGAGCAACGGTGCTGTCGACACTCAGGAAGGCGTTCGCCGTGTTATCTACAGCAGCAATGCTTACGACACCAACGCAGAAGGCGTAAAGGGTGGCATCGAGCTCCTCGACAAGGAGAACACCAGCAAGAAGGGTATCTCTGGCGATAAGGGCGGCACACACCTCTGGTGGGACAACGCTAACAAGGGCAACTTCTAAGCGCTCAGCTACAGAATAACTAAAAAACGGACTCTGCCAAACACATTTGGCGGAGTCCGTTTTTTTTCATCGTATCGGAGGTATCCTGCCTCCGCCACAGCAAGCCTCCTGCAGAGTATATTCTCCCACAGAACGCGCAGAATCCACGGAACCTCTTGCTATAATTATTCTCCCACAGAATACGCAGAATTCACAGAACTTTCTGCTGTGGATTTTCTCCCACAGATTGCACTCACAGAAGTTAGGCTGCCTTCCAGGGGGTGCACTTGTCTCAAGTGCACCAAACAATCAAGAAGTGCACCAAACAAACAAAATCGATATTCTCCCACAAATTGCACAGATGGTTTGAGTGCGTAGGAATGAAAGCGGATTAAACCGATTTTTAATAGTAGCGGAGGTATCCTGCCTCCGCCACAGTGGGCTGGTTTCATTAATTTTTAGTAACTTTGCAGAAGATAGTGCAGAACTATAAAAAGCTGCACATAACTATAAAAAACAAGCAATATGAAGAAAATCGTGATTCTCGACTTCGACGGCACCATCGCCGACACGAAGCCTGTTATACTCAACACCTTCCACCGCACCTTCGACGCTATGCACCTGCCGCAGCACAGCGACGAGGAGATAGCCGCAACGATAGGTCTGCCGCTCGTAGAGGCGTTCCCCGTGCTCGAGCCGATGGACAAGGAGAAAGCGGCGGAGTGTACAGCCAAGTACCGCGAGATATTCGAGGACGTGAACCGCGAGATTGGCGTGCCGATGTTCCCGCACGTGGCTGACACGGTGCGACTGCTGCACGCAAAGGGATGCATAGTGACCATCGCTACAAGCCGCGGATACAAGTCGGCTGTCGACTTCGTGCGCTCGTTCAAGCTCGACGACGTCATAACGCTCGTCGTGGCTGCCGAGGACGTGCGCCACGCCAAGCCCGACGCCGAGCCGGTGATAAAGACGCTGAAGCACTACAACCTGAAGCCCGAGGACGCCGTCGTCGTAGGCGACACCCACTTCGACATTCTCATGGGTCGCAACGCCCACTGCATGACCGTCGGCGTTACGTACGGCAACGGTTCGCGAGAGAGCCTCGCAGAAGCCGGCGCCGACGCCATTGTCGACGATTTCGCGGAAATTGCACCGCTAATTGAATTATAATTGCTATATTTGCATATTAATTAGGTGCATACCGCTTCTATACAACAACGAATAACAAAAAACAAAAACAAAAATATAATGGAACAAGCACTTTGGATTTACAATACGCTGTCGCGTCGCAAGGAAGTGTTCAAGCCGCTGCACGCTCCTAACGTGGGCATGTACGTCTGCGGACCTACCGTCTATGGCGACCCACACCTGGGCCATGCGCGCCCGGCTATCACGTTCGACATTCTCTTCCGCTACCTCAAGCACCTCGGCTATAAGGTGCGCTACGTGCGCAACATCACCGACGTGGGTCACTTGGAGCACGACGCCGACGAAGGCGACGACAAGATAGAGAAGAAGGCTCGTCTGGAGCAGCTCGAACCGATGGAGATTGCGCAGTATTACACCAATCGCTACCACGCGGCTATGGAAGCGCTGAACGTGCTGCCGCCGAGCATCGAGCCGCACGCTACGGGTCACATCATCGAGCAGGAACAGCTCGTGCAGCAGATTCTCGACAACGGATTCGCATACGAGAGCAACGGCTCTGTCTACTTCGACGTGAAGAAGTACAACGAGAAGCACCACTACGGCATTCTCTCTGGTCGCAACCTCGACGACGTGAAGGACGCTTCACGCGCTCTTGATGGTGTTGGCGAGAAGCGCAACCAGGCAGACTTCGCACTCTGGAAGAAGGCATCGCCTGAGCACATCATGCGCTGGCCGAGCCCCTGGAGCGACGGCTTCCCGGGATGGCACTGCGAGTGTACGGCGATGGGCCGCAAGTATCTCGGCGCCCACTTCGACATACACGGTGGCGGAATGGACCTTGTGTTCCCGCACCACGAGTGCGAGATTGCGCAGGCTGTGGCTTCGCAGGGCGACCAGATGGTGCACTACTGGATGCACAACAACATGATTACAATCAACGGACAGAAGATGGGCAAGTCGCTCGGCAACTTCATCACACTCGAGGAATTCTTCACGGGCAACAACAAGAATCTTGAGCAGCCCTACTCGCCGATGACCATACGCTTCTTCATCCTCTCGGCTCACTACCGCGGCACAGTCGACTTCTCTAACGAGGCGCTGCAGGCTTCGCAGAAGGGTCTTGAGAAACTCATGAACGGCATCGCCGACCTTGACCGCATCGCTGCTTCGGCAGAGAGCGACGCCGAGACAAAGAAGGTTGTGAGCGAGCTGCGCCAGAAGTGCTACGACGCCATGAACGACGACTTCGCTACACCGCTCGTCATAGCTCATCTCTTCGAGGCTTGCTCCGTAGTGAACAAGCTCGTAGACCACAAGGCTACCATCTCTGAAGCTGACCTTAAGGAACTGGCTGAGACAATGCGTCTCTTCGCGTTCGACCTGCTCGGTCTGCGCCCCGACAACGCCGGCTCTTCATCGCATCGCGAGGAGGCTTTCGGCAAGGTCGTAGACATGGTGCTCGACATCCGCTCTAAGGCTAAGGCTTCGAAAGACTGGGCTACCAGCGACCGCATCCGCGACGAACTGGCTGAGCTTGGCTTCGAGGTGAAGGACACCAAGGACGGTGCTACCTGGAAGCTGAAGTAAGAGTTTTGAATTTTGAATTAGCATTAGCAAAGGCTTAAAGGCTTAGAAAGGCTTAAACGCAGCCCAAGAGCGGCCTAAAGCTCCCATAAATAATAAAAAGCAATGAAGAAAATATCTATAATCGCCGCAGCAATTGCTCTCTGCAGCTGCTCGGCTACAAAGACAACAGACGCAGCCGTTGACCTCAACGGCGAGTGGGACATCGTGAAAGTGGACGGCAACGCTGTCGACACCACAAAGACAGAGTTCCGCCCTACACTGGGCTTCGAAACAGCAAAGGACAACGTGTTCGGATGCGCCGGATGCAACTCTATCAACGGTAAGGCAAAGGTGGATGCTGCAAAGCAGACCATCAGCTTCTCGGAGATAGGCAAAACGCTGATGCTCTGCGCCAACATGGAGTATGAGCAGCAGATTATGAAGGCTCTCGAAAGCGTGAAGGGATACAAGGCTGCTGGCAAAGGCTGCGTTGAACTCACGAACGGCAGCGGAAAGGCTGTGCTGCAGCTGAAGAAGCAGTAATAAAAGTAACTGAGGTGAAAGCCTCCGCCACACCAAGTAGAATAGTAATATTTGCTTGCTGCGGAGGCCAGAGACCTCCGCTACGGAATAACCCCTAAAACAGAAATCGTATGAAACACATAGTATTTCTTACTGGCGCCGGCATGTCCGTGGAGTCGGGTTTCAAGACGTTCCGCGGCAACGACGGCTTGTGGGAGAACTACCCCGTCGACCAGGTTGCGTCGCACGAGGGATGGCTTGCCGACCCCACACTCGTAACCAACTTCTACAACATGCTGCGCCGAAAGCTCTACGCAGCGCAGCCCAATGAGGGCCACCGCCTCATCCACGAGCTGGAGAAAGACTATAAGGTGACGGTCATCACGCAGAACGTGGACAACCTGCACGAGAAAGCCGGCTCCACCAATGTGATTCACCTGCACGGCGAACTGACGAAGGTGTGCTCCTCACGCGACGTGGACGACCCACGCTACCAGCGCACTCTGACCGAGGACAATTGCGAGGTGAAACCCGGCACACTCGCCGGCGACGGATCGCTCGAACGCCCGTTCATAGTGTTCTTCGGCGAGTCGGTGCCGATGATAAGCGTTGCGGCGGAGGCTGCAGAGCAAGCCGACATCTTCGTCATTATAGGCACATCGCTCAACGTATACCCCGCTGCGGGCCTCATCCACTATGTGCGCCACTCTGCACCCGTATACCTCATCGACCCCGAACCGTCGATGGGCGTAGGCAGACAGAACTTCAAGCACTTCCAGTGCGGAGCAAGCGAGGGAATGAAACGCCTGTGCGAAGAACTCTGTTGACACGACGTAGATTACTCTGATATTCCACAGACGCATCAGCGTAGTGCGACTTAGCATTGTGTGCAGACACACAAAAAATAAATGGGTGCAGTTCTTCATTTGGTAAGAACTGCACCCATTTTATATTATTAGAACTTTACTGTTAGAACTTGTAGATAAGACCGAACTCAACGTTTGTAGCGTCGAGTTCAACACCAAACTCCTTGTGCTTTGCATATCCCTCATTTTCCTGCTTATAGCCGAAGAAACCTACTTTAGAAACGAAAGCTACGTGGTCAGAAACGTTAACCTTAAGACCCGGCTTGAGACCGAACTCAAAACCATCGTAGTCTCTATGGTTGCCGCCGAAGTGCTTGTAGCCAACAATACCCTCGATAAAGAAGTCAACAACCTTAGCACTATAGAATGTATAGCGTGCATACGGAGCGAGTGTGAATGTGTTGTAACCATCCTCTACACCCTCGTAGCCAATGGTGAGACCTGCCTCCCAATTCTTGTTGAACTCATAACCGATTTCAGGAACGAGCGAATACTGCATCTTAGAGTCAGCCTTGCCTTCTTTTACGCTCTTAAGACCTGCACAACCGCCGATATACACCTGAGCGCTTGCACATACGGCTACAAAGAGAGTAGCCAAAGTCATCATAATCTTTTTCATAATTGTTTGATTTTTTAGTGATTACTACACGAAACATTACGTCGCGTGCTGATACTATTAAATATTTAAGCGCCACAAATGTACGCTTTTTAATAATATGAAACAATAAAAAGCGAAAAAAATAACACTACTACTCTATAAATTCGTGCATTTTTGATGTACAACGAGCAGTTTGCACCGCTGTTTTCCGCAGTTTGCCTAATTATTCGTACCTTTGTACGATATATCAGATAGTAGCGGAGGTCTCCGGCCTCCGCAGTAAGCTACAATGCCGTAGGAGTCTACGGTTGCTACCCTACTTGGTGCTGCGGAGGCCGGAGACCTCCGCTACTAAAAAAACAAATAACTCAAAGAATAATGCACAAACTCAGAACAATAGAAATGCAGCGTCTGTCGGTAGACGAGTTTCACGAGGCTAACAAGCTGCCGCTCATCGTGGTGCTCGACGACGTGCGCTCGCTCCACAACGTAGGTTCGGTGTTCCGTTCCTCCGACGCTTTCCGCGTAGAAGCCGTTTACCTCTGCGGCATCACCGCTACCCCGCCCCACCCCGAGATACACAAGACGGCACTCGGAGGCGAGGACTCCGTGGCTTGGCGCTACTTCGAGACGGCTACCGAGGCGGTGGCAGAACTGCAGAAAGAGGGCGTTTTCGTCTATTCAATAGAGCAGGTGGAAGGCTCCACAAAGCTGCAGAACCTGCAACTGGACACCGACCGCCGCTACGCCGTGGTGTTCGGCAACGAGGTGAAAGGCGTGCACCAGGAGGTGGTAGACCTCGCCGACGGATGTCTTGAGATACCGCAGTTCGGCACAAAGCACTCGCTGAACGTCAGCGTGACGGCAGGCATCGTGATCTGGGAGGTTGCAAAGCAGTTCTTGGAAAGGCTTAAACTTTAAGTCTGTCTTTTTAAAAATATTCTTTGCTAACAACAATAAAAACAATGCAAATTGTAGAAATACTAATTATTCTTACAATTTGCATTGTTTTTATTGTATATACGCAACTATATACCATTGAGTTCTACTAAATCAATTTATTATGCATCAATAATTGTAAATATTATCCAAGCTATAAATGGAAACAATATTACAAAAAAATCACCTGAATATTTTTTAAAAGCTTGTTTATAACTTCCTGTCTCTTGCTTATGAGAATATATTAAAAAAACAGTACTGAAAGCAAATAGGAAAAAAAATATCACAGCTATATAATCCATCCAATTAACTCTGCAGGCACGATTTATAAGTGCACTTATAAACCAAGAGAAACTAAATAATTCATGTAGCCTTTTCATTTATAATTACTTTTTATTCATACAGTCACTAAAATCATATTTCTTCCAAAAGTACAAATTAAAAACAAATACCACAAACAGTATTTTTATTTTTTATAATTTCATAAGAAAACACAACAGATTATTTATAAGCATCTCACTATCTAATAATTATAACTCTATTTATTATTTTTTTCGTAACTTTGCAGCGTTATATCCACTTGAAACATACATAATTATATAAATGAAGAAACTTTTTATCGAGACATACGGCTGCCAGATGAACGTGGCAGACTCTGAAGTAGTGGCTTCTATCATGCAGATGGCAGGCTACGAACTGTGCGAGAACGAGGCAGAGGCTGACGCCATCTTCCTCAACACTTGTTCTATCCGCGAAAACGCAGAGAACAAGATATACGGACGACTTGAGACTCTGCACGCAGAGCAGAAGAAGGGACGCCAGCTGATACTTGGCGTGCTCGGCTGCATGGCTGAGCGTGTGCGCGAAGACCTCATACAGAACCACTTCGCCAACCTCGTTTGCGGTCCCGACTCATATCTCAACCTGCCGGACATGATTGCGCAGTGCGAGAACGGACAGAACGCCATGAACATCGAACTGAGCACCACCGAGACCTACCGCGACGTTGTGCCGCAGCGCATCGGCGGCAACCGCGTGAGCGGCTTCGTGAGCATCATGCGCGGCTGCAACAACTTCTGCCACTACTGCATCGTGCCTTATACTCGCGGACGCGAACGCTCACGCGACGTGGAGAGCATCCTGCGCGAGGTGCACGACCTGCACGATCGTGGCTTCAAGGAGGTGACGCTGCTCGGACAGAACGTGAACAGCTACGGTCTGACGCCTGCCGGAAAGCGCATCGAGGGCGGATGCTCGTTCGCCGAACTGCTGCACAAGGTGGCGCAGAGCGTGCCAGATATGCGCGTGCGCTTCACCACATCGAACCCCGAGGACATGACCGACGACATTCTGTACGCCGTCGCCGAAGAGCCTAACCTCTGCAAGCACATCCACTTCCCGGCGCAGAGCGGTTCGACAAAGATACTGAAGCTGATGAACCGCAAGTACACACGCGAGCAGTACCTGGAACGCGTGGAGGCTATACGCCGCATCATACCCGGCTGCGGACTCTCTACCGACCTCTTCGTGGGCTATCACGACGAGACGCCGGAGGACCACGCCGAGACACTCTCGCTGGTGCGCGAGTGCCAGTTCGACTCGGCTTTCATGTTCAAGTATTCGGAGCGTCCGGGCACATACGCCGCAAAGCACCTGCCCGACAACGTGCCGGAGGAGGTGAAGATAGAGCGCCTCAACGAGCTTATAAGCCTTCAGACAGAGGTGAGCGCAGAGCAGAACCGCAAGGACATCGGCAAGACATTCGAGGTGCTCGTAGAGGGCTACTCGAAGCGTTCGCGCGAGCAGCTCATGGGACGCACCGAGCAGAACAAGGCTGTGGTGTTCGACAAGGGCACGTACCACATCGGCGACCGCGTGATGGTGAAGATTACGGACGCTACATCGGCTACGTTGCTGGGCACTATAGCCGAATAACATACCCACGCAGAACAACGCATAACTATATCGCAAAACAACGCATAACCGCATAACGATATGAAAGAATTCCTACAGGTACTGAGGCGCTTCGTGCCGCCCTACAAGAAGTATATAGCGCTGACAGCCACGTTCAACATTCTGTCGGCTGTGCTCAACATCTTCTCCTTCGCAGCACTCATACCTATACTTCAGATTCTCTTCCGCACAGAAGGCGCGGGCAGCGCTACGCATCTCATGCCTTGGAGCTTCGACAACATAAAGGAGGTGCTGTCGAACAACGCCGACTACTACGTGACGCAGCTCATAGCCAACGTCGGACCGACCACTACCCTACTCATCATCGGTCTGTTCCTCGCCTTCACCACGTTCCTCAAGACGGGTGCCTACTTCCTCTCGTCTGCCACCATCATTCCCGTAAGAACGGGCGTGGTGCGCGACATACGCAACCAGCTCTACCGCAAGATAACATCGCTGCCGCTGAGCTTCTTCTCAGACGAACGCAAGGGCGACATCATAGCGCGTATGACGGGCGACGTGCAGGAGATAGAGAGCTCGATAATGTCGTCGCTCGACATGCTCTTCAAGAACCCGATTCTCATCACGTTCTACTTCGGAGCGCTTATCTTCATCTCATGGCAGCTCACGCTCTTCACCATCGTCTTCGTGCCTATCTTCGGATGGTTCATGGGCTTCGTGGGCAGAAAGCTCAAGAAGAAGTCGATAAAGGCGCAGTCGCTCTGGAGCGACACAATGTCGCAGGTGGAGGAAACGCTCGGCGGACTGCGCATCGTGAAGGCATTCTGCGCTGAGGAGAAGATGAACACACGCTTCTCTAACATCAACAACGAATACCGCGACGCCGTGCAGCGCGTGAACATTCGCCAGCAGATGGCGCACCCTATGAGTGAGTTCCTCGGCACGGTGCTCATCATCATCGTGCTCTGGGTGGGCGGCATACTGGTGCTCGACAACAAGATACTCTCCGGTCCGTCGTTCATCTACTATCTCGTGATGCTCTACTCTATCATCAACCCTCTGAAGGAGTTCTCAAAGGCGAGCTACAACATACCGAAGGGTCTCGCCTCAATGGAGCGCGTAGACAAAATTCTGAAGGCTGAGAACACCATTAAGGAGCCTCTGCAGCCGAAGCACATCGCTTCGTTCGAGCATCAGATAGAGTTCCGCCACGTGTCGTTCCGCTACGGCGAGCAGTGGGTGCTGCGCGACATCAATCTCACTATAGAGAAGGGCAAGACCGTGGCTCTCGTCGGACAGAGCGGATCGGGCAAGTCGACACTCGTCGACCTCATCCCGCGCTACTACGACGTGCAGGAGGGCGAGGTGCTCATCGACGGCATCAACGTGAAGGACCTCGGCGTACACGACCTGCGACAGCTCATCGGCAACGTCAACCAGGAGGCGATACTCTTCAACGACTCGTTCCGCGGCAACATCACGTTCGGCGTCGAGAGCGCCACGCAGGAGCAGATTGAGCAGGCGGCGCGCATAGCCAACGCTCACGAGTTCATCATGCAGACCGAGCACGGCTACGACACCAATATCGGCGACCGCGGCGGACGTCTCTCTGGCGGACAGCGACAGCGTGTGAGCATAGCGCGCGCCATACTGAAGAACCCGCCTATACTCATCCTCGACGAGGCTACATCGGCGCTCGACACCGAAAGCGAACGCCTCGTGCAGGACGCGCTGGAGCGCCTTATGAAGTCGCGCACGACAGTGGCTATCGCCCACCGCCTGTCTACCATCAAGAACGCCGACGAGATATGCGTAATGCACGAGGGCGAGATCGTAGAGCGTGGCACGCACGAAGAACTTATAGCGCTCGGCGGCTACTACAAGAAGCTGCACGAGATGCAGAAATAACTATTTTTCAAAATATCAACTATCAACAAAGCAGAGGTCACATCACTGTGGCCTCTGCTTTTTTTACCCTAACAGTAGCGGAGGTGAAAGCCTCCGCAGCACTAAGCCAAATAGTTTCTACTAATAGCATTGCAGCTTGCTGCGGCGGCCAGAGACCGCCGCTACTATTCAGTTTCAAATAATACAGGTTATCCACAATTTACAGAAAACTGTTGATAACTCTGTAACAAACTGACTCACAATAAATAATTATCAACAAACCTGTGTATAACTACGTTAGTTTGCTGCACACAGGCAGGCTTCTAACAGAGTTATCCACAACGTTTATCCACAGGTCATACCAAACAGGCAGCCTGTAGCAAAACCCAGAATCACGATGCCGTAGTCTCCTACTGTTAGGTTTATGGGCAATTTCATAGTTTAGACACACACTCTACGGAGAAGCAACAGGCATAAACCTGTCCAAACTGACAATATAGTCAGACAACACCCTCCTACCAAACAACCGAGTTATCAACAGTTTTCAACAACCTGTTGATAACTCCATAACACACTAACTCTTAGCATATTAATATTAACAAATATGTTGATAAACCTGTTGGTTTGAGTCTATACAAGCCTACTAATCAACCCATACATCCTAACAATCTATCATAATCTTACTAACAACAGCCGACATAGCACTAACAACCGCTGCGCATGTTATCAACAACTCCCAAGACAGGGCAATATTGAAAAACGCCTGTATTATTGTTGATAATGTTGATAACACAGGTAAAAGACTGATTTACAATAAGAAGTTATCAACATATCCTGTTGGTTATGCTGTTAGTATTCAGACGAAACAAGGTTAAAATCAACATAAAACAGGACTGATATCCACAAACCATCTTATTACCGTGAACTGGTAACGCTGTTACCGTTGCGCGGTAATAAAGTTACCGAAATGCGGTAATGATGTTCTTGCTACGTGGTAATTCAATAGCACGTGTAGTTTAACGCTTTTAGTTGACTACTTTCAGTCTTAATTGTAAAGTTGGTTGACCCAGTTAATACTTAATTTTA
>PPYE01597464.1_pt1 | contig 28576 bp, 26 predicted proteins | sample 1559881 | NCBI WGS metagenome assembly PPYE01 (sample SAMN08240022, study PRJNA423297) | Human gut metagenome, whole genome shotgun sequencing project. | reverse complement strand
GCCTAGTATCGACATCATGATGGAAGATGAATAAATGAGGCTTTCCAAGATCACCGAGACGAAAAAGGGCCGCATGGCCCTGTTCGGCGAGGCGGATGAATTTCTGTTTTCCGTGGATGCGGAGACATATTACAAATATGGCCTGTGCGAGGGCTGCGAGCTGGATGCCGCAGCCCTTGCCGGTTTGCAGGCGGCCAGCGAGACGCGCCGCGCCAAAGATAAGGCGCTGGGCTACCTTGCCCTGCGCAGTTACGGCTCGCAGGAGCTGTACGAAAAGCTGTGCCTGAAGTTTGACGGCCCTTCCAGCGCTGCCGCTGTTGCAGAGATGCAGCGCCTTGGCCTTTTGGACGACGCCGCCTTTGCCAGGGCGCGTGCACGCCATCTGGCCGGGCAGAACAAGTCGGCAAGAGAGATAGAGCGGCGGCTTGGCCTGCTGGGCCTGAGTGCAGAGGATATTTCCGCGGCAATGGAGGAGATACTGCCGCAGAGCGAGGCAGCCTGCCTTGCCGTGGTGGAAAAGCATTACCGTGCAAAGCTGGCCGCCGGCCAGCGGGAAAAGGTGCTGGCGGCACTGGCGCGGCGGGGGTTTTCCTACGGTGAGGCAAAGAATGCCGTGAACGAGGTTCTGGCGAGGCTGGAAGCGGAAGGCTGCGATTTTTAAGTGGGAAAGGGGCGCAACGGCGCATTATGAAAATTGCATTGATATCTCTGGGCTGCCCGAAAAACCAGGTGGACGCCGATGTGATGGCCCATGCCCTGCTGGAGGCGGGGCACACTACGGTGGCCGCGGTGCAGGAGGCGGACTGTGTACTTATCAATACCTGCGGCTTTATCGAAAGCGCCAAGCAGGAGGCCATCGACACCATTCTGGAAGCGTGCAGCCACAAAGCGCAGAACCCGGCGCTGAAGGTGGTAGTGACGGGCTGCCTTGCCGAACGCTATAAAGAAGAGATACGAAAAGAGATGCCCGAAGTAGACGCGGTGGTGGGCATCGGCTCCAATGCTGCTATCGTCTCCATCCTCGCGCGGCTGGCGCAGGGCGAGGCAGGCATCGAGAGTTACGGCCCCAAGGCTGCGCTGCCGCTTTCCGGCAGGCGCGTTATTTCCACACCGCGCCACTATGCATATCTGAAAATAGCCGAGGGCTGTTCAAACTGCTGTACTTACTGTGCCATTCCGCTCATCCGCGGGCCGCTGCGCAGCCGCACGGTGGAAAGCTGTGTGGCAGAGGCGCGCTGGCTTGCGGGCGAGGGTGTGAAAGAGCTGATTGTGGTGGCGCAGGACATCACCGCCTTCGGCGCAGACCGGGGTAACGTGGAAATTGCCCGCCTGCTGGACGAGCTGAACAAGGTGGAGGGCATTGCGTGGATCCGCCTTCTCTACGCTTACCCCGAGCGCATCACCGATGAATTTGTGGCCGCCATGGTGCGCAACGAAAAGGTGCTGCATTATCTGGACGTACCCATTCAGCACATCGACTCCGACGTGCTGCGCGCCATGAACCGCAAGGGCGACGAGGGCACGGTGTGCGCCGCGCTGGAAAAGCTGCGTGCCGCCATGCCGGATATCACCCTGCGCACCACGCTCATCGCCGGGTTCCCCGGCGAGACGCCCGCACAGTTTGAAAAGCTGTGCGCCTTTGTGCGCGGGCAGGGCTTTGCCCGGCTCGGCTGCTTTGCCTATTCACAGGAGGAGGGCACAAAGGCCGCCGGGATGCCGCAGATGCCCATGGAGGTGCGCGAACAGCGCGCAGAGGCCGTGATGCGCATCCAGACGGACATCATGGCTGCGCGGCAGGCTGCGCTGGTGGGTACACAGACACAGGTGCTGTGCGATGGCTGGGATGAAGAGAACGGCCTCTGGCTGTGCCGCACACGCGCGGACGCGCCGGACATCGACGCCGTGGTGTGTGTGGACGGAGATGCTGCGCTTACGCCGGGTGAATTTTATACAGTTCGTATCATAGATAGTGATATATACGATTTGTATGCATCCCTGGCGGAATGAAGGAGGATGAATAGATGAACCTTCCCAATAAATTGACCATGCTGCGCATCCTGCTTGTGCCGGTGTTCATGGCGCTGGCGGGCATCACCCAGTACGGCACGGCCAGCTACACCACCGGCGCGTGGTATCTTGCCGCTGGCATTGTGTTTGCCGCGGCCAGCTTTACCGATTATCTGGACGGCTACCTGGCCCGCAAATGGAATCTTGTCACAGATTTCGGCAAATTTGCCGACCCTCTGGCCGACAAGCTGCTCACCACAGTGGCCTTTCTGTATATGATGCGCGACGGCGTGTGCAGCATCTGGGTGGTGGCGGTTATTCTGGCGCGCGAGTTTGCCGTGGCGGGCGTGCGCATGGTGGCGGCTGCAGGCAGCAAGGTTATTGCGGCCAATATGTGGGGCAAGGTGAAAACCGTGCTGCAAATGGTGACTATCATCTATTATTACTTCGCCGCGGCTCTGGCAGGCCCTGCGGACGCCATGGCTGTCGGCCTCATCAGCCAGGTACTGTGCTGGCTGGTGGCCGCCGTCACGCTCATTTCCGGCGTCAAATACCTGTGGGACAACCGCCGGTTCATCAACACGGCAAAATAGATAACAACTGTCCGGCTGAGAGGTTTCCTGAGCAGAGTTTTTCCCTGTGGAGAAAATGCCGCCTGTAAAAATGCACCGGCGCGCCCTAGGGCGCGCCGGTGCATTTTTTCGAAGCAGTGGTTATTTTCTCAGCAGCTTTTGACGGGCCTTCCGCATCAGGCCGCCAACGCCGCCCGCCCGCAGCGCGCTGCGGCATCCATTCCACAGAATGGATGAGCGCTCCCGGATGGTGACGGGATATACATGAAGACGCAGGTTGAAAAATAAGTTGCTGTACTGAAACGGGTTGCCGAATACAGCCATCTCATCCTTGTGCTCACGCCACGCCTGCCGGATATCTGTGCGGACGGCCTCGCCGGAAGCGTAGCAGCCGTAAGACCACGGCGTTTGGGAGACATAGTCGGCATCGGCGGCTTCGTGTTCTTCCCGGTATGCGCCGTACAGATCTTTCAGAAATAAATCGTCCGGCGCCCATTCCTGCATGCAATGCTCGATGGTGGCGCCGTAACCGGAAAAGTGCACAAAGCGCAAGGGCTGCCCCTTCACCGTCCACACGCCGCCCTCTTTTGCGAGGCCGGCATCCATCATGCGCCAAGTGGCAAAGTCGTAGCCGTGATGCTTCAGAATGTACACATCAAAGAAACAGGGCGCAAGGTCTATCCACTTCTGGTCTGTGAAAATGCCGTGAGGGATATCGTCATAACAGTATTGGGACAGGCGCTGTGCCCACCACTCTATCATGGCGCGGGCTTCTTTGGAACGGTTCACTGCCAGAAAGCCGAGATTATACACACCATGCGCCATGCTGGATATCTCCATCTGAACGTTCCCGGGGTCTACCAGATGCGGGCATACAACGATGGGCTTTGTCACAAGAAGTTCCCGCAGCTCGGAAAAATCGGAATATACGCGGCAGTCCGGGTCCAGATATACAAACTGCTGTTCCGCTGGATATGTGCGGTACAGCCAGCGGAAAAACTGCCCCTTTACAGCCGTGGAGGCCTCTACAATGGCGTGCTTGAATATGTAGGCGTCAAAATCACCCTCCCACATATCCTTCGAGAGCACTACGGAATCAAAAGCGTCGTCCCGCATGGAATCGGTGAGCCCGCGCTCTGTCATACATACGATGAAGACGGCGTCTGGGATATATTTTTTTACAGAGCGGGCGAGCACGCGGGCTTTATGCAGATAATTGGCGCAGATAGATGTAAAAACAACCATTTTGCTGAAAGCTCCTTTTGCAGAAATCAATTCACCGGCAGCTTTGAATTCCTTCTTATCATACCATGCCGCGCGAGGGCAGGCAACAGCGCGGCAGCCTGTTCAGGACAAAGACGGCGGGCCGCCCAAGGGCGCCCGCCGCTTTTGCAAGGTGGAAAAAGCCGTCAGGTGTTCACTCTGCCCGCCAGATGGCGCCGCACAAGCCGCAGTGCCCCAAACACGCCGCAGCACAGGCAGAACCAGTAAAAGCTGAACAGCGGGCACACCTGCCCCAGAAGGTTCCCCGCCTCTTTTGTATAATCCCACACGGCCCAGCCGAGCCAGAGGTTCACCACAAGGCCGGTGGCAAATTCCGCCGCAGTGATAAAGGCGGTGCCCAGCGCCGCCTGAAACACAATGCTTTTGTGCGCAAAGCTGTGCGCAATGGCGCAAAGCGCGCACAGGCAGATGCCGCCCAGCACGGCCATTGTCCAGTGCGTGTGTCCGCGCGCCAGAACCTCCAGCGTGCTGTAGCCCGCCGCGCCTACGGAAAACTGTGCCAACCGCTGTCTCATGTATGCCCCACCTTTTCTTTACTCTGCACGGAAAGGGGCGCACGCCCCTTTCCCACGCGCCGGATGACGGCGCTCTGCTGTTACCTAGCTTGTACGCCGCCTGTGGGAAATATGCGTGTACATTGAAAATATTCAGGATGTAGGGTATAATAAAAGCAAACAACAGGCGGCCCCGCGCGGTGCCTGCGCGGCGAAAGGGGAAGGCGCAGCATGGAAAAAACAAAGGTGAGCGCCTGCATCGTCACGTACGGCGGCTATGAAGAAGCTGTAAAGGCGGCGCAGAGCCTGCTGCAGCACACGAAGGAAACGGAGCTTTCGCTGTATCTGGTGGATAACGCCTCGCCGGACGGCACGGGCGAAAGGCTGCGGCAGGCCCAGTGGGGCCCGCGCGTACAGGTGATGTGCCTTCCTGAAAATGTGGGGTTCGGCGCCGGGCATAATGCGGTGCTGCCCCTGCTGGAAAGCAAATATCACGCCGTGGTAAACCCGGACATCACGCTGGATGAGGACGCCGTCAGCAAGCTGTGCGCCTTTCTGGATGAACACCCGGACGCAGTAATGGCCACGCCGCAGCTTTTGTTTCCGGACGGCACGCCGCAGTATACGGCAAAGCGGGCGCCGGGCTTCCTTTCCCTGCTGGCGCGGCAGGTGCCGCTGGCCTGCCTGAAAAAGACGGAAGAGCACTATCTGATGCTGGATGAAGACCTCACCGTGCCAAGGGAAATAGAGTTCTGCACGGGCTGTTTTTTTGTGGTGCGCACCGAGGTGTTCCGCCGGATGCAGGGGTTTGATGAGGGCTACTTTATGTATGTGGAGGACGCCGACATCACCCGGAAGGCGCAAAGCTACGGCAAGGTGTATTTCACACCCTGCACGCACGTATATCACGCATGGCACCGCAGCCCGAACAAAAGCCTGAAGCCGTTTGTACGGCAGATATCCTCCATGCTGCGCTACTGGCGCAAATGGGGGTTCCGCCTGCGCTGAAGGGGGCCTGCGCCCCGGCACCTTGGCAGATGCGTTTTCAAACTATATAAGTGTGTGGGCGGTACTTAGCCCGTTTGATATCTAAAATAAAAGAAAAGGAGAACAGCAATGAAAGGCATCATCCTTGCCGGCGGCGCCGGCACGAGGCTGTACCCGCTCACCATGGTCACCTCCAAGCAGCTGCTGCCGGTGTACGACAAGCCCATGATTTATTACCCGCTTTCCACGCTGATGCTGGCGGGCATCCAGGACATCCTCATCATTTCCACGCCGGAGGACACCCCCCGCTTCGAGCATCTTCTGGGCGACGGCAGCCAGTACGGCGTGCACTTTTCCTACAAGGTGCAGCCCTCGCCGGACGGCCTGGCCCAGGCGTTCCTTCTGGGGGAGGCGTTTATTGGCGGCGACGCCTGCGCCATGATACTGGGCGACAATATTTTTTACGGCAACGGTTTTTCCCGCATTTTGAAAAACGCCGTGAAGAACGCGCAGGAAAACGGGCGCGCCACGGTGTTCGGCTATTATGTGAACGACCCAGAGCGCTTCGGCATTGTGGAGTTTGACGAAGCGGGCAGAGTGGTGAGCGTGGAGGAAAAACCCGCGCACCCCAAATCGAACTATGCCATCACAGGCCTGTATTTCTACCCCGGCTGCGTTGCCGGCAGGGCAAAGCAGGTGAAGCCCTCGGTGCGCGGCGAGCTGGAGATTACCAGCCTGAACGACAGCTACTTACAGGACGGCAGGCTGGATGTGCAGCTTTTGGGCCGCGGCTTTGCATGGCTGGACACCGGCACGATGGACAGCCTTGTGGATGCGGCGGATTTTGTGCGCATGGTGGAAAAGCGTCAGGGCATCAAAATTTCCGCCCCGGAGGAGATCGCCTATAAAAACGGCTGGATCACGAGGGAAAAACTGCTGGAAAGCGCCCGGCGCTATGGGAAAAGCCCCTATGGCCAGCATTTGAAGCAGGTGGCGGAAAACAAGATTCGCTATTGAAGAGAGGCAGGTAAGGTATGAAGGTTCTGATTACCGGTGCAAACGGCCAGCTCGGCACCGAGCTGCGCCGCTGCTTTGCGCGCGGGCGCACCGAGCTTGGCCCCCTGCCGGAAAAGCTGCTGCATGCCAGCGTGGTGGAGACGGACGTGGGCGTGCCTGGCATGGAAAGCCTTGATATTACAGACCGGCACGCAGTGGCCGCCTTTGTGCGCCGCCACGCGCCGGACGTGATTATCTCCTGTGCGGCGTATACCAACGTGGACGGCTGCGATGCAAACCCGGACGACGCCTTCCGCGTAAATGCACTGGGAGCGCGCAATCTTGCCATGGCTGCGGAAGAAATAGGGGCAAAGCTGGTGCATGTTTCCACCGATTATGTGTTTCGCGGCGAGGGCAGCGCGCCCATTTCAGAATGCGAGGCGCCTGCGCCGAAGTCTGTGTACGGCAAAACAAAGCTGCTGGGCGAGGAGTATGTGCGGCAGTTCTGCACGCGCTGGTTTATCGTGCGCACGGCGTGGCTGTATGGCTATGCGGGCAGGAATTTTGTCAAAACAATGGTGAATGCCGCAAAGAAAAACGGCAGCCTCACCGTGGTGGACGACCAGCGCGGCAACCCCACCAATGCGGCGGATCTGGCGCACCATATCCTGAAGCTTGCCGTGACGAAGGAATACGGCGTGTATCACTGCACGGGCGGGGGCGTATGCTCCTGGTACGAGTTCACAAAAGAAATTGTGCGCCTGGCCGGGCTGCAGGCCGCTGTGACGCCGTGCACCAGTGCGCAGTACAAGGCTGCGCACCCCGCCGCGGCGGACAGGCCCGCGTGGAGCGCGCTGGACAACCGCATGCTGCGCTGCACTGTGGGCGATGAGATGCGCCCCTGGCAGCAGGCGCTGGCCGCATTTTTTGAAAACTGGAACGGGGAATAACGCCCCCAGTAAACAGCGGGGCGCCCGCTGTAAAAAGGAGAGACTATATTGAAAAAATATCTCATCACAGGCTGCGCGGGGTTCATTGGTTCGAACTTCGTGTATTACATGCTGAAAAAGTATGATGATATCCTTCTGGTAAACCTGGACAAGCTCACTTACGCGGGCAACTTGGAAAACCTGAAGGGCGCCGAGGGCGACAGCCGCCATGTGTTCGTGCAGGGCGATATCTGCGACAGGGTTCTGGTGGAAAAGCTGTTTGCGCAGTACGATTTCGACTGTGTTGTCAACTTTGCCGCGGAAAGCCATGTGGACCGCAGCATCTCGAACCCTGAAATTTTTGTGGAGACAAACGTGCTGGGCACGGTGAACCTTTTGCAGTGCGCAAAGAATGCCTGGCAGAAGGACGGCCGGTGGGCGCCCGGCAAAAAATATATACAGGTCTCCACCGACGAGGTGTACGGCAGCCTTGGCGCCGAGGGGTATTTCACTGAAACCACGCCGCTGTGCCCGCACAGCCCGTATTCCTCCTCCAAGGCCAGCGCGGATATGTTTGTGATGGCCTTCCACGACACCTACGGCATGCCGGTGAACATTACGCGCTGCTCGAACAACTACGGCCCCTATCAGTTCCCGGAAAAGCTCATCCCGCTGATGATTCACAATGTGAAGAACCATAAAAGCCTGCCGGTGTATGGCGACGGCATGAATGTGCGCGACTGGCTGTATGTGGAGGACCACTGCAAGGCCATCGACATGGTGGCGGAAAATGGCCGCGCCGGCGAGGTGTATAATGTGGGCGGCCACAACGAACGGCCGAACATCTTTATTGTGAAAACCATCATTGCCCAGCTGCATCAGCGCCTTGCGGATGACGCCATCAACGAGACGCTTATCCGCTATGTGGCCGACAGGCTCGGGCACGACCGCCGCTATGGCATCGACCCGGAGAAGATTAAAAACGAACTGGGCTGGTACCCCGAAACACCTTTTGAAGAGGGCATCGTAAAGACCATAGACTGGTATCTTGCCCATGAGGAATGGATGGCAAACGTCACCAGCGGCAGCTACCAGAAATATTATCAGGAAATGTATAAAAACAAATAATCGCCCCACCTGTAAAGCGCATAGGCTGTACAGGGCTGGAAGTGCATATTACAGGCAGGCCTCTTTAAGAGGCCGCAAGGCTGGTTCCGTCTGCGTCACCTGCCCCGCAGCCCGGAGAGGGACGGTTTGCCGCCCTGGGCAATGACTTCCACTTTTCAGGCAGCCGCCGCCAGCAGCCCACTTGGGCCGGTGCCGGAGGCAAAGGCTTTTTACAGCGAGCCTCACCGGCACGGCCGGTATTTCACGAAATCCAAAAATGCGCCGCCCCGGCTGAGAAAGGCCGGGGCGGCGCATTTTTTGCTCTTTGACAGAAAGCGGTGCTTAAAACAGTGTGGCGGGCGAAATCTGGTCGTATTCGTCGCAATACCAGATATCCCCGGCGCGCAGGCGCTCATCCATTTCCTGCTGCATCTGCTCGTTTACAGAGGAATCGGCGGCAAGGTCCAGCAGATGTGCGTCGATATAGCTTTCGTCCATGGGCAGGCGCTTGATGATATGGTAGCCGTAGCTCGTCTCTACAATATCGCTGATTTCGCCGTCCTTCAAAGCGAACGAGGCGTCCTCGAACTCCTGCACCATTACGCCGGCAGGGAAGTAGTAGCCCTCTTCCGGCTCACCGGGGTCCTCGTTGTATTCCTCCATCAGGGCGTTGAAATCTTCGCCCGCCCTTGCCTTTTCCAGCACCTCCTCAGCCTTGGCGAGCTCGGCAGAGTGGTCGTCCGCCTCAGCGTCCTCAAACTGGATGAGCACATGCTGCACATGCACAAAGTTTTCCAGCACGTCTGCCTTGATATCCTCGCCAAAGGCCGCCTCCAGCACCTTGTTGCTCAGCTGCGTGTCCAGCTCCATTTGAATGGCAAGCTCTTTTGTAAGATGGTTGATGGAAAGAAAGCTTTCATATTCTTTCTCAGAGCCAAAATATTCTTCCCAGTCGGCGGCCACCTGCTCTATTTCGGCCTTTTCCTCTTCTGTCAGGCTTACGCCCAGCTCTTTAGCCCACTGTCGGAACATGGGGAACGAAAGTGCATTGTTCAGCGTGTATAGCTTGACGGCTTCGGCGGCCTGTGCTGTATTCTCGTCGCTCATATCCTCCCAGTAGCCGGCGTCCTCACCGGCAAAGCGGTCGCAGAACGTGAGAAAAATATAGCGGTATAAATCGAACGGAACTTCTTCCCCGTTGAATTTGAGCACGGGGTCTGCCTCTACCCTTTCTCCGTCGATGAACAGGCCTGGCTCGTGGGCCTCTGCCCCGGTGCCGGACGCCGAGGCGGCCGAGCCGGATGATGCGGGCGCACTCTGGCTGGAACAGCCGGCCAGTGCGGCTGCACCAAGCGCGAGGCACAGCGTGATGCAAAGAATTTTAAGGCAAAATTTCATAGGTTGCTTCCTCCCAATTACGGCTGTATCTGCCGTGATGTATTGTGCAGCAGGGCGGTGTGTGCAGGGCGGCAGGGGGCATTTTACCTGCTGCCGGGCATAGCGCACCGGCACAGGGCATGACGGCCGTGCCGGGCTCATGCTTTGCACACCGGAGCTTGCCGCCCGCAGCAGGCGCTGCCGTATTCGCCGGGCACATGCTGCGCCCGTTCGCCGGGCTGCGACAGCTGCTCCATCAGGCCCCTACTGCGCTGCTGCCTGTATTCGTGAAACAAAGGTGCGCTGCTGCACCGGCTGAACCCGCGCCTTACATTGCGGCTCGCGCACAGGAAGGGAGCGGAGTCTTCCCCGCCGGGCCCGTACTGTGCTTTTGCCCGCGCCCGCCAAGTGGAGATATGATGCCACATTCACGAAACCCGTCCTTCGCCTTTTAGCCCGGCCTCGTTAAGGGTACGGCAGCTGTTTCACCAGCCTTATCCTCCGCCTGCGCGTGGATCCGCCAAGTGGACACATTATACCATAATTTTGTGTGCAAGTGGTTACATTTATGAGAAAACAGCACGCCCTGCCGGGGCGCTTATCCTTCATCCGACTGTGCGAAAATAAAAATATCCTCTATGGGGGCCTTTACAGCTCTTGAGATGTCGATAGTCAGCTTGAAAGGAGGGGTTGTACTGCGCCTTTTCCAGCCGCATGATGGTTTCGCGCCGTACGCCTATCTTTTCCGCCAGCCGCTCCTGCGTCAGGCCCTGCGCCACACGGTATGTCTTCAGCTCACATCTGAAATCTGTCTCCATGGTCATTCCTCTTTTTCATAGCAATACAGCGGATAGCGCTTTTGAAACAGCACAAAAGCGACAATAAGCGAGACAGATATCAGCAGGAGAATTGCGCACCATTCCGCATGAAGGGCCAATACGCGCCATCTGCTCAGCAAAATGACGGCGACCAGAAGAAGAAAGCCCGTTTTATAGGCCTTCAGGTCTGCCCTTGCCTTATTATGCTGAAACAGCTCGTCCTCCAGAGTGTGTGAAAGCTTTCCCTCAAAAAACAGCCCGAACAGCCCAAACAGGGCAAAGAGAAGAAATGGGGAGACAATGCCGTGCGCATAATATGTCCAAAAGCCGGAAAAGCCCCAAAGGCCGAATATTCCGAATATACCGAGAAAGGGCGGCACCCGGCGGGTGTAATTCTGATGAAGGCCCTTTTGTGTGGAAAGGCCTTTGAGGGCTTTCCGGCAAATAACCACCGCGATATATACGGCATAAAGCGCGACCAGCATGCCCGCCGCCAGCATGGGGATGTCCTTTGCGGAAAAGACATATTCTTCCAAATTCATTTCCATTACCCAGCGCCCATCATTGTACAGCAGCGAATATACAATGCCCGCCAGCAGAAACACGGCGCAGCCGGCCCCCATCAGCAGTGTTCTTTTGAGTTGCTTCCTTGACATATCCATGCCTCTTTCTAATGTGGTGCTTTTGTATTTTTGATAGAAATATATCACGTTTTATATTTTGCCAGGAAGAGAAGCGCCGCCTGGCTTTGGCCGACGCATGGCCCTCCGGCAAGCCTGCCCGTGCCTCTTTTGCTTTTCTGAGGGAAAGCGGTAATTTTGAAAAAGGACTTGACATCACACAGGGCGCGTGCTAACATAAACGCAAACAGAGAAACCGTAGACGCGGAAGTAAAACCGTCAGCGCGCGCAAAGAGAGCCCGGCAAGGTGGAAGCGGGCCGCAATGCGGGGCGGGCAAATGGGCCGCGGAGGGTGCGGGGAAAGGCCGCAGGCTGAGTATCTTGCAACGTGTGCGCACGTTACAGCGCAGGGATGTGTCTGCATCCCGTAGAGAGGCTGTTCCCCGTGAGGGGGCGGCAATCAAGGTGGCACCGCAGGAATGTTTTCAAAACGCCTGCCCTTGCAGTTTACAGCAGGGGCAGGCGTTTTTTATCTGCCCGCACAAAGGGGAAAGAGCATGAACGTATATGAATTTTTTACAAGGCGATGGTGATGCTGGTGCCCGCCGCACCAAATACAATATTTCATGATTATTTTGAAAAGAGGGTATCATGATGATGAAAAAGTTTTTCTGTATTCTGCTTGCCGCCGCGCTCTGCCTTTGCCTTGCCGCCTGCGGGGGCACCGGCACCGGGGCCGATTATACTGTGGCTATCGTGCAGCAGATGGATCATTCTTCCCTGGATGAGATACGAGAGGCTGTGAAGGCCGAGCTGGAGGCGCTTGCTGCAGAAAAGGGCATTACCATTGCATATAAGGAGTTCAATGGGCAAAACGACGCCACCACGCTGAACCAAATCGGCACGCAGGTTGTGTCGGAGGGGTATGACGCCATTATCCCCATTGCCACACTGGCCGCCCAGTGCATGGTGAACGCTGCCGACGGCACGGGCATCCCGGTGGTGTACGCCGCCATTTCAGACCCGGCTGAGGCAGGGGTAGAGGGCTTTTCCAACGTGACGGGCACCTCGGATGCGCTGAACACCGAATTTATTCTGGATATGATGCTTGCCGCCAACCCGGATGTGCAGGCTGTTGGCCTTTTGTATTCGAATTCAGAGCCCAATTCGGCCACGCCCATTGCGCAGGCGAAGGCATACCTGGAAGAAAAGGGCATTACCTATGTGGAAAAAACGGGCAATACCAATGACGAGATACTCTCTGCCGTGGCATCTCTTTCCGGCCGGGTGGACGCTGTGTTCACCCCCACGGACAACGTGGTGATGGCCGCTGCCGCAGCTGTTTCCGAGCAGCTTGCCGCGGCAGGCATCCCCTTCTACACCGGGGCCGACTCCTTTGTAAAAGCGGGCGCCTTTGCCACCTGCGGCGTCAGTTACACTGAGTTGGGCGCCTATACGGCCGGCATGGCGGTGGATATCCTGCAAAGCGGCACGGTGCCTGAATATCATGTAATGGAGGGCGGCATCATCACGGTGAACACCGAAACCGCTGCGGCACTGGGCATTGACACCTCTGTGTTCAGCGGCATGGCGGGCACAGTGGTGGAAGTTGCCACACAGGCAGAATAAAGGAGAGTGCCGGTATGCTGAATGCAGCCATTGTGCAAAGCGCGCTGGAGCTTGGCTTCATCTATGCCCTGGTGGCCATGGCCCTGTTTTTGAGCTTCCGCGTGCTGAACATTGCCGATATGACGACGGACGGCGCCTTCACGCTGGGCTGTGCCGTATCTGCCACGGCGGCCGTGGCGGGCCGCCCGGTGCTGGGCCTTGTGCTGGCCGTTCTGGCGGGCGCCTGTGCGGGCTTTGTCACAGCCTTTTTGCAGACGCGCATGGGCGTGCCCTCTATTCTGGCGGGCATCATCACCAACACCGGGCTTTATACGGTGAACCTTGCCATCATGGGCTTTTCCTCCAATGTGCCCATGCTGAAGACAGAGACTGTGTTCACTCTGCTGCGCGGCGCGGTGGGCGAGCGCTTCCCCTACAAGCTGGTGCTGGCCGGCGGCATCAGCCTTGCCGCATGTGTGCTGCTGGTGCTGTTTCTGGGCACGCGGCTGGGGCTTTCCATCCGCGCCACGGGCGACAACCCGGCCATGGTGCGCGCCAGCTCTATCAACACAGTGTTCACCATCAGCGTGGGGCTGTGCGTGGCCAACGGTCTGACAGCGCTTTCCGGCGCTGTGCTGGCACAGTACCAGCGTTCCGCAGATATCAATCTGGGTACGGGTATGGTGGTGATAGGCCTTGCCTCGCTTATCATCGGCGAGACACTGCTGGGCCGCGGCGGGCTGTGGGCCAAAGTGCTTGCAGCCGTAGCGGGCAGCGTTATTTACCGCTTCATTATTGCGCTGGCGCTGCGCGCCAATGTGCCGTCTGAGTGCCTGAAGCTGATTTCGGCTGTCATTGTGGCGCTGGCCATCTCGGCCCCCACGCTGAAGCGCGGCCTGGCCCTGCGGCGCAGGCGCGGCAGGGCACAGAAAGAGGGGAAGGGGGGCGGCGGCCATGCTTGACCTGGTGCACGTCAGCAAAACCTTCAACCCCGGCACTGTGAATGAGAAGAAGGCGCTGGACGATGTAACCCTTCATCTGGAAAAGGGCGATTTTGTCACGCTGATTGGCTCGAACGGGGCGGGTAAATCTACCCTGATGGCGGCGGTGGCCGGTGAATTTTACCCGGATGCAGGCCGCGTTTCGCTGGATGGGCGCGATGTCACCTTTGTGCCGGACCACAGGCGCGCGCGGCAGATAGGCCGCCTGTTTCAGGACCCTTTGAAGGGCACTGCCCCGCACATGACGATTGAAGAGAATATGGCTCTGGCCTACCTGCGCGCAGCACGGCGCAGCGGCGTGTTCTCCACCATCCGCGCAAAGGACCGCGCGGCCTTTCGAGAACAGCTTGCGGCGCTGGGCCTTGGGCTGGAGGACAGGCTCAGCCAGCCGGTGGGCCTGCTGAGCGGCGGGCAGCGCCAGGCGCTGACGCTGCTGATGGCCACGCTGGTGACGCCAAAGCTGCTTCTGCTGGACGAGCACACCGCCGCGCTGGACCCTTCCACAGCCGAAAAAGTACTGTCGCTGACAGAGCAGATTGTAGCAGAAAAGGGCATCACCTGCATGATGGTGACACACAATATATCCTCGGCGCTTTCTTTGGGCAACCGTACGGTGATGATGGATGCGGGGCGCATTGTGCTGCAGCTTTCCGGCGCGCAGCGCGCAGCCGCCACAGTGGAAAGCCTTCTGGCGCAGTTCCGCGCGCAGGCGGGCAAAAGCCTGGATAATGACCGCATGCTGCTTACGAAGGAATAAAATGCGCAGGCGGCCGCGCTGGGCTTCTGCCTGCAAAGCGAGCCCCGCACGGAAAGCCGGTGCGGGGCGCGCTTTATACCGTTAGCGAAAAGAGTCAGGCTCCCCGGCAAAGCCGGGGGCTTGCGTAAACCCTGAAAGGGCACAATACGGACAACGTCCCTAAAGGGGCCGCGAATGGGCCGGCCAACTGCATTGCTGACTCATGGCCGCCCCTGAAGGGGTTATTTTCATGCCTTGGGATTCTTGCTGCCCGTAAACGGGTCAGTGAATTCCTTGATGCTGATTTGGTCCGCGATCTTCTCCTCCTCTAATTGACTCCGGATGTACTCTTGTATCTGCTTTTTATTCCGTCCTACCGTGTCCGCATAGCACCCTCTTGCCCAGAAATGCCTGTCTCCGTACTTGTATTTTAAATTCGTATGCCGGTCGAATATCATTAGGCTGCTTTTTCCTTTGAGATACCCCATGATTTGTGATACACTGTGCTTGGGCAGTATGCTGATTGGCATGTGAATATGGTCTGGGCATGCTTCTGCTTCTATAATTTCCATACCTTTTTATTCGCATAGTTTCCGCAGAATTTGTCCGGCATCCTTCTTGATCTGTCCATATATGGCTGGCCTTCTGTATTTGGGAGCAAATGCAATCCTGCTCTGAATCACACACAGGAACAGTATTTTGCTCTATGTAACCGGCTGTCTGGAAGAAGTCGGTATAATCCTCACCAGTACAGCCTTTGATAAAGATATGGCAATAACGCTCATCATCTCTATCGACAATATAAATTCGTTCCACAATACTTCGTATCAAAGTAACCAAAATTTCCGGCTGCGCATCTTTTGTATACTCAGCAAAGGATAGCAGCCTTTCTTTTGTCTGCTCCAGATCATGGACAGCAACCATGTTATTTTTTCGGTTTTCATCCAACTTAAACAGCAGGCGCTCTGTTTCCCGCAGTTCCTCAGACATACTCTGAATATCTTCCTGAAGATAACAGCGAATACTCTCATCAACCTCACGCATATTTTTTGTTTGCGTAATAATATCCGTCTGTAATTTTTCCTTTTTCCTTTTGAGAAGTGTATATTCCTGTGTAGAATTGGACTGTTCCAGCATTTCTTTGAACTTCTCTCCTCTGTGGATCACTGCAATCATAAATTCCTCCGTTTCTTTCTATAAATTTCAACTTTAGACCGAGTTGGGCAGAAGTTGAAAAAATAAAAAAGCTGCCACATAGGACATCACAAGTCAGGAAAGTTATCTGACAGGATGTTTCTATGTAACAGCTTAATTCGCTCAAATCCGGGGGACAAGTTGTCCCTCTTTTTATGTGATTTCCATATTCATATTTTTATGATTTCAGTTTATCACATCCAAGAAAAACCGACAAGTTTGTCATCGCTACGAATTGCGGAGAAATGATTTCTATGATTTTTCCACCTCTATAACTTTTGTGTCGAAGTATAGAAAATCAGCATTCAGCATGAATGCGCAGCCGATATTTCAGATACCGTTCAAAGGGGATTGGGGACGCTGCCCCAACAAGCCGTTTTGCAAAAACGAGTGAACCTGTACAGGTTTACACTGCTTGCCAAGTAGTGATTTACTTTATATTGGATTAAAATTATTCCCAACTTGGGAATGTTTACGGAACAACTTCGTACCAAATTGGCACGAAGTTCTAACATCAATCATTTACTTCAGACCAACTTGGTCCGAAGTGAAATTTTTAAAATCCCATACACCGAAAGATAACTTTATCCCAATTTGGGATGAAGTGAAAACACCCCGATTCATAACTTTCCGACAAGTTGTCGGGAAGTTTTTTTGCAAAAATCAATCCCCGGCAGAGTGCCGAGGATTGATGCGAAATTTAAATCTCAGCTTCGGTGCAACTTGCACTTAAGTTACCGATACGGAATCAGTCTAAATTACAATCACTATTTATCTAATTCAGACTCACACATTTTTTCAGCTTGCTCTATTATCAAATCTACCGCAGTTGCCTGTTTATCCGGTGGATATTTATATTTTCTGAGCAGCCTTTTTACAGTAATTCTCATCTGCGCCCTAACACTTTCTCGCACATCCCAATCAACCTTAATATTATTTTTAATGCTGATTGTTAGTTCTTTAGCAATTTGTTTTAGAACATCATTTTCATAGAAATCTCTGGCAGACTCATTGGACGAAATTGCATCATAAAATGCTAGTTCATCGTCTGATAATCCCAGCTTTTCTCCTCTTTTATGAAGCTCATTCATATCTTTTGCCATATCAACCAGAGCCTTTATAACCTCTACCGTCTCTAAAGAACGTTTTTCATATTGAATTACTGAGGCTTCAAGCATTTCAGAAAATTTCTTTGCTTGTACAACATTCTTTTTAGCTATTGACTTAATCTTACCGTCAAGCAAACGTCGTAAAAGTTCCAGAGCTAAATTTTTTTGTGGCAGTCCTTTTACTTCTTCAAGAAACTCATCAGATAAAATTGAAATATCCGGTTTATTCAATCCAACTGAAGCAAATATGTCAACGACTTCTTCAGAAATAACTGATTTGGAAACCAATTGACCAATTTCATATTCTATTTGATCTTTCGTTTTCTTCTGTTTGTCCTTTGGTAGTATTTTTATAATACCTGATTTGATGGCTTTAAAATAACTAATCTCTACATTGATTGCTTGAGCTTGTTCAGAGGTCGAGCATAATGCGTATGCCTTACCGATTTCTACAACCAAATTAAGAAATTCTTTTTTCTCATCTTCTGGTTTACCCAAAACAAAATCCACACCAGAAACAATACACGCCATTCGTTCACTTGCAGAGCCACTTATGTAAGAAGAGTAATCCAATCCATGTAATATTCCTTGAATTTGCTCATACTTCTCAAGCATGAGATCTATTGCTACTTGTGGATCAATACCTGTTGTTTTTCGGTCAGACGGTGTATATTGTGCTAATGCACTTCTTAAATTATCCGCAATACCAATATAATCTACAATTAAACCGCCGGGCTTGTCTTTAAACACACGATTAACTCGTGCTATGGCTTGCATAAGATTATGACCACTCATCGGTTTATCGACATACATTGTGTGAAGACAAGGTACATCAAATCCTGTCAACCACATATCACAAACAATAACAATTTTTAATTCATCTTCAACATCTTTCATTCTCTTTGCAAGTAACTTTTTCTGAGAAGCAGTAGTTGAATGCGGCTGAAATTCAGGTGGATCAGATGCTGCAGAAGTCATAATAACCTTAATTGTACCTTTAGCAATGTCATCACTATGCCATTCCGGACGGTATTCTATAATCTTTGAGTAAAGTTTTACTGCAATCTTTCTGGACATAGCTACAAACATAACTTTACCATTAATCGCCTGTTGTCTAAGGTCGTAATGAGCGATAAAATCTTTCACCACTACATCAATACGACTATCTGTTCCAACAATGGCTTCTAACCTTGCCCATTTACGCTTTTGGCTTTCAGCGTAAGTTTCTTCCTGTCCCTCAACAATGCTGTCATACTCATCATCAATCTTTGGCTTTAATTCCTGCGGAAGATCTAACTTTGCAATCCTGCTTTCATAATAAATCGGAACAGTAGTTTTATCTTTAACCGCTTGAGTCAAATCGTAAATATCAATATAGTCACCAAACAGGGCAGGGGTGTTCTTATCGCTCAACTCAACAGGAGTTCCCGTAAAACCGATAAAAGAAGCATTCGGCAATGCGTCTCGCATATGTTTCGCAAAGCCAAAAGAAACTTTGCCATCTTTTTCTTTTGCTTCTAACCCATACTGACTGCGATGCGCTTCATCTGCTATAACGACCACATTTCGTCTGGTAGTCAGTGCTTCCATCGACTGGTCACTCTCATCTGGCGAAAACTTTTGGATAGTCGTAAATACAATGCCACCAGCTTGAACGCTTAATAGTTCTCGTAGTTTCTTTCTTGTGTCTGCCTGCTTGGGTGTTTGACGCAAATAATCGGCACTTTTTGAAAAAGTGGTAAACAGCTGATCATCCAAGTCATTTCTGTCAGTAATAACAACAATGGTCGGGTTATTCAATTCTAAAACCAATTGACGAGTATACATGAGCATAGAATAACTTTTCCCGCTACCCTGTGTATGCCAAATTACACCCGCTTTTCTGCTTCCATTTTCAGAAGCTGCCAAGTGAGTGGTATACAATGCTTTATTTACAGCAAAAAATTGATGATAACCAGGCAAAATTTTGAAAGACTTATCTTCCTCGTGAACAAAGAAGCTATACTTTGAAACAATGTCCAAAAATCTCTTTTTATTCATCATTCCATACAGCATAACTTGCAATTGCGGAAAAGAAAGTCCCGATTCTTTTTCTCCGTCAATTGTTCTCCAGAACATAAATCGATCCAAATCAGAAGTAATTGTACCAACTTTTGCATTGATACCATCACTTGTGATCATAAAGGCATTGTAATAAAACAAAGAAGGAATATCTCTTTTATAAGTCTGAAGCTGATTAAACCCATCAACAATATCTACTTCTTCGTTTGTCGCATTTTTCAGTTCTATTACAACAACAGGAATACCATTTAAGAACGCAACAATATCAGGTCTGCGTTCTTTTCCGTTTTCAATTACAGTGTATTGATTGATTGCCAAGAACTCATTATTTTCAATATCTTTGGCATCAAAAATATAAGCTTTTTCGGTTTTTATGCTCCCGTCCTTCTGCTTAACCTCTACATCAATACCATCGGTTAATAATTTTTGAAACGCAACATTATTTTGGACAATAGACAAGCTCTGCTGACGAGTAATCTTCTTAACCAGCTCTGAAATCGTATCATTGGAATATTGTTTGTTAATACGCTTTAATGCACTATGTAACCTATCGTATAGAACAACATCTCCAAAACTTTCTCTCTCTGAAAAACTTCCTCCCGGCGAAATATCTGGTCCATATTGGGTTTGGTAACCTAAATCTTGAAACCACTCCAATGCAGCTTGTTCAAGATCATTTTCTATAAAGTTGGACATTCTATTCACCTGCCTTTACAAAATGTCTTTTTTTGATATACGATGTTTGGTGCTCTAATTCTGGGTAGACAAATGCTTCATTTATTCCAATCATATCAAGTTCATGTAGTATAGAAGATTTCTGTTCTGCTGGGATGCGTAAATATCTTGGAATCCCTTCATCTACATATTCACTGAGACTATCTTTTAAATTGAAACTGTTTTTTAGATAGTAATCAGGGGAAGATAAATCTACTCCTAAGATTAAAAATGCACCATTTTGTCGTCTTATGCGTTCGTTATTTTTAGGGGCAACAACTGGTATATACAAATCTTGAAATTGTATTTTTAGTTTGTTATTTTTTTCTTCATATGTAGAGCTATTATCATCTATTAGTTTCTTTTGCACAAAATAATCTAAAAAATCCACTTCACTATGACCTTGATACTCTGCCAGAGCTGAAAAAAATCTAACACCTTTGTGAGTTGGATGTTTTAAATTTTCATTAAATAAGATTAATTCTCCATCCTTATCTAGATTTTCTGAACATGCAAAATATAGTGCAATTAAAGGATTTGTTGTAACATCCAACAAGCGGGTCGGTAAACCAAAATGTTGCATTTTGACCAACTGTTCAAAGTCAGTCATATGATTTCCAAATTCTGTTGGCTCTTGCAATATTAGTTCATTTACAATAGTAGTTTCTTTTGCCAATAGACCATTTCTGAAAATACTTCCATGGATGCCAAATTCAATGTCAGATTGTCCACGAAAAAGCAATGTACCAGGTATTCCATTCTCAGAAATAATACGGCTATAGTCAGAAAGTTTTGACAGTAAGTGAGAAACACTATATATTGAAAATTGTTCATCTAACTCATCTTGTAGATATTCTTCGTATCGTTCACGTTCATCCATTAATTTTCACCTACTTCCACTGGCAGTTCTCCACTCATCAATTTGGGGAGTAGGGTATCTCTAATCTCTGCCAACACTTCGTTTTCTTCTTTTAGATTTGCAATTTTCCATTCAATAGGTCTTGCGATTTCTTCAAATCGCAATTGAAGTTCCATTGGTGGGACTAAAAAATCCTTTTGAAACAAATATTCTTTTCTTATTCCCTGTCCTTCTCGTGCTCCCAACTGTAAAATATCCATGTACTTATACATATTAGATCTAATCTCTAATTCCAATATAAATGGCAAAATAACTGTTTTATCTATTTTGAAAATCTGATAAGCTGGACTCACCGAACCTATTGTATCTTTGAATACTCCAAAATTGAGTATCTCTCTACTAAGTCCAAATATCAAATCATCTTGAACAATCTTTTTGTTATTATTTAATGACTTACTTAATTTTTTGCTGAACTTTTCATCCCTTAACGTAATTCCATTATTAGTAGCAGAATATACGGGTGCTTTTTCACTCCCAATTTTCTCAGTAGATAACTTCAAAAAATCTTTAAATGGTTTTTTTCTCCATCCTTTTATTATTTCATCATTAGATAAATCATCAGCATATGTTGTATCAAACAATTTTTGATATACACTTTGTATCAATTCGCTATAGAGTGATATTTTCTCTGTATTAGTTTCTATTTTAGCATCATAATATTTTAATTTCTTTGAAATAGCTATCTGTTCTTCTTTCTTTTGTGGACAATAAATATAAATATTTGAAAAATCAGTTTTATTGACTATAGGGACGGCAGTTGAGGCTTCGCCCATTCTTTTGATTAAATGTGAAACATTTTTTATGGCATAATAAATAAAATTATAATCATTCTCTTTATATGGTATAACAGAATTAATTTGTTGATTTGTTGCACAATCCATCATATTAACTGCAACTTTTCCCATATCAGATCCTATACATGTCACACAAATAGAATTTTTAGGAATAAAGCATTTTTTTATAGATTCAAGTCCTGTTTGGCTTATTGTTTTTTTAGTATCTTTGATAATTTTTAGACTACTAAAATCAACTGGTGTTAAAAACGGAAAATTTCCGTTATAATATTCTGAAACACTTGTTTTGGGAGTCTTACCTGTAATTACCTCTCCAACATCTCCAATTCTTACTTTTCTCATTCGCTCACTTCCTCAATTTCTTGCTCAATTTTTTCAAGTTGTCTTGCAAGTTCTATATCAATTTTTTTTGAGTTTTTTTCTATTTCAGAAAGTCTATTCAACAAAAATTTGATCTTTTGATTAAACGGTTCTTTACTTTTCTCGTCATGATCGACACCAACATAACTTTTAGGTGTTAAATTATAATCTTTTTTTCGAATTTCTTCCAATGTTGCTATCTTCCAAAATCCCTGTTTATCAGCATATTCAATCTCTGTACCATCTGCCTTTGCTGCTTTCTTCTCATGGTTACGGAAAGAATGATATGCAGAAGTGATTTCATCAATAGTTTTTGCAGTCAGCTGTCTCTGTGTACGACTGTCCTCATAAGGCTCTGTTTCCATATTTCTGGCATCGATAAACAGAATTTCTCCATGGCGATCACGGTGTCCGTTTTTCAGCTTATTGCGAGCCATAAACCACAGACAAACAGGAATCGATGTTGTTGAGAACAGCCCACCCGGCAAAGTAACAATACAATCGATTTTGTCATCTTCAATCAAGTTTTTACGAATATTATATTCACTGATTGTAGAAGATGAAAGTGAACCATTCGCTAATACAAAGCCTGCTGTTCCGCTTGGTGCTAAGTGATAAAGCATGTGCAAAATCCAAGCATAGTTGGCATTACCCGTAGGCGGAATACCGTATTTACTCCATCTTGGATCATCTATCAAACGCTCACCGCCCCAATCACTAATATTAAAAGGCGGATTTGCCATAATATAGTCTGCCTTTAAGCTCTTATGTTGATCGTTATGAAAGGAATCTGCATTTTGCTGACCGAGGTTTGCTTCGATTCCACGGATAGCAAGATTCATTTTACAAAGTTTCCAAGTATTATAATTGGATTCCTGACCATAAATGGCTAATTGCCCATCAATTCGTCCCTCTCTGTCTTCAACAAAACGTTCACTCTGTACAAACATACCGCCAGAACCGCAACAAGGGTCATAAACTCGTCCATCGTGAGGTTCAATCATAGCTACAATCAACTCAACTACACTGCGTGGAGTATAAAACTCTCCACCAAGTTTTCCTTCAGCACGTGCAAACTTTCCAAGAAAATATTCATATACAGATCCTAAAGTGTCTTTGTTCTTATCGTTTCCAATCTCAAGTTCAGATAACAAATCGACCAACTCACCCAAAGAACGTTTATCTAAAGATGCTCTTGCAAAATCTTTAGGAAGTACGCCACGAAGAGAAGAGTTTTCCTTTTCAATCACATACATGGCATTATCGATAACCTGACCAATTGTTGGATCTTTAGCACTGTTTTTAATTGTTTCCCAACGTGCTTCCTGTGGCACCCAAAACACATTTTTTGCAAGATATTCATCTCTATCTTCTGGATCGGCGTATTCATCTTGAGAAATTTCTTGATAAGCTCTTTCAAAACTATCAGAAATATATTTCAAGAATATAAGACCAAGGCATACATGCTTATATTCTGCAGAATCCATATTATTACGGAGTTTATCCGCCATTACCCACAAATCTTCTTTTCTTAATTCAGCCATTTTCTATTCCTCCACAATTAAATAATCTGCGATACTTTTGCCCAGATTTGCTTTTCATTTGGGCTTTCTTTTGCCGTTCTAATAATTTTTAATATTGATTCATTTTCCATTAGGTATTCTTTAATATCTGCCGGAACATCTTTTCTTTCTTTTGCAGCTAAATCATACAGCTTGTTCCTTATGTCTGGAAATTCTTCTAAATGCAATTCTGCAATTATTCTATCCAATAACTCTCTTTCGGGAGGTTTATTATTACCCTTTTCAATATCACTAATATATGTAGGTGTTTTACTCACCGCTTTTGCAAGCTGACGAATTGATATTTTTTTTGCTTGTCGGACGGAACGCAAATATTGACCAAATTCAGCATTTTCCGTTTTCAAATTCAAATCATCCACCTTTATCACCTCCGTTGTAAGTTAGTTAGCTTACATACTTATTTTATACTGTTTGCTCAACTGTGTCAACCGATATACTTACTTCTTTATCTCTGGATAAGATAGGATCAGTATTACTATACTCAGTATTATTAATATCAGTATTATTACCTTGTGCTTTTGACAACTCTTGAATTGTCAAAAAGACAATTCAGCAAGTGTCTATTTCACAATTCAAGAACTGTCTTTCCACATAAAAAATGGGCTGCTAATTAAAGCAACCCATTTTTTTCAACTATAAATTAACTCTGCCAAAACTATTTCTTCTGCCTGCGCTTTTAGGCTGTTCATGTGCTGTACCCATGCCATTTGATGTGTAGCTTTGTTTGACATTGAATTTCTCTTAAGTAATTCCGCCATCAGTTTCTCTACTCTGCAATGTGCCGTTTCATCAATCTCCCACAGATGCAGAAATAGTTGATCCCTGAGAATCAGATCGTTTAGTAGCATCGGATTCTGCTCTTGCAGATACACTCTCCTCATTCTGCCGTATTTGCCCAACACTTTGTGTTTATATGGATTCAACTGAATGTCAGGAATAAAATAATCTCCACACTGATAATATCTAAACTCTTGTCCCATAAGGATACCTCCAATCAATTTCTCTTTCTAATGTTATTGTAGTCTGTTTATATCCTTATGTGAAGTTTGTCGATTGTTTTGCATTTAGGGCATCCATGATTTGCTGATAAACTTTTCTGGAGGGTCTACGATTTCCTTTTTCCATCTGATAGTAATAGCTTGCTTTCAAGCCAACAAGCTCGGCAAACTCACGCTGATTCAGTTTTATTTCTTCTCTGATTGCCTTCAAAGCCTCTGTATAAGGCGATGCAATGAACGCAGCAATCTTTTATCGAAAAACCTCCTGGTGATTGTTGTTGCAGTTGCCCGACCGCAGCTTCCATTCTGCCAGAAGGTTTTTCACCATTTAATTCTTTTTACTCTCCCCTGCATAGCTGGGGGGCGTTGCACTAAAGCAGCAACAAAGCAACCGCCTGCCCGCTTTCACAGCGGGCAGGCGGTTTTGTCTGTAACAGCGCTTTTCTCTGAGCTCTGCGGTCATTAAAAAGCAAATGCTCAGTTGTTCGAGCGGCGGCCCAGAAGGCGCAGCAGATACAGGAAGATGTTCACAAAATCCAGATACAGCTGCAGCGCACAGAAAATGGCGCCCTTGTGGGCCATTTCGGGGTCAAGACGGTACGCATCATAGAAGCGCTTGATCTTCTGTGTGTCGTATGCCGTATAGCCGAGGAAAACGGCCAGACCCACAAAGCAAATGACCTTTTCAAACATCCCCATGGGCAGGAAAATAGCCACAAGCCAGTACAGCAGCAGGAACATCAGCCCCGCGAACAGAACGCTGCGCAGATTCGACAAATCGCGCTTTGTAAACCAGCCGTAGGCTGCCAGCGCGCCGAAGTATACGGCCGTCATGCCGAACACATACACAAGCGTGGTGACATCATACAGAATGAACAGCGAGGCGAAGGTGAGGCCGTTCAGCGCCGAATAGGCAAAGAACAGGCCGGTGGCCGCGCCCGCGCTCAGCCGTGTGAGGCGCGCAGACAGAACCATCACCACCACAATCTCTGCAATGGCCAGAATAAACGGCAGGTATGGCACCTGAATAATGGAATACCACACGAAGCCGGTGGCATAGCTGGCAAACGCAACGGCAAACGTGCACAGAAGGCCGAGGCCCATCCATCCGAACGTTTTGGCCGTGTAATGGCTCAGCGTTTCGCCCGCTGCGCCCCACATGCCGTTGTTTTCTTCCTGGAACATGGGGTCCAGCCCGTTATTTTCGTACATATCTTCGCTCCCTCATTTCCAAAATACGGCCCGGCAGGCCGTCGTGCACACACGGAAGGCCCGTATGTTGAAATAACCATATCATATTCAGCGCCCGTTTTCAAGGAAAACCGTGCACAGCGCAGGCAGAATATCCTCCGGCAGCATGCCCTGCATGCTGTGATGGGCCGCGCACACATCTGCTGCGGCGCCGTGCAGCCACACGCCGCACACGGCGGCGGCCTCGGGCGAAAGGCCCTGCGCCGCCAGCCCGGCCACCATGCCGGCCAGAAGGTCGCCGCTGCCCCCGCGGGCAAGCCCGGCGTTGCCGGTGGTGTTGCGGTACAGCCTGCCGCCCGGCGCGGCCACAAGGGTGCGGTGGCCCTTCAGCACAGTGACGGCGCCGGTTTTTCCGGCAAAGCCGCGGGCGACGTTGGCGGGCATCTGCAGCACCTGCGCAACAGAGAGGCCCGCAAGGCGCGCCATTTCACCGGGATGCGGCGTCACCACAAGCCTGCCCGCACAGGGGGCCAGCGCGTCCACGCCTGTGCCAATGGCGGAAAGGCCGCCCGCATCCAGCACGAAGGTGCCCCTGGCCGCGGCCAGCAGTGCGCGCATCTCGTCTGCGGTGGCGGTATCTGCCGTGCGCCCGCACCCGGCAAGGCACACGGTGTACTGCCCGGCGGCGGCCAGCAGTGCTTCGCGGCTTTCGGCGCAAAGATAAGTGGCCTCCGGCATGCGCGGGGCCGCGGCCGCGCACACACATTCCGGCGCGGCCAGCGTCACAAGGCCAGCGCCCGCGCGCAGCGCGCCCAGGCACGCCAGCAGCGCCGCGCCGCGGTATTGCGCACAGCCGCATACGGCCAGCACTTTGCCGTAATTTCCCTTGTGGCTTTCGGGCGCGCGGGGCGGCAGAAGAGAGAACACCATTTCCCGTGTGATATCCTGTATGGCGGCCATGGCCTGGCACGCTCCTTTCCCAATATGATATACTGTTTTACAGGGTTTTATGTAGCTTCGGCGGGCAAAGAAGGCCGCGCTTTCCCGGTGCGGCATTTTACCGGCCGGCATGACAGTGTGAAAAATACGCAGGAGAGGCGGGCAGAAAATGGAGCAGAGGTTGAAAAAGCTGTTGGAACAGGCGCACAACGCCGTATTTTTCGGCGGGGCAGGCGTCTCGTGTGAAAGCGGAATTCCGGATTTCCGCTCGCAGGACGGCCTGTACCATCAGCAGTGGCCCTGGCCGCCGGAGGAAATTTTATCCCATACCTTCTTCCTGCATCATACAGAGGAGTTTTTTCGCTTTTACCGCGAAAAAATGCTGTATCCAAACGCAAGGCCGAACGCGGCGCATCTGGCGCTGGCCCGCCTTGAACGCCAGGGCCATGTGCGGGCGGTGGTGACGCAGAATATCGACGGCCTTCACACAGCCGCGGGCTCGCGCAATGTGCTGGAGCTGCACGGCAGCGTGCACCGCAACCGCTGCATAGAATGCGGCAGGCAGTATGGCCTCGAGACCGTGCTGGCTGCGCAGGGCGTGCCGAAGTGCGTCTGCGGCGGCGTGATAAAGCCGGAGGTGGTGCTGTATGAAGAAATGCTGGACGAAGCCGTGCTGCGGGCGAGCGTGCGCGCCATTGCCGGGGCGGACCTGCTGATTGTGGGCGGCACTTCGCTGAATGTGTACCCTGCCGCGGGCCTTCTGCGCTATTATGCGGGGCGCGAGCTGGTGGTGGTGAACAAAACGCCCACCCCGGCCGATAAAAGCGCCACGCTGGTTCTGACAGGGGCTATCGGCGAAATTTTCGCAGAAGCACCCGCATCCTGACAGAGGGGGTATAGCCCTCCTGTATGAAATGCTCCCATGCCAGCAGGGCGCCCAGCACCGCAGCCAGGACGGCCTGCGCCGCGGGGAAGGCGGCCCAGATGCCGTTCACGCCGAAGCGCACGGGCAGCAGGTATAAAAACAGCGGGCTGAGGCAGAGCGGGTCTCCAAAAATGAGCAGCAGGCTTTCCCTGTGCCGCCCGCTGGCGTAAAAATAAGAGGAGAACAGGCGCACAACGCCCCAGAAGGGAAGCGCCGCCGCCGCGCACAGCAGGCTGGGCACACTGCCCTGCGCCGTCTGCGGCGAGGCGCCGAACACATAGGGAAGCTGCCCGCGCAGCAGAACAATGGCAGCGCACAGCGCGGCGCAGGTGGCCAGCATCAGCGCAAGGCCCTTTTTCAACAGCTTTTTGCGCGCCGCGGCATCGTGTGCGCCGCAGCAATAGCTTACCAGCGGCTGCATGCCCTCGCCGATGCCGCTCAAAAGGGGCTGCACGCTGCCCAGCACATAGCTGAGAATGGCATAGGTGGCCACGGCGCTGGCGCCGCCGTAGCGGATGCACTGCCAGTTGTTCAGCATAATGAGGAAATTCAGCGACATCGACAGCCCAAAGGGCGAAAGCCCCACCTTCAAAAGCTTTTTGACAGCGGCCGTGTCGAATGAGAGCTGTGCGGGGCGCAGCGGCAGCTTTTTGCCGCATGCCATACAGCACAGCGCCGTCAGCGCGCTGGCCGCCTGGGCGATTAGCGTGGCCGCGGCGGCGCCCGCCATGCCGAAGGGAAAACGCATGATGAGCAGCCAGTCCAAAAACAGGTTCAAAAGCAGGCCCTCTACCATCACCAGCATGGCCGCCACGTTTTTTCCAGCACCGCGCAGAAGCGGGTTCAGCCCGCTGTTGAACACCTGCGCCGTGCAGAACAGGCACACAAGGCGCAGATAGTCCACGCTGGGCTGCCACAATTCACCCGACGCACCCAGCGCGCGCAGCGCATAGGGGTAGCCGAAGGAGAGGCCAAGGGTAAGCACGGCGCTTGCCAGCGCAAGGCATATCAGCGTGGTGCCGCGCACACGCAAGGCGCGCGCCTCGTCGTGCGCGCCCAGGGCGTTTGCCATCACCACGCTGCCTCCCGTGCCCACGCCGAGCCCGATGGCCGTGATGAGCGAGGCGATGGGCCATAAAAGGTTGATGGAGGCCAGGCCCACGTCGCCGATGCTTTGGCCGATGTAAAAGCCGTCTACAATGATGAAAAAGCCGGTGAGAAGCTGGGAAGCCATGGCCGGCAGCACATAGTGG
>PPYE01644106.1_pt1 | contig 28579 bp, 28 predicted proteins | sample 1559881 | NCBI WGS metagenome assembly PPYE01 (sample SAMN08240022, study PRJNA423297) | Human gut metagenome, whole genome shotgun sequencing project. | reverse complement strand
GTCTTGGACGCATGAGAAACTCGAACTAGGCACTTCTGCTTCTCCTTGGTCGCCTAACCCAGCTGATCCTGAATACTATTCCGACACCATTACGGTGCACAATGGCGGAACTTATCCTGTCGAGCCAGTTATTACGGCAACTATGCACGCTGATAACGGCATGGTTGGGATTGTCAATGATCGCCCCGGTATTCTTCAATTCGGTACGCAAGAAATTGATGGTTTCACCACTGAAGAAAGCGAAGTAGCACTTGATTTGGCAGCCGTTCAAGGCTCACATATGGATAATCAAGCCGCCACAAACAATCCCTATTGGGGTGGTGATCCTAGTATGCCTAATGAACAGGTTGGCAACGCGATTTGGACTCATGACGATTATGATGGCTGGAAGGTTGAGCCTAATTGGCCCAGTATTACTGGCGACCACAAGTATTGGAACGGTCCTTCAATCAAGCACAATCTCGTCCAGACGCATAACGGTAACTTCAAGAGCAATCTGACTTGGGACGTTATGACACGTTTTCAAACTGGTGTCTCAAAGGTTGGTGCGCTCGAAACAACGTTAGAGAGTGACGGTAAGCCAATTTTCCAGATGATACTGAAGGATAATAGCGCATTGTCCGATCAGCTTTGGTGGATGTGTTACTACAAAGATCAGCTAGTCGTCAATGAACAGTTGGATCGCAGCATTTTCACTAATGACAAGTTCATTCAGTTGGAATTACAGAAATTTGGTAATTCAGTTGTTTTCCGAGTGTCCCCATGGGTTGGCAATCAAGGACGAGAGACGACTATTACCCGCCAGTTTACCTTTGCGGATGCTGCTAGTGTCGAGACTAAGCAATTTTCCGCGTGGTTCATGCGTGACAAGACGTGGGGCGAATCGACCATGTATCTGATTGCGTCCACCGTCAAATGGCAGAACGTTAGCTGGTATACGAATATCAAGAATCGTTTCAGCGATGGCGATGTTCTCAAGATTGATGTGGCGAACGCTAAGACGTACTTGAACGGTTCTCTTGATCCAACCATGCACACGCTAGGTAATCAATGGGAGCAATTCAAACTGCCGCCCGGTGATACAAAGATTTATCTTTCACCTTCGAGCTGGGCACAACCATTTGCATGTGAAGTCGAGATAAGGGAGGCCTGGCTATAAATGGAGTATTACTTTGCAGATCGAAAATCAAACATTTTGGGTGTTGGGTCGACTGATGGCAAAGGCGAATGGCGAATTGACAACGATGTCGAAACACAAAGTGTTGATAATCGTCCTGCGGTCGAGCTTTCTCTTGATATTCACTTCACGACTGATCAGGAACAAGCAGTCAATGAGATGGCTAAAGCAACCAACTTCATCATGTATCAAGATGAAGAAGGCAACGGCCACCAAATGGTGATTGAATCGGTTGACCATGATTCACTAGGCCACATTCACTCAATTGTTGCCAGTGATGCCGGTAATGATTTGATTAACGAAACAGTTGGCGCGTACAAGGCTGACAAGCCATATACGATCGCTGACTACATCACAAGGTTTACAAATGATTCTGGCTGGGAGATTGGCATCAACGAATTTCCTGACGATGTTCGAACACTTGAGTGGACTGAGGAAGCAACTTCACTGGCTCGCATTATTGCCGTGGCAAAAGATTTTGATGCAGTGCTTAGTTTTGGCTTTGAGTTTGTTGGAACCAACTTGGTTAAGCGTGTCATTAACATTCGGCATGAAACGGCCGGTGACAGCTTGATTTCCTTTGAAATGAATAAGGACATCAACAATATCGTCACGCATCTCGATACCTATGACATGGAAACATCTATCAAGGCTTATGGAGCGGTGCCAGAAAGTACGAATGGATCAACTAATCAGGACCCAATCAACTTGATCGGCTACAAATGGACTGATCCAACGGGACAGTTTGTGCTTGATCAGTACGGGTTCTTGCACGATACCATTGCTGTGCAGAAATATTCACGTTTGTTAAGCAACAGCAACCCTAACCCAACACAGTCTGACTGGAATCGGGTTAAAACGTTTGACTCAAAATCGCAGGCGGAACTTTTGCAAGCGGCTTTGGCAGACTTGAAAAAGTATAACCACCCAAACGAAACGTACGATATTGATTTGGTTAATTCGCCATACGTACCGCTTAATCAAACCGTCCACATTGCCGATGAGAATCAACAGCTATTCCTGTCTGCCAAAGTGTTGAGCATTCAGCGCAGCCGTGCTAACCATTCTGTCAAGCTTACTTTGGGTGAGTTTGCTCATGAAACAGTCAGCTTTGACCAACGGCTCAGCGATCTTGCCAATAAGATGGCCAACATGCCCAAGACTATTCAGTTTTATCCTTGGCTTCGTTATGCCGATGATGACAAAGGCACTAACATGTCAGCGTTACCTGCTGGTAAGAAGTACATGGCAGTTGTTTATAGTAACAAGTCATCCGTTCCAAGTGACAATCCGGCTGATTACGCCGGCAAGTGGGCATTGATTCAGGGCAAAGATGGTGCTGATGGTGTTCCGGGTGCAAAGGGTGCAGATGGCCGTACAAGCTATTTTCACACTGCTTGGGCGAATGATGTAAGCGGTCAAAGCGGGTTCACGGTATCCGGAGGTGATGGCAAAAAGTACATTGGTACGTACAGCGATTTCACACAAGCTGACAGCACCAATCCGGCTGATTACAACTGGGCGCTTTTTAAAGGCGACAAAGGTGACGTGGGGCCAAAGGGCGATACTGGTCCTCAAGGCCCTCAAGGGCCACAAGGACCACAGGGACCGCAAGGTGTTCCCGGAAGCAAGGATGTGCCATACACGTACATTCAGTTGGGAACGCCCACAAGCCCCAAGAAAGGCGACCTATGGTGGCATGGGACAACGCTGAACGATGCCACAGCATTACAGTATTACAATGGATCAGCTTGGATTGACCAAAGTATCCAGCAGGCAGTTCTCAGTATCAAAAAACTGCAATCGATTGAGGTTGACACATCAACAATCAATTCGCCTGACATTAATTCGCCCTTCAACCATGTTCAGATTGATGGCGCCAAGAGTTCTGGAAATCTTGAACTAAAAGATGCGAATCTAAGTATACTGGGCAACATCGAAGACAATAATGGTAATCCCAACGGTCAATACTACAAATCTATTTTTAGCCCCAATGGCATGTTCAACTACATCACCACTCCTGATCAAAAGGGAAACATGTCGTTAGCTGCACTCCAACGTGGTGCGCTTCAGTTACAAACGCTGATCAGTGACCCCAGTGCCGCTACAAAAAAATATATTCAATCTGAATTCACTTCGGCAGACAACGTGACATTTTTCTACGTTAATACAACCGCGCTAAGCAATATTGATATTGATTGGGCATATATTTACTACACAAGACGTGGCAATTTGGTGACCGCCAACTTTCAAATTCACACAATAGCTAATCAGTACAATTTCTTGAGGCTCGCAGATATTAGACCCGGTTACAAGCCTTATTTGACAAACAAGATTGTTGCAAGCTGCTTGAGCTTTTCAGATCCCGGACAATCTACCGCTATGTATTCAAGTACGCCAAGCGGAGGAACGGTCGGCTGGTATAGCAACATTTCCAAAGCTTCTGGTAGTTATGGTGGCTCGGTGTCGTATCTAACTCAGGACGATTATCCGACGGGTGATTCATATTTTGCGTAACTGGGAGATGACATTATGAAAATCAAAGTGTGGACGGATAGCAATAACCGTCTGCTTCATTGGGCAAACGCTGATGAAAGCAGACCAGTAGGGCCAACCGATGAAGGATTCGAGGTTATTGAGGTTGACGATGCTGTTGGCTTGTATGAGAACCACTCCAGCATTATTGACGGCCAAGTCGTTCCTGATGCTGGCTATGATCAAGACGCTACCAGACCTACGCCTGAGCCATCTGAAGCTGACTTAGCAAATGCTGAAACTATGAAGATGGTTGCTAGTCTAACTATGTCAAACGCAGCTTTGATAAAGCAGGTGGCAACATTGACCAAGGAGGCAAAATCGTGAACGCATATAAACCATTGATTATCAGTTACTATCAGCAAGGAATCTATAACAAGGATGACTTAGCCTTGTTCGTGAGTGTCGGCTGGATTAGCCAAGAAGAAGTAGATGAGCTTGTTAAGCAAGTCGCCAGCAAAAGCTAGCGGCTATTTTTATGGAATGGAAGCGAGAAAGTGACATTTTTTGGATACACGATTGGTGACTGGGCGGAGTTCATATCAATCATCGGGTTGGGCGTGAGTGCGGGCAGCTGGCTGTTCAAAAAGATTGCCTTAGATCCATTACGCTCTGATATTCAAATGCTTTCAGAGACGATTAATCGTCAGCTCAAACTGCACGAACAGTCGTTGGCAGACTTGAATGCTCATCTGAAAACACACGATGACGAGCTTGGCAGTCACTCGGTTAGGATTACTCGATTGGAAGACCATGTAGGCATTAAAGGTATCAAAGGAGAAGATAACCATGAAGATTAATTGGAAAGTACGATTATTAAGCGTCAAATTCTGGCTGGCTTTGGTGCCAGCTTCTTTGTTAGTAGTTCAAACGGTAGCAGCGGTTTTCGGTTACAACTGGGACTTTGCCAACTTGGGTAAGGAACTCACCGCAGTGGTCAATGCAGTGTTTGCATTATTGACCATTGTCGGGGTAGCCGTTGATCCAACCACGGAGGGCGTTAGTGATAGTCAGCAGGCGTTAGCTTACCCGGCACTCATTACCACCAAGGCAGCTAAGATCAAGGCGCTAGAGGATCAGATTAAGGCGCTGCAAGGGAAAACGGACAATTCTAAACAGCTATATCCCCATTTTGCTTATGCAGATAGTGCTGATGGCAAGATCGGTTTTTCAACCACGAGTTCTATCGGCAAATCGTATATGGGTGCTTACTTTAGCCATGACGATGAAGATGGTAACGATCCAAGCAAATATCAGTGGACAAAATTAGCTGGGCCAAGCTACAGAGACCCTGTGGGACCTGTGGGAGCGGAAGGACCTAAAGGAGAATCCGCTACTCAAGCGGCACCGGAATCTGTTGCTCCACAGCAATAAGGAGGGCACCATGAAATTTAAAACTAAACTCATCACCTTGGTAGTCGCCTTCTTGGCGGCTATTTCTTTTGCCCTGCCATTGCAGGTCAATGCGGCCAAGGGTGATCAGGGCCCGGATTGGGCGAAGTATCAGGGAGCAAGTGGACGATATGGAACAGATCAAGACAAGTTCGTCATCGCTCAGATTGGCGGAACTTACGGTGGTACGTACATCGATCAGTGGACGTATGATAGCCAAATTGCTAGTGCCAAGGCGGTAGGAAAACGTGTGCATAGCTACATCTGGTATGGCGTTGGTGAAAGTAGCCAGTTGGGATTAGAAGCACTTGACCGTTATATGCCTCGTATCAAAGCACAGACACCAAAGGGAAGCATCGTTGCTTTGGACTACGAAGATGGTGCTTCTGGCAATATGGCAGCTAATACGGATGCAATTTTAGCTGGTATGCGGCGCATTCATTCAGAAGGCTACACGCCCATGTATTACAGTTACAAGCCATATACGTTGTCACATGTCGATTATCAGCGTATTCTGAAAGAATTTCCTAACAGCCTTTGGATTGCTGCTTACCGTGATTATCTACCAACTACCAAACCAGACTACGGTTATTTCCCGAGTATGGATGGGGTAGCTATTTGGCAGTACACGAGCGCATTTGGGCTGTCGCAAGGCCTCGATGGTAACATTGATCTGCTTGGCATCACTGATAATGGATACTCGAAGCAACCAGAAACCCCGTCAGCACCTGTAACACCGGCACCAAGCCAACCAGCGAAATCGAATGCAGCCAGTGATACCGACTACGCGCAAAATGGTGTTTTCAAGCCGTCCGCGACGGTTAACATCCGCACTGGTGCCGGCACCGGCTATGCATCCGTTGGTACCTATGCACCCGGTGAAAGTGTGATTTATGATCATGTGTATATCCGTGGCACATATGTTTGGGCACGTTATCTCAGCTACTCAGGCAGGTATCACTACGTTGCCTTGGGTGTTAACGGTGGTGAGAGCTATGGTTCGCGCAGCTCAAATGCGCAAACCTATTCGCACACGTATTATACAGTCCGCTCTGGCGACAGCTTCTGGAGCATTTCCAGAAAGTACGGTATCAGCATGTACACACTAGCCGCTAACAATGGCAAGTCAATCTACAGCCTGATCTATCCGGGTGAAAGCCTATATATCAGGTAACAAAAATAGCCCTCTGCTCGCTAACGCGGGTGGAGGGCTTTTTTGCGTTTATAAAAAAGGATTTCAAAAATATACATACTTAGAATGTGTCCGGTTGCTAATTGAAAATACGCTGTGTACTTCATAGCTATGTTTCAGGCTTTTGCTATTAGACTTACTGTAATGTAAATTGATTAGCGAATTAGGAATGTATATTCCCGGGTTTCCATTAGTAAGTGTTAATGCTAATAAATCCTTCTGTGATCTTAGAGCATGATCGAAACAAAGGTTTAAAAAATGGCCACTATCGGTTATACGAACACCCGGACTAATCAACGATTTCAAATTTTCCATAGCCTGAGATTTGTATTCTACAATTTCTTTTCTCTCTGCAAATAAAACATTTTTCTCAGAAATATGGTGTCCTTGTAAGTCCCGAACAAAATTTTTGGCCCCATATGCGTAATGGATTCCGCATATATGGGCAAAATTCCGTTTTGACATGCTAATCTCAACTATTTTTACTGAATTATTAACACTGTATTCATAACACATACGATGGCCAATGAAGGTGGCTTGAAAAAACGAGTATGCTTCGTTCCAACGGTTGAAATAATTTGTCATTGCATAAGTAAAAGCCGGGTTTACTGGAAAGCCCGGCCCCTCTCTGATTTTTATGTTGTCGCCCAACTCCGATATAAATCGGTCTAGTTTTTCTGTTGCTAGTCAACGATAGCAAAAGCCGCCCTTCGCGGTCTGCTAAACGATTATAATGTCAGAGGCATTAAAGGCTGGAAGGAGACGAGTAGTTGTACCTTCCAACGCATATATTAATACACAGATCAAAAAAAGCAACAGGATGCCGCTAATATTATTAATCTTTACCTTATGTTCGCAATTTGTTCGTAATTGTGTCATTCAAAGAGGACAAAAAGGGGACAAAAAAGGCTCAAGCACTGATGCATAGGCAACTATAATGCCGCAAGCAGGCATTTTGGCGTGTGACTGGTTATCAGATGAGTTCTGGCAGCAATGAAAACGTAAATTTGGCTGGCTAAGCTCATAAGTTGGACCCATTTTTCTGGTATGATGAATCTATATATCGCAGCAGCATGAAAGCTAGCTGCTTAAATGATTGAAATAAGGAAAGTTAACAATGAATTACACAGAAAGCGTTGCCTATATTCATTCTTTTCCGCGCTTGGCCAAGACCGGTGACCATCGGCGGATTTTAACGTTATTACATGCACTCGGCAATCCGCAGCAACAAGGGCGGTATATTCACGTGACTGGTACTAATGGAAAAGGCTCAGCCGCTAATGCGATTGCACATGTCCTTGAGGCAAGCGGTTTGACAGTCGGGTTATATACCTCGCCGTTTATCATGCGGTTTAATGAACGGATCATGATTGACCATGAACCGATTCCGGATGCTGCGTTAGTCAAAGCGGTTGCGTTTGTCAGGACTGCACTGGAACGGCTTCAGCAGCAACAAGCTGATTTTAACGTGACGGAATTTGAATTCATTACTGCGCTGGCGTATTGGTATTTTCGGCAGCGTCAGGTTGATGTTGCGGTGATTGAAGTCGGCATTGGTGGCGACACGGATTCGACCAATGTCATCACGCCGGTTGTCAGTGTTTTGACCGAGGTTGCTTTAGATCACCAAAAATTGCTGGGACGTACGATTACGGCAATTGCCACACATAAGGCTGGTATTATCAAACCGGGTATTCCGGTTGTAACCGGTAACTTGGTGTCGGATGCTGCTGCCGTTGTCGCAGCCAAGGTCGCGACAACAGGGAGTCAATGGTTGCGTTTTGACCGCGATTTTTCGGTTCCTAAGGCTAAGCTTCACGGTTGGGGCCAACGGTTTACTTATGAAGACCAAGATGGACGTATTAGCGATCTGGAGGTGCCGTTGGTTGGCGATTACCAGCAACGCAATATGGCAATTGCGATTCAAACGGCAAAAGTGTATGCCAAGCAGACAGAATGGCCTTTGACGCCCCAGAATATTCGCCAGGGGATTGCTGCTAGTCATTGGCCAGCCAGACTCGAAAAGATAAGTGATACGCCTTTGATCGTCATTGACGGGGCGCACAATCCGGATGGCATCAATGGTTTGATTACGGCGCTAAAGCAACTTTTTTCCCAACCCATTACTGTTATTGCCGGCATCTTGGCAGATAAAGACTATGCGGCGATGGCGGATAAGCTGACCGCGGCATTTTCCACGGTTTATCTGGTTCCGGTGCCAGGGACGCCGCGCGCCTTGCCTGAGGCTGGTTATGAGGCACTGCACGAAGGTCGGTTAAAGGATTCGTGGCAGGAAGCATTGGCGGCGAGTCTTAATGATGTGCCGGATCAGCCGATTGTGATCACCGGTTCGCTGTATTTAGCCTCAGCTGTTCGTCAAACTTTATTAGGGGGAAAATCATGACCGCAACAGTCATCTTTGATCTTGACGGGACACTGGTTAACACTGAAGCACTTTACCTTAAAAGTAATGTTAAAGCCGCGGCAGTATTGGGACTGCACCGGACAGAAGCAGATTTTCGGCCATTAGTCGGATCTGCCGGACCAAGTGAAGCTAAAATCATTGCCGATTTGGTTGGGGCCGATCATGCCGCATGGTTCCAGCAATTTTCAACCCAGGATGTTTTGGACCAGATTCGCAGCGGTGCCGATTTTGTCTTACCCGGAGTTGACAAAACGTTGCAGACGCTTGATCGGATGGGTTATCGATTAGCGTTGGCAACAAGTAGTGCCAAACATTACGTTGACGTGGTGTTGGCTGCAACTGGTTGGGTGAAGCGGTTTGACCCGATTCTGACTGGCAGTGATGTGACGGCACACAAACCTGATCCGGAAATTTATCACGTGATGAAAACCAAGTTGCCTGAGACACCGGCGATTGTCGTTGAAGATACGCATGTGGGTGTGGCCGCAGCAGAAGGGGCCGGGCTCCCGGTCGTCATGATTCCAGGCATCGGTCAAGCGCCGGATCATAAGGCGACCGCGATTTTAGCTGCGATCACGGATTTGCCTGACTGGCTGCAAAGTCATCCTGCTTTTGCGTAATGTCCATAATGAGTCCTCAGATGACTCAAAATGGCGGCCCCATCAGAGAAGGCTGAAGAGCATGCAGCGCCTCACTCTGAAAGCGGCATGACGGAGGGAAAGACGATGGCAGATGCGACTGAACAACCACGTGAGCGTTTATTGGCGCATGGACCACAGGCACTGACGGATGCGGAATTATTGCAATTGATTGTACGCGCAGGCAACCAGCACTATCCGGTCCAGGAAATTGTCAGCGAGGTGTTGACCACTTATCCAGCATTACGAGGCTTAGCAGAAGGTGATGGTGATTCACTGGACCATATTCGCGGACTGGGCGCGGCTAAACGGGCCAGTATTTTGGCGGGTGTGGAGCTAGGACGGCGGGTCATGCGTCGTCAATCGGTTCGATATGGGCAGATCAAAAATAGCGAGCAACTGGGTAAAACGATGGTGTCACGCTTTGCCGGAGCTAATCAAGAATCCATGTTGATTTTATTTTTGGATGTCAAGAATCAGATCATCACGGAACAAATCGTGGCAATTGGAACGGTGGATTCAGCCTTAGCCGATCCGCGGGTGGTGTTTCGGGAAGCATTAAAGCTAAGCGCCACGAATTTGATCATGGTTCACAATCATCCCAGCGGCGATCCTTCTCCGAGTCAGGCCGATCGTGATACAACAACGCGATTTCAGCTGGCGGCAGCGTTACTCGGCATGCACCTGCTTGACCACTTGATCATTGGGCGGCAGTCGTATTATTCGTTTGCGCGCGATGATCCGGAATTTAATTAATTTGCCAAAAAGTTGTAAGGTTTTCTGAAATTGGCGCAATGAGGGCAAAAACAGGCGGTTTCACATTTTGTCATAGAAAATAATATGCTATAATGCATGGAGTTAATACGAAATGAGTCAGCATAAGGAGAGAACGTCTTGTTTGGATTTGGATCAAAGAATATCGGGATCGATCTTGGCACCGCAAATACCTTAGTTTACGTCGACGGCAAGGGCATTGTGTTAAATGAGCCCTCCGTAGTCGCGAAGAATACCCAGACGGAAGAAGTCATTGCCGTTGGTGAAGAAGCCCGCGACATGATCGGTCGTACCCCGACCAATATCGTGGCGATCCGACCAATGAAAGATGGGGTCATCGCTGACTACGACACAACTGCGGCCATGTTAAAATACTTCATGCAAAAAGCATTAGGTAACGGCAGCCACCCGCAAGTGATGATTTGTGTGCCAAGCGGCGTGACGGAAGTTGAAAAACGGGCCGTTATTGACGCTGCAAAAGTCGCAGGAGCACGCGATGCTTTCGTCATTGAAGAACCTTACGCTGCTGCAATCGGTGCCGGTCTGCCGGTTATGGACCCGACCGGTAGTATGGTTGTTGATATTGGCGGCGGGACCACTGATGTCGCAACGATTTCATTAGGCGGTATTGTTTCGAGTCGCTCGATTCGGGTGGCTGGTGACAAGTTTGATGAAGCCATCATCAATCATTTACGCCAGAACTTTAATTTGCTCATCGGCGAACGTACGGCTGAAGCCATGAAGATTCAAATTGGTTCGGCGTCGGTTGAAAAGGCTGCCGATATCGATGGGATGACCGTGCGCGGACGTGATTTATTGAGCGGCCTGCCAAAGACCATCGATATTTCGGCAACGGATATTGCCTCAGCTGTTCATGAAAACGTGCTTGATATCATCACGGCGATTAAAGAAACACTAGAGGAAACCTCACCAGAAATCGCTGCCGATGTCATTGATCATGGGATTGTGTTGACAGGCGGTGGTGCGCTTTTGAAGCATTTACCGGATGTCATTTCCGATGAGACCAAAGTACCGGTCTTCATTGCGCAGGATCCACTAGATTGTGTGGCAATCGGCACTGGTGAATCGTTGAAGAATATTGACGTTTTAAAGAAGCGTTAACAGCCCATAAATGAAGATGGTTTGCGTGTGGCAAGAGGCTGGGATGAAGGATCCTGGCCTCTTTTCGCGAGTGTGACGGAGGAACCAATGCAGAAATTCTTTTCCAACAAAAAATTGATCGCCCTCATGATCGCATTGCTGGTCAGTCTTGGTCTGGTCGCTGGATCAATCTATGCGAGCAATAATCGCAATACGCCGCCGTTTATTCAGCGGATTGCCAATGATGTTGTTGGCATCGGCGGGCGGTTAGTCGCGTTGCCGGGAGATTTTGCCCGCAATGGATTAGATGACATCAATAATCTCATGGATACGTTTCAGGAGAATCAGCGCCTCAAGCAACAGCTGGATAATTTAGCGCAGACAAAGGTGCAGGTACAAACTTTAAAACGCGAAAATAAGCAGTTGAAGCAACAGTTGAAACTTAACGGTACTTTGACGGATTACGCGCAGATCAGTGCTGCTGTCATTTTACGGACACCGAGTGACTGGCGCAACATGGTCGTTATTAACCAAGGAAGTGCCGCCGGGGTTAAGAAAGGCATGCCGGTTATGGCCGGTTCCGGCTTGATTGGCCGTGTGGTTGAGGTCAATCGGACGAGTTCAAAAGTTGAGATGCTATCAACGGCCAATAAATCCAGTGACCGGATTGCGGCGGCTGTTGAGACCAAAGGCGAAAAAGAAGTTAACGGCATCATTACCGGATATGACGAAAAAACCGGTGATTTGATTCTCGGCGAGCTGAATACGGATACCGCGATTAAAAAAGGCGATGAGGTGGTTACCAGTGGTTTAGGTGGCATGACACCTAAAGGATTACTGATTGGCAAAGTCGCCAGCGTCAAGAAAGATGACTATGGGCTGGCCAACACCGTTTATTTGGATCCCGCCGCAAATCTAAACGATGTCACCGTTGTAACCGTCATCTCACGTACGATCAAAGGTGACTAACATGTTAAACGAAAAACATTTCACAGGACATTGGTGGATCTTTTTACTGCTGCTTTTGTTATTATTAATTGATGGCAGCCTAGCATCAGTGCTGGCACAGTGGATCATGCAGCCGAACTTTATGGGGACGCCGCAATTGACCTTGTTAGGGTTAGTCATGGTGACGTTGTTGGTGCCGCAAGAAAAGTATATAACCTGGATTGCGGCATTGATTGGGTTGCTATTCGACAGTTTTTACACGGGTATTCTAGGGATTAATGCGTTGCTGTTTGCCTTGGTCATTTACGTGGTTCGCCAGATTCGGCCGTATATCCCGCACACGCCGATTTTTGTTGGCATGGTTTATATTATTGCGTTGTTGCTCTATGGGGTTGCCAGTTATGCTGCGAATCATTTTATTGGCTACGGATCCGCCAGTGTTGTTATGCTGATAGCGAATCATTTAGGGCCGGGATTAACGGTCAATCTCATCCTTTTTGTGATTGTCTATGGTCCATTACATCGATTGTTGATGAATTTAGCGGAAGAATAATTTGGGGTGATAATGTGGACAGTGTGGTCTTAAAAGGTCGAAATGATAGTCTGGCGCTGCACCTTCAAGATACAGCGGACTTTACGCAGATTATCCAGACACTGAAAACATTACTAGGCAAATTGTACGAAGAAACGCCAACCGGTGATGTCAGCTATCGTTTGGAGACGGGCAATCGGCTTTTAACGGAAGAGCAGTTGGCGCAAATTCAGGCTGTGTTTGAAGATTACCCGCGCTTTTCAATTAATGGCATCACGAGTGCTGTGGTTGATAAAGCGGTCGTTGCCGATATGGTGACGGCTAAAATGACCCATCGTATCGGTGGCGTTGTTCGATCAGGGCAAACAATTGATGTCATGGGCGATGTGCTGTTTTTAGGCGATTTACATGCCGGTGCCTCGCTGTGTGCTTCTGGCAATGTCTTTGTGATGGGCAAAGTTAGTGGCGTTATCCAAGCAGGCAGTCAAGGAGACACCCGCGCAGTTGTTGTGGGTGACTTGCAAGGTGCTAGTCAGGTTAGAATCGCCGATGTCATCGAAATTGTCGCTGACCATTATGATCCGGTTAAACCGGTTGCTTATTTGAGCGAATTACATACGATGGCACATACCAAGTTGGCTGAACTAGCAAATCTTCGGCCGCGATTATTTAAGCAAATGGAGGCAATGTAGATGGGGACAGCGTTAGTAGTGACTTCCGGTAAAGGCGGCGTTGGCAAAACCACCACTTCGGCAAATATCGGTACCGCGTTGGCTTTACAAGGCAAGCGGGTCGTCTTGTTGGACCTTGATATTGGACTACGCAACTTAGACGTTGTCATGGGTTTGTCCAACCGGATTATTTACGACATTGTCGATGTTGCCACTGGCCGCGCGAAGCTACACCAAGCGTTGATCAAGGACAAACGATTTGACGATTTGCTTTATTTACTGCCAGCAGCGCAAAATGCGGAAAAAGACGCGTTAGAACCTGATCAGGTCGTTGAGATTGTTGAACAGTTGCGGCCGGATTTTGATTTTATTATTTTGGACTCACCTGCCGGAATCGAACAAGGGTTTCGGAATGCGACTGGGGCGGCTGACGGTGCGATTGTGGTCACGACCCCGGAGATATCGGCGGTGAGTGATGCGGATCGAGTCGTTGGCTTACTGGAACAACGTGATATGCCGCTCAAATCGCGACTCATTATCAACCGCATTCGCCAAAATATGTTAGCTGATGGACGCTCGATGGATATTGACGAAATTACCAGTCATCTGGGACTTGATTTACTCGGCATCATTGTTGACGATGATGGGGTGATTGAGAGTTCAAACAAAGGTGAAGCGATTGTGATGGATCCGGATGACCTTGCTAGTAAAGGTTACCGCAATATTGCCCGCCGGTTACTAGGTGATAGCGTGCCGTTGATGGACATTCGTTTGAAAAAACAAGGCTTTTGGTCAAAATTGTTCCATCGCCATCATTAGACGGTTTATGGTGATTTTGTGCCGGCTGTTAAAGATTAATTTTCTGAAACAGTTGACTTTCGTTAAAGTTCGGTGTAATTTAGTGACAATTCATTAAAGCGTTGAGTGGAATCGATAAGCGGTCATGGTTCACAGCGAGTTCGGGTTGATGGAAACCGAATAGCCATCCGCTTATCACACATCCATGAGTGGACGATTGAACAACAGTAGGTCGTCTCGGTTGGGCTCGTTATCGCCGTGGTTGAAGCAACTACATGAGGTTGATTGTGTGAGCAATTGACAAATCTGAGGTGGAACCGCGGTTTAAGCCGTCCTCTTACAGCAAAGTGCTGTAAGAGGATTTTTTAATGGTCGCGATTTTTCCGAAATCATGTGTGGTGCTGCAACCACATGAGGCCGAGTGTGTGAACAATCGGTAAACTGAGGTGGTACCGCGCAGAAGCGTCCTCTTGCATCAAGCAAGAGGGCGCTTTTTTCATACCACGAACAAGTTGCCCAACCGCTCAACTCATCGACAGCCACAAAGCGCAATTAGAAAAGAAACGGATCTGTGCGACTCAAATACAGGCAGGTTCAAAGGAGGAAGCACCATGACTTATATTTTTCAGATTTTACCGGCATTATTATCTGGTGTGAAAATGACGTTGGGGATTTTTGCCATCACTTTAGTCGGAGCCATTCCACTGGGTCTCATTTTATCAGTCGGCTTAATTCCCAAGCCTAAATCGCTACTTGGTAAGGCAGGAAAAAGCTTGCTGGAAGGCTATGTGTGGGTATTTCGGGGCACGCCACTGTTGTTGCAGCTGATGTTTATCTTTTACGGCTTGCCGATTATCGGTATCGTGTTTGACCGCTTCTCAGCTGCTTTAGTCGCGTTTATTTTGAATTATGCTGCTTACTTCGCAGAAATCTTCCGTGGTGGCTTTGGCGCAATTGATGAAGGTCAGTTCGAAGCAAGTACGGTCCTCAACATGACCCGCTGGCAGGCACTGCGGTTTGTGGTGATTCCTCAGGTTGTCAAGATTGTGCTACCTTCCATCGGTAATGAAGTCATCAACTTGGTTAAGGATTCTAGCCTGGTTTACGTCATTGGCTTAGGCGATTTGCTTCGAGCAGGTAACATTGCCAGTGCGCGGGATGTCACCTTGCTGCCACTGGTATTGGTCGGGGTCATCTACTTACTGCTGACGCTGATTCTGACGTTCCTACAAAAACGGATCGAAGCAGCATTTTCATATTATCGCTAGGAGGGTTAAAAATGTTAGAACTCAAGAATATCAGCAAAGCGTTTAACGGGCGGCCAGTTTTAAAAGATGTTAACGTCACGATTGAGGATGGCAAAACATTGGCGATTGTGGGTCCCAGTGGTGCCGGTAAAACCACCTTATTGCGGATCATCAGTGGTTTGGAAAATGCTGATGGCGGCACCATGATCTGGAACGGTCAGCCCACGACCGCACAGGCTTTACGCAAACAAGGCGTTATCGGCGTTGTGTTTCAGAACTTTGAATTATTCCCGAATTTATCGGTTATGCGCAATATTACCTTGGCGCCTACCTTGCAGGGTATTGATCAACAAAAAGCCGATGCGACAGCCAAGAAACTTCTGAATCAACTTGAACTAACCGATCAGGCACAGGCGTATCCTTATTCACTGTCTGGCGGCCAAAAGCAGCGGGTGGCAATTGCACGGGCGTTGGCATTAAATCCGCAAATTCTTTTGTACGATGAACCGACTAGTGCGCTTGATCCGATGTTGCGCGATAATGTTGCCGCAATGGTCAACCAATTTAAAGTATCAGGTATGACTCAGGTGGTTGTGACCCATGACATGGACTTTGCCCAAAGTGTTGCAGACACGACTTACCACGTTGGCAAAGGCGGTGATGGTCAATGAAACGGCGAATGATAATGGCTGTCATGGTGTTTTTGACCATGGCCGGTATCGTAATCAGTGGATGTGCGCGCGAAACAGTCGACAATTCCTGGCCGCGCATTGAACGGACCAAAAAAGTTGTGATTGGGTTAGATGATACCTTTGTTCCCATGGGTTTTCGTCAAAAAAATGGGCAGTTGGCCGGCTATGACATTGATTTAGCCAAAGCGGTTTTCAAACGATATGGCATTAAAGCGGATTTCCAGACCATCGACTGGTCGATGAAGGAAACCGAATTGAAAAATCAGACCATTGATTTAATTTGGAATGGCTATTCCGTGACCCCGGAGCGGAAAGCAAAGGTTGCTTTTTCGAATGATTATCTGATTAACCATCAAATTCTGGTGACCAAAACCAAAAGTCAGATTAACACGTTGAAGGATATGAAGGGGAAAACCTTGGGCGTGCAAACCGGATCAAGCGGGGCGTTTGATTTAGATGCCCAACCCAAATTGTTAAAAAATATGATCGCCAACAAAACCCCGATCCTCTACGATACCTTCAATGATGCATTTATTGACTTGGATGCTGGGCGAATTCAAGGCATTTTAATGGATGAGGTTTACGCACGTTACTACATTGACCACAAGCCGGATCCTGCAAGTTATCACATTATCGGCGACTCATTCCCGCCAGAAGAGTTCGCGGTTGGTATGCGCAAGTCCGATCATGTTTTACGAGAGAAAATTAACGCGGGATTGAAGGCGTTGAAGGCAGACGGAACGATTGCTAAACTGCAGAAGAAATGGTTTGGCAAGGTCGAACAATGAGTTGTTTGTTAGCGCTGATAAGGGTTCAGAGTTTAGACATCGTGGCAATTTTATGTTGAGGCTGGAATCATTGTGGTTGTGTGGATACTGTCTATTGCGACAGGTAACTGCATGAAAACTTTGATTCTGGCTTTTTTGTTGGTTGCTCAACACGCCTCCCTTAACGCGTTCACCGGCGTAGGGACCTGCACATCAAGACCTTGGGCGCAATGACCAAAGCCTGGCCATCACGCCTGAGGCCGCTTGGATTCTGGTTTATGTCCATAACGCGTTCGCCAGCCCAGAAACCTGCACATAAGGACCTTGGGCGCAATGACCAAAACCCGGTCATCACGCCTGAGGCCACTTATGTTCCGGCTTATGCCCATAACGCGCTCACCGGCGCAAAAGTCTGCGCGTAAGGATCTCAGTCGCAATGGCCAAAGCCCGGCCATCACGCCTGAGGCCACTTATGTTCCGGTTTATGCCCATAACGCGCTCACCGGCGCAGAAGTCTGCGTGTAAGGACCTCAGGCGCAATGACCAAAGCCCGGTCATCACGCCTGAGGCCACTAGTCCGCTTTTACGCCCATAACGCGCTCGCCAGCCCAGAAACCTGCACATAAGGACCCTGGGCGCAATGACCAAAGCCCAGTCATCACGCCCAAGGCCGCTTATGTTCCGGTTTCTAACCGGGCTGGCTCACGCTCACTGGACTTTTTCCCCTGATTATCGGTAAAGTAGAGTATGATAATCGCATGTAGAGACTGGACGAATGGCTGAGGTGTGACACTGTCTGGTTAGGGAGGCGAAATTTATGTGGCTTGGGCTGATTGTTGGCGGTCTTTATATCATCAATGCATTTATTGCGATTGTGACGGTGTTTCGGTCCCATCGTGATATTTCTGCTGTATGGGCGTGGCTGCTTGTGCTGTTGCTGCTGCCGTTTGTTGGTTTCTTAATTTATTTTGTCTTTGGGCGTAAACTGCGGGCGGATCGCATGCAGGATTTAATGACGCAACGGCTATTGGGTATTAATGATTTGGTGGTTCAGCAACAAGAAGCGCTTGCGGCAGGGCAGCCGTTGATTGGGACGCCAGGTAGCGGTGGGGTTTCGGAGCTGGTGCGAACGTTATTGCGGGCGGACGATGCGTTGGTCACAACTCACAATGAAGTTCAGGTGCTTTCTTTGCGGGAAGCCTTTTTTAAACAGTTATTTGAAGATATTGGCTTGGCTACCGAACATATTCATATTGAAGCCTATACGATTCAGCCTGATGCAGTGGGCCGGCAATTGCGTGATTTACTGATTGAAAAGGCGCAAGCAGGGATCACCGTGCGCGTTTTATACGATACGTTTGGTTCCCACGGTTTACCGATTAGCTTTTGGAAAGGCTTGACAGCAGCCGGTGGTCAGGTGGAGCGATTTGTGGCGACCAAACTCGGACGGTGGAATCCGCGCATCAACTTTCGCAATCATCGTAAACTGATTGTGATTGATGGGCATTTGGCATACTTGGGCGGGTTTAATCTGGGCAAAGAACATCGCGGTTTGCCAACACTGCGGGATACTCAACTACGAATTCAAGGTAAGGCGGTTGCCGTGATTCAAGCGCGTTTCCTGATGGATTGGAATGGTACTAGCAAGAGGCAACAGGTCAAAGACGTCGATGTGCTGTTTCGTGAACCGGTTGTCACCGGAAACACAACCATGCAGATTGTCGCTGGTGGACCGGGGCAGCAGGTTGAAGCAATTAAACTTGGCTATTTAGGATTGATTAATCAAGCCAAGCGTAGTATCTGGATCGAGTCGCCTTATTTTGTTCCCGATGACAGTTTGTTGGACGCATTGACCATTGCGGCTAATGCGGGAGTCGATGTTCGCATTATGGTGCCGAAGAAAACAAATCAGAGTCTGATGGCCAAAGCATCGCAGTTTTACCTCAATCAAGTAGTTGCCAATGGTGGTCAGGCCTTTTTATATGAAGAAGGTTTCTTACACGCTAAAACGATTGTGGTTGACGGCAAGTATGTTTCAACCGGCACCGCAAATTTCGATATCCGTTCATTTAAATTGAACTTTGAAGTTGCTGCGTTTCTTTATGATCATCATTTAGGCAAAACATTTCAAAAACTATTTCTTGCGGATATGGAACGTGCCATGCCGTATACGCAAAAGGTCATTAAGGCCAAGAAACGACCAGCGCGCTTGGCCGAAGAGTTATCGCGGTTGCTGGCGCCGATTTTGTGATGGGCGAACCATTCACTGATTTTTTGGTAATTAAAAAAGCCGCTGAAAAATCAGCGGCTTTGTGGTCATTTGGTGATCGGATTAGATGATTTGCAAACTTGCGAGCGCGGTGAGAACAACACCAAGCACGGTGATAATAATCATCACCCATCGGACGTGATGGCCCGCTTTTGGCCATTGCGTTCGAGGTCCTTACACGCAGGTTTCTGCGCCGGGGAGCGCGTTATGGGCGTAAAGGGGAACTATTGGCCTTGGGTGTGATGACCGGGTTTTGGTCATTGCACCCAAGGTCCTTATGTGCAGGTTTCTGGGCTGGCGAACGCGTTATGGGCATAAAGGGGGACTAGTGGCCTTGGGTGTGATGACCGGGCTTTGGTCATTGCACCCAATACAATGTCCGTACACGCGAATTCCTGCGCTGAAGAGCGTTAACTTCTGCTTGACGCCTTTCTTTCCTTTGGGTACGGTTAATTGAGAAGTATCAACAGACAGCACCTTACGTGGTTGCTGCCGCTGGAGGGAATTGTCATGGTGTTGCTTGCGTTGGGATTACCAATTTTAGTGTGGCTCTTGGTTGTCGCCGCTGTCGTCTATTTCGACTTTCATGGTGGTTCGTGGTTTTTCTTACTGACAATGGTGAACCTCTGGGCCATTTTCGAGTTAACCTTTACCAAAAGTCCGAATTTCATCTGGGTGATTCTGTTTACGGCGATGGTGATTGCCTTAATCCTGGTTGTTTGGCAGGTAATCCGCGAATATGACCTGATTATTCACCGATATTGGCGGATGTTGACGCGCATTCTCTCCCTGGCAACCACTTGTTGGTGGCTTAGCGGTATTTTTATTTATTTTATGGGCTGAGTCACCACCGACTTACCACTTGTGAAAAAATCCCGTGATCCTTGTGATCGCGGGATTTTTTGTGGCTTAAATGTTTTTTAAACAATAAAATAACTAAATTTTGCTTCAGAAGTGGTTAGATGTGGAGAAGAGTGGGGCGTTGTGGTAGACTGAAAATCGTAGGGAGGTGCAGGCCATGCTCATGGGTGAATTTGAACGCAGTATCGATGCTAAAGGGCGTCTGATTATTCCAGCCAAATTTCGTGAGCAATTGGGTGCATCGTTTGTTTTGACCCGAGGCATGGATGGCTGCCTTTTTGGTTATCCAATCGCGGAATGGGACAAACTGCAGGCAAAATTGGCCACATTACCCTTAGCTAAAAAAGATGCCCGCACCTTCACGCGTTTTCTTTTTTCGGCCGCGACCGAATGTGAAATTGACAAGCAGGGACGGATCAATATTCCCAAGCCACTGTTCAAACATGCGGCGTTGAAAAAGGATTGCGTCCTTGTAGGGGTCAATACCCGCATTGAAGTCTGGGATGCCGAGCGCTGGCAACAATTTGCCGACACTGCTGAAGAAGACTTTGATGACATTTCAGAAAACTTAACGGACTTTGGGTTATAGCCATGACAGAATTTAAACACGAGACAGTTCTTTTAAAAGAAGCAACAGCGGCTTTGGCCGTGAAGTCGGATGGTACATATGTGGATGCCACTTTGGGACGCGGAGGCCATACCCGCCAGATTTTAAATCAGCTTACGAATGGGCGTCTGATCGCTTTTGATCAAGACGAAGCAGCCATTGCCGCGGTCAAGCGTCAGTTTGGGACGTTACCGCCGCAGTTAACGCTGGTTCACCGAAACTTTCGGGATTTAAGCGCAGCCTTGGCTGATTTGGATATTAGGCAGGTTGATGGCGTTTTGTACGATCTTGGCGTATCTTCGCCTCAATTTGACGATTCAAAGCGCGGTTTTTCTTATCGTTTCGATGCACCGCTTGATATGCGGATGGATCAGCGGCAAACGCTTGATGCCAAAACAATTGTCAATGAATGGCCGTATGCCGAATTGGTTCGGATCTTTTCGCGCTATGGCGAGGAGCACTTTTCTAAGCAGATTGCGCGTCGAATTGAGCAAGCTCGAGCCCAAGCGCCGATTACAACCACTTTTCAGCTTGTTGAGTTGATCAAGGCAGGAATTCCGGCTAAAGCAAGACGAACAGGTGGCCATCCGGCTAAAAAAGTCTTTCAGGCTATCCGAATCGCGGTTAATGATGAATTATCCGCGCTAGAAGCTTCTTTGGAACAGGCACTCAAGCTGATTAACGTTGGGGGACGCATCAGTGTCATTACCTTCCAGTCATTAGAAGACCGGCTGGTGAAAACCATGTTTAAAGAAGTGTCAACCGTCCAAGATGTTCCGCGCGGGTTGCCGGTGGTGCCGGAAGCTGCTCAACCACATTACCAGTTAGTCAATCGTAAACCGATTTTACCGAGTGCGGCCGAGCTGGCTGAAAACCATCGTGCCCACAGCGCCAAACTCAGGGTGATCGAAAAAATTCGCAATTAGGGGGGTTCCATATATGCTTGAGAGTACAGCAAGGCCTTTAGTGCAACAACCGGCACCGAAACCGGTACATAAATCAGCTCCTGCACCCGCACCGCACACACATATTGCTTTTAGCGGGTTCGAGAAAACGATGATGTTTGCCTGTGGCGTTTTAGCAACAGTTGTTTGTGTCGTTTGTTTGTTCATGCAAAATCGCTTGAGCAACACGCAACGCCAGTATGAAGATTTACAGGCGCAAATTATGAAGCAATCGCAAGCCACGGCGAATCTCAAGCAAGAAATTGGCGAACTCTCCAACTCCGAACGACTTGATGCCTTTGCTAAGGCCCATGGATTTAAAGTCATTAACGGCAATATAAGGCGTGTTGATAATCAATGAAAATTTTCAAATCAAAACGATCAACGAATGCACATCCAGCCCGCAACCGTAAATTTTTCGGTATTGGGCTGATCGGGTTTACGCTTCTGGTACTCGGTGGGTTCGTTCTTCGTTTTTCTTTTGTTGCAACCATTGGCGAAGTGGATTCAAATAATTTGGCGAAGCAGCGGCAAAAGCAGTATCAGACCGACACCGTTTTGCAAGCGCAGCGGGGTGCTATTTTGGATCGTAGTGGTAATGTGATCGCCGAAGATTCGAATACGTATACCATTTATGCCATCCTCGATAAGCAAAACAAAAATGGCGATAAGCCCGATTACGTCACCAACAAAGCTAAAACGGCCAAAATACTGAGTCGTTATTTGGCGATTGGTGAAGATAAAGTTTTAGCACGTTTAAATCCAAGTAAGAATCTTTTCCAAGTCGAATTTGGTCGGCCAGGGACGAAATTAAGTTTGGCGATCAAAAAACAAATCGAAGCTGAGAAATTGCCGGGGATTCATTTTCGCGAAACCCCATCGCGGCTTTATCCTAATGGTGTGTTTGCCAGTCATGTGATTGGGTTGGCACAAGCGCAGGATAATGGCGGCGGTTTGACCGGGGTGATGGGGTTAGAGAAACAATTTAACACCGTTTTAACCGGCACCAATGGCTATCGGCGAAGTGAAACAGATGCATATGGATATAAACTGCCTAATGCCAAGACCAAAGCAAAGACCCCAGTGAATGGCGGCAGTGTCTATACAACGCTTGATAGTGGCCTCCAAGCTTATTTGGAAACTCTTATGACAGATGTTCAAACCAAATATGAACCTAAAGGCATGACGGCGGTTTTGATGAATGCCAAAACCGGACGTATTTTAGCTGCCACACAGCGTCCGACGTTTGATGCTTCGACTGGCGAAGGATTAGGCGATATGTGGCGGGATTCTTTGGTTGAGGATAATTATGAGCCGGGATCGGTAATGAAGATCATGACCTTGGCTGCTGCTATTCAAAGCGGTAAGTATCACCCCAATGAATATTTCCAGTCCGGATCGGTTAAACTTGATGGCGGCACGGTTAACGATTGGCGGACAGGCGGCTGGGGATCCATTCCGCTGAGCAAAGCGTTTCCGTTATCGAGTAATGTCGGCATGGTTAAGATCGAACAGGAAATGGGTGCCGGCATTTGGAAGAGCTATTTGGATAAATTTAAATTTGGCCAAAAAACCGGCATTACGTTACCGGGAGAAACAAGTGGCCGGATTAGTTTTCAACGCCCATTGGATCAGGCTATCACCGCCTTTGGTCAAGGCATTGAAGTCAATGTGATGCAAATGATGCAGGCAATCAGTGCGGTGGCAAATAATGGCAAGATGCTTAAGCCGCAGATTGTATCTAAGGTGGTTAACAAGAACGGTAAAGCCACTGTTTATAAACCGGAAGTGGTGGGTCAGCCGATCTCAAAGGAAACGGCAGCTCAGGTTATTGATGCCATGCGTCACGTGGTTAATGACGAAGACGGAACCGGGGTGGCTTATAAAATGCCGGGTGTTGACTTAGCCGTTAAAACCGGGACCGGTCAGATTGCTAGTGCTCAAGGCGGCTATTTAACCGGGGATTCCAATTACACGTTTAGCGTTGCCGGAATTGCGCCGGCTTCCAATCCAAAGTATGTCTTATACGTTGCGATGAAACAGCCACAGAAGATGACGGAACCAGCGGAATCAATCTTGGCAAGCATCTTCAAGCCGATGATGCAACGGGCTTTGGACACAACCGCGAATAGCACGGTGTCAGGTGAAACCAACACTGCTGAAGTTCCTGCTGTCACCAATGCGGCGTTGGCGAGTGCACAGGATACCGTTAAAAAAGCCGGATTTGACGTAGCAACGATCGGAACTGGGAATAAAATCGTCCAACAGTTGCCAGCAAGCGGAACCAAAGCATTGCGGGATTCACGGGTGTTACTTTTGACGAATGGTGCCATGACAATGCCTGATCTCACTGGTTGGTCGAAATCCGATGTGTTAAAATTTGTACAATTGACCGGCAAGAAATTTAAGCTTGTCGGTGATGGCTTCGTTGTTCGGCAAAGTATTGCTAAAGGCACCTTATTAGGTAATGCCAGCGGGACAATTGAGTTTAAACAACAATAGAATTGGGGATAGTCATGCAACTTGCTCAAATGCTCATTCCGATGGTTTCGGCATTTGCCATTACCATTATGTTTATGCCGCTTTTTATCGGTTACATGCGGTATAAGAAAGAAGGCCAGGTGATTCGTGAAGAAGGACCAAGCTGGCACGAAAAGAAGTCAGGAACCCCAACGATGGGTGGCTTGATATTCATTGCTGCGATCATCATCTCGGCTATTTGGGTCAGCATTTGGCAGCACCAATTAACGCTGAGTGTCTGGATTTCCTTATTTATTTTGGTTCTTTATGGCTTGTTAGGATTTTATGATGATTTCCAGAAATTGGTGCACCATCGTAATGAAGGCTTAAAGGCGTGGCAAAAATTAGCCGGTCAGATTCTTGGCGCTGTCATTTTTCTGATCGCTTATTTTCACGAAGGCTTTGATCATACGTTATGGGTTCCGGTTTTAGGTAATGTCAATGCCACTTGGTTTTATGTGATATTCGTTGTTTTTTGGCTCGTTGGTTTTAGTAATGCGGTTAATCTGACAGATGGTTTGGATGGCTTGGTTGCCGGACAGACGACCATTTCGTTTGCAACGTATGCAGTGATTGCGGTTCGTGAAGGCCGCGTTGACGTGTTAATTATTTGTCTAGTGACTGTCGGCGCGATGCTTGGATTTTTGATGTTCAATCATAAACCGGCTCAGATTTTCATGGGCGATTTGGGATCCTTGGCATTAGGCGGGATGCTGGCAGTTGTTGCCATCCTGCTTCATCGAGAATGGTCGTTATTATTGATCGGGATCATCTATGTGATTGAAACAGCCAGTGTGATCTTGCAGGTTGCTTCATTCAAATTAACCGGCAAGCGAATCTTCCTCATGTCGCCTATTCATCATCATTTTGAAATGAAAGGCTGGTCCGAGTGGCAGATTGACTTGACCTTCTGGCTGGTTGGACTGATCGCAAGCTGTGTTTATCTGGTATTTTTCCTATAAAATCAAGCTATAAAAAGAAGGAACGATTGTGAAAAACATTTCGGATTATCGTAATAAAAAGGTGCTTGTATTGGGACTGGCAAAAAGCGGCGTCAATGCAGCGCGCTTACTACATAAATTAGGGGCTTTGGTAACCGTCAACGATAAGAAGCAGTTCGATGACAACAAAGAGGCTCAGGAGTTGTTGGCAGACGGGATGCGCGTCATTACCGGACGCCATCCAGTTGAATTGTTAGATGAGCATTTTGAGTTGATGGTCAAAAACCCGGGTATTCCATACAGCAATCCGATGGTTCAGCGCGCGCAAGAATTGGGCCTGCCGATTATTACTGAGCCGGAGCTAGCTTTTCAGGTATCCGAAGCAGAGTGGATCGGCATTACCGGGACGAATGGCAAGACAACGACGACCACGCTGATCGGGTTAATGCTGAACCAACAATGGCCTCACCATGCGTTTGATGCCGGGAACATCGGCATTCCGGTCAGTCAGGTGGCACAAAAAGCAGGTAAAGATGACACCATTGTTGCTGAGCTATCGAGTTTTCAACTCTGCGGCATTAAGACCTTGCATCCCCATATCGCAGTGTTAACGAACATCTATGAGGCTCATTTGGACTGGCATGGCAACCGTGCCAATTACGTTGCGGCGAAAATGCGCATTACGATGAATCAAACACCGGATGATTATTTCATCATGAACTGGGATCTTCCCGAAATGCACCAGTTAGCAAAGCAAAGTCAAGCCCAGATTGTCCCGTTTTCGCGCAAACAGGCTGTTGGTGCACGGGCTTCGTTAATTGATGGCTGGTTGACGTTTGATGGTGACAAGATTATGCCTGCCAGTGACATGCAGATTCCGGGGTTGCACAATATCGAAAACGCCTTGGCTGCCATTGCCGCGGCCAAACTGAAGGGTGTGAGTGATGACGCAATTCGTGAGGTGCTGCGGACTTTTTCTGGCGTCAAACACCGAATTCAATATTTGGAAACGATCAATGGGCGTCGGGTATACAATGACTCCAAGGCAACCAATGTCGAGGCGGCAACTGTAGCTTTGAATGCATTTCAGCAGCCAATTGTTTGGTTGGCAGGCGGGCTTGATCGTGGTTTGCCGATGGACGCTTTAACCCCGCTCGTTAAGAAACACGTCAAAAGCATGGTCGTATTCGGTCAAACCGCGCCATTAATGGCAAAAATTGCTAAAGAAGCCGGCGTCCCGGTTCAAAAAACCGAGAATGTTATGACGGCGGTTCCATTGGCCTATGAAGCCAGCCGCCCCGGCGATGTGATTTTGCTCTCGCCAGCAGCAGCAAGTTGGGATCAGTATCCTAACTTTGAAGTGCGCGGCGATGATTTCATCAAGGCGGTTCATAGCCTACAGCAAAATCTTGAAAGCGAGGGTCATTAAATGCGGCTGGTTATTTCTGGTGGCGGTACCGGCGGCCACATTTATCCGGCTTTAGCTTTGATTGAAGCCCTAAAAGCAGAAGGCAAACTTGATGATGTGTTGTACGTGGGCACGCAAAGAGGCTTGGAAAGTCGGATCGTACCTGCAACCGGCTTGAAGTTTGCAACCCTGGACTTGCAAGGCTTTAAGCGCAGCCTTTCGTTAAGCAATGTGACAACGGTCAAAAAGTTTATCGGCAGTCTCGGTCAAGCCAAAAAGTTATTGCGAGATTTTAAGCCTGATATTGTCGTTGGGACTGGCGGTTATGTTTCAGGGGCCATTTTATATGCTGCGGCACGGTTGCATATTCCCACGGTGGTCCATGAGTCCAATTCGGTTGCTGGGGTGACGAATAAGTTTTTAAGTCATTTTGTCGATCGAGTGGCGATTGTCTTTCCGGAAGTTGCATCCTCATTTCCGGCTAAGAAAGTCGTTGTCACCGGTAATCCGCGGGCACAACAGGTTGCCGGCTTAAAGCCCAATGACCGGCTTAAAGATTTTGGACTGGATCCGCATAAACGAACGCTTTTGATCTTTGGCGGTTCGCGCGGTGCCCCTAAAATTAATGCAGCAGCTGTTGCGGCGTTGCCTATTTGGGCTAAGGCAGACTTTCAAGTGTTATTTGCCACTGGGCGCAGTCACTATGACGCCATTAATGCGGGCTTGCCAGCGTTACCGGCATCTATTAAGGTCGTTCCGTACATTGATGACATGCCATCGATTTTACCGGACATCGGCTTGTTGATTAGTCGCGCCGGTGCAACCACACTTGCTGAAATTACAGCACTGGGGATCCCGGCAATTCTCATTCCCAGCCCGAATGTGACCCACCACCATCAGTACCTGAATGCGCAAAGCCTAACCAAAAAAGGCGCGGCATTAACCATTACCGAACCAGAATTGAATCAGGATTTTCCTCAGCAGGTTGTGACCTTGATGGAAGATGATGCAAAACGCGCTGCAATGGCACAGGCATCCAAAAAATTGGGTGTACCTGATGCAAGTGATCAATTGATTGCGGTGATGACAACACTACTTACGAAACGTGGGTGATGACTTTGGCTTGGCTCCGAAAAAAAGAACAGCAATCTGATCCGCTGACGCCGTGGCAACAATACCAGGCACGCCAGCAGCAGACGCCGCGTCATGATCGGCGCCAAAAACCGAAGTTGGATGTTAATCTTCCGAAGATCCAGACGTTGCGGCGCCGTAAACTCGTGAAGAACCTTGTCTTGATTCTGCTCCCCCTGCTGCTATTGCTGGGGGTTTTTGGCTATTTTGCCAGCCCGTTATCCAAAGTCGGACTTGTGAGTGTTCAAGGCGTGACGACGGTTCCGGATCAGCAGGTCATCAACGCGACTAAATTATCAGACGATGACTTGATGTTGAGTGTGGCATTTCATAAAAATGCCATTGCGCAGCGGGTACAGAAATCTTTACCGGAAATTAAAACTGCCAGCCTGACGATCAAGGGATTCAATCGTATTATTATTAAAACCAGCGAATATCAGACAGTCGGGTATGTTTATCAAAAACACGCGTACCACAAGATTCTGGTTACGGGGGAAGTGTTAGCCGCCGGAACCCAAACGCCAGTCACGACTTACCCGGTTTTTTCCGGGTTTACAGCCAAAGAGTTACCACAAATGATTACGTTACTTAAACAGTTCCCTGCTGCCATTCGGCGTGATATCTCGGAAATTGACGCCAGTCGCGGGGATGCCAATCCTAACCAGATTGCGCTCAACATGAATGACGGTTATCGCATCATTGCCGATACGCGCACCATTGCCAAGAAAATCAAGTATTATCCGGCGATTGTTTCACAGGTTAAGCAAAAAGGCGTGGTTGATTTGGAAGTGGGAGCATTTTGGCGACCTTATTCTAGTAGCGAAAAGTCGTCAAATGACTGATTTTGTAAGGATTGTTTTCTCATCAGAAAATGAGTGTGTTACACTGATGATGGCACCGTTTTAATATGAAAATTGAGTTAATTAAAAAGTTACACAAGGAGGTTCCCGATACATGGATAATCAAGGTATTTACGTTGGACTTGATATCGGAACCACCTCAATAAAAG